>Ga0315292_10001086_pt1 | contig 14035 bp, 13 predicted proteins | sample YL17G13_0_MG_FD_204029 | JGI IMG/M metagenome (GOLD analysis project Ga0315292, IMG submission 204029) | Sediment microbial communities from Yellowstone Lake, YNP, Wyoming, USA - YL17G13_0 | ecosystem: Environmental > Aquatic > Freshwater > Lake > Sediment | place: USA: Wyoming | collected... | reverse complement strand
CATTTCTTGTTTTTGGAGTTGTTCCAAGGATCCTACCTTGGAGGCCTCGGCGCGAAGTCTGGTACAGGCAAGAACTGTTCCATATTTGCAGGTTTCATCGTCTTCCTCATTCTGGGATCGTTGGGATGGCTGTTCTCTTGGGACATTTCGTTGATGCGGTAGACTTCTGCTTGATACGGGTCCGAGATCTACGTGTTTTGACCATGTTAGTGCACAATGGGACGCTTTCGCGAGCTGGACGGAGTTGAACTGCCTAGGAGGCTGGGATGGGCCGCAAAGCTGTTGGACAAAAGGTAAAGTTTAAAATGCTCTTAGTGTTACAGATGTTCACACTCTTGGATTCATTTCGTGAGGGAAAACGTTTGAACGTTAGGCTGGTCATCAAGGAGTTTACGTGTTTGTTTCTGTTGCTAGCAGCAGTTATGATGCCTCTTTCATTCTTGCCTGATGTTGGGGCAGCAATGAGCGTGTCTGCATTGAATCCTTCTTCAGGGAATGTGGGGACTAGTGTTCAGGTTCTTTCAAACCTGACGACTGCCAATGGACCATATCAAGTTCTTTTTGACGATTCTATTGTCGCTATTGGAAATGCTTCCGATACATCTGTCAACGCATCTTTCGTGGTTCCTGAAACCTTTGGCGGCAACCATACTGCAACAGTAGTTGATGTGACTACCGGAGGCAATGCGTCAAGAACTTTCACTGTGACGACTTCTTATTCTTTGAGAGTTGTGGTTCCTGAAAGTCCCAGACAGCTTCAGGAAGGTGACTCTGCAGCGATTTGGGCAAACGTCACGGGAGGCGATGCGAGCAAGACTTATTCGGCGAATGTTTCAGTCGTGTCTCCCAACAATGAGTCGTTCGTGAAGATGGTGGACGTTGTGACTTCCTCTTTGGGTACAGGCTCAGCGAGCGTTTCGTATCCAGACGGCTTCTCGGGTAACAGAACGCGGCTAGTCGGAAACTATGGTGCGTCCTTCAACGGCACGCTTGCCACCGGAACTTTCTACGTCGGCTTGACGAATACGACGGAGTATCACAGACTTCAACCAGTTGATGTTAAGGCTGTCTACAAGCCGAACGAAAATGTCACTCTCACAATAACTGGGAAGGCTGTCAACAGTTCGTTCAACTTGACAGCGGACCCGACAGGCATAGTACATTCTGCAGATTTTGTTATTCCTTCAAACGCTTCAATCGGGAGCTACATGGTCAGCATTGTTTCCACGTCTGCTGAGCCAACTCTGAAGAATCCAGCAGATGCACAGAGTTTCACTGTTCCCGGATTTGCAGTTGACGTGACTGCTAAGAACCTGGCAGGAGACACTGTTCAAACGGTTGAAGTCAAAGCCTTTGAAAATGGAACAGCTGCGGGTATCGTCGAGACCAACGCGTCAGGATTGGCGGTTCTGAGACTTGAGCTTGGGACTTTTACGTTGGAAGGTTACTACAGAACCCACAAAGTTGGCGCTCATGATGATTTTGAGGTCACTGGTCCATCGGCAATGGACCTACCGTGCAACCTTACTAACATAAGAATGACGGTTGTAGCCATTGCTGATGGAAATCAGCTCGGTATCCCTGAAGCCGAAGTGTATTTGACTCCGGAAAACAGGTCGTTCACAACCGACATTACAGGCAATGTTATGGTACATTCTCTGCTGCCTAACGTCAGGTACACATTGAACGTGTCTCGGCACAGCACACCTTTCAACTTCACAGTAATTCCTCAACTGCTCGCGGAGGATGGAACTTCAGTTCCATGGGTTAACGTGACCTTTGTGTGTCCGACCTACTCAATGCGGGTTCAGGTTTACAAAGGAGAGGGCCAGCCTCTTGGCAGCGTTGTGGTGAAAATTCAGGAATCGCTGGGGGGTCTCTACAGTCAGGGCAACACAAACGAGAATGGAATGGTGACGTTTGACTCTGCATTGGGTGTATACACAGTAGCAGTATACGACGGCAGCGGGTTGAAGCTTAATGAAACGAGTGTTCAACTTTTTCAGGACCAGAATGTCACCCTCATCTGCAGTCTTTACGACCTTACAGTTACCGTCAAGGTGACTGACTACTTCGGCCAAGGCTTGGCGAACGTGAATGTGACTCTGCAAAGGCAAGGTATCGGCCCACTTTCGAAGCCAACGCAGGGCGATGGAACGGCAACATTCAACAACGTGGTTGGCGGCGAATTTCAGATCGCAGTTTACATGGGAGACCAGACTGATCCGATAGCGGCCGTTGAACAGACGATTGGGTCTTCTATGACTGTTCAGATCAAGCTTGACAGGTTCGTTAGTCTAGGCGGATTGCTCGTCGATACCAGCCAGTTTGCCATAGCGATTCTGACCATTTTGACCGTGATGCTGGTCGTAGTGTTGGAAATATGTAGGCTGAGAAGGGCAAGGCATCAGAAAGTTGAAAGCCAGAGTTCGAATAAGGAGCCCTAGGGAAAAAGGTTTATATTAACATGGCAAAACGTAGTTCTTAGGAAGAGCAATCACTATTATAGAATTTTGTTGAAAGGAATGGTCAAAGGTCGTGCAAACCTTGGCAAAAGTCAAGAATTGTTCTCCAACATGTCAATCCTTCAAATGCGCCAAAAACTCGAACGTCAACCGCCAAGACGATGTGTGGTGCAACTGGACCGAAGAAACATGCAACATCGCTAACTGCTTATACGCCCTCTGCACAAAAAGACGACTACTGCCCAGAGGGGTCTGCGGAGAAACCATAACGAGGAAAACTGTTGAGAAGGAACCGGACGAAGCCATGGATCCGCCAATAAAGCTTCATGGCAAAGCGTTACGCAAGTTCGGGGAGAAAGAGATCTTCTAAGAGGAAGATTAGGTTCCCACAGAACAGAGAAGCCGCCGTTGCTTCCCGGTCAAGGTTTACCCTTTTATTCTTCTTTCTATTTTGCTGGAATCCGTTTGACGACGGGAGGTTTCACTTTTTTGAGAATTCTGTACCCGCAGACTATACATTTTATCTGGCCGCCACGCATTTCCAGTTCCTCGGAAGGAACGTCTGAGCCGCACCTTACGCATTCATAAACAATTCCTGACTGGGGCTTTTCCATGGTGATTCTCCTTCCTACAATGGAAAGCCACTCTGCTTTTAAATGTTTCCAGCCACACAAATGCGATGCACACGAAAGCGCGCGCAAGGATCTGAGGTCTGTCCAAGCCAGGTTCGCTCTTGAGTTGCTCGTCATGGAAGAGTTTAATAGTGCAACGTAAGAGTTAGGTTTGAGGGGTCGTGTTTGAAGAAGAAACTGATGGAGATTTTGGCGTGTCCTATTGATAAACATCATCCGCTTGATTTGCTTGTTTTTGAAGAGGCAGACGAGGTAGTTGAGGGCCTAATAGTCTGTTCTAAATGTTCAAGATGGTATCCGATACGGGATGAGATTCCTGAACTGCTTCCTGACGAGTTGCGCAAGGAAAATGAGGATTTGCCTTTTCTGAGAAACTGGAAGGCCAAGGTTCCAGAGAAGATTCTGTCTGAGGGTAAGCCTTTTAATCTCAAGAAGCGCGGGAAGTAGGCTGGAACTATTCGAGTTTAATTATTCTGCCTGTAGCCGATGACTTTAGCGCTGACTCCGCTATTCTCAATGCCTTGAGTCCGTCGAGTCCTGTTATTAAGGGCTTGTCCTTTTTCGTTATGCAGTTGGCGAAATGCTGAAGCTCAAGCTTTAGCGGCTCTTGCATCAGGTATCGGGGTTTCATGGTTTCTTTTGCGTTCTCGACTGTCACTTCCTGGGTGATATAGTCCAGGGTCATGATGGCTTCGCTGCCTGTTGCTATGAGGATTCGCGTCTTGTATGGTGTCAGCCAGTTGGATTCGATGAAGGCACTTTTTCCATCCTTGAACGTGAGCATTATCTGCGCGTAGTCTTCGAATCTTATGTGTCTCATGGTTCCTGTTTTTGCGTAGACAGCGATTGGGTCTTCGTTGAACAGGTGTAACATAACGTCTATGTCATGGATGGCTGTGTCCTTGACTACGCCGACGTCTCCTATTCTTTCAGGCCATTGTGAGACTCTTTTTGCGGTGGCGCACACGAGTTCCCCTATTGTTTTGTTTTGAACCGCCTTTTTGATGTGTTGCAGTCCGGGGATGAATCGCATGAGGAAGCCTACGGTCAGGTGTACTCCTTCTTTTTCAGCTTTGTTGAGGAGGTTCTCTGCTTGCTTGACGTTTGCTGCCATGGGTTTTTCAACGAGAACGTGCCTGCCTGCTTCAACGGCTTTTGTGGCTTCTTTGGCGAGGGCGGTTGACCATGTGCATATGCTTACGGCTTCGATATCGTTGTTCTTGAGCATCTTGGCAGCGCTTGTGTAAGGTTTCGCGCCGAACTGGTTGGCCACCGCCTTTGCTCTTTGGGGGTCTATGTCGCAGATGGCGATGAGTTCGGTTTCTGCAAGTTCCTTGTAGACTCTTGCATGGTTCTTTCCCCAGAAGCCTGTTCCTACGACGGCTACACCGATTTTCTTCATTTGGTCCAGACTCCTCTTCCTAGCCCTCGATATATGAAACCTTCCTTTTCAACTTTAGCAGGTTCAAAGGTTCCTGTGAGGTCAACTATTGCCGCGGGCATCTTCATTACGTGTTTCAGTCTGTTCAGGCTCATTTTCTTGAACTGTTCATGAGCAACCAGCAGGACGATGCAGTCGGTGCCGTCCAGGCTATCGCTGAGGGTCTTCTTTGGGTTGTGCTGCATTTCTGCCAGTTCTTTCTCTGAGAAGTATGGGTCGTAGAGGGTGAGCTTGGCTCCTCTGGTTTCGAACGTGTCGGCGATTTCTTTGGCAACGTGCGATGTGGGTCCTCTGGTGTTTAGTGTTTCGGAAATTCCGAGCAGAACGACTCTGGCTCTTTTGAGAGTTTTTCCACAGTTTCTCAGGGCGTCTTTTGCAAGGTTGGCTGCATGTCTTGCCATTTCCTCGTTGATTTCTCTCGCAGCGGAAGATACTTTGAGTTTCATGCTGAGGTTTTCTGCGTCTTCCAGCAGTATGTAAGGTTCTTCATCGATGTGTCTGTTTGCGACGGCACGTAAGAGACTCTGGTTGTCAGGGTTGTGGTTAATGAGTTTTTGTGCTTCAAAATAGTCCACGCCGAGTTTTTCGCAGAAGTATGCCAATTCGTTTGCGACGGCAACATCAGTGTCTTCTCGGGCAATCTCGAACAGGGTTGCCGCTTCAGCTGTTCTTGTGCTTTCTGTCGTGCAAACGGCTTTCTTCGTGACTGATTCGAGGATCGCTGCTCCGACTTGTAGGGCTTTCTTGTCCGATGTTGCTGCTATTCGTTGATAGTCTATGACGGTTTCTAGTGTCGAGCAGCGTGACGGTGGGATCGGTGCGTAGACCACGGCGAAGTGGGCTCCTGCTTTGTAGCCTGAAGAGTTTTCCAACGTTTCTTTCACAATAGCATCGGTAGCGCCGATTCCTGCGATGCTCATATTGAATACTATTGAGCCGCCTCGTAGGTTTGGGCCTACGATTCTGCATGCGTTTCTTATGTCTGAGTAGTCTGGTTTTTTCTTCGAGTCAATCTTCGTGGGGACGGTTATTGCTATGATGTCGCTTTGGGATACTGCTTTCTTGATGTCTGTTGTGGCATCTAGGCGGCCTGTTTTCAGGTAGCCGCGGAATCTGCTTTCCATGTCGCCCTTTAGGCCGACCAGTTTGCACTTTGTGATGTTGTTGACTCTGGTCTGGTCTTTGTCAACGCAGATTACTTTGAACCCTGCGTCAGCGAAAAGGACGGCGTGGAACATTCCGGCCTGTTCGCATCCTACTATCGTGACTGTGTATTTGCTTCTCTTTTCAGGGGTGTCGATTTCTTCTGGTTTTGCTAGCATTATTGGGGAGGACATGTGGGTTCTCCGAAAAAGTGTCGTGGCTGGTAGTCTAGTGCCTGAGCCCGGCGATTATTTTCTTGAGTTTTAGGCTGTAGTCCTTCACGAGCTGCTCTGCTTTTTTCTCGGTTTTTGCTTCTGCGTACAGTCTGTAGATGGGTTCGGTGCCGCTGGGTCTTATGAGGATGCTGCTCTTGTCTTCAAACCAGATCTTCACTCCGTCAAGCGTGTTAGTCTTCAGGCTCCTAGTTTGTTCAAACAGTTTTTGCTGGACCTTTTCTTTCAGGCTGTCATTGCACTCTACTTTTCCTTTTTGAAGGTAATAAGCAGGCAGTTCTCCTAGGAGCTTGGAGAGTTTCTGACCTGTTTTGGCCATTATGTCCAGGATCAGTGCTGTGGACATCGCTCCGTCCCTTACGGGTTGGTGAGGCCCGTAGAATATTCCTCCGTTTTCTTCGCCTCCGAGTTTGGCTTTCAACTCCTTCATAGTGTGAGCAACTGTCACGCTTCCAACCTTAGTCCAGACAATCTTTCCTTTGTACTCGTCCGCAATATCCTGTACTAGTGTTGAAGAGCTTACAGGAGTGACGATTTTCTCGCCCTTGTTGGCCTTCAGAAAGTATTTTTCGACAAGAGCGAAGGTCTTGTCTCCCATGTGAATCTCGCCTTTCTCGTCGACAAAGATTGAGCGGTCAGCGTCTCCGTCATAAGCCACGCCAAAATCAGCGCCCACAGCTTTCACGACCATTGCCACATCGCCGAGGTTTTCAGGACGCGGCTCAGGTGGTCTTCCAGGGAACGTCCCATCGATGTTGGCGTTAATGGTGGTAACTCTGCAGCCCAGTTTCCGCAGCAGATGCGGTGAGGTTAGGCTGCCTACGCTGTTTGCTCCGTCAACCACTACGTGATAGTGTTTTTTTATTATGACCTTGACATCGACGTGTTTTTCTATTGCTTCGACGTATTCATCGATGACGCCGGGAAGTTCCCATGTTTCTCCGATCTCGGTCCAGGCTGCGACGTGGGTCTTCTCGGTAAAGAAGGTTTTTTCGATTTCAAGCTCCCGTTCATGCGAAACCTCTATGCCGTCCTTCCAAATCACCTTTATTCCGTTGTATTCCGGAGGGTTGTGCGACGCAGTTATCATGACTCCACCGTCTGCCTTGTGTTTTTTCACCGCGAACTGAAGTGTAGGTGTGGGTGCCATTCCTGCCAAAAGCACGTTGCATCCGGTTGAGTTCAAGCCAGCGATGACAGCCTTAGCAAGCATGGGTCCGCTTGTTCTTGCGTCATAGCCGACAACAAGTGTCCCCCGTTTGAAAAAAGTGCCTGTTGCTGCTCCTATCTTGACGGCCATTTCAGGGGTCAGTTCCTTGTTTGCTAGTCCACGTATTCCGTTTGTGCCGAATAGGTGTCTTGAACTTAACATACGGAGGCGATCCTTCTGCTATCAGTTGCGGTTAGACGTTAATACGCTTTTGGAAACCTCGTTGGCGGGGCAGATTGATACTTCTTCAGCGAGTGATACGTTCTCTTTTATCCTAGCATGGTCTCCTATTATGCAACCTCTGCTGATCTTGACTCGTTTGCCAATGTTGACGTTTTCGCCGATTATCGCACCATTTACGCTGCAGGAATCCGATATTTTTGTGTGCGAAAAAACGACAGAATCTCTTATTCGCGTGTTCTTCCCAACGGAGACATTTCTGCCCAAAACTGCGTATGGTCCGACACTGGCGTTTTCTTCCAACACGACTTTTCTGTCTATCGCCACGGGTTCGTGTATTTCCACGTTACTCGGCAATCTGGAGTGTTTTGGTTGCGTGTGACGTAGTATTTTTCTGTTTATTTCTAGGTAATCTTCAGGTTTGCCTATGTCCGTCCAAAGTCCACTGAAAACGTGTCCGAAGAGCGTGTTCTCCTCTGCAAGTCTGGGGAAGACTTCCCGCTCGATGGAAACTGCGCGCCCTGCGGGAATGTACTCAAAGATTCTGGGACTTAGCACGTAGGCTCCTGCGTTTATCAAGTTGGTCGGAGCAGTTCCTGATTTTGGCTTTTCGATAAATCTCTTTATGCTTTGGTTTTTTCCCAGTTCTGCAACTCCGTACCTGCTCGGGTTCTCTACCTCATGAAGGGCTATAGTCGCCACCGCGTCATGTTTTTCATGAGCCTTGAGAATCTCAGTATAGTCCATTTCTGCAAAAACATCTTCGTTAAGGACAAGAAAAGGTTCATCATGGCCGATGAGCTTCTCAGCTCTTTTTATGGGACCGCCTGTTCCCAGCGGTTTATGCAGAGGGTCCCGCGAGTAAGTGACGTGAAGTCCGCGTCTTGGGATTCTGTACTGTTTGAACAGGATTTCTGTTCTATAGCTGACTGCCATTATCACGTCTCGGACGTTGTTTTTTGCAAGCCTTTCGAAAGTCCATTGCAACAATGGTTTGTTGGCTATTGGGAAAAGAATTTTGGGTCTGGTACAGCTGAGGGGTCTTAGTCTTGTGGCGAATCCGCCTGCCAGAATTACTGCTTTCAAACACTTTCACCGTTCAAACCGCAACCTTATATTCAAACTACTTCTAATAAAGCAATTTCGTGACTAAGATGAAGGCTCAGAAGGTATTGTTGTACGAGATGAGTTGGCCTGATGCCGAGACGTATTTTTCCAAGAATGACGTTGCCATTGTTCCTGTGGGCTCGAATGAGCAACATGGACTGGCTAATCCTTTAGGTACGGACCATCTGCTGGCTAAGGGTATTGCCGAAGAGACTGCAAGGCGAACAGGGGTCTTGTGTCTACAGGTTGTTCCTTTCGGCGTGAGTGCCCATCACAAACAGTTCTGGGGAACCATCTCAATCTCGCCCAAGACCTTCAAGAAATACGTTGAAGAAGTGTGCCTCTCCCTGAACTATTACGGCGCGCACAAAATCGTGATAGTCAACGGTCACGGCGGCAACCTGGCTCCCCTTGCGGAACTGGCAAAGGAGCTCAGGGAAAAAGAAATTTTCGTAACAGTCTTCCAGTGGTGGACGGCAACGCCGAAGCTTCTACCGGACCTTTTCAAGCCTGAGGAGAGGCGGCATGCTGGGGCCGAAGAAACTTCAATGAACTTGGCGTTGCATCCAGGCTTTGTTGATCTGGACAAGCTTGTGGATGAGGTAGTCAAAAAGCACGTGCTGCATGGAGAGGGCATAACATTGCCGCTGAGCACGGTTGACGAAACAAGCTCAGGAGTCTACGCGACAGGCTCAACAGCCTCGGTCAAAAAAGGAAAGAAGGTCTTCGAAGCGGCTGTAGGCGAGCTTGTCCGGCATGTCAACTTGCTCAGGAAAGCCAAGATGGAAGATTTGTTGCAGAAGCCAAAGGTCTAATCGTTCACGCTTGACTGCGGTGTCTATGCGTACAGGTACTTCTGCTGTTCCCAGATAGTCACTTCATTCGTGTTGCTAGACTGATGCGGTTCGTATTCGCGCCATTCCTGGTTCTTGTATGCAACATATTTTTCTGCAGCTTCTTTTCCTAATGCTCTTATGCAGATGTCGTCGCTCTTCCATTCTTCCAACGCTTCATTCAGCGATGTGGGCAGGACTTCTATGCCGAGGTTCGTGCGTTCTTCTTCGCTGAGATGGTAGATGTTCAGGTCTGTCGGTTCGCCGGGGTCGATTTTCCTTTTTATCCCGTCCATTCCTGCTTCGAGAACCACTGTGTACGTAAGGTAAGGATTGCAGAGGGGGTCTGGACATCTGAACTCTATTCTTGCTTCTTTTTCTTTCTCGGGAGAGAATGCTGGTACTCTTACTAGTGCTGACCTGTTCCTTCTGCTCCATGTTATGTAAACCGGGGCTTCGTATCCTGGTACGAGTCTTTTGTAGCTGTTCACAGAAGGTGCAACTATTGCGCAGAGGCTTCTGGAGTGTTCAAGTATTCCTCCGATGAAGTATCTGCATTCTTGTGAAATGTAAGCATAGCCTTTGGGGTCGTAGAACGGGTTCTTTCCTGTTCTGGCTTTAACTAGGCCTAGGTGTATGTGCATGCCGCTTCCAGCTTTGCCTTGCCACGGCTTAGGCATAAATGTGGCTGTCCATCCGTATTTCTTGTCTGCGACTGCCTTGGCTACGAACTTGTAGCGCACTGCGTTGTCAGCCGTTGTGGTCGGGTTTGAGTATTTGAAGGTGATTTCGTTCTGGGCTGAGCCCACTTCATGATGTTGTCTTTCTACAGCGATTCCCATCGTTGCCAGCGCGTTGCTGACGTCCATTCGGTATGCTTCGGTGAGGTCTCGGTCCGGCGATATGTCAAAGTATCTTTGCTTCTCAGTGACATGGTTCTCGACTGGCTCGATGAGGTCTCCTCTGTTCTTCTGGACGAGATAGAATTCAAGCTCTACGGCAGCTGTGGGTTCATATCCTTCGGTCAATGTTTTTTCGAGACATTTGTTGAGTATGTGGCGGGGGTCGACTTCGAATGGTTTTCCGTCTGGCGCTTGTATGTTGCAGATGAAAGCTGCGACGCTTTTATCGTAGAAGTAGTGCGGAATTGCCGTGAAGGTTGAAGCGTCAGGTTTCATAATCATATCGCTGTCTTCAATGTGCGGCCCGCCTATCATCGATGAGCCGTCGAATGTCACTCCTTCTCTGAGTGCTTCTTCAGCTTTTTCAACAGGTATTGTGCGGCCTCTCAAGCCTCCGAGTAGGTCTGTAAAGTGGAGGAGCACGTATTCGGCACTTTTCATGAGTTTCAGGTACGTGTCAAAGCGTTCTACCGTCTGCAATCTTGTACGCATACTCCCTTTTCTCCCATTGAACAGATTTATGGAAAAGACAGACTGTATTGTATGAATATAAATGTTGTTGCAGAATTTGTAAGCAAATGTTAAATAGTTGATTGGTCGTATTGGATGAATGTGCAGTTGATTGTGAGTAGTTATGGATATGGATGAGACAGATGTCAAAATACTGAAATCCTTGATTGCCGATGCTAGGCTCTCGTCCCGTCAAGTTGCCAAACAATGTGGCATCTCCATAGGAACCGCGCTTTCAAGAACAAGAAAGTTAGAAGATGAACGCATCATCAAAGGATACACAGCCGTTTTGGACCATGAAAGGCTGGGTTATGAACTGACCGTGGTCACCGAGATCACCGTGTCGAAGGGGCGGCTTCTGGAAATAGAGAACGAGATAGCCCGAATGCCAAACGTATGCTGCGTGTACGACCTAACAGGGATGGCTGATGCTGCAATAATAGCCAAATTCAAAACGCGCGAAGAACTGAGCAGGTTTACGAAGCACGTTCTTTCGTTGCCTCACGTAGAACGTACGAATACGCACGTGGTCTTGACGACAGTCAAGGAAGATTTCAGACTAGTCTAACAGCTTTCGCACTGTTCACTTTTTCGATTGTCGCGGAAGGCAAGATTTAATTTATGCCCTAGATTAGATGATAAAGCGTTTGCTTGTTGAAAGCGGGGGTTGCCAAGCATGGTCAAAGGCGTAGGCCTGAGGCGCCTATCCTGTAGAGGTTCGTGGGTTCAAATCCCACCCCCCGCACCAGCACAGAACACGTTGCAGTTTCTGAGACCTTGGCTAGATACATGACTTACTGTCGAAGAAGACGCGAAAACTAACCGCTCTCGAGAGATAAGTGATGGTCATATATCATATTTTTTCTAAAAAACTCGGTGTTGAAGGAAACTTCGATGTGGTTTGGGTGCAGACATTCCTCCATGCTTGTTAGGGTTGTGCGCCGGACTCTTGTTTGCTCATTTTCTTCTCTTGCCTTTGCCGACGCCTCGGTATGTGAGCTTTGCTTTGGCTGCTGTTTCTTCGTTGTAGGCGTTTCGGCAATCAATTAGGACCGGGGTAGCCAGTTTGTTTTTCAGCTTTTTCAGGTCTAGCGTGACGTATTCTTTATGTTTGGTCGAAAGGATGACTGCATCTGCGTTTCTGACTGCTTCATCCAGGTCTCTAGTGAAGGGCAGTTCGAAGTCTCGGACAAGTGGATCGTGAAGTACAGGTTGTGCGCCGCGCTTTTTCAGCTTCTCATACAGTGTAGCCGACGGAGTGTTTCTTGTGTCGTCCGAGTTTTCAAGAAAAGCCACGCCCAATATGGCTATTTTTGCGCCTTTCAGCTTCTTGCCATGCGTTGCTAAGGCTTCTTCCAGTAGGTCAACAACATGTCCCGGCATCGCATCGTTGAGTTCTCTGCTGGCAACTATGACTTTTGGGTAGAACTTGGACTTTCCATAGCTATCCAAGCCATGTTTTAGCAGCCAAGGGTCTTTTGGCAAACAGTGTCCACCGACTCCTCCGCCTGGGAAGTGCATGTTCCTCACGGGGTTCGACGCCGGGTTCTTAGGGTCGTTTGGAAGCGTGTTGACCAGTTCTCGCACTTTGAAAGCGTCGACGCCGAGACTCTCGCAAACCAATGCTACTTCGTTGGCGAAGGCGATGTTAACATCTCGGTATGTGTTCTCAACAACTTTTGTCACTTCGGCCGTGAGTGTATCAGTGGGGCAGAGCCCCGCTTTTACAACGTGCTTATACAGTTCCAACGCACGCTTTGTGCTTTCATCGTCAATTCCTCCAATAATTCTGGGCAGTTCAACGATATTCTTGATTAGACGTCCTACCATCACTCTTTCGTAGCAGAAGGCCAACGAGAAATCCTTGCCTGTCTTCATGCCTGAACTCTTCTCCAGTAGAGGCTTGACAACGTTGTCCGTCGTGCCAGGCGCTACAGTGGACTCGACGACCACAAGTGTTTTCGGTCGCATGTGCTTGCCGACCTGTGCGGAAACTTCCTTCAATGATGAATAATCAGGGACTCTATCAGCGTCCGTCGGCGTCTGCACGTCAATAAGCACTGCCTCGGCGTTCTTGCAGGCTGAGATGTCCTCGACAACCTTGAATGTTTTCTTCTTCACCACGCGCCCAATAAGCTCAGATAAGCCCGGCTCATCTCCGCCGATCGGGTTCTTACCCTTATTCAACCAGTCAATCTTCCATCCAGAACGCTTGGACCTACGCTGCACCCCGACAACTTCAAACCCTGGAACATCAGCAAAAAGTGCAGCTATGGGTATTCCAACATACCCCATACCGACAACCACGATTCTTCTTACCATACACCTAAGCCAGATGACGGCAACTATATTTTACTTTCGCTTTCCCTCAGACCGTGGAAGCCGAAGAGCCTATGTGACAGCAACTCGGTTGCAGTTGCAGCGCGAGCCTGACTTTTCAAAATGGTTTTTATACTGCTTCTGCAAGAATGAGACTGAAAGGAAGTTCGTCTCATGGTATTTAAAGGAAGTCAAAGTGAAAAGAATTTGCTGGCAGCTTTTTCCGGCGAGTCTCAGGCCAGAACACGTTACAGCTTCTTCGCCAGTGCAGCAAAGAAGGAAGGATTCGAACAGATTTCAGCCATTTTCCAAGAAACATCGGACAACGAGAAAGAGCACGCGCAACTATTTTTCAAGCACCTGAAAGGCGGAGCTGTCGAAATCAAAGCCGCCTACCCCGCAGGAGTCATCGGAACGACGAAAGAAAACCTTAAAGCAGCTGCTGAAGGCGAAAAGTTCGAGTGGGGAACACTGTACCCAGGTTTTGCTGAAACCGCTGAGAAGGAAGGTTTCAAAGATGCTGCAAAAACGTTCAGAAGCGTCGCCAAAGTTGAAGCTTACCATGAAAGGCGCTACATGAAGCTTCTGGCAAACGTTGAGCAGGGCACGGTCTTCAAAAGAGATAAGTCGATAAAGTGGAAATGCAGAAACTGCGGGTTCGTCTACGAAGGCAGCGAAGTGCCAGAAAAGTGTCCTGTGTGTGAGCATCCGAGAAGCTATTTCGAGGTCTGGACCGAGAATTACTGAACGTGTCTCCTGATCCCCTGACGAGCAGGCATCTTCACATTCAGCGTCTTAGCTAGACGCTTCACTTCATTGTTGCTCATCCACTCGGTCTTGAGGTACTCGCAAATTCGTTCGTCACCAAGGCCAAGCCTTTTAGCTTCTTCAACCGTATGCTGATAAGCCTCAATCTCAGTCGGCCTTTCCACATAGCTGTACCTATCATCAAACAGTTCCTTTCCATCCATGAACTGTTTAACATGGACCAGCTCATGGATCACGTCAAGGTAAATGTCCACGATGTCTCCGCAGTTCAGATAGTCCGCGCTGACGATCA
>Ga0315292_10001085_pt1 | contig 14046 bp, 10 predicted proteins | sample YL17G13_0_MG_FD_204029 | JGI IMG/M metagenome (GOLD analysis project Ga0315292, IMG submission 204029) | Sediment microbial communities from Yellowstone Lake, YNP, Wyoming, USA - YL17G13_0 | ecosystem: Environmental > Aquatic > Freshwater > Lake > Sediment | place: USA: Wyoming | collected... | reverse complement strand
GGGAACACGCCGTCGCCGTGCGAGGCGCGGAACACGACCAGCTTCGAGTCGGGCGACCAGCCCACCACTTCGTCGCCGCCGGTGTGATAGGTGAGACGCCGGGGCACGCCGCCTTTGGCGGAGACCACGAACACGTCCTGGTTGCCGTGGCGATTCGACGAGAACGCGATCCACAGACCGTCGGGCGAGAAGCGTGGGTTGATGTCGCGGCCCGTGCTGTCGGTCAGGCGCCAGGGGTTCGACCCGTCCTCGTTGACGATCCAGATGTCGCCCAGGTAGCTGAAGGCGATCTTGCCCGCGTGGTAGTCGGGCGTGCGTGCCAGACGGACCGGCGCGGCGCTGGCGACAGAAGCGGCAACGGCGAGGAACCCGGCGACGAGCGCGCCGAGCAGCACCTTTCTCATCATCATCATCACCTCGAGGCGCGGGACGGGATTTGGACAGGGTGTGAGTGGGCGGATTCTACGTCCGGCCCGGGGGGCAAGTAAAGGCGCGGGGGCCGGCCGAGCGTCGTCGCGCGACGTCTGAAGGGCTGGAGCGAGAGGAGGACCCATGATCGCCATGGTGTTGCTCATCACCGTGGCCATCGCGGGTCTTGCCGCGATTCCCAGAAGGTCGTGACAGGATGACGGAGTCCCCTCGGAAACGTCTCAGACATGACGACTGGAGGCACATCTCGCCTTACGCTGTCGTGCTCTGCCTCGTCGTGCTCGCCGTCCTTCCCGGTGGCGCCATCGAGGCACAGCGCGGTGCCACGCCCACGTCGATCGACGGATACTGGAAGCTGACGGCCGAGTTCCCGGAGTACGACCTCGATTCGACCGTCCGGTTCAGAACCTCGGGGGACGGTCGGACCGTTGAGGGGGTCGTCCTGGGGCCGACCGCAGGGCGGCCCAGTACTCTGGTCGGCACGATGACGGGTCGTCGTCTGTCGTTCACGGTCCCGGGGCCGCTCGGGGAGATGCACGTCAGCCTGACGCACTCGGATCCCACGTTGTCCGGAACCTGGGCCGCGGCCGATCTGACGGGCACGGTCCGAGGAACGCGCGTGGCACCGCGCAAGCCGGAGCCGACCTATTACCCGAAGTACTTCCGGTGGGTGTGCGAGATCCTCAGAAACAACTTCTACGATCCCCGGCTGAATGGCGTGGAGATCGAACGGGTGAGCGCCTCGTACGCCGAGCAGATGGCGAGCGTCAGGAATGACGCCGATTTCGTCCTGCTGGTCAGACGCTTTCTCGCCGAGTTCAGGACGTCCCACACTGACTTCTACCTGGATCCGAAGGGTTCGCCAATCAGAGAGAAGGTGCCGCTGGTCACCTGGAGCCGACTGGCGCCTGATGTCCACTACCTCAGGATTCGTCACTTCGATCCGCAATCGGCGCAGGAGTTGACGGACTTCGACCGGGTGCTGGAGGACGCGGCCGGCTCGCCATCGATCGTCATCGACCTGCGTGGAAACCGGGGCGGACGGGTGGGTCTGGCCTTCAGGGCCCTCAGCCGGTTCCTGGAGCCGGGCCTGGACGCAAGCTACGTCCTCGGCCGGACGGGAACCAGCGCCGCCGCCTCGCTGCCGACCCCGTCGGAGCACGCGATCCCGGGACTGCCGGTGGTTCCGTCCAGCAGTGTGTCCTCGCGCGAGATCATCCGCAAGGGCGCTGCGGTGATCAGAATCGACGGCATCCCGAAGCGGCTCTATCGAGGACGCACGGTGCTGCTGGTGGACAACGGGTGCGTCAGTGCCTGCGAGTTGTTCGCGGCGATTCTCCGGGACAGGGGCGGCGCCGTCCTGATCGGGAGCCGGACGCCCGGTGAAGTGCTCGGATCGCACACGTATTCGGTCTTCAAGAACATGGTGGTCACGAAGAAGGACACTGGATGGAGACTCGAGATCCCGGTGGTCGACTTCCGCACCATCGGCGGCGAGAGGATCGAGGGCAAGGGCCTCGCCCCGGATATCTCGGTTCGGCAAGGCGGTGCGGCTGACGCCGTTGTGGAAGAAGCCCTCCGGTACCTGAAGGACGCGTCGGCGAAACAGCGGTAGTCGGCCACACGCTCCTGCGGGGCGCTGTCGACGGCAGCCTTTGACTCCCCACTCCGGCCCGGACCGCGGCCCCTGCGAGAATCATCGGCGGGTTGGAGGATCGCCGTGCCTGCACGGTCCGCTCCGACCCCGGCGCCGGGCTTGAGGGACACGGCCGACGCGGTCCCGGTGAGGCGGCTCCCGGGCGGCGGTCGAGGCCTTGAAACCTGCATGAACTCGCCGCCGGGTAGAAGTTACCCGTGCGTTGTCAGGCGACGGGCACTTGTTACCCGAGACCAGGCGCAGGAGTCCTGACGACGGTGGCCGAGTACCGGCGCGAAGACGGGCCGGGCATGCAAGGCCGCCCAGCGGCAGATGCGAACGTCGAGGTGGCACTCGTCGGGCGGCTGGGACTCGCGCGCGTTTGCGCTGCAATCGCCGGCCGTCAACCGGCAAGCCGCCGGCACGCATGTCCGACTTCAATCAGAGCGCCTGTCCGGCCCCCGATCTGGCATTACACGTGCTTGGCGTAGAGCAAGGTCCAGGCGGCGAGCGGCAGTCGTGGTCGACGTCACAGGAATCGACATGTCATACTCAAGGTACGCTCTGCTCCGGCTGGCGGAGTCCTGTCTCCGACGGACGCCAATGGCATCGCTGACTTCCGTTGCGCGCGCCTGCGGCGTGAGCATTGCGACTACCAGGCGGACTGTGCGGGCCCAGACCGGGCTGTCATACCGCAAGTGGCGCCAGGCGTTGCTCTGCACGAGAGCCGAAGCGCTCCTCGGCGGCGAATCACCACTCTCGATCAAGGAGATCAGCGCCGACCTCGGCTTTGCCACGCCGCAGTCTTTCGCACGGTGGCTGAAGCGAGCAAGAGGCTCGACGCCCACGGTCTTCCGTGAGCACACCTACGAGCGCACGAGCATCGAGGAGGCGGAAGGAAGCCCCGACTAGAGACGACAGACCCTACCCACGGCGTTCGGACTGCGCTTGCTTGATGGATTCCGACTGACAGACAAGCGAGGATGTGGCGGCACGTGGTCTTCAGTGCGGAGACGTGTTTCCAGCTGGATTCCCAGCCACGGCAGTCACGACCGGCGAGGCGTCGCACAAGGGGCGACAACTTCCCGCCGGCCTTCACCGTTTTGGCAAGGACAAATCCAGAACGGCCTTCGAACCCTGGGAGAGTTTGATGGTCGGCGCGCCTGACCTTAGTAATTCAAGCTGGTCATTGTCGCCCAGCATCTCTGTGTCTAGGTCCTCCACGGCGACGCCGACATACTCGCCGGGAAGCAGGTTCTTGACGGAGTAGAAGCCGTACTGATCGGCGCGTGCCACCCGGATTCTGCCACCGGCGACAGAAGGGCATTGCGCCGAATCGGCGCCGAACAGCACGACCGTGCCTCCGGGAGCCATGCCGCCACTTTTGTTCGTGATCTGACCTCTGACTTCGGGGAGCGTTCTTGACAAAATGAGTTCTACGGTCGCCCTCTCCCCGGATGCAACTTCGATCGGCTCGCGGGTCAGGTCCCTGGTGCCAATCTTGACGGCCGCCAGGAGCCACCCACCTGGCGGCGGACTGAGCAGCACGAGGCAGCGAGGGCCGAACTGGCCGCCGAATTCGAATCGCCCGTCAGGCCCGAGCCTGGCACTGTCCGCGACGCCGGCTCCTCCGCCGGTCGTGTCGGGGTCGAAGGGGACGGTGAGCACGTGTGAGTCTCGCAGGTCCAGCGAGGAACCGTCATCGGAGATCACCTTACCCCGCATGGTCCCTCCGACAGACAAGCGAATAGCCGCGAAGGTGGGAACTTGGCCGTCCACCAACACCCGCGCCTCACCTTGATGCGTCGGTTGAGGGGGCGGGGTACGTTCTCCGGTCATAGGCCCGAGAGCAACCGCCGTCAGTACGTAGTCGCCCGGCGCCACATCCTGCAATTCGAAGGTTCCGTCAGCGTGGGAACGCGCTGATCTCCAGGCGCCCGCAGCACCGGCACCAGAGACATCCTGACCAGCTGAACGTGCTCTCACACTGACGTCTGCCGCAGGCAGTCCATCCGGCCAGACAACCGAGCCACGGATTCGGCCGAACAGCGCGTTCACCGCCTGGAAGTCTGCGGAAGCCTCGGCCTGGGCCTCCACTCGAACAGGAATCGCCTGCGCCACATCGGCAGTGCCCGGATAGTACGTCGGTGCAGGTCGCAGGGCGCTCCCCTCCCCGCCGCCGGAGGGATCTGGCGGGAGCCACTGGCTGATCGCCACAACGTAGTCGCCTGCATCGAGCCCGTAGAGCCGATAGGCTCCTCTGTCGTCGGTCTGGTCAGTCGCCTGGGTAGGAACAAGTCTCCTTTTCCCTCGCGAGAGGCTCTGGCGCCAAGCTTGGACCGTCGCACGAACAAGAGGTTGTGCGTTCGCATCGAACACGAAGCCAGTGATCACACCGGTGCGCAAGAGGGCAATATCCACCCCTCGCAAGAGTTCGTCCTGATCCAGCGACACCGGTGAGGACAGGCGGGTCTTGTCGGTCTGCCCGTAGCTGCGCGGCACGAAGAGGTCCTTGGAAGCGGTCACCGAGTAGTGGCCTGCCGGCAGTCCGAGGATGGTGTATGCGCCGTTCACATCGGTTGTCACGGCTCGGTCGACGGGGCCACTTCTGGCCGTCACCTTCGCGCGATACACGGGCGCACCGGTGGCAGCGTCCACAATCCGTCCCGCCACGCCAGCACTCCCTGGACCTTGGGCGGATGCCTGGACTGGTGACGGAGCCTTGAGCGTTGGCTGCTGACGGGCTACCGCCTGGCCGGACTGTGCGGCTGCGGACCGGAGTCCGGCCGGTCGGGCCGCGATGCACAGCCCCCCTCCCAGGAAGATGCACGATGCAATACCCACGTGTCGACGCAGGCTCTGAACGGACAGCATGGGCGGAACCTCCGATGAAGAGCCGCTATGGCATCCACGATGCGCGCGGGGCGAGCGATGAGGGAGACCTGGGCAACGGTCACTCGTGATTCAACGCGACGACGGGATCCAGACGCGCGGCGTAATCTGCCGGGCCTGCCGCCGCCACCACCCCGAACAGCATCGCAGAGATTGACGGTATGAGCACATTCACGGAGTTCCATACGGGAACCACGCCCCCCAGCGGCAGCAGTAGTGCCGCAGAGGCCATACCGCCAAGAACGCCGACGCCGACGCCACCTGCCACGATCAGCAGGGCCTCACACATGAAGAAACGACGGATATCTCTTCTCGTGGCACCAACGCACCTCATCAGACCGATCTCTGCACGCCGGTGCATGACACTAGCGAGGATGGAATTTGCGAACCCGATCAGTGCGGCGATCAATCCGACGCCAGAGACACAGGTCACCGCAATGGTCCCAAGCGACCGGGTCCGCTCCATGGTCGTGGACACGTCCAGATTCGTGATGATCTGGAAGTCGGGTGTGACCCGAGGGGGGGTACCCCGAGCCTCCCGCAAGACGCTCTCTATCCGGAGCTTCATTCTGTCCACGCTTGCCGCGGGCTTTGCCACCACGAGTGTGACCCTATGCAGCAGGGTCCCCTCACTCTCGAATGAGGCGGCGTAGCGAATCGGCATGAACACCGAATTGTCGAAGTCGCCGAGCATCATCTGCCCTTTGGGCTGGAGGGTGCCGACCACGCGAAGAACGCGCCCCGCGACGACCAGAGGGGAGTCCACACCCAAGCATCGGAAATCCTCCGAGAGGCCATGCCCGATTATCGCCACGGGGTTGTCTCTTTGGTTGTCGAGATCCGTAACAAAGCGGCCGGACGCCAGGTTGAGAGACTCCAGGACTTGACTCAGGGGCAGCACACCGACAACGCGCACCACTCTCTTCTTCTCGCACGCTGTCACGATGGTCGAGAAGGTCACGAGCGGAGCAGCGACCTCAACGTCCGTGAGGTGCTTCGCTATGACATCGGCGTCTCGGTCGATCGAGGATAGCCTTGTGCTGGGCCGGAGCAGGGCCTGGGTATTCGGCACCACGAACAAGGTCCTCGCCCCCGCTCGAGACAAACCTCCGAAGACGGCGTCGAAGACACTTCCAACGGTCGTGAGCAGGAACACCATGCTCCCGACACTGACAGCGACGGCAGCCACCGAAAGCACCGTTCGAAAGTACCAAGCCGAGAGCCCTCGAGCAAGAAACGCAAACCCCCTCATTGTGACCAGCCTGGCACGTCCCGTCCTACGCACTCGACGTCTGGGGTTGTTAGTCACTTTTCGTCCGGCCGACCGAATGCCGCCTGACGCAGATGCTCAGATGACCCCGTCGCCACCGTCGTTCCCGGCGGCGGACCGGACACCAACTCGGCGTGCACATCGTCGACGGCACCGATTGTCACGGCGACAGGTCTTAGCGACGAGCCCATCACGGCAAGCAGGTAGGTCTTGCCAGCGTAGGTGAACACAGCCTCCACGGGCACTACCGGGATGCCCTGTCGGTCGACGACGCCCACCTCGACTCTCGCGCTCTGCCCGAAGCTGGGCTCATTGGGCGGAGTCAGAACCGACACCGTGCCAGAGTAGGTCGCCCCGTTCAGTCTATTGGACGGAACTCGCCGCAACGTCGGGCTTCCGACGACTCGCCCTTGCAGCGGTCGATCCTCGGAGCGGACATACACGATCGCATCGAGACCTGATCGGAACGAAGCGGCTTCGCTCTCGTCCAACTCCAGTTCAACGGAGTAAGACGACGAGTCTGCAACAACTGCCACGGCGCCGCCCCCCACCATCCCACCGGCAGAGACCGAGTCCCCTTCGCTCACCGCCAAGTGGACGACGACCCCATTGATCGGCGCGCGAAGCCTGGCACTGTCGGCCCGATCCACTGCGGCCTGCAGATCGAGCCTGGCCTGCGCGAGGTCGATATCACGCAGCAGCCGCACCACGTCGGTCAGGCCCGTCTCCCGAGCTGATACCTCTGCGCGCCGAACTGCCAACTGCTTGCGTGACAGGTCACGATTCACGTCAGCCGGGTCGAGATCGATAATGACCTGTCCCTTCGACACCTGTGTCCCCACGTTCACATTGACGGCCTTGACCCTCCCAGATAAGGCAGCGGACACGACGGCGCGCCGCGTCGGCATGAGCACTCCACTCACGGTTAGCTGCCGCGAGATACTGCCTTTGACAATCCGCACCCGACCCAGGTCCTGGTGACCGCCACCAGATGCATAGCGCCACCAACCGTATCCGACGGTCACCACAAGAATGCAGCCTACGGCCCCTGTTCGCAGGATCATCCGCTGAGTCACGGTGCGTCCTCCAATCGCCGCACGCGAACGCGAACGTTCAGGCGCGACAACAGACCTGCCGACAGCAGTTGTGTGCCCATCACGCGGACCAGCACGCGCGCCATGGCGTCCCGGCCAACGACCTGGCTGGCATACTCGTCTGCCTCGACCTCGTGGCGCAGTCGCATAAGCGCCAAGACCGCAGAATTGACGCAGAACCAGATCAATGCGACCGAGGCGACTTCAAAGGCACTCGCCGGCTGGCCACGGTGTTGCGGCATGACCCCTGCAAGCAACATCACGAGCAGCATGAGAACGAATGGCACCCAAGTACCGGCACGCGACATTCGACCATGCCGCAGCACAACGTGGGCATATTCATGCGCCAGGGCGGCGTCGAGGTCTTCAGCCGATAGCATGTCAACCACACTGTTGTTGACGAGCAGCGTGGCAGGCATGAAGAAGGCTGAGCGCACCTCACAGATTGGGACCCCGTCACTTCGCAGGAAGATGGTTCGAGGCCACTCCTCGAGACCCCGCTTGTTGAGTCGACTGATGGCGGCCGACAGTTCCGGTGGCAGCGGACTCGCGATCCGCTTCAGACACCACAGTTCCACAAGTGCGCCACAAGCGCCGGACACGACCGACATCGCGAGTATCGTTACGGCAATCGCGAACAGAGCGCCGCCTGGCGCCAGGAGCCTGAACGATGCGACCAGGGCGAGCATGAACACCAACAGACCCGAGATTCGTCCCAGATACCAAGCAACGAGAACGCCGCCGCGGCCGCGCAATGAGGTTGTCGAAAGGAGGCCGAGTCGATACGCCAGGATCGAGAGATGAAGGCTCCAGATTCCGAGGACCGTGAGCAGGAACAAGACCTGTCGGCCAATTCGAGCAATGGAGAGCAGCGATGTCCAGTGGAAGACGATGGGGATGACGAATGATGCCGCGAACGCAAACAGCGGCAACATCACGATGGGCAGCCGGCGCGTCACCGCGATGGGAACGGCCCAGAGGCACGCGAGGGCAAGGGCCGCGACGCCCAAGGCACCGTGCACGCCGCAGTGGCGCACCAGGATCTCGCCACAGGGGGGGCCGCCCATGAACGCCGCGATGACGAATGCACCTGCGAAATATGGTGTCATGGAACATTCCACCGCGCGCGGCTCAGGGGTCGATCTGGACCACCAGGTTTGCCACGAACAAGACGACAGCCATCTGCGCCGCAGCCGAAAGAGAATGCGCCAGCGCGCGGCCTGCGCTGAGGCCCGAACATGAGCTCAAGGCAGACGCAAACCACAGTAGGGTGGCGAGATAGCCTGCAGCACGACTCCAGTAGATCGTTGACACAACACCAAAGTACGCTGACGGCGTATCGATCAGTCTAATCGTGTTTGTCAGCAGCAGCAATGCTACCGCAGCCCAGATGGCGAGCGGGATGTGAGCCTCCAACAGTGCCGTCACCAAGGGGCGGAGAGAATCAACACGCCCTCCGTCGCCGAAAACCACCAGGGAACTCCTGAAAGCCGCAAGGAAGGTACAACAGAGTGCCACATGGAACGCAGCGGCGAGCACGAAGTAGAACACGGGGAGTCGGGGATCGGGAGGTGCGCTGTCAAGAACCGACGTCACCAGAGTCTGGATTTGTCCAACGTTCGCCACGGAAAGAACGACGAAGAGTGCGAGGGGTACTGCTCGCCAGCACGCGACTCGTGGCCAGGTCATGGGTGCGATTCTCCTCCCCATCTCGGGATGGGATGTATGACGCCAGCACCCGAGATCGATCGTGGCCTGCCAACACCACGCGCCGTCGGGGAGCATCAGCATCGCCTACGCCACCCGCACGGCTCTTGCCGGCAGCATCCTGCGCGCGTTCATCGTCCCGGTTCGATGGGCTTGTCCGCTGTCAACGCGCCCGCCACGCCGGCGCCATCGAGGCACCGCAGTGATTGAGTGGGCGCATCCACAGTGTCTACTCCTGGTGTTCCGAACTGCACGCCCGGAATCCGGACCACGGCCCCCTAGCGTGCGCGAAGAATGACAAGCGGTGTCAGCGTCGTTTCGACGATTCCGGCGATGAAGAGGAGTGCGAACCCAAAGCCCGCACTCCACAATAGGCTCGTCCACGCCATCGGTTGGGCATGCCAGTGTGCGCGTCGAAGCGACGTCCAAGGAGCAAGGCCGAGTGACCCCAACATGAGGAACCCTGCGAGTTCCAGAACGCCGTGCGGGAGGATGGCGGCGGCAACCATGAGCGGCGGCGCAACGCTGAGGGCGGAGGCGACCGTGGCGCCGGTTGAGAATCCCATCCCGAATAGCCCGCACGCTGCAAGGATCCCGCCGGACGTGAATCCGAGCAGCAAGACCAACCCAACAACGGCGTTATGTGCCACGAGTCGGCAGAATGGTGGCGGCGCCGGGATTGCGAGTTGGGTTCGACCCAAGGGGAGATCTAACCCTAGCACGCACATCGTCGCGAACACCACGCCGGCAAGAAGGCAGACACATGCCCCGGGCGCCCCCTGGCGGACACAGCAGAGAGCCGCCCAACGATGGTTCATCCACGTTTGTGCCCGTCCAGGTCGCGCGCCTCAACAGGCTCGGCCTATAATGCAGCACCACCCGCGAAGAGGGCCCCACCCACCCACGGAGCAACTGCGGCAGTCCCCAGGGCGGTCGCGTACGTGCCATAGCTTCCACCGATGGGGACTAGACCGAGGACCAGATCGCCCGCCGCGAGGCCGGCTAGCCAGCCCGCTTGACCAGCAGTCCTGGCTGCCATGGCGGTGATTGCGTTCCGGGCGGCGTCCGAAAGGTGATTGGCGCCCGAAGCCCTCTGGTCGTATGGAACCTTGGTCTGGTAGTGCCAGACATCTTGCTCAATTACCTCTCCATTGACATGAACCGTGAGGGTGACCTCCAAGTCGACCTCCTCTTCGAGAAACTGAGCCTGGTCGGGCTCGTTCTGCATCAGGTAATAACACAGCTGCGGCGTCGTGCCATCGCCGGATGCCCTTGCGATGTCGGGCGGAAGTGTATAAGGCGCAGCAGTACTCAACCCGAGGACAACGAGTGCCAGTGTCTTCATCATTGGTGTGCCTCCTTAGTCTCCAGTTTCGTGAGTGATCGCCGCCACCGTGAGATCCCCTCCGCAATAGCATCTCCGCCGTCTCAAGGGATCCCTAATGACCCAGATTCTGGGGCACCCGGGGACCTCCCAAACCGACAATCTGTACCCGAAGCGCTCAAAATGGATCCTTGTCGATCAACCGTGCCCGTCAACAGTGGCCTGTCAAACGTCGCGCCGGGCGATCGGCGCAGACCCGGCTGCCGCATGCATGCGTTCGGGTCGAGACGCCACCCGGGAACCCCGGCCAAGTTGATTGCGGGAGCGGCGCTCGGCGCGGATACCCGAGATGCCGTCGGGAAGACCGCCCTCCCGCGGCAGTCTGCGGCCCACAACGCCGCACCAGCTCAGCATGTCGGTCTTCAGAGGGAATCCACGCCAGTCTATTCGTCGGCGGGGACGAAGCCGAGGCGGCGGCGTTCCAGGTAGAGGCCCGTGCGAGGAAGCTCTCGGCCGGCGGCCGAATCTCCTCGCGGCGCTCCCTGAGCGGCGGCGATGCGCGCGTGTACGTAGAGAGGGACGCCTTCGACGCCGCCGAACGCCGATCACACTCCCCAACGGGCCGAGGCAGCCGCCTCAGCTACTGCAGAGTGCTCTCGACGGCAGCCTTTGAGTCTCCACTCCGGCCCGGACCGCGGCTCCTGCGAGGATCATCGGCGGGCTGCCCGAGTCCGACCCTTGACCCCGTGTTCGGGCCTTCCCGCAGCGATCACGCTGACGGCGCCGGGCTGGGGGGCCCCGGCCGACGCGGTCACGGTGATGCGGCGCTCGGGTGGCGCTGGAGGCCTTGAAATCTGCATGAATTCGCGGCCGGGTAGAAGTTACCCGTAGGTTGTCAGGCGACGGGCACTTGTTACCCGTGACCAGACTGCGCCGTTGTGACGACGGTGGCCGAGTGCCGGCGCGTCGTCGGGTCGGACGCCGCCGCGCCCCCGCCAGATGGGGTTTTACTGGCCCTGGCTCGTCCGGCCCGCCCCGCCGCTGCCTGCCGGTCACGGCCGGATCTGGCTGGTACAACCGTTGCAGGTAGAAGAAGCAGCCGGGACGAAACACGATGCGATACCCCCGGTAGACAGGCAACTTTTAGTGCTGTGGGAGGCCACCCACGGAGGCTTTATGAGGATTCAAAACGGGTCAACACGGCGGATCTGGGGGACGGGCGTGCTGGCGGCGGCGATGATGCTCTTCGCCCTGCCGGTCTCGGCCCAGCATCGCGCGCGGCTGTCGCAGGACCTGGCGGACGAGTTGAAGGCGCCCACGCGCCCGATGCTCCAGGTCATCGTCGACGGTGACGCGGCAACGCTGCAGCGGGTGGCGGCGCGCCACGGACTGCGCATCAAGCGGACGCTCGACACCGGACTGGTGCTGGAAGGCGAGCCGGCCGCCGTCGACGCCGCGGCCAGCGATTCCGAGCTCGGGCACGCCGCCCTTGACCACCCTGTGCGGGCCCACATGGCCGTCACGCGCGAGTCCACCGGCGCGCTTGCGGTGGCCAACGGCTTCGCGGGCATGCCCGCCTTCACCGGCGCCGGCATCCGCATCGCCGTCATCGACTCCGGCATCGACATCACGCACCCGGCGCTGGCGGGCAAGGTGGTCCTGTCGAAGGACTTCACGGGCGGCTCGCCCGACAACGCGGTGACCGACCAGTTCGGGCACGGCACGCACGTGGCGGGGATCATCGCGGGCACTGCCATCAACGTCCCCGGCGAGGGCACGGTCAGCGGCATGGCGCCGGGCGCCGAGCTCATCTCGCTGAAGGTGCTGCAGGCCGACGGCAGCGGGGTCACCAGCGACGTCATCCGCGCCCTGCAGTGGGTGCGCCGCAACGCGAAGCGCTACAACATCCGCGTGGTGAACCTGTCGATGGGGCACCCGGTGTTCGAGTCGTATCTGGACGATCCGCTGTGCCAGGCCACCCAGCGGCTCATCGACGCCGGGCTCATCGTCGTCGCCTCGGCGGGCAACAACGGCAAGGTGAGCATCGACGGCACGGACGTGATGGTGTATGGCGGCATCGCGGTGCCGGGCAACCTGCCGGATGTCATCACCGTCGGCGCGCTGAACACCAAGGGCACCGTCGACCGGAGCGACGATGTGGTGGCGACGTATAGCTCGCGGGGGCCGTCGGCGGTCGACAAGGTGATGAAGCCCGACCTGGTGGCCCCGGGGAACAAGGTGTTTGCGGCGCTGGTGTCCGGGAGCACGGTTGAGACGACGCCTGCGGGGCTGCCGACGCTGACCGGCGACGGTGGGGCGCGGTTCATCCAGATGAGCGGCGTGAGCATGTCGACCGGCGTCGTGTCCGGGGCCGTGGCGCTGATGCTGGAGGCGAACCCGTCGCTTCGGCAGGCGCACGTGAAGATGGCGCTCCAGCTGTCGGCGCAGTTCCTGCCCGAGGGGCAGCTGGTGGCCGGGTCGGGGAGCCTGAATGTGGCAGGGGCCGTGTGGATGGCGGTGAACGGGCCGAGCCCGAAGGTACCGGCGGTGGAGATTGGGGGCAACGATGTGGTGGGGAGCGGGGTGCTTTACTGGACCGGCGACCGAGGCGCGTTCCGAAGCGTCATCAAGGGCGACCGGATCATCTGGGGCGACCGGGTCATCTGGGGCGACCGCATCGTGTGGGGCGACCGGGTCATCTGGGGCGACCGCATCGTGTGGGGCGACCGCGTCATCTGGGGCGACCGGGTCATCTGGGGCGACCGCATAATCTGGGGCGACCGGATCATCTGGGGCGACCGGATCATCTGGGGCGACCGCATCGTGTGGGGCGACCGCATCGTGTGGGGCGACCGCATCGTGTGGGGCGACCGCATCGTGTGGGGCGACCGCATCGTGTGGGGCGACCGGATCGTGTGGGGCGACCGGATCGTGTGGGGCGACCGCATCATCTGGGGCGACCGCATCATCTGGGGCGACCGCATCGTGTGGGGCGACCGGATCGTGTGGGGCGACCGCATCATCTGGGGCGACCGCATCATCTGGGGCGACCGCATCATCTGGGGCGACTGAACTCACGCAGATTCAGGCAGGTGCCACGTTCGACGAGAGCCGTCACCTTTGGAGGTGACGGCTCTCGTCGTTTCGTACGATGAGTCCGGCTCACTGCCTCCTCGGCCTCCATCAGCGCCTCAGCGGTGGCATCAGTCACCGACGGGCTCACCATCCGACACGGAATGTCTCTGACATCCGTCCCGACACCGACTGCTCCCATTGCTCCTTGACGCAGGCGCCCGCACGAGCGTAGGCGTTCTCGCCTTCCGGCCAGCTCGACTCGATCGAGAGCCGCCCGCGGTACCCGATCGTCTTGAGCGCCGCGAAGTAGGGCGTGAAGTCCGTGCCCCCGGGCAGCGGCGCCATCCGGGTCCCTTTCTGGGCCACGTGCACGTGGACGATACGCGCGCCGGCATCGACGATGGCCTGGGGCGGCTCGTCTTCCTGGAGCATGTGATACACGTCCGCCTGCAGCCGGAAGGCCGGATGTGCGACGGCGTCCACGATCGCGACGCCCTCGGCGAGCGAGTTGATGAAGTTGGTCTCCTTGCGGTTCAGCGCCTCGAGGGCCAGCGTCACGCCAGCCGCGGAGGCCGCCGGCGCAATCCGCTTGCCGAATGCGATGAACTGCTCGCGCGCC
>Ga0315292_10001084_pt1 | contig 14057 bp, 18 predicted proteins | sample YL17G13_0_MG_FD_204029 | JGI IMG/M metagenome (GOLD analysis project Ga0315292, IMG submission 204029) | Sediment microbial communities from Yellowstone Lake, YNP, Wyoming, USA - YL17G13_0 | ecosystem: Environmental > Aquatic > Freshwater > Lake > Sediment | place: USA: Wyoming | collected... | reverse complement strand
GACGATCCTGCCCTTGTTGATGATGGCGATCTCGTCGGCGAGGCGGTCGGCTTCCTCAAGGTACTGCGTGGTGAGAAAGATGGTCATGCCGAAGTCGTCGTTGAGGCGCCGGACCTCCTCCCAGATCGCCGCCCGACTCGCGGGGTCCAGCCCGGACGTCGGCTCGTCCAGGAACAGGATACGGGGGTCGTGTACCAGCGCCAGAGCGAGGTCGAGGCGGCGCTTCATGCCGCCGGAATACGCGCCGGAACGTTTCTTGGGGTCGACGTCGTCGAGACCCACCGTCACCAGCAAGCGCTCCGCCGTCCTGCGCGCCTCGTCGCGCGGGGTGCCGAACAGCTCGGCCTGCAGCATGAGCAGCTCTCGGGCGGTCATCAGCGGGTCGAGACCGACGTCCTGCAGGGCCACGCCGATTGCCCCCCGCACCTTGCCGCCCTGCTTCTGCACGTCGTAGCCGGCTACGGTGGCGCGGCCGGCGGTGGGGTTCAGGATCGTCGTCAGGATCCTGACCAGCGTCGACTTGCCGGCGCCGTTGGGGCCGAGAAACCCGAAGATGCTCCCCCCGGGGACGTCCAGGTCGACGCCGTCCACCGCGTGGAGCGCGCCGAAGTCGCGGCGCATGCCCTTCGCGATGATGGTGCGGTCTTCACCGTTGTGATCGCCCATCTCTGAGCCCCTCCGTTTGCCTGCGTAACTTGTCCTGAAGCGTGATACCCGTGCGGCTGTGGGTAGAACCCTTGCATCGACTGATGGAGGAACCTATGCCGGTCTTCGAGTGGCGCAGCATCATGCCCGTGGCTGTCGACGAGCTCTTCGCCTATCATGCCCGCCCGGGAGCGTTCGAGCGCCTGGCGCCGCCGTGGCGGAGACTCCGCATCCTGGAGCAGGAAGGCGGCATGAGGGACGGCGGCCGCGTCGTCTTCAAGGCCTACGTCGGCCCTGTCGGCAAGCGCTGGGTGGCCGAGATGGGCGGCTACGTGGAGGGCCGGCAGTTCGTCGATCGTCAGGTAGAGGGCCCCTTCGCCTCGTGGGAGCACACGCATCGCTTTCTGCCAGGCGCCGGCGACGGCACCAGCGAGCTGCTGGACCACATCGAGTACAGTCTGCCGGCCGGGCTCCTCACCGATCCTTTCGGCGCCGGCCCTGCGCGTAGGCAGCTCGAGCGCCTGTTCCGCTTCCGCCACGCGCGCACGCACGCCGACCTCGAGCGGCACGCCGTGTGGGCGGACCGTCCGCGGCTCAGGGTGGCGATCAGCGGCGCCGGCGGGCTGATCGGCTCCAGTCTGGCCGTGTACCTGACGACGGCCGGCCACGAGGTCGTCAAGCTGGTCCGGCGCGAGGCGGCCGGGCCGGGCGAAGTGAGCTGGGACCCGGCAGCCGGGCGTCTCGACCCGACCGACCTCGTCGGCGTGGACGCCGTCGTCAACCTTGCCGGCGTGAGCATCTCGTCGCTGTGGACCGCCGGCCGTCGGGAGGCCATCCTGAGCAGCCGCGTGCAGGCGACCGGCACGCTCGTCGGCGCCCTTCAGAAGATGGAGACGCCGCCAACGGTGCTCGTCTCCGCCTCAGCGGTCGGCGCCTACGGCTCGCGCGGCGGCGAGGCGCTCACCGAGCTCGCCGAGCTCGGCGAGGGTTACCTCGCCGACGTCTGCCGCGCCTGGGAGGCGGCGGCCGCACCCGCGGCCGACGCCGGCGTGCGCGTCGTGACGCCGCGCTTCGGCATCGTGATGAGCGGCGCCGGGGGGGCGCTCGCCAAGATGCTCCCCGCCTTCAAGGCGGGGCTGGGCACGCGCCTCGGCGACGGCAACCAGTGGTGGAGCTGGGTCGACCTCGACGACCTCCTCGCGGCCCTCGAGTGGGCCCTGCACGACGACGAGCTGAGCGGCGTGGTCAACGTGACCGCCCCGGAGCCGGTCACCAATCTGGAGTTCACCAAAACGCTCGGCCACGTCCTGCGCCGCCCGGCTGCGCTGGCGGCGCCCCGCCTCGCCGTCGCCAAAGGCCTCGGTGGCATGGGCGAGGAGATGTTCCTGGCCAGCCAGCGCGCGGTGCCGGCGCGACTCAATCAGCGGGGCTTCCGCTTCGGCTTTCCCGAGCTCGAGCCTGCGCTTCGCTACGAGCTCGGGCGCACCTGAGGCGCGCGCAGCATCCAGTCGAGTGTGTCCCGCGCGCCGGGCGCGCGTAGCTCCCGTGACCAGGCGAGCTCGTCGAGGAGCTCGAGCTGCCGGGGATCGGTGCTCGCGGCGACCCACCACAGCGCGGAGAACGCCCAGGCCGTGCCGCCGAGCCAGGTCAGAGTCTCGCCCAGGAAGCGCCGCTCGACGGCTTCAGGCTCGTCGCGGCGCAGCCAGCCGCGCGCACAGGGGGTGTCGCCGCCGGGCCAGGATGGCCCCGCCGGCGGCTGCACGCCGCGCGTGAGGAGCATGTCGCGGAGCGGACGCAGATACAGGCAACCGAGTACCCGGCTCTGTTCCGTGTCCTGAATGCTGTAGGTGAAAGCGATCCGGGCCTCGTGCTCCTGATCGTGCAAGCGGAGATCCTCGCGATTCTCGTCCACCGTGAAGTCGTCCGTCGGCCACTCGCTGTCGGACCACATGCGCAGGTAGTCCACGCTGGACATGAGCGCCGCATGGTCGAGCTGCGCGTGGGCGGCCGTCAAGCGGGTGAAGACGAACTCGCCGGCGTGGTGCCGCTTCGGCACAGGGCCGGCGTACCAGCGGCCGGGCGCTCTGCCGCTCGGCGCCGTCGCCGGGTCGCCCAGAAGCGACGTCATGTGGCTCCTTTCGCGGGGCGCTGCCGACGATGGGAGGCGTGAGGCAGACGCCGTTCCGCGACATGGTAGCAGCAGGCTCGACAGGACCACAGCGCCGTGAGAGGTTGTCACGGTCGCCGAATCCCCGGCGACAAGGCGACCGAGGGGGTCCACCGATGCAGACCGACACCGCCGCCATCCGGACCCTGCTTCAGGTCTATCAGGACTTGTACCGCGCCCGCGACGGAGTGAGAGCGAGGGACCGACGGGCGCGCGCCGGGCGCGGCGGCTTCGCCCCGCCCGGCCCGCGCGTCAGTACGCGATGGCCAGCGCGTGCGCGATGTTGTCGCGACGCTCGAGCTCGTCGAGCATGAACGCGGCCACGTCGGCGCGGGCGATCTTCGTGCCGCCCGGCAGCGAGTAGCCGGGCTCGGCGCGGCACGCGCCGCGGGCGGGCCCGTCCACGAGCTGCGCCGCACGTACCAGGGTCCAGTCCAGCTCGCTCTGGCGCACGCTGACCTCCATGCGGCGCAGGTCGGCGACGGCGCTGCTGCGGGAGCCGGGGTCGAAGAGCCGCGCGAAGAGGCCGGGGTGGCCGGGCTCGCCGGGTGGGGCGACGCTCGCGGACGACAGGACCACCAGCCGCAGCACGCTGTATCGCTGCATGCTGCGCACGACGTTGAGCGTGCCCCTGGCGGCGACCTCCGCGGGGCCGCGGTGGTCGGGTGTATCGGCGAGGGTAACGATGGCCGCCTCAGCGCCGTCGACGGTGTCGCTTACGAGGCCGCCGTCGAGCACATCGCCCTCCACGACCCGCACGCGCTCGCGCAAGGCGCCCAGCTTGTCGGGCGCGCGGACCAGCGCGGTCACGTCGTGACCGCGGACCAGCGCGCCCTCCACGAGCAGTCTCCCGGTACGGCCGGTGGCTCCGAAGACGACGACCTTCATGGCGGTATGGTACCAGCCTGGTCCGCGGGCCTTGTGAGCGGCGCACGCACGCCCCGGGCTGCGGCCGCACCTACCGCTCAGGTGGCGGGAGCGGAGTCGTCGGGGAAGGGGGATGCGCCCATGATCGCGTCGCGCTCGTGTCGCGGCCGCGCGTTGAACTCGGCGACCCAGGCGTCGATGGCCCGCTGATCGGTGAGGTCGATGCCCGCCTCCTCCAGCGCAAGCAGCATCGCCTTGGCGGGGCCGAAGTTGGCCGGCTGGCGCGCGGCCTCGAGGTACTCGGGCGTGAAGTCCCGCACTGCATCCTCTGTCTCGACGACGAGGTGCTCGGCATGCCCGCGCCTGCCCAGCGCGAAGCGCACCCAGGCGGTAAGGACCTCCGGCAGCGCATCGGCTTCCGCGGCCTTCAGCAACGCCTTACGCGGCAGGCAGTCGAGCATGAACAGCTCGACGACGATGGGGCTCCAGCGCAGCGGATCGCCGTCGCCGTAGTCGCAGCGAGCCTCCAGACAGTGGTAGACGATGGAGCGCGCCTCGGCGACGGCCGGCGCCTGCGGGGAGGCGAGGAACTCCTCGACGAGGGCGGCGCGCGCCTCGTCGTCGAGCGGCTCGGGCTCTGGCGCTGGTGGCGGCGCCGGCGGCAGGAGCCTGAGGCGCGCGGCCAGAAGGGCTCGGGTCTCGCGAAACTCGGGCGACCAGTCGTTGTCGATGAACAGATCGCCGGTGACCAGAGCGTCGGCGATGCGCCCCGCGGCCAGGCCCGCATCGACGTCGCTCACGGTGACGTCGGCCTGCGACTCGGCGCTGCGCCGCGGATCGCTGCCGCGCGCCACCTCACCGACGAACGCATCCTTGATGATGCCGCCCAGGTTCTCGTCGTAGAGGGCCATCAACACATGGGTCTCGCGCTCGCCCAAGACTCGGCCAGCAGCGGGTCGTCGTCAACGATCTCCCGCACGCCCGAGAGAACGGTCTGCACCAGAGGGTCAAGAGACAAAGCGCCCAACGCCGGCCGCGCTCCTGCCCGGGGCCGCATCGAGCCCTTACGTCGCTTCTTCTTGCCCTTGCCGGTCGCCATAGTCACGCGCCGCCGCGGGCTGCGGTTGTATGCGTCAAGACGCCGCGCGCGAGCTCATCGACGATGGACCCGTGTGCCTCGGTGGCAGTGACGGTGGTCAGGACAGCTTTGCTCGCACCGCACGACGTCAGGGCGCCGGTCGGGCGTGGCGCCTGTTTCAGTCCTCGCCCGTATACCCGCACACACCCATGCGCGGTGAGTCGACCACCGGCAACAGCAGGTCCTCGCCGCACGGGTGCTTAAGTGCATGCGTCTCGCAGCAGAAGCCGCGGCCGTCGTAGACGCATTCCACGCAGAGCATGCTCGCCGGCCGGCCGCACACGTCGCAGGGCCACGCCGGGGCCTCGTTGCGGGCGACCACTCGGACGCCCTGCTCGGGCGCAGCCTCGATGACGCCGCTGTGGCTCACGACCAGCTCGGTGCTGGAACCGAAGTCGTACACGTAGTCCAGACGGCTCCCGCTCAGACCCAGGACCTCGTCGATCGTCCTGGTCATACCGACCTCCTGACGCGGGCCGGAGAAGAACTCGCTGAGGTGCCCGCAGCACTCGAGCCAGACGCCACGCAAGAGGCCGTCCAGGGCATTCAGCTTCGCCTCGGGACGGGCCGCGATGTCCAGCCAGTACATCGGCGCGCCGACGGCCTGAGCCCTCAGGAGCAGCACCCGCGAGCGGACACCCTCGCTCGCTCCCACGAGGCACTTGCGAACGCGCGCGCCCATGGCGGCTTTGCCCACCCGCGCTCCGCACAGCCCACAGACCCCGTACCAGCTTTGTCTTGCCATGTCAGTCCCTTTCGCCATGGAGGATGAGGGTCGCGTTCAAGCGCCGGCCGCAGCGCTGCCGGAGGCGAGGCGGGCAGCATCGCCACCTTGCCTCCTCCAAGCCATGCGCCCGACGACGTCGCTGCCCGCAAGGGCAAGTAGGGGCGTTCGAAGGACGATGGTGTCGTCGCCCTCGATGTCGAGGTAGCGAAGCTGCTCGCCGCCGATCCAATCGGGGTTCGTGGCGCCATCCACGGCGGTGACCATCGTGCCCGCTTCGTCATCGACGCGCACGATGCGGCCGTAGTAGCTGAAGTAGTCGTCATAGGCCTGCTGCTTCTCGCCGGAGGTCGGTTGCTCGCCGGCAAAAGGCGCTCGGGCTCTGCGGCCCCCGTGGGCCGAGAGCTCCCCCGACGGCGTGACCAGAAGCACGCCGATGGGCGTAGCACCCCAAGGAACGCGCACCGTGCCGTCGGCAGCCGTGAACGTGCACTCGACGAGGTCCCAACATCCCGCCAGCCAGCGGATCCGCTTGTTCGGCGCCCGCTGGCACTCCGGCGGGGCGCCCGCGTCGCGAGTGTAGGAGATCCCGTGCCCGTCGAGCCAGTCGGCAGCGATCTGACCGAGCGCCGCGGTCCTGTAGCTGTACCAGCTCTCGTGGATCCCGCGCCGGTGGATAGCGTCTCTGAAGCAGCGGAACGCTTCGGCGCCGCGAATGGCGCTCAGCAATTCGCCTCGGAGGTCGGGATTGTCGCTCGAGCGCGAGAAGTCGTCCATGATGGCCCACTCGTGGATGTCGAAGCTCGTGGGCAGAGCGAGCCATTTCTCTGATTCGAGAACCTCACGGACCATGGCCACATCGTCACGCTGCCAGTCGGGAAGCTCGTCCAGGTCGGCGCCGTCCTCGACCAAGCCGGCTTCCTCCTCCGTAATCGTGCAGAGGTCGCCGGTCTCCCGGTTGAGGTAGGCGGTGCAGCCATCCGTCTGAGCTTCGAGCTCGTCGACGACCTTGCGCAGAGAGACCGTGGCTGCCATGTCAGCCTCTCGACTGTGGCAACCGGTGCGCGGAGCCAGGATTCTGCGGTCCGCGTGACCCGACGGCAGCGGACGCAGATGCTTGTGATGCACACGACATCATCGCGAGCCTTCCCTGTTCGTTCTTCACGTGCACGCCTTCACGGCGATCCTACCGGTTGACGGCGGCTCAAAGGGGCGGCTGACGGTGCTGCAGAGGGTCGATCAGGCGTCCTCGTCGATCTCGGCTCTGAGGGCGCGCTGCAGCTTCTTGTAGGCGTGGCGCACGAAGAAGCTCTCCTCGTTGTAGCCGCTGCCCACGAACCAGCAGGCGATGTCGTCGGTGGAGGAGCTGCGGATCTCGCCGGTGGTGGGGTCGTAGACGTCGAGGCCGCGGAGCTCCACCTGTGCACAGCAGGCGAGTGGACTCTGAGATCGCCCAGCACCGCTACGTGCGAGCCGTGGCGGCGAGGCGCTCGTAGGAGAACTCCTCCATCCCGGCGGAGCTCTGAGCGTGCTCAATGGTCAAGCTGACGATGTGCCCGTCGGCATCCAGGTCGAGGTAGATGTTCTCGTCGAGCTCGCGTGTTTCGACCGGCGGGCCGTCGGCGAACTCGACCAACGTGGTGTCGGTGTCGGCGAAGTACTTGACACGCATGGCCTACTCCTCGAAATCGCGATCAAAGAAGGCGTTGTGAACAGTCTCGCCATCTTCGAGCAGAATGACACGCAAGGCACGGCTCTCCATCTCCGGGACGCGCGCCCAGCGCCGGATTCGCCCATCCGCCTGTCGCTCTTCACGCAGAGGGTGTTGGATGTACCGGTCATCCAACCGTAACGCACTTGGTCGACCCAATCCATTGACGCCAGGCGTGAAGCGCGTGTCGCGGCCCTGCTTGGAGCTGTTACGGCGGCGGCAGGCCCAGATGAGGTTGTCTGATTCGTCCGCGCCGCCTGTGATACGCGGGATCAGGTGGTCGACGGCCAGGTCATCGAGACTCCCGCAGTAGTAGCAGGCCTGGGGCATGGTCATCTTGAGCCGCTCATCCTGATAGAGGGAGCGCATCGACATACGGCCCGACACCAAGCCGGAGTAGAGCCGCTGGCGGATGATGTGGTGGACCCGCTGGTATTCCGCAACCCCATCCTCGAGAGCCGCGTCCGCACGTGCCAGGTTGGCGTACGACCATGCGATGTGTTCGCGGATCGTGGTGATGGTGGGGAGTGCCATCAGGACGGAGGCGTCCCGTACACCTTCAGCACTTCGTCCCCGTAGTGGTTGATGACCTTCACGGCGATCTTGCCGGTCGACGGCGGGTCGAACGGGCGGCTGACGGTGCTGTAGAGGGTTGCCCAGGCGTCCTCGTCGATCTCCGCCTTGAGGGCGCGCTGGAGCTTCTTGTAGGGCTCGTCGGCGCCGGTGAAGTAGGCGTGGCGCACGAAGAAGCTCTCCTCGTTGTAGTCGCTGCCCACAAACCAGCAGGCGATATCGTCGGTGGAGGAGCTGCGGATCTCGCCGCTGGTGGGGTCGTAGACGTCGAGGCCGCGGAGCTCCACCTGCAGCTTGCCGTCGGGGAGCGTGCGCAGCTCGAGGTCGGGCTCGCCGAAGACCATGAAGAGGTTGCCGGCGCCGGTGCTCTTGAGGAGCGAGACCACAAAGACTCAGCCCCGATACACGGCGGTGCCGTGCCAGTCGAGGAGTTCCGGGCTCGGTCGATCGGCAGTCCTCTCTGGCAGCGCGACCTGCTGACCATGGTGCCTGAGGTACTCGCGTCCGTTGTGGAAGTCGTCCATCAGTCGCTCGCTGACGCGAAACACATGGTCGGGAGTCACGGTAACGTAGCCCATGTCGAAGAGCCGGTGGATGTCGGCGCGCAGCAGAAGGCCATTGGCGAGCGAGTTGGCTCCGCCTGCGGCGAACGGCTTCACATGGGCGGCCTCGAGCGCCGGCAGAGAATGCTCTTGCGTGACCGCACACGCGCCGCTGTAGGCCTTCGTCACGGCGATGCGGAACGAACCCTGCCCCAGCCGTGGCTCGACAAGGACTGGAGTGCCGCGTCGCAGGCTGTCTTCGACCTGCTCGAGCTCGGGCAGGTGCGCGTTCGTGCGCGCGATGCAGTCGCTCAGAATCCTCTGACCCTCGCCGTGCAGCAGATCGAGGCTCTTGCCGTTGACGATGTTGCCGGCCCAACCGGCATCGTCACGCACCCAGTTGCCCTCGTCGAACCACACCGGCTGCGAGATCATGATGCAGCCGATCTGGTAGCTCTCGGCACTTCGCGCGACATCGGCTCCAACGGACTTGCGGTACCTGTGCAGCCGCTTCGCCATGTCGGCGAAGCTGTCGGCACCGTTAAGGTCGCGGAACGATTCCCACGCCAACCATGCCGACGCCGTCTCGTAGCGCGCGAAGAAGCCGTAGCCGGCGATGGCGTTGTGCGGGCTCTTGAGGCGGAAGAAGAACGGCGCGCCCTTCGTCACGGCGCCAAAACGACGAGTATCGGAGGGCCGCCAGAAGTTGACTTCGTCCGCAGGCGGCTGCCGAAGCAAGAAGTGCCGGTACCATGCGAAGTCCGTGTTGGCGAGGTAGCCGAGTGTGGTGAGCTTCGCGTTCATCGGCATCGCGATTGCAGGGTCTCCACGGTGATGTCGTCGCCGGTGAACTCGAGGTGCCGGCCAGGCTCGAGCGACGCCGTGAGTATCACCGGGTTGTCGACAACGAGCTGACGCACGCTGCCCTCCTCGGTCAGTATGCCCCGCGCCTTGAGTTGGGAGATCATGTGGGGGACCTTGCCCTTGAGGCCCTCCTTCTCGGCCAGCGAGGTCATCACCAGCAGCGAGTCGCCGAGGATCATGCGGTTGGCCCAGTTCTGCTCGTGGCGGTAGAACTCAACGAGCTCCTGGAACTCGATGCCGTCGTAGTCGTTGAAGAGCGTCATCTCGGGCTCGGGCTCGCCCTTGCGCGCCGTGTCACGCAGGTTCTCGATGATCACCTGCGGCAGGATCTTCTCCTGGATGCAGATGGGGACGACCGGCACCTCAAGGGGCTGCCGGTCCTGCTCGTCCTTGCCCTTCCAGACGAGCTGCGGGTCGAGCGAAGTGTCGCGGGGGTAGAGCATGGCGGCGGGCGCGGATTCGTCACCCTCCACGAAGCCGCGGAGCTCGTTAGTCGGGATGTTGGCGTGCTTGTCCTGATGTCGCAGGGCGTCGACGGGCTTGGGGCCGGTGGGCTTCTTCGGTTGGGCCATCAGTCCGGCTCCTCATCCACCATCTCCACGAGCATCCTCTCCACGAGCTCGAGATCGTCAGGCTGCATACAGCTCCTCCACGTCGCGCTGCAAAGCCTTCTTCATGCGCGGATTGAGGAACTCGACCTCCACGAGGTCGATGGTGCGGCCGCCGAACAGCTCGGCCAGCTCGTCGAAGATCGGCAGGATGTCGGCGTCGTCAGGCGCATCCGGGTCGAATTCGACGATCACGTCCACGTCGCTGTCCGGCCCGAAGTCGTCGCGAAGCACTGACCCGAAGAGAGCCAGTCGCTTCACTGCTCGACGCCGGCAGATGGCCGCCAGCTCGTTTCGCGAGAACTCGACGCGTGCTCGACTCATCTGCTTCTCGCCTCCTTCACGCTGACTCCGAATCGGCTTGCTTGCACGGCCAGATCTCCACCGCGCCCGCGAGGATCCGCTCCTGAAGGTACTTGTTGATGCGCCCCGCGTCCACAACGTCGACCTCGCGTCCGGCGAAGAGCGCGGCGACCTCTTCCTGCAGATCGAAGAACCGCAGGCCAAGCTGCTCATCGGCCGGCGTGTCGACGAGCACATCGATGTCGCTGTCGGCGGCGAAATCGTCGCGCACCACCGAGCCGTAGAGGCGGACGCGGCTGATAGCCCAGCGCTCGCACACGGCGGCCAGCGCCTCGCGCGGCACGGTGACCTGAGGCACGCCGAGGCATCGCGGCGCGCCGTCGACCTCCGGGTTCAGGCCGCGCGCGCCCTGGCCGGGTGAGGCGCTGCCGCGCCAGGGCTCGTCCGCAGGCAGCAGGGCATCGAGCCTGGCCGCCAGCGAGGGAAGCTCACCCTCGACGATCGCCCACGTCTCCGATGGGTCGTGCGCGGGCACATCCGCTTCGATGTCTTGCTCGTATGCGGCCAGGCGCTGCCAGTCGATCTCGGGATGCTCGTCGCGGAACCACTGAGCCGTGCGGCCGGCGAAGCGGGCGAGGCGCTCGATGTGGAACGAGGCCACGATCTGCCGAGTCTCCGTCGTCGCGAGCTCCTCGGGCGCTGCACCGGCCAGGCGCGCGGCGTCGCGGGCGGCGTCGCGCATGATGGCCACGTAGACGCGATTGTCTCGCTGCGTCATCGCTACTCCTCCACGAGGTCCGAGAGCAGGATCTCGAGCTCCGGCAGCTCCTCCTTGGCCACGGCCCAGACGATCTCGAAGCTCACCGCGCGATATCCGTGGACCAGCCGGTGACGCATGCCGATGATGTCGCGCCAGGGGACCAGCGGGTGCTCGGCCATGAATCGCTCCGAGACATGGTTCGCGGCCTCACCCAAGGTCTGCAGCGAGTACGCAACGGCTTTGCAGGTGCGCCTGTCATCAAGGAAGCGCTCGAGGCCGTAGCCTCGAACGAACTCCAGCGCGTCGCGCACTTCGTCCAGCATGTCCTCTACGAGCACGAGATCGTCAGGCCGCATAGAGCTCCTCCACCTGCGCCATCACATGGCGCTTCAGGCGCGGCTTGAGCCGCTTCGGGTCGACCAGATCGACACGACGGCCGCCGAACAGCCGTTCGAGCTCGTCGTAGATCTTGTAGATCTGCTTGCCCTCAAAGTCGTCGCGGAACTCGATGAGCACGTCGATGTCGCTGTCGGGGCCGAAGTCGTCGCGGAGCACAGAGCCGAACAGCGCCAAGCGTTTGACCGCACGCCGGCGGCAGATGGCCTCAAGCTCCTCGCGCGAGAAGTCGATCTGGATCATGACGGCATCACCTCCGCGGCCATCGTAGCGCGAATCGATGTGCCGGCGTGGTCAACCGAAGGCCTCCACATGACCATCCCCGTCGCTCAGGCGCCGGTGATCCACGAAAGGGGCGCCCGGTGGGTGCACAGCCGGCAGCGCTCCCGGCGGGCGCGCCCGCCGGCGGCCGCGCGGGCGGCCGAGGCGCGGGGTAGTGCGAAAGGGGAAGATAGGGATTCGCTAACTGTCGGGTCGCGCGCGGCCGTCCGCAGGCTCGTTCGCCGGGGGGGAAGACAAGGATCCGCCGACTTTTCTTATCTTCCCTCACAGTACTACCCCGCCGCGGCGGCCCCGGCGCGTGCGGCGCGCCATGTCCGCCTTCTCGCCGCTCGTCGAGATGGTCACGCGCCTCCATTCCATCGAAAACAAGCTGGCCGGTATCCTTTGGCCTCTCAGTCCACAATCGTCCGTCCAGCGTGCGCCCCGTCTCCTTGCGGCGTACGCCGCCCCACTGCTTGAAGTAGAACGGCACGTCGGCCGCCACGCACTGATCGCGGACGGACCGCACCCAGTCAGTATGCAGCGGCCGCGCCCCCGGTCCGGACTCGCCGCCGAGGATCACCCAGCCGATGCCGGTGAGGTCGAGCTCGTCGACCGGTCCAAGGAGCGGCTCGAGCACCAGGTACTTGATGGCCGCGGGCGTCTGGCGAAGCCAGTCCCCGCGATACGCGTGCGCCGCGTTCTCGACGGTCGCGCCCGCCCACGCGTTGTCGGGCCACGGTAGGCGTGGGCTCAGGCGCGCGAGCCGCTCCGGGCGCTTCGTGAGCACGTGGAAGCGATGCCGGGGCGCGCGAGCCATCACCTCGAACACTCGCCCGATGAACTCATCCGGGACCTCCTCGTGGAGGAGGTCGCCCATGAAGCTCACGTAGACGAGGCGCGGCTTGGCCCAGTGCAGCGGCTTCTCGAGCAGGTCCTCGTGGGTCGTCACCTGGAAGCCACGCGCGTAGCGCTTCTGGCCCATGCCCTGCAGCCGCCACGCCATGCGCTCGGCCCAGCAGTGAGCGCAGCCGGGGCTGATCTTGGTGCAGCCCGTGGTGGGGTTCCAGCTCTCCTCGGCCCAGCCGATGCCGTGCCGGCCGCTCACGCGGGCGCTCCCTGAGCCTCAAGGAATGCCCGGATGGTGCTCTTCGCGTCCCACGGGTCGCTGATCTCGAGGAAGGCCCAGCGCCCGAAGCGGCCGTCGTTGTTGATGGCCGGCACCCAGAGGCTGCGCGCCGTCTCCACCTTCGCAGCCTTCTCCGGCTTGGGCTCGCCGGAGACCTCAATGATGAGGTTGAGGGGCTGCGCGCCGTCAGGCGCTCGCAGCCGCACGATGAAGTCGGGGATGCAGTTGTGCGCCTCGCCCTCATACGTGTACGGCACGTAGAACCCCAGGTTGTGGTTCTTCACGTAGCTCTCGACCTCGTCCATGCCCTCCAGCACCTGCGCCAACTTCTGCTCCCACGAGTCGGTGTCGCAGACCACGTGCGAGATGTGGCACTTCTCGGGGTCGGTGACCATCACCGGCCGCGTCGTGTCGAAGTCGACGTAGTTCGTCGAGCCCAGCGTGTCGTAGGGCTGCAGGATCGGCAGCAGCGTCTGCACGCCGGGCGTCGAGTCGACGATCGCCCGGTAGATCTTGTCGGCGGCGGTGTGCGCGTACTCCACGAGCAGGAGCATTTGCGGGAAGCAGTCGTCCTTGCACGTCAGGCACTGGCGCCGCCAGGCGCGAGCGGCGGTCGCCGTCGTCCCCGCAGAAGTACTTCTCGTACACCAGCTTGGCGAGCAGAAAGTCGACCTTCTGCGCCCGCCGCGCCTTGAGGTCGTCGAGCGTGTGGATCACCGACTCGCCGATGATCGGGGCGTTCTCCACCTTGGTCGGGATGTCGGCCGTCGAGAGCGACATGCCGGCGCTCGCGTCGAACGCCACGCGCAGCGTCTCGCCGGCCAGTTCGTAGCGATAGCCTGTGAGCCGCGGGAAGGTGAGCTCGTGGGCGACGCGCTCGGGCAGCGCCCGCACGCGTGTTGCCTTCTTTGGCAACACCGGCGTGCTGATCAACGGCCCCACCGGGATGAACGAGAACGGCACGCCGTAGACCTCGGCGTATTCGGCGGGGAACATGTCGTCCTCGGGATTCGTCACGTAGGTGGTGCGGCGCAGCGCCCGGCCGACGACCTGCTCGCAGAGGAGCTGCGTCGAGAACGCGCGGATGCCGAGCACATGCGTCACCGTGTTTGCGTCCCAGCCTTCGGTGAGCATCGAGACGCTGACCACGCATTTGATCTGCTCGCCGAGGCGCCCGGGCTTGCCGACCGTGTTCATGACCTCGCGCAGCAAGTCCTCGTCGGTGATGTCCTCGGGGTCGCGCTCGGGGAAGCGCTGGCGGTACTCGGCCTTGAACTCCTCGATCTCGCGGGCCACGTCCTTCTTGAACTCGGGGCTGAGCTGCTCGCCCGATTCGAGCTGCGCGGAGTCGATGAGAATGGTGTTGGGG
>Ga0315292_10001075_pt1 | contig 14082 bp, 11 predicted proteins | sample YL17G13_0_MG_FD_204029 | JGI IMG/M metagenome (GOLD analysis project Ga0315292, IMG submission 204029) | Sediment microbial communities from Yellowstone Lake, YNP, Wyoming, USA - YL17G13_0 | ecosystem: Environmental > Aquatic > Freshwater > Lake > Sediment | place: USA: Wyoming | collected... | reverse complement strand
GCGATGCCGACGTTTGCGGCGGCAAGCGCCGGCGCGTCGTTCACGCCGTCCCCCACCATCGCGACCGACCCGAACGCGGCCTTCAACTCCCGGACCGCCGCAACCTTGTCCTCGGGCAGCAGCCCCGCGCGCACCTCGGTGATCCCGAGCTCCGACGCGATGCGACCGGCCGTGGCAGGCTGGTCGCCGGTCAGCATGACGATGTGTGCCAGGCCTCCGGCCCGCAAGGCCTCGACCGCCGCCGGAGCGGACTGGCGGGCGGAGTCCGCCACGGCCAGCAGACCGATGGCGCGCCCCCGGTGCGCCACCATCACCACGGTATGGCCGGCGATCTCGAGATCGGCCAGATGCGTGTCCTGCACGGCTGACGACAGGCCGCGGTCCTCGAACAGCCGGTGGTTGCCCACCAGCGCCGGTTCCCCGTCGACCACGCCCTCGGCACCCAGGCCCGGCAGCGCCGCGTGCTCGGCGCCCACCGGCGCGATCACGCCATCGCGCGACGCCTTCCTGAGAATGGCCTGCGCGATCGGGTGCGTCGACCGCGCCTCCAGCGCCGCCGCCACCCGCAGCACGTCCCGGGTCGTGGATCCGTCGAGCGCCACGACGCTGGTCACCTCCGGCGCGCCGCGCGTCAGCGTGCCCGTCTTGTCGAACGCCACGCACGCCACGCGGGCCAGCGTCTCCAGATGCCGGCCGCCCTTGATGAGCACGCCTTTCCTGGCCGCTCCCGCCAGCGCCGACACGATCGACACCGGCGTCGAAATGACCAGGGCGCACGGGCAGGAAATCACCAGGAGCACCAGCGCGCGATAGCCCCACGTGGCGAACGGCTGATCGAACAGCAGCGGCGGCAGCGCGGCCAGCGCGGCCGCCAGCACGACCACCGCCGGCGTATAGACGCGCGCGAAGCGCTCCACGAAGGTCTGCGACGGCGCGCGCTCCGACTGCGCGTGCTCGACCAGTTGGATGATCCGGGCCAGCGTCGAGTCCCGCTTCAGGTGCGTGACGCGCACCTCCAGCGCCCCGGCCCCGTTGATCGTGCCCGCGAACACCTCCGCGCCCGGCGCCTTCCCCACCGGCATCGACTCGCCGGTGATCGGCGCCTGGTTCACGTCGCTCACGCCGGCCACGACGGTGGCGTCGAGCGGCACTTTCTCGCCCGGCCGCACGATCACGACGTCGCCCACGGCGACATCGTCGACGGGGACGCGCACGTCCCGGCCGTCGCGCCGGACGATGGCCTCGACTGGCGCCAGTTCCATCAGCGCGCGGATCGCGTGCCTGGCGCGCTCCAGATTGTGGCTCTCGAGCCACTGCGCGAACGCGAACAGGAAGGTGACCGTCGCCGCCTCGGACCACTCGCCGATGGCCATCGCCCCAACCACGGCGATGAGCATCAGGGCGTTGATGTCGAGCGCGAACATCCGGGCGGCGGACCACGCCCGCCCGGCCCAGTAGCCGGCGCCCGTCCCGATCGCCAGGCCGAAGCAGAGGTGGGCCACCCCGGAGCCGACACCGGCCAGGTCGAGGCCGAACCCGGCGCCAAGCGCGGCGCCCGACACGGCGAGCAGGCTCTGCCTGGCCCGTCCGCCCTGGCGCTCGGACACCCGGACCGGCGCCTCGTGCTCCAGCCACGCGCGCATCCCGGCAGCCGCTACGGCCTGGGCGATGGCCGACGACGACAGTTTCGCGCCGTCGTAGGTGACGGTGAGCCGCCCGAGCATCACGTCGGCGCGCCAGGCCTCGATCCCTGGCAGGCCCTTCAGCCGCCGGTCGATCAGCGCCACTTCCTCGTGGCAGTCCATGCCCTCGACACGGAAGACGGATTCCGCGTGGATGTCGCAGACCGGGCAGGCGACGGGTTGGCGGGCCATCATCAGGGGCTAGGGTCTATCGGTCAGGGGCTAGGGTCAAGGGTCTAGGCGCTAGTCAACCGCGGCTCTCGCCGCATCGGGCGGGTCGGCCGTGCAGTCGAACAACACTAGCGCCTAGCCTCTAGCCCCTAGTCCCTGTGATCCTACCAGTATTGACACGTTCTCTCGGCCCTCGCTACGATGCAAGGTTGGCACCGGTATCGGGCATGCAGGCCTAGGGGTCACGTCCGGCTGAACGGGCAGGCCGGGCGGATCGCCCTACACACACGGAGAATCAGAGTGATCGAGGTCCAGCACCTCACGAAACGCTACGGCCGGGTGACCGCTGTCGACGACGTGACGTTCCGCGTCGAACGGGGCGAGATCCTCGGCTTCCTCGGCCCCAATGGCGCCGGCAAGACGACGACGATGCGCGTCATCACGGGCTATATGCCGCCTACCGAAGGCCGGGTCATCGTCGCCGGCTTCGACGTCTTCGACCAGCCCATCGAGGCCAAGCGCCGGACAGGCTATCTGCCGGAAACGCCGCCGCTCTACCCCGACATGACGGTGCGCGAGTACCTGACCTTCGTCGCGCGCATCAAGGGCGTGCCGGCGGCGGAACGGAAAGCCCGCGTCGAGCAGGTGATGAAGCGCGTCTGGGTTACGGACATGGCGAGCCGGCACTGCGGCAAGCTGTCGAAGGGCTACCGGCAGCGCGTCGGCCTCGCGCAGGCCGTTCTGCACAACCCGGACGTGCTGGTGCTCGACGAGCCGACCGCGGGCCTCGACCCGAAGCAGATCATCGAGACCCGGCAGCTCATCAAGGAACTGGCGGGCGACCACACGATCATCCTCAGCACGCACATCCTGCCGGAGGTCTCGCAGACCTGCCAGCGCGTCGTCATCATCAACCGCGGCCGGGTGGTCGCCGTGGACACGCCCGAGAACCTGACGCACCGCTTGCGCGGCGCGGAAACGATGTACGTGCTGGTGGAGGCGCCGGTGGACGCCACGCCCGCGCTGCAGGCGGTCGCCGGCGTGACGCGCGTGACGGTGGCCGACCGCCACGATCGGGCGATCGGGTACGAGGTCCAGGGCGTGCGGGACGCCGACATCCGGCGCGAACTCGCGCGCACCGTGGTGGCGCAGCAGTGGGGCCTCCTGGAGCTGCGCCCGCTTCGGATGAGCCTGGAGGAGGTGTTCCTGCAGGTCACCACCGAGGAACTGACCGAGAAGGCCGACCAGGCCCCGGAGGCCGACGTATGAGCAACGTGTTCGCGATCGCCCACAAGGAAATCCGGTCCTACTTCGCGTCGCCCGTCGCGTACGTGGTCATCGGGCTGTTCGCCCTGCTCTTCGGGTACTTTTACGTCGCCATCCTGACCTGGTTCGTGCAGCAGAGCATGCAGGCCAGCATGGGCATGGGCGGCGGGGCCCTGAGCCTGAACCAGCAGTTCGTCCGGCCGCTCCTGATGAACGCGACGGTGGTGCTGCTCTTCGTGATGCCGATGATCACGATGCGCACCTACGCGGAGGAGAAGCGATCGGGCACAATGGAGCTGCTGCTCACCTCCCCGCTGACCGACCTGCAGATCATCCTCGGCAAGTTTCTCGGCGCGCTGACGCTGTACTCGTCCATGCTCGCCGTCACGCTGATCTACGTCGGCGTCCTGTTCGTGTTCGGCAATCCCGAGTGGAAGCCGATCGTGACGGCCTACCTCGGGCTGCTGCTCTTCGGCGGCGCGTTCATCTCCGTCGGCATGCTCATCTCGAGCTTCACCAGGAACCAGATCGTCGCCGGCATGATCACCTTCGGCGTGTTCCTGCTGCTGTGGGTCATCGACTGGCTGGGGAACTTCGCCGGCCCCGCGGCGGAACCGATCATCAACTACCTGTCGATCACGCAGCACTTCGACGACTTCGCCAAGGGCGTCATCGACACCAAGCACCTCATCTACTACGTGAGCTTTATCACGTTCGGGCTGTTCCTGACCGCCAAGTCGGTCGACAGCGAACGGTGGCGGGGATAATGGTCAAGAAACTGGGCGGCATCATCGGCTGGGTCGGCACGGCGCTGGTGTTCGGCGCGGTGGCCATCCGCTTCCTCAAGCCGGACTGGGACCGCTACGCGTACTGGGGCGCGTGGGCGGGCCTGATCTGCGTGCTCGTCTACACGCTGAGCCAGTGGCGCGAGATCGCCTCGGCGTTCCGCCGTCGGCAGACCCGGTTCGGCACGCTCACCGCGGCCAGCATCCTCATCGTCCTGGGGATCCTCGTCGCGATCAACTACCTCGGCACGCGCCAGAACAAGCGCTGGGACCTGACGAAGGCCAGCGAGTTCACGCTGTCGGACCAGACGACCAACGTGCTGGCGAAACTCGACGCGCCGCTGACACTGAAGGTCTTCGAGAAGTCCACCGAGATGCAGCGGCTCAAAGACCGTCTCGCCGAGTACACGGCGGCGTCGACGCGCGTGTCCGCCGAGTACATCGATCCCGACCGCCAGCCGGCCATCGCCCGCCAGTACCAGGTGCAGTCGTACGGCACGGTCGTCCTCGAGTACAAGGGCCGCACCGAGCGCGTGGTCGGCGACAGCGAGCAGGAGCTCACCAACGCCGTCATCAAGGTGGTCAGCGGGACGCAGCGCAAGCTGTACTTCCTGCAGGGCCACGGCGAGCGCGACCCGCTGAACTCGGAACGCCAGGGCTACTCGACCATCAAGACCGCCCTCGAGCGCGAGAACTACGCCATCGAGCGGCTGCCGCTCGTCCAGAAGGGCGCGGTGCCCGACGATGCGACCGCGCTCGTGGTGGCGGGGCCCACCAGCGACATCCTCGCGCCCGAGCTCGGCGAGATCAATACGTTCCTCGCCAAAGGCGGCAAGCTGCTGCTGATGGCCGATCCCCCCGCCGGGGCCGCGGCGCCGCCGATGCCGAACCTGGAGACCCTCGCGCGCGACTGGGGCGCCCAACTCGACAAGGCCATCATCGTGGACGCGAGCGGCATCGGCCAGCTGTTCGGCTCGAGCTACGACACGCCGGTCGCGGTGAACTACCCGCCGCACCCGATCACCGAACGGTTCGACTCGCTGACGGCCTTCCCGCTCGCCCGACCCGTCACGATCCTGTCGAGCGCGCCCGAGGGACGCAAGCCGCAGGCCTTCATCGACACCGGCGCGCGGAGCTGGGCGGAAGCCGACCTCGAGACGGTCGGCAAGAGCGGCCCGCCGAAGTTCGAGGGCCCCAAGGGCGACCGCCAGGGCCCGCTGACGGTCGGCGTGGCGGTGGCCGCGCCCGTCAAGAGCGCGGCCGCGCCCGCGCCGGGCACGACGGGGCGGGAGAGCCGCGTCGTTGTGATGGGCGACTCGGACTTCGCCTCCAACGCCGCGATCAACATCTCGGGCAACAAGGATCTGTTCCTGAACATCGTCGGCTGGCTCTCGCAGCAGGAGAACCTGATCTCCATCCGGCCGCGTGAGCCGGGCGACAGCCGCCTGACGCTGACGGCCGATCAGTCCCGCCGCATCGCGTGGCTGGCGCTGCTCATCATCCCGGGCGCCATCATCGCGTTCGGCATCTTCACCTGGTGGCGGAGGCGCTAATGCGCGGCTTTCGTTCGACGCTCGTCCTGTTTGCCGTCCTGATCGGCCTGCTGGGCTACATCTATTTCTACGAGATGAAGCGCCCGGCGCCGAACACGGAGCCGGCCAAGCAGAAGGTGTTCGCCGTCGCGGCCGACACGATCGAGGAACTCGAGGTGAAGTCGGCCGCCGGCGAGCGCACGGTGCTGAAGAAGTCCGGCGGCACCTGGGCGATCGCGGAACCGCTGCAGACCGCGGCCGATGACACGGAGGCCACCGGCATCGTCACCAACCTGGCGTCGATGGAAATCCAGCGGGTCGTCGACGAGGCTCCGGGGGATCTGGCGCAGTTCGGCCTGGCGTCTCCGAAGATCGAGGTGGCGTTCAGGGCCGCGGGCCAGAAGGACCGGCAGCGGCTGCAACTGGGCGACAAGACGGCGACGGGCGGCGAGCTGTACGCGACGCTGCCGACGACGAAGCGGGTCTTCCTCGTCTCGGCGTTCCTCGAGACGACGTTCAACCGATCCACGTTCGACCTGCGCGAGAAGACCGTCCTGAAGTTCGAGCGCGACAAGGTCGACGCGCTGACCATCGCGTCGGCCGGAGCGCCGCTGGCGTTCGCGAAGAAGGACACGCAGTGGGCGATCACGGGGCCGCCTGCGCTGCGGGCCGATCTGACCGCCGTCGAGGGCCTCATCGGCCGGCTGCAGACGCTGCAGATGAAGTCGATCGTGGCGTCCGATGTCGCGGACAAGGACCTTGCGAAGTACGGCCTGGACACGCCCGCCTGGACCGCGACGGTCGGGGCCGGCAGCGCGCGCGCGTCGCTGACGATCGGCAAGGCCGACGCGTCCGGAATGCTCTACGCCCGCGATCTCGCCCGGCCCTCGATGGTCATGACCATCGAGCCCGCCCTCACCGACGACCTGAAGAAACCGGCCAACGACTACCGCCCGAAGGAGATCTTCGAGTTCCGCTCCTTCAGCGCGACGCGCCTCGAGGTCACGCGCGGCACGGCCACGATGGCCTTCGAGCAGGCCAAGGGCAAGGACGGCACGACGAAGTGGCAGCGGATGAACCCGGCGAAGGACGTGGACGCCTCGGGGATGGACGACCTGCTGAACTCGCTGGCCGGGATGATGCTCGAGCACTACGTCGATGCGAAGACGAAGACCGGCCTCGACGCGCCGGTGGCGGTCATTACGGCGAGGTTCGACGACGGCAGGAAGACCGAACGCCTGACCTTCGGCAAGGTCGGCGCCGACATGTTCGCCGCGCGGGACGGCGAGCCCGGCGCCTTCAAGATTGACGCCGCGCGATTCGACGGGGCCATGAAAACGCTCGACGCGCTGAAATGACGCGCGCGCTCGCCGCCATCGCTGTCGTGCTCGCGCTCGGGGCCGGCTGCGCGCGGCAGCCGCGCCCGACCACCACACCGAAGGCCCCGGCGCCGGAGCGCGGCGTCAAGGCGCTGCGCGCCGATCTCGCCGGCGCGTTTGGCGCGCCCGCGTTCTCCAACGCCGTCTGGGGCGTCGTCGTCCGTTCGCTCCGGACCGGTGAGACCCTCTACGCGCAGAACCCGCGCACGTTCCTCATGCCGGCGTCGAACATGAAGGTCATCACGATGGCGGCGGCCGCTGACCGGCTCGGCTGGGACTACACCTTCCAGACGCGGGTGGTCGCGACAGGCACCATCGACGGCCTGGGCGGGCTTCACGGCGACCTGGTCATCGTCGGCAGCGGCGATCCCTCGCTCGGCGGCCGGCCCACCGGCGGCCCGGCCATCGTCGAGGCGTGGGCCGATCAGATCCGGGCGGCGGGCATCACGTCGATCGACGGCCGCGTCATCGGCGACGACAACGCGTTCGACGACGAGGGGTTGGGCGCCGGATGGGCGTGGGACTACCTGTCGGCGGGCTACGCGGCGCCGACCGGCGCGCTCGACTTCAACGAGAACGTCGTGCAGATCGTGCTCAGGCCTGGCGCCGCCAGCGGGGAGCCGGTGATCGCGGAGGTCAGGCCCGACACCAGCGGCCTCGAGGTGATCGTCGCGGCGCAAACCGTCGCGTCTGGCGGCGAGCTCGACCTGAACCTCGCTCGGCTGCCGGGCAGCCGGACGCTGCGCATCACGGGCAGCGTGCCGGCCGGACGGCCCGAGATCACGCGCACCGTCTCCGTCGACAACCCCACGGCCTTCGTCGCCGGAACTCTACGCCGCGCCCTGGTCGCGAAGGGCATCGCCGTCTCCGGCGAGGCGGTCGACATCGACACGCTGCCGGCCGCGCCCGATCTGTCCGCCGCGCGGACGCTGGTCACCTACACGTCGCCCACGCTCGCCCAGATCGGCAAGGTCCTGCTGAAGGTCAGCCAGAATCTCTACGCCGATACCCTGCTGAAGCGCCTGGGCGCGCCGCCCACCGGCGCCCCCGCCACCACGAGCGCCGGCATCAAGGCCGTGCAGGAGGTGCTCGCGCGCTGGGGCATTGCGCCCGATCGATACCTGCAGGTCGACGGATCCGGCCTCTCGCGCTACAACTACCTCACCGCCGACGTGCTGGCGTTGGTGCTCACCCGCGTGGTTGGCGACGAGCGCCTGCGTGACGACTTCGCGGACGGCCTGCCGATCGCCGGCGTCGACGGCACGATCGCGGGCCGGATGAAGGACACGAAGGCCCAGGGCAACGCCCGCGCCAAGACGGGGTCGATCGCCAACGCCCGGGCGCTCTCGGGCTACGTGACCTCTGCCGACGGCGAACCGCTCGTCTTCTCGATGATCGTCAACAACTTCAACGTGCCGCAGTCCGAGGCGGACGCGATCATGGATCGGGCCGTGGTGCGCCTCGCCGAGTTCCGCCGGTAGCCGCAGCCGCCATGGCCCTCTCATTCGCGTTGTACGCCTGGACCCTGGTCGCGGCGGCGGGCGTCGTCTCGCTCGTGCGGCCGCTGAAGGCCATCGGCATCCGCAACCGGTGGCTCGCCTGGACCGTGCTCGCGGTCGGCGTCGCCGGCGTGTGGTTCGTCCTCAGCAGGCCCGCGCTGGCGGACTACGCGACGAGCACGGATCGGCACCTCGACGCATTCATGCCGATCTATCAGTTCAGCGAGGTCTACCAGATCCCGGTGCGCGCGCCCCGCGACCGGATCTTCAGCGCGGTCCTGTCGGTGTCGGCCGACGAGATCCCGTTCTACCGGACACTCGCGTGGATCCGCCGCGGCACCGCGCCGGGCCCGGAGAGCGTGCTGAACCCGCCCGACGGCGTGCCGCTCGTCACGGTGGCGACGCGGACGTCGTTCGTCAAGCTCGCCGAGGAGGCCGGCCGCGAACTGGTGATCGGCACGGTGGTCATCGCGCCGCCGGGCGTCCGCCTGGCCGTCGGGTCCGATCCGGCGTCCTTCAGGGCACTCGATCAGGAGGGGTTCGCGAAGGCCGCGATCGCGTTCCTCATCACGCCGCAGGCCGACGGCTGGGCGATGCTGAGAACCGACACGAGGGTCTGGGCCACCGACCCGGTGTCGCGCGATCGGTTCGCGCGCTACTGGCGCGTGATCGCGCCGGGGAGCGCCGTCACGCGGCTGATGTGGCTGCGCGCGATCAAGGTGCGAGCCGAAGCGCCTGTTCCACCAGCCGCGCAATCTCGGCCGTCAGCGCCTCCGGGGTAGCCGACAGCCCGCCGCCCTGGGCGAGGTCGGCCTTCCCGCCGCCCTTTCCGCCAAACGCGCCGATGAGGTCCTTGAGCACGGCCGAGGCGTCCACCGCCGCGCCCTCCGCCCGCGCAATGACGACGAGCGCGGGCGTCGAGGTCGAGACCAGCGCCGCCACCACGCCCGGATGCGCCGCCGCCGCGGCCGCCATCGACTTCAGCCCCGCCTGGTCCCACCCGTCGACGGCCTCGATCACCACCCGCGCGCCGCCGACCGCTGTCGCCCGCGCTACCAGCGCGGCCGCTTCGTGCACGGCGAGGCGATCCTGCTGCGCCTTGATGGTCTTCTTCAGGTCCTTGTTGTCGCCCTGGGCGCGCTCGATGGCCGCCGGCAGATCAGCGGGCGCGACGGAGAGGAATCGCTGGCTCCCGGTGACGGCATCGCGTAGCGTCCGGAACTCCCGCAGCGCGCGGCCGCCGCAGACGAATTCGAGGCGCGTGCCGCCCCGGAACTTCTCCCACGACCGGATCGCCACCACGCCCACGGCGCCCGCGCGGGCCACGTGGGTGCCGCCGCACGCCGACAGGTCGAACCGGTCCACGTCGATCAGCCGCAGCGGCCCGGTGCGCGTCGGCTCCTTCCGCAGCCCCAGCGAGGCGGCCTCCTCGGCGGTCGCGAACCGGATCGTGACGGCCCGGTTGTCCCACACGATCCGGTTGGCCTCGGCCTCCGCCTTCGCCATCGACTCGGCCGAGAGCACTTTGTCGAGATCCAGCGTGGAGCGTTCGGCGCCGAGGTGGAACCCGACGGTGCGCGCACGGTGGAGGCGATCGAAGGCCGCCGACAGGATGTGCTGCCCGGTGTGCTGCTGCCGGTGGTCGAACCGCCGGGCGGCGTCGATGCGCCCGCGGACGCGCCGGCCCGCGTCGATCGCCGACGACACGACGTGCCCGACGCGGTCGTCATCGAGATCGATCACGTCGACGACGGGCACCTCGTCGAGCATGCCGGTATCGAAGGGCTGGCCGCCGGATGTCGGGTAGAACGCGGTGCGATCGAGCACCGCGACCAGGCGGCCGTCCACCGCGTCGCACGAGACGACGGTCGCCTCGAAGTCGAGGCAGTCCGCGTCGGTGTAGTAGAGGCGTTCGGTCACGGGTGATCCCCCTGAGCGTCCGGTCGGGTGGTTGCGCCACCGGCGCGCGTGAGGGCCGGGTCGGGAACCCCGGCCTCCGCGAAGCCCCTGGCGCGAAGCCTGCAGCTGTCGCACTGCCCGCACGGCACGCCGACCGCCGACGGGGCGTAGCAGCTGTGCGTCAGGCCGTAGTCGAGGCCGAGCTCGAGCCCCCGCCGGATGATGGCGGCTTTCGTCAGGCTGATGAGCGGCGTGTGAATCCTGAACCGGGCGCCCTCGACGCCGGCCTTCGTCCCGAGCGCCGCCATCGACGCGAACGCCTCGATGAAGAGCGGGCGGCAGTCGGGATACCCCGAGTAGTCGAGCGCGTTGACGCCGATCACCAGGTCGCGTGCCTCGAGGGTCTCGGCCCACGCCAGCGCGAGCGACAGGAATACGGTGTTGCGCGCCGGCACGTAGGTCGACGGGATCGAGGCGTCGTCCAGATCTCGGTGCTTCGGGACGTCGCCGTCGCCGGTGAGCGACGATCCGCCGAAGGCGGACAGATCGAGCTGCAGCTCGACGTGGCGGGCCACTCCGAGGGCGCCGGCCACGCGACGGGCGGCGCGAAGCTCGACGGCGTGGCGCTGGCCGTACGCGACGGTCAGCGCGTAGAGCTCGAAGCCGTGGGCGCGCGCGATCGCGGCGGCCGTGTAGGAATCGAGTCCCCCGCTGAGCAGCACGACGGCCTTCATGGTGGCGCCTCGACACTCGGACGCGCGGCTCACACGCCGCGCGTCGTCGCGTCCCAGATGTACTTGTGCACCTGCAGCTGCACCCGCACCGGCAGCCGGTCGGCGAGGATCCAGGTGGCGAGGTCGCGCGGCGCCAGCACGCCGTGCACTGGCGAGAAGAGCACGGCGCCGCAGCGCGCGTCGAGCCGGTGCGCCTGCACGACGCCGCGGGCGAACTCGTAGTCGGCCCGGTCCTGGATGACGAACTTGGCCTCGTCGCGCGGGCCGAGGCGATCGAGGTTCGCCCGGTGGTTGCGCCCGGACTCGCCGCTTCGCGGGCACTTCACGTCGACGATCTTCACGACGCCGTCCGGGACGCGGTCGAGGCTGATGTGTCCGCCCGTTTCGAGCAGCACGGTGCGGCCCGCCGAAAGCAGCGCCGCCATCAGCGGGTACACCTCGTCCTGCAGCAGCGGCTCGCCGCCGGTGATCTCAACCAGCGGGCATGGGGTGGCGTCCACCGCCGCCAGTACCTCGTCGACCGTCATCTTCCTCCCCTCGGTGAAGGCGTAGGGCGTATCGCACCAGGCGCAGCGCAGGTCGCACGCCGTGAGGCGGACGAACACGCACGGCATCCCGGCGAAGGTGGATTCGCCCTGAATCGAATGGAAGATCTCGGTGACCGTCAGCATCCCGTGTCTATTTTATATGGAAGCCCCCCCGGCGCTGCCGGCCGGGCGATGCGGAAGTACAATTCCGGATCAGTTATGGGAAATATCCGCATCGGCACGTCAGGCTGGAACTACCCGAACGGCCCCGGCGCCTGGAACGGGATCTTCTACCCGCCCCCCGCGAAAGGCTCGCGGTCGGGGCGGTTCGACCAGCTCGCATTCTATGCCGAGCATTTCGACACGGTGGAGGTGAACTCGAGTTTCTACCGGCCGCCCGATCCCGCGATCACGCGCACGTGGCCGGCGCGCACGCCGGCGGGGTTCGATTTTTCCCTGAAGCTCTACCAGAAGTTCACGCACCCGGGCATGCTCAAGAAGGCCGGTGCGACCGGGCTGGCGGACGATGACGACACGACCGCCGTGCCGGCCGTGACGCGTGCCGACGTCGACGCGTTCAAAACGGCGGTCGACCCGCTGGCCGGCGCGGGGAAACTGGGTGCGCTGCTGGCGCAGTTTCCGCCGAGCTTCCGCGCGAGCGACGACGCCCGGGACTACCTGGCGTGGCTGCTGCAGGCCTTCCAGGGCTTCCCGCTGGCCGTCGAGCTCCGCCACCGGTCGTGGAGCGACCGGATGGGCGAGACGCTGGGGCTGCTCAACGCGCACGGGGCGGCATGGGCGCAGATCGACGAGCCCAAGTTCCGCTTCTCGATTCGCCAGGACCACGTGCCGAACCAGCGCTCGCTGTACTACATGCGCCTCCACGGCCGGAACGCGGAGAAATGGTGGGCGCACGACCACCCGGATGAGCGCTACAACTACCTCTACACGCCCGGTGAAATCGAGACGTTCGCCGACACGGTGAACACCGTCAAGCGGCTGGTGCACACGATCTACGTCTACATGAACAACCACTTCGCCGGGAAGGCGGTGGCCAACGCAGCCACGCTGCGGCACGCGGTCGGGCAGGAGGTGCCGGGCGAGTACCCGGACGAGATGCTCGCGCGCTATCCCTTCCTGGCGTCGTACGTCAGCCGGACGCGGAGCGGATCGTTGTTCGGCGGAGGCGGAGCGGACGACAGGGGCGCCGGGCAGGCCGCGGACGGGAACACCGCAGAGGACGCAGAGCCGCTGGAAGGCTAGTTGGCTCGAGTGTGGTCGGCCGGGGCGGCATCTATGAAGACCGTCCCCTTGTGACCTTCCGCAGGCTCTGCGCGCTCTGCGAAACTGATCGACGCTATTTTACATACATTCGCTTGACAAGATCACCGACTTCGAGTTTTTCGACGACGTCCATTCCCGACGTGACTTGTCCGAATAGCGCGTACTTGCCGTCGAGGTTCTTCTTCGCCGCCAGCGTGATGTAGAACTGGCTGTCGGCCTTCGCCGGATCCCCCGCGTGCGCCATCGCGACGGCGCCCTTCCTATGCGTCAGTTTCTTGCTGATCTCGGCGACGCCAATCGGGTTCCCGCTCCCGCGGCGGCCCCAGATGTCCTTCTGGGCGAAGTCTTTTGAATTCGGATCGCCCACCTGGACGACGAAGCCCTTCTCCACCTTGTGGAAATGCTGACGGTTGTAGAAGTTCGCCTTCACCAGTTTGACGAAATTCTCGACGGTCTTCGGGGCTTCCGACGGGTAGGTCTCAATCGTGATGATGCCCTTGGAGGTCTCGATCACGACCACGGGGCCAGGCGCCGGCGCCTGCGCGATCCCCACTCCCTGCATGCCCACCCACACCGTCAGGGCCAGCACGAACATGGCTAGGCGCGACGCTCTCCGCATGTCTCGTCTCCTCAAGGACCGTCGATGATGCCAGCCCCCGGCGCGCGACGCGCGCTGGGGTGATGGGCGGATGATACACCAATCGGAGGAAATGCGATCGGCGGGGCTGAAGGGCCGGCGTTCATGTTCTGGCCTTGCCGACCTTGGTCACGCCGATGCGCGGGCAGCGGGCGGCGATGTCGCAGTCGCCGCAGCGGGGATGGGTCGGGCGGCAGACGTGCTGGCCCCAGGTGACCAGGTAGAGATTCAGGGCGGGCCACCACCGCGCCGGGAGGTGCTCGTACAGCGCCTGCTCGGTCTGCTCGGGCGACTTCGTGCGAACCCAGCCGAGCCGGTTCGAAATGCGATGGACGTGGGTGTCCACGCAGATGTTGCGCAGGCTCTTGAAGCCCAGAATCAGGACGAGGTTCGCGGTCTTCCGCCCGACGCCCGGCAGCGTGAGCAGTTCTTCCATCGTGCCGGGCACGCGCCCGCCGAACTTTGCGTTCAGCATGCGGCACGTCTCCTTCACGTGCTCCGCCTTCGTCTTGTAGAAGCTGACGGGATAGATGAGCGCCGTGATCTCCCGGACGGTGAGGGCCGCCATCCGCCGCGGCGTCGGCGCGCGGGCGAACAGCCGCCCGGACGCGGCCGCGGTGGTGGCATCCTGCGTGCGCGCCGAGAGCAGCGTCGCGATGAGCACCTGAAACGCGTCCTCGCGCTGCT
>Ga0315292_10001069_pt1 | contig 14101 bp, 8 predicted proteins | sample YL17G13_0_MG_FD_204029 | JGI IMG/M metagenome (GOLD analysis project Ga0315292, IMG submission 204029) | Sediment microbial communities from Yellowstone Lake, YNP, Wyoming, USA - YL17G13_0 | ecosystem: Environmental > Aquatic > Freshwater > Lake > Sediment | place: USA: Wyoming | collected... | reverse complement strand
CTCGGCGTCAGCGTCGAGCGCGGCCGCTGGCCCGGGCGGACGACGTTGAACGGACAGTCGGTCTCGTCGAGCACGAAGGCCTGCATGCGCTGGCTGAGGCCCACGCCGGTCTTGCCCGCAATCACCGCCGGCACCCACCCGCCGCTCGGTGTGACCGACACGACCCAGCCCTCCTCGTCTGCGGCCTGCACGGACGTGGTGCCCGCGTAGAAGCCCTCCTCGAATGTCCGGATGTCGTGCGCCGGCGTCGGTGAACTCGCGCCCTTCTTCGTCGTCCACTTCGCGAGCAGCGCGAGGAACGGGTTCGTGCCGCCCTGGAACGGATACGGATCGCCGGGCTTCACGTCCGGGTCGTTCTTCTCCCAGTTGATGGCCTTGAAGCGCGCCTTCGCGTAGTCCTTCGAGAGCAGCCCCTTGATCGGTTCCACCGGCGGCACATACGGGTCGCCGTAGTAGAAGTCCCGGTCGGCGAACGCCATGCTCATGGACTGGTAGATAGTGTGGATGTAGCGAGGGCTGTTGAAACCCATCGCCTTCACGTCGGTGTTCTCCAGGATATTGAGCGCCTGGAGCATCGCGGGGCCCTGCACCCACGACGTGAGCTTGTAGACCTCGATGCCCTTGTAGGTCGTCATCACGGGCTCTTCGAGATAGACCTTCCAGTTGGCCAGATCCTGCATCGTGATCAACCCGCCCTGCTCCTGAGTGCCACGCACCAGCTCCTGCGCGATGTCGCCCTTGTAGAAGCGGTCGTAGGCGGCCATGATGGCGTCCTTGCGAGACTTGCCGGCCTTCAGGGCCTGCTGCTCCGCTTCGACGAGCTTGCGAAGCGTGGCTGCCAGGTCGGGCTGCTTGAAGATCTCGCCCGCCTCGGGCGCCTCGCGCGCGTCGCCGAGGTGGGTCAGGAATACCGACTTCGAATACGGCCACTCCTTGATGCGCGCCTTCTCCCGCTCGATCGTGCCGGTGATCTGCTGCTCGATCGGGTAGCCGTCGGCCATCTGGATGGCCGGCTCGAGCACGTCCTTGAGGCTCATGGTGCCGAACTCGGCCAGCATGACCAGGATGCCGCCAGGCGTGCCGGGCGTCACCGCGGCAAGCGGGCCGTAGGCTGGCGGGTACTCGAGCTTTCTCGACTTGAAGAACTCCGGTGTCGCTCCCGTGGGCGCCACACCCAGGGCGTTCACGCCGATCACTTTCTTCGTCTTCGGGTTGTAGATGAGCGCTTGCGTTTCGCCGCCCCAGCCGAGGGTGTCCCACATGGTCGATGTGGCCGCAATCATGGCGCATGCTGCGTCGACGGCGTTCCCGCGTTTCTGGAAGATCGTGGCTCCGGCCGTCGCCGCGAGGGGCTTCCCCGTAATCGCCATCCAGTGGCGGCCGTGCAGGACGGGCTTGGCCGTCCGTTGCGCCACGGCGCCGGCGGAGAGCACGCCGAACACGACGAAGAGTGCGAGCAGGGCCGTGGTGCACGACTGTTCGATGACACGCCGCATGGGTTTCCTCCTGAACAGCGCCGGCACACCGGGTGGCGCGCCGGCGGGATTGGGGCATCATACGACAGTCGCAGCATGGCCGGCCGCCCCGCGGTCGCACGCGGCGGTCGCGGGGGCACCCGTCATCCGTTCACGGGCGCGCTCCGGCCGCGGCACCGAGGGCCCGGTCGCAGAGGGCGACTGTGAGTGCGGCCGAACCGGAGCCCGGCGCGACTGGGTCCGCGTGCCGCCTCACGCGCCGCTGCCAGTCAGGATCACATGACACTTGCGCCCGGGGTCGCGACTGACTGGCACGCAGCCCTCCGACGCCGGTATGATGGAGGAGACCAGCCCAGTCTCGCTGTCGCCGCGGTTCGGCCGCAGCATCGCGCCCATGAAGAAGGAGTGGTTATGAAGACGTTCCTGTTCGCAACAACGGCGGCCCTCGCGTTCGCGGGGTCTGTCGCCCTGGCCCAGCAAGCCGCCGCACCCGCGCCGATGCCGGCCAGCCCGCGCGGCACGGCTGCCACACAGGTCAGCGGCAAGTGGATTGAGGAGAAGCCCGGCGCCGAGCCGCGATACCGCGAAGGCAGGTGGATCGTGGTGGACTACGGCCGGCCCATCCTGCGTGGCCGCAAGGACATCTTCGGAACCGGGGCGGACTACGGGACGAAGGTCAATGCCGGAGCGCCCGTCTGGCGCGCAGGGGCGAACCAGACGACCCGACTCAAGACCGAAGTGCCGCTCGTGTTCGCGGGCAAGACCCTGCCCGCCGGCGAGTACAGCGTGTTTGTCGATCTGAAGCCCGGCGCCTGGACGCTCATCTTCTCCACCGAGCCGTTCCAGCAGAAATACGATCCCAACAGCAAGACCGAGACGTGGGGCTCGGACAACTACGACCCGAAGTTCGACGTGATCCGCGTGCCCATGAAGACGACCACCGGGGCGCTCTCGGTCGAGCAGTTCACCATCGGCTTCGCCGACATGACGCAGCAGGGCGGCACGCTGGCGATGTGGTGGGACAAGACGATGACCACCGTCGCGTTCACGGTCGGATCGTAGACTCCGGGGTCAGGCCCGAAACATCGCCGGCCGATAACCCCAAGTGGAGACACCCTTGCGTTGGGGCCAATCGAACCCGGCACTCGCCCTGGCAGCGCTCGTCCTGCCGCTCTTCGCCTGCGGTGGCAGCACATCGAGCAGTCCGGCCGCACCGACCCCGGTGCCGCTCGCGGTGACGACGCCCACTGTCAGCGGCCGCGCGGTGGACGTCTTCAGCACGGCCCCGCTGGCAGCCGTGACGGTACGTCTGCAGAACAGCGTGGCCGCGACCACGGTGGCTGACGGCTCCTTTTCCATCTCCACGGCCTCGGGCCAGTACGCCGTGGTGCTGAGCGGAACGGGCATCGTCGAGCGGCAGACCGGCATGCGGGTGCCCGGGCCCGAGGCGCTGCTGACGCTCATCCCGACGGCGTTCGATCTCGCCGCCTTCGACCAGATGTGCCGGGCTGGGGCGGGGTCGTTGCGCCGGTGGGACACGGCCCCGAAACTGGTGGTGATCGACGCCGTGCTGCAGTTCACCTCGGTCACGGACTCCGCGTACACGGCCACCGCCGAACGCCTCTCCCCCTCGGAACGCGACGGCATGGTCGCGGACCTGACCTGGGGGCTGCCCCAGGCCACCGGCGAGACGTTCCGCGCCTTCAGCGCCGTCACGATCGAGTCGCCTGAGGCCGGCGCCCAGGTTCCCTTCTTCACGCGGGAAGGCACGATTGTGGCCGCCCGGTTCCTCGGACTCCAGGCGGCTACTGGCTACCACGGCTACGGACGGTGGGCGTCGCGATCCGACGTCGTGGTGGCCGGCGCGATCATGGTGGACCGCAATTTCGACGCGGCGGCCGGCATGAACCTTCGCGCGCTCCGGGTGCACGAAATGGGGCACGCCCTCGGGTACGACCACGTGGCAATCGCGACGCGGGTGTCATTCATGAACAACAGCGGGGTCATCCTGCCGAACGCGTTCGATCGCGACGCCACTCGCCTCGCGTTCCTGCGCCCGCCGGGGAATCTGTCGCCCGACCTGGACCCCGTTCCGTTCAGCGCCAACTTCCGATCCTTCCCGATGGTGTGGGGACCGATCACGCCGTAGTCGGCGGGGGCCGGGGTCTAGACAGCCTGTGGTGCAAGTCCGTCCGCTAGCGCCGAGGCAACACAGCCGGGGCGGTCGTGGGCGGTCCGACGATCGCCTGGTAGACCAGGTCTCGCCACTTCTCCTGCAGATCCAGGCCGTCCGCCGGGATCAGCTGCGCATAAAAGACGGCCACCAGTTTTTCCTGCGGGTCGACGAGGAACCGCTGGAAGTACGCGCTGCCCCACCCATACGCGCCCACGCTTCCGTAGCGGCCGGTCCGGCCCAGGTGCTCGATCACTTCGAAGCCCAGGCCAAAGCCCATCGAGCCATCCTGGTACAGCGACCCGACATGATTCGCCGTCATCAACTCCACGGTCTTCGGACTGAGCACGCGCACGCCATCCAGTTCGCCGCCGTTCACGAGCATCTGCAGGAACCGCGCGTAGTCCATCGGCGTGGACAGCAGGCCGGCCCCGCCGCCGAAACACGTGCGCGGTCCGTCCACGTAGTCGCCCTGCCCGACCCCGCCCTCGGGCGCGCGGGTAATGCCGCCGGACGGTGTCGCTGAGTAAACGGTCGCCAGGCGGTCCCGCTTCTCGGGTGGGAGATAGAAGGACGAGTCCACCATCTTCAGCGGCTCGAAGATCCGCGTGCGGAAGAACTGGTCGAGCGGCATGCCGGACACCTTCTCGACGACGGCGCCGAGGATGTCCGTGTTGTAGCCATACACGAAGCGCTCTCCCGGCTGCGCATCGAATGGCAATGACGCGAGCCGTTCCATCAGCGGAACGATCGGTTCCTTCTTGTCCGCGAGGTACCAGCCGATAATTCCCGCTTCCTTGTACTGCGCCTCGGCCAGGCTGCCCTGTCCGTACGAGATGCCTGCCGTGTGCGTGAGCAGGTCGCGAATCGTGATGGCGCGCTTGGCGGGCACGACACCGTACCGGCCGGTGCCCGGCGTGCCCGGTGGCGGCGGCACCGCGACCGTCGTCTGCTTGAATGCGGGCAGGTACTTCGAGACCGGATCGGTCAGAAGGATGCGGCCTTCCTCGATCAGAATGGCGACGGCAACCGTCGTGACGGCCTTGGACATGGACGCCATGCGAAGGATGACGTCCTTGCGCATCGGCAGGTTCTTCTCAACGTCCATCTTCCCGTACGTCTCGAAGTGCGCGATCTTCCCGCCGCGCAGGACCAGGGTTGCGATACCGGCGATGCGCCCTTTGTCGACGTAGTCCTGCATCACGGAGCTCAGCCGCTCCAGGCGGGGGCTGGACATCCCCAGTGATTCAGGCGTCGCCGTGGGCAAGGCCTGGACCGCAGCCGCTGCACGGGGCCCGGGAGGCGCCTGGGCTGCCGGCAGCGCCTGCGCCAGCGCCTGCGACACGAGGCCAACTACGATCACGACAGACAGGACGAAGCGTTTGAAGGACATCTCAATCTCCCAGGGAGGCCGCGGCACCCTCGCCGCCGGGATTATAGTGAAACCTCCCGAAAAAGGGGCCTGCCCCCTTTTCTCCGTGGCGGGCGGCGGGCCGGTTCCTTGACAATCGGCCGCGCCAGGTGCTCACATGGATCTTGTGAGGCGGATACTCCAAGCCATCGCCGTATCGACGCTCATCGTGGCGTCGCTGAATGCGTCGGCGGGGCTCTGCCTCTGTCACCGAGGCTCGGAGGTGTCTGGCTCATCCCCGGCGTCTCACGGCTGCTGCCACGGTCAGAACGCCGCCGGCACCCTCGCCGTCCAGGCTGCGGGGGCCTGCTGCCACATCGAGACTGCTGCGCGTGATGCGACGCCCACGGAAGCGGTCCAACTGGCGCCGCCGCAGTTCGAAGCGGCACCCGTTCACGAATCCGCCGGCCAGCGCCTGATCCAGCCGGTGGCGACGACGCTCTTTGCCCCGTCTCCCCCGCTGCGCGCTCTCCGCATCTGATCGCACCTCACGCCGGAGGCCTCCCTTCCGCCTCCGAATAGCCCTCTTTTCTCGGTACTTCGTGAGCGGCCGCGGTGATCGTCCAGATCGCTCTGCGGCCCGGTGGAGGCGTTATGGTGCGAGTCTCGTATTGGAGACTGCTGGCGATCGTCGTCTTCGGCATGCTCGTATTCGCGACCGGTGTTGCGCGGGGCCAGACCGTTTCGGCGCCGGCCGAAAACGATGCGGTGCTGCAGGCGCTTGTCGCGGAGGCGCTCGCGCGCAACCCCGACCTGCACGCCGCACAGTCTGCCATCGCGGCGGCGCAGACCCGGACCGTGGCGGCTCAGGCGCGGCCCGATCCGATGGTGTCGATGACCTACACCAACGACGGCTGGGCCCCGAGCCTGGGCAGCATGCCCATGACCACACTCGGGTTCATGGTGAGCCAGGAGTTCCCCTACTCGGGCAAGCGCCAACTGCGCGCCGATCTCGCCACGAGCCAGGCCAGGCAGATCGAGCCGCAACTGACCCGCGCCAGGCTCGCCATTGAGGCGGCCGTCAAGCGCGCCTACTACGGCCTGACCCTCGCCCGCGAGCTCCAGTCGCTGACCGCCGAGCAGCGCGAGCTCTGGACGCAGATCGAAGTGGTGGTGCGTTCGAGGTACGCCGTCGGCCAGGGCGCGCAACAGGATGTGTTGCGGGTGCAGGTCGAGGTGACGCGCATCGAACAGCGTGCCATCGAGCAGGCAGCGGAAGCCGAACTGCGACTGGCCGAGATCAACCGCCTCCTGGCCAGGCCTCTTGAGACGCCCATCGCAGCGCCCACCCGACTGACGCTGCGTCTATTGTCCGGCACCGCCCAGGACGCGTTCGAGCTGGCGCGCGCGAACAGCCCGGAGCTTGCCGGCGGGAGGCTCGCGATCGACACCGAGCGCGCCGCCCTCGCGGTGGCGCGGCGGGAATTCAAGCCCGACTTCACCATCCAGGGCGGATACATGAACCGCGGCGGCCTCGACGCGATGTGGCTTGCCGGAGTCGGGATGACGCTGCCGTTCAACAAGAAGGCTCGCGAAAGCGCGGTCGCCAACGCCGAGATTCGGGCCCGGGGCGGCGCGCACGCGGTCGAGTCGATGTCGCTGCAGCTGCAATACCGTACCAACGAACGGTTCACGCGCGCGAAGACCGCCGAGAAGATCGTCGCCCTCTACGACGGGGGCATCGTCTTGCAGGACCAGATGACCGTGGAAGCCGCGGTCGCGAACTACCAGTCGGGCAAGGTTCCCTTCGTCTCGGTCCTCGAAGCGATGACCGCCCTGTACGCGGATCGCTGGACGCGGGCCGGGCTCGTGGCCGACCACGCACGCCTGCTCGCCAGCTTGCACGAAGCAAGCCTTGATTCCACGCCAGACATGACGACGGCTGCGGGCCCGGTGGCGAGCGGCGCCTCGACGGGCCAGGCCGGGCCGATGTCCGGTGGCATGGGTGGACGCTGAGGCCTGATGCCGGGATGTCGTGGCGCAGGGCTTTCCCGCCCCGAGCAACGTCGAGGGGAGCCCTGCGACACAAGATCAGATCGCCAGTGGGAGCAATATCATGAAGTACCAATTACGCGCAGGCATCGCCGGTTTCGCCGTCCTCTTGGCCGTCGCCTCAGGCCTGGTGGCCACCGGCTGTCGGCCTGCCTCTGACCGTGGCGGGTCCGCCAGTTCTGCGCAGCAGGCGGAGTACCACTGCCCGATGCACCCGACCTACGTGTCCGACAAGCCTGGCGACTGCCCGATCTGCGGCATGAAGCTCGTGCCCATCCCCGCGAGCCCGCCGGCGCCGGCATCGGCGGGCCGGACGATCGCGTTCTACCGATCGCCGATGGATCCCGCAATCCACTCGGACAAGCCGGCCAAAGACAGCATGGGCATGGACTTCGTGCCGGTCTACCAGGACGAGGTCGAGCGATCAGCCGGGCCCATTCCCGGCCGGGCGGTGGTCACGCTCTCGCCCGAGCGGCGGAGCCTTCTCGGCGTTCGCAGCGAGGACGTGCGCGAGATGCGCATCGAAAAGAGTGTCCGCACCGTCGGGCGCGTCGCGCCGGACGAGCGTCGCGTCGCCCACATGCACACCAAGTTCGAGGGGTACGTCGAGCGCCTCTACGTGGACTTTACCGGCAAGCTCGTCGCGAAGGGCGACCCCCTGCTCGCGATCTACAGCCCCGACCTGGTCGCCACCCAGCAGGAATACCTGCTGGCACTGCGCGCGCAGAAGCAGCTTGGCAACAGCCAGATAGCGTCGGTGGCGCAGGGGGGCTCCAGCCTGCTCGAGGCGGCGAAACAGCGGCTGCTGCTGTGGGACATCCGCCCGGCCGACATTGCGGACATCGAACGCACCGGCACGGTGCGCCGCACGCTCGATCTCTACGCCGACGCCAGCGGGTTCGTCGTCGAGAAGAACGTGGTGCAGGGGATGCGGGTGATGCCCGCGGACACGCTGTTCGTCATCGCTGACCTGTCGCACGTCTGGGTGATGGCGGACGTGTACGACTCGGATCTCTCCACCGTCCGGCTTGGCATGCCCGCCGAGGTGACGGTGTCGTACCAGCCCGGCAGGAAGTGGCGCGGCGCCGTGACGAACATCGCGCCCACCGTGGACGAGAAGACCCGCACGATCAAGGTGCGCATCGAGGTGGCCAACCAGGGCGGCGCGCTGAAGCCCGACATGTTCACCGACGTGATGCTGACGACCGACATGGGGCCCGGGCTGGTCGTTCCCGACAGCGCGGTCATTGACACGGGGGAACGAAGGCTCGTGTTTCTCGACCGGCCAGACGGCACGATCGAGCCGCGCGAGATCGAGGTCGGCGTCAAACTGCCCGCGGGATACCAGGTGCTGAAGGGCCTCGCCAGGACCGACCGTGTCGTGACGGCCGCCAACTTCCTGCTCGACTCGGAGTCGAGCCTCAAGGCCGCACTCTCGGCGCTGACATCGTCAACGCCGCCGCACGCGCCCGACAAGCGCTGAGGGGCCAGCCATGATTCGAGCGATCATCCGGTTCAGCGCGAACAACCGCGGCCTGGTGCTGCTCGCGACGATTGTGCTCGTCGCCTACGGCATCTACACGCTGCAGCATATCCCCGTCGATGCCATCCCGGACCTGTCCGACACGCAGGTCATCATCTTCTCGCGGTGGGACCGCAGCCCGGACATCATCGAGGATCAGGTTACGTACCCGATCGTGTCGGCCATGCTCGGCACGCCCAGGGTCAAGACGATTCGCGGGTTCTCCGACTTCGGCTTCAGCTACGTCTACGTCATCTTCCAGGACGGCACCGACATCTACTGGGCGCGCAGCCGCGTGCTCGAGTACCTGTCGAAGATCCAGCCGGTCCTTCCGGACGGCGTGAAGACCGAAATCGGCCCTGACGCCACCGGCGTGGGCTGGGTGTTCCAGTACGCGCTGGTGGACGATTCCGGGACGCAGTCGCTCGCCGATCTGCGCACGCTCCAGGACTGGAACCTGCGCTACCGCCTGCAGTCCGTGCCGGGTGTGGCCGAAGTCGCCTCAATCGGCGGCTTCGTCCAGCAGTACCAGGTGACGGTCGACCCGAACCACCTGAAGACCTACGACCTTTCCATCATGGATGTCACTGAGGCGGTGCGGCGGAGCAACAGCGAGGTGGGCGGCCGCCTGCTCGAGTTCGCCGGCAAGGAATTCATGGTGCGCGGGCGCGGCTACGTGAAATCGAAGAACGACCTCGACCAGGTCGTCCTGAAGACCGACGAGCGGGGTACGCCTGTGCTCCTGCGCGACGTCGCGTCCGTCTCGATCGGACCCGAGATGCGGCGCGGCGTCGCGGATCTTGACGGGCAGGGCGAATCGGTGGGCGGCATCGTCGTCATGCGGCACGCCGAGAACGCGCGCGACGTGATCGCGCGCGTCAAGGAGCGGCTGAAGGAGCTCGAGCCGTCATTGCCACAGGGCGTCCGAATCCTGACCACCTACGATCGATCGGAGCTCATCGACCAATCGATTGCTACGCTCAGGTACGAGTTGATCCTCGAAATCGTCATCGTCAGCCTGGTGATTCTGATCTTTCTCTGGCATATCCCGTCGGCGATCGTGCCGATTATCACCATCCCGGTGTCGGTGCTCCTCGCGTTCATTCCCATGCGGCTCATGGGCATCTCGTCCAACATCATGTCGCTCGCGGGGATCGCCATATCGATTGGCGTCCTCGTCGACGGGGCCATCGTCGAGGTGGAGAACGCGTACAAGAAGCTCGAGTTGTGGCAGCACGGAGGCCGGCAGGGCGACTTCCACGAGGTTCGCCTGAACGCGCTCCTCGAGGTCGGCCCGGCGGTGTTCTTCTCGCTGCTCGTGATCGCGGTCGCCTTCCTGCCCATCTTCACCCTGGTCGATCAGGAAGGCCGTTTGTTCACGCCGCTCGCATGGACCAAGAACCTCGCGATGTTCATCGCGGCGCTGCTGGCGCTGACCCTCGACCCGGCTCTGCGCATGCTGTTCACGCGCATGGATTTCCCGACGTGGAGGCCCCGCGCGCTCTCATGGCTCGTCGGCCAGGTCACCGTCGGTCGCTACTACCCCGAAGAGCGCCACCCGATCAGCCGCATGCTCTTCTGGGTGTACGAGCCGGCCTGCCGTGCCGTGCTGCGTTTTCCAAACACCACGATCGCGATCGCGGTGCTCATCGTCGCGACCACCGTGCCGATATACCAGACACTCGGCCACGAGTTCATGCCGCCGCTCAACGAGGGCACGATTCTCTACATGCCGACCACGCTGCCGGGCATTTCGGTGACGGAGGCGACGCGGCTGCTGCAGACCCAGGACCGGGTGCTCAAGTCGTTCCCGGAAGTGGTGACGGTCTTCGGCAAGGCTGGCCGCGCCGAGACGTCCACCGACCCGGCACCGTTTTCGATGATGGAAACCACGGTGATCCTGGAGCCGCCATCTGAATGGCGGTACAAGGCACAGTGGTATTCCGACAAGGCGCCGGAATGGCTCCAGGCGCTCGTGCTGCGCCGCATCTGGCCGGATCGAATCTCCTGGGATGATCTGACGTCGGAGATGGACGCCGCACTTCAGATCCCCGGCACCACCAACGCCTGGACGATGCCGATCAAAGCGCGCATCGACATGCTGACGACGGGCGTGCGAACACCCGTGGGGATCAAGATCTTCGGCGCCGACCTCAAGGAGATCGAGGCCATCGGCACGCGCCTCGAGGAGATCATGCGCACCGTGCCCGGCACGCGGAGCGTCTTCGCCGAGCGCGCGGCGGGCGGATACTTCGTCGACTTCGACCTCGACCGCGAGGCCCTGGCGCGGTACGGTCTGTCAGTCGCCACCGTGCAGAATGTGATCATGTCGGCGGTCGGCGGCGAAAACGTGACGACGACGGTGGAAGGGCGCGCGCGGTTCCCGGTCAACGTCCGTTACCCGCGCGGGTTGCGGGATGACCTCGATCGGCTCGGCCAGGTGCTGGTGATGACTCCGTCGGGAGCGCAAATCCCGTTGCGGCAGGTCGCCGCGATCCGGACCGTGGCCGGGCCATCGATGATCCGGAACGAGAACGGCCTCGTTGCAGGCTACGTGTTCGTGGACATGACGGTCAGCGACGTCGGCGGATACGTCGAGCGCGCGCGCGCGGCCGTCGCGTCGCAACTGGTGCTGCCGAGCGGGTACTCGCTCGATTGGAGCGGCCAGTACGAGAACATGCTGCGTGTGCGGGAGCGGCTCAAGGTGGTGGTGCCGATCACCATCCTGCTGATCTTCTTCCTGCTCTACATGAACACCGGATCCGCCTTCAAGGCGAGCATCGTCATGCTGGCTGTGCCGTTCTCGGTGGTCGGCGCGGTGTGGCTGATGTACGTGCTGGGTTACAACGTGTCGATTGCCGCATGGGTGGGCATGATCGCGTTGATGGGCCTCGACGCGGAGACCGGCGTGTTCATGCTGCTCTTCCTCGATCTCTCCTACGACGAGGCCAACAGAGAGGGCCGGCTGCAGACGCTGACGCAGTTGAAGGACGCGATTATCCACGGCGCGGTCAAGCGCGTCCGGCCGAAGTTGATGACGGTGATGGCCGCGATGATGGGTCTGATGCCCATCATGTGGTCGATCGGCACCGGGGCTGATGTGATGAAGCGCGTGGCCGCGCCGATGGTCGGCGGCCTGGCAACGTCGTTCCTGCTGGAGTTGCTCGTCTACCCGGCGATCTACCTGCTGTGGAAAAAGCGGGGGCTCGCCCGCGAGGTACCCCGGGGAACTGGGATTGATGGATGACGAGCGCCAGGCATGTCACCCGGCATGCGGGTTAGGTCGTCGCAGGCCGCCTCCCGGCGGTGAACGTCGCGGGCGTTCGCGGGACCCTATCCCCACAGCCGCGCCATCGACGCCTGTCACGCGAGGCTCTCGCAGCGAATCACACTACCAACTGCCGATCGAGCCGAGGCTCACGCGAAATGCCGGCAGCACGTGCGAAACGATTGGCTCGTGCCACCCGTGCGCGGTGCGGTCAACCACGGATCCTCCATCGAATCGCACCACCTCCACCCGCCGGGTCACCTGGTGTACAAGCCAGCACTCCTGCACGCCGTATTTCCCCAAGAGCGCGACGCGCTCTTCGGTCCGGCCAACACGCGGCCATGGCGAGAGGACTTCCACCGCCAGGTCCGGCACACCCCAGATGCGATCTTCAAAGATGATGGCGCGACCGGCGGAGACGAACACCAGGTCCGGCTGCACCACCAGCGCCTCCGGCCCGTCGAGAATCACGTCGATGGGCGAAAGCAGGACCTCGCCCAGCTTGCGCATGCCGACATGTTCGTCGAGCGCCTTGAACAGGCGGCCGACCAGGCGCTGATGCGTCACTGTCGGCGCGTCCGCCACGTGGAGCTCGCCGTAGATCAGTTCCCGCGGCTGCACGGTTTCGGGTGTCTCCAGATACTCAGCTATCGTCATACGCTTCTCCTGCCGCGCGCGGGCCGCGGCCGTGCCGGTCCGGCTTCCCATGGCTCTCCTTTGCGGTGACCGACCTCGACGACGACGATGCCATCGTCGGCTCCAAAACGCAAGGGGCTTCCAATCTGGCTTCCGAACGGACCTTTATCTACACCTCACGATGGGTGAACCTCCGTCCATGACGTGGGGTGAGTTGATCCGCCTCCTGAAACGCCAGGGGTGGTGCGAGGAGCGCGCACGGATAGATGTGGGACTTCACGTGGAGGGCGGGACTTCAGTCCCGCCGACCGCGATCACCCACGCGCCGGGTCTGAAGACCCGGCCTCCATCTGCCACGTCCGCGCGCCGCTACCGGCCGAACCAGTAGCTCATCTTGACCATGAAGACGTTGTCGCTGGGCGCCCGCATCAGCCTGGTTTCGCGGCCGGCCCTTCCCAGACAATCACGATCGGCGTTGCCCCGGACACTTCAAACAAGCCCGGTTCGCCTCGAACCAGCCGCAGCGCAGTCGCCCTGTTGAGGTCCCGTGCAGCCTCGCCTGCGGCGGACTTCCAGTACAACTCAACCGTCAGTTCGGATCTCGACGGAATCGCCCGGACTCGAAGCTCAGGTATGCCGGGGAGGACGAGTGTCGCCATTTCATCCGATCCGACTCGGAGACGAGCCGTCGATGCTCCGCTGGTGAAGCGGAGCACGGTGGCCCCCGCCGCTCCGTCGGCGGATCCCTGCTGGCGGTTGTCCACACCTACACCGCCGGGACCATGCTTGATGGCTGACCGACGCGCGGCCGTGGATGGCGACCCACCCGGCGCTTGTTGGCTGGGCCACAACCAGATTCCGGCCGCTGTGACAACAATGAGGGCGGCCGCCACGGCGAGCCAGCGCACTCCGGGGAACGAGCGGCGCGCCAGAGCGGACGACGGCAGCGCCCCGGGCGCGGGCTCGATCGCGTTTCCTTCCGACGCGCCATCATTGTCGTTAAGGTCGAGGTCGTCACCGGAAGCGTCGGCGTCGCCGGCGCTTCGAAGATCGGCGCCAACACGCCTTCGCCAGGTGTCCAACTCGGACGGGTACGCGCTGACGACCGAACCGGTCGTCGTCCGCAGCCGATGGACGGGTAGCGCCAGCTCGCGCTCCCACCGCTGGGCCGTTCGAGACGACGTGCCAAGAAACGCGGCGATATCCTTCCAGCCCCGAAGCGGCTGCTCGATCACGGATTCCCCCCGCGCGCAATGAAGGCAACACCCACGAGGCGTGAACAGTGTAGCAATTCCCGCTGCGACACGTCACGACAAGTCACGTCAGGACGCGGGCACTCTCACATTGGCGGGACTCGTCGCTTGCCTTCGTGTTCTGAGCAGTCGATATTCGCCGCTGAAGAGGGTCTGACCGGGTCTCCCGCTGGGGGCGGCCTGCTCCGGCCTGCGGAGGAATGTCATGAAACACATGTTCACGATGGCGGTAGCAGTCGCGATTTCTCTGCTGGCAAGTCAGGGTGCGTCGTCGGCCCAACAGGCATTCACGGCAACCACCGCTCCCGCACTGGTCGTCAAGCTCAGCGTGGTGGCGGCTCCGGGGGTTCTCGCGAAGGTCGCGCTGCGCA
>Ga0315292_10001065_pt1 | contig 14130 bp, 14 predicted proteins | sample YL17G13_0_MG_FD_204029 | JGI IMG/M metagenome (GOLD analysis project Ga0315292, IMG submission 204029) | Sediment microbial communities from Yellowstone Lake, YNP, Wyoming, USA - YL17G13_0 | ecosystem: Environmental > Aquatic > Freshwater > Lake > Sediment | place: USA: Wyoming | collected... | reverse complement strand
AGGTAGCCCTGCAGGACGTGCGCGCGCTTCTCGTTCTGCCGGAGCTCGAACTTCGACCGGCGCGTCACGATCGTGCGCTGGTACGTGAGGTAGTGCGTGATCAGCTCGAGCAGCGAGAGCGTCCGCGGGACCCCGTCGGCAAGCGCGACCGCGTTGTAGCCGAACGTCGTCTGCAGCGCCGTGTGCTTGAACAGCTTGTTGAGGGCGACCTGGGGGATCGCGTCGCGCTTCAGCTCGATCTGGATCCTCATGCCGGACTTGTCCGAGTGGTCGGCGAGATCGGAGACCTCGGTGATCACCTTCTCGTGGACGAGGTCGGCGATCTTCTTGATCACGCCGGAGTCACCGCCCTTCTTCACCCCGTACGGGAGCTCGGTGACCACGATGGCGCTCTTCCCTCCGCGCAGCTCCTCCACGTGGGCACGCGCGCGCATGACGACACGGCCGCGGCCCGTGCGGTAGGCGTCACGGATCCCGGAGCGACCGACGATGATCGCGCCCGTCGGGAAGTCGGGCCCGTGCATGTGCCGCATCAGGTCGTCGACGTTTGCGTCGGGCTTGTCGATCAGCTGCACCACGGCGTCGATCGTCTCGCCGAGGTGATGCGGGGGGATGTTCGTGGCCATCCCGACGGCGATCCCCGACGAGCCGTTGACGAGCAGGTTCGGGAAGCGGGACGGCAGGACGGACGGCTCCTTGCGCGACTCGTCGTAGTTCGGGACGAAGTCGACGGTGTCCATGTCGATGTCCCGCAGCATCTCGGTGGCAAGACGCGTCAGCCTGCATTCCGTGTACCTCATGGCAGCAGCAGGGTCGTCGTCGAGGGAGCCGAAGTTGCCCTGGCCGTCGACGAGCGGGTAGCGGAGGGAGAACGGCTGGGCCATGCGCACGAGGGTGTCGTAGATGGCGGAGTCGCCGTGTGGGTGGTACTTGCCCATCACGTCTCCGACGACGGCCGCGCTCTTCTTGTACGGCCGGTTCGGCTGCATGCCCGCGTCGTGCATTCCGTAGAGGACGCGCCGGTGCACGGGCTTGAGCCCGTCGCGGACGTCGGGCAGAGCGCGACCGACGATGACGGACATCGCGTAGTCGAGGTAGCTCGAGCGCATCTCGAGCTCGAGCTCGCGCGGCTCGACGCGGCCGGCGCCCAGTGGCTCTACGACGTCAGACATGGCTCTACGACGTCAGACATCGAGGAACTTCACGTCCTTTGCGTTCTGCTCGATGAACAGGCGCCGCGGCTCCACCTGGTCGCCCATCAGCATCGAGAACACCTGATCGGCGGCAGCCGCGTCGTCGACCTCGACCTTCAGCAGCATCCGGCGGGCCGGGTCCATCGTCGTCTCCCACAGCTGCTCGGGGTTCATCTCCCCGAGACCCTTGAAGCGTGAGATGTGCATGCCCTCCTTCGCGAGCTCGAGCGCCTTCTCCCGCAGCTCCGCGAACGTCTCGGCAGTCGCGGTCTTCTTCCCGTACGCAAGCTCGAACACGGGCAGGCCGACGATCTCGGCAACACGCTGGTAGGCGCGGCGGAGGCTCGCGTACGATGCAGAGGCGAGCAGCTCGCCGGGTAGCTCCACGTACTGGGCCGCGCTCGTCTCGGTCTCGACGACCTTGATCCGCAGCCGGTCCTCGAGGCGCTCCGTCACGGTCAGCTCGTAGCCGTTCGCCGGCAGCACCTGGATCAGGCTCTCGGCCTCCGCGACCGTTGCAGCGTCACCCTCGACGAGGCGGTGGTCGATGACGAAGTCGGCCGCGGCAGGGAACTCGCTCGCGAGCTTCGACTGCCATGCCTCGAGCTCACCGAGCGCGCGTGCGAAACGCTGGTAGCGGGCCTCTGTCAGCCCGACGTCCTCACCTCCCCGCGACGTGATCGCGATGTCCTTGACGCGCTCGCGCACGAGCAGCTCTTCCAGCTGGCTGTCCTTCTCGAAGTACATCTCCTGGTTCCCCAGCTTGATGTGGTAGAGCGGCGGCACGGCGATGTAGATGTGGCCCGCCTCGACCAGCTCGCGCATCGTCCGGTAGATGAAGGTGAGGATCAGCGTGCGAATGTGCGCGCCGTCGACATCGGCGTCGGTCATCACGATGATGCGGCCGTAGCGAATGTTCTCGATCGTGAACTCGTCGCCGAAGCCCGTGCCGATGGCCGTGATCATCGCCTGGATCTCGTTGTTCGACAGCACCTTGTTGATGCGGTTCTTCTCGCTGTTGATGATCTTGCCCCGCAGCGGCAGGATCGCCTGGTAGGTGCGGTCGCGCGCCTGCTTGGCAGAGCCGCCGGCCGAGTCTCCCTCCACGATGTAGAGCTCGCACAGGTCGGCGTCCTTGAGTGAGCAGTCGGCGAGCTTGCCCGGTAGCGATGAGTTCTCGAGCGCGCTCTTGCGGCGTGTCAGCTCACGTGCCTTCCGGGCCGCCTGCCGCGCGCGAGAGGCAGAAAGGGCCTTCATGATGATCTGCCGCGCCTCGGCCGGGTTCTCCTCGAGGAACTCGGCCAGCTTCAGATTGACGGTCTGCTCGACGAGGCCGCGCACCCACAGGTTGCCGAGCTTCGTCTTCGTCTGGCCCTCGAACTGTGGATCGCGCAGTTTCACCGAGATCACCGCAGCAAGGCCCTCGCGGACGTCTTCGCCCTCGAGATTGTCTTCCTTCTCCTTGAGCAGGCCCTTGTCACGGGCGTACTTGTTGAGCGTGCCGGTGAGAGCTCCCTTGAAGCCCGAGAGATGAGTGCCGCCCTCGGTCGTGTTGATGTTGTTTGCGAACGAGAACACCGACTCGACGTACGACGTGTTCCACTGCATCGCCACCTCGACGTTGCCCTGCTCGTTCTCGCCTTCGATGTAGACGACATGTTTGTGGACGGTGTCCTTCGTCTCGTTGACGAACGAGACGAAGTCGCGGATGCCACCCTCGTAGTAGAACTCGACCGTCTGGCCCCCGGCGCGCTCGTCTCGCAGGATGATCCGCAGGGCGCGCGTCAGGAACGCGGTCTCGCGCAGGCGCTGCGCGAGCGTCGACGCGGTGAAGTCCGTCTCCTCGAAGATCTCGCGGTCCGGAAAGAACGAGATCGTCGTCCCGCTCCCCTCGGCGTCCCCGAGCACCTCCATGTCGCCCTTCGGCACGCCCCGCGCAAACTCCTGGCGGTACGCCTTGCCGTCGCGGTGCACCTCGGCGACGAGCCACTCGGAGAGCGCGTTCACGACCGAGACACCGACGCCGTGGAGCCCGCCGGAGACCTTGTAGCCCTCGCCGCCGAACTTGCCGCCGGCGTGCAGCTTCGTGAGCACGACCGTGAGAGCCGACATCCCCTGCTCCTCGATCATGTCCACGGGGATGCCGCGGCCCGCGTCTCGCACCGTGACCGAGTTGTCCGGATGAATCGTCACGTCGACGAGATCGTTTTCGCCCGCGAGGGCCTCGTCGACGGCATTGTCCACCACCTCGTAGACCAGATGGTGGAGGCCGCGGGGGCCGGTCGAGCCGATGTACATGCCGGGCCGGAGCCGAACGGGCTCGAGGCCCTCCAGAACGGTGATGTCCTTTGCGGTATAGCTGGTCTCGGTCAAGCTGAAGAATCACTCCATTCAGATAAAAAGCCCTGCAAATAGGCCTTTTGCGGGCAACGCACAGTGTATCAGAAACCGCGGTCGGCGCGGGCTCTCGCAAGGCTTGCCGCGGCTGCTCTCGCGATCGTCTCGCGCAGCTCCTCGTCCGCGATTCCGGCTGCGAGAACCGCGCCCGCCCGCGTCTCGTCGGGACCGACTGACGGGCGGGTCGGGGAACGCTGCTCCGGCAATTCGGCCGGCGGCTCCGGCACCGGCCCCGGCGCGAACCTCAGAGCCGTGGGGGCAGCTTCGGGCAGCGCTGCGACCAGCTTCTCCAGGATCTCGGGCGCCATCCGCCCGAGCTCGAACGCCCAGGTCGACGAGACCGTCGCCACGTGAAGCGTGTCGTCGCGCGAGATACGCTGCGGCCAGGCGGCGCGCGCGATCGCGTCGCCGACCGTCGCCGGCCACGCCCGGGTGATCTCCGTCAGCCGGCCCGCATCCGGCACACCCACACCCTTGAGGACCCGCCGGATGCTGCCGTCGAGACGCTCCATCAGCCGCGGCCGACCTGGCCCGGCGTGACGGCGAGCAGCTGTGCGGGGGCATGCGGCAGCGCCTCCGCACCGGTGGCGGTGACGATCGCCTGGCCCGTGACCCCGATGCGCTCGCTGAGGATGCGGCGGCGGCCCGCGTCGAGCTCCGAGAGCACGTCGTCGAGCAGGAGCAGGGGAGGGACGCCGCGCCGTGCGGACAGAAGCTCCGCCTCGGCGAGGAGCAACGCGAGGACCGCGAGGCGCTGCTCCCCCTGTGAGCCGTAGATGCGAAGGTCACGGGCACCGGATCGCACACCGACGTCGTCGAGGTGAGGCCCGATACCTGTCACACCACGCTCGACGTCGCGATCGAGGCGCAGCTCCAGCGCAGCTACGGTCGGCGGCTCCGCGTCGTAGGCGAGCAGCGCGGCGGGAACCCCGAGCTCCTCCGCCCGCTCGGCAAATGCCGGAGAGAGCAGGTCGACGACGTCGCGTCGCGTCGCGACGAGCGCTGCGCCGAGCGCGGCAACCTGCGCTGTCCAGGGCACGATGGAATCCCGCGACGAGGCGCCCACCGCCACCCTGCGAAGCGCGGCGTTTCGCTGCCCGACTGCCGCCCCGTACTCGAATGGCAGCGTCGCGCGAGCCGGATAGAGCCGCCCCAGCGTCCGGTCGAAGTACGCACGCCGGGCCGCAGGGCCGCCCTTGACGACCGCCAGCCGGTCCGGTGTGAACACAAGCGTCGAGACCTCGCTGCGGAGCTGCTCGGTCGAGCGAAGCGGGGCACCGTTGAGCCGCGCGCGCTTCGCCTCCCGCAGCCCGAGCGTCACGGCGACCGACGTCGGCACGCCCGCTCTGCTCCCGGTCAGGCCGATGCGGGCACCCTCGGCACCGTGACGCACGAGGTGGGCGTCAGAGCGGGTCCGTGGCGAGAAGCCCTGCGTGCCCACGTGCATCGCCTCGAGCAGGTTCGTCTTGCCGGACCCGTTCGGCCCCGTCACGAGGACGAGCCCTGGCTCGAGCGTGAGCTCGAGCCGGGCATACGACCGGAAGTCCCGGAGCGTTACCTCCCGGACGATCAGCCGGCGAGCCGGATCGGCATGATCAGGTACCAGAACTCGTCGCCCTCCGCGGTGATCAGGCCCGGGCGCAGCGGGTTGATCAGCTTCAGCCGCACGGTGTCGCCCGAGACCGAATCGATCCCGTCGGCGAGGAACTCCGCGTTGAAGCCGATCTCCAGCGGCTCTCCGGTGTACGAGGTCGGCATCGACTCGCGCGTCTCCCCGACGTCCTGGCTCTGCGCAGAGACCGTGAGCTCGCCTTCGGCGAAACGCAGTCGCAGCGGTGCGTTGCGCTGCGCCATCACTGCGGCGCGGCGGACGACGTCGCGGAACTCGGCCCGGGGTAGATCGACCTCGGCCTCGAATGCCTCCGGCTTCAGACGGTTCACGTCGGGGAACTGACCGTCGATGCGGCGCGTCGTCAGCCACGCGTCACCGGCGCCGAACACAACGGTGTTCTCGTTGATCCCGAGCTGAACGGTCTCGGTGCCCGCAGCGATGCGAGCGAGTTCCGCCAGGGCCCGGGCAGGGATGATCGCCTCGATATCGGGCCCGGCAGACGCGAGCTCGGTCTCCTTGAACGAGAGTCGGTAGGAATCGGTCGCTGCCATCGAAAGCTTCTGGCCTTCGAATTTCACCTGGATGCCGGTTAGCACCGGGCGCGACTCGTCCCGTGAAGCCGAGCGTGAGACCCGCTCCGCCGTGTCGAGCAGCGATGCCGTCTCGACAGCGTGCAGCGGCACATCGACGGAGGGGAGTCGCGGAAAGTCCTCCGCGGAGAACGTGTTGAGGCGAGACGTGTAGCTTCCTGCCGTGATCTCGGCGATGCCATCGTCGGGCAGGTACTCCACCGTTACCTCGCCGGCCGGCAACAGCCGGGTGAGGTCGACCAGCAGCTTGCCGGGCACCACGAGGGCTCCGTCGCCCTCGACGCGAGCCGGCAGCGTCGTACGCAGCGAGAGCTCCATATCGGTGGCGGCAAGCTCGAGCGCTCCAGCGCGCGCGTGGAGCAGGACGCCTGCCAGGACCTGCACCGTGCCACGGGCGGAAACGACGCGTGACACGGCACCGAGACGCGCAGCGAGATCGTCTCGATCACACATGATCTTGAGGCCGGAACCAACGGCGATGTCTGTTTCAATCATTAGTCAAAGAACCTCTTGTAGTAGTATGTAGAGAGTGTGAAGCATGGGGAAGACAGCCTTCAGCCCCGGTGCCACGCCGGATTGCGGGGTGGGACCGTCTGTGGACACTGTGCCCGGGTTCCACAGGCCGCGTCGGCCACAACTCGGGGACCCACAGATCACCGGGTCTGCTTGATCCGGGCTGTGAGGTCCTGAACAAGGTTGTACACAGATCTATCCTCAGAGATCATGCGCGTGATCTTGGAATTTGCGTGGATCACCGTGGTGTGGTCGCGCCCGCCGAACTCCTTCCCGATCTTCGGCAGCGAGGCGTCCGTGAGCTCACGGGACAGGTACATCGCAACCTGACGCGGGTACGCGATCGACTGCGACCGCCTCTGGCTGCAGAGTTCCGTGACGGAGAGACCGAAGCGGTCCGAGACGGCATCCTGAATCCGTGCAATCGTGACCTGCGGGACCTCCCCTCCCTGGGGGAAGAGATCACGCAGCACCTGCTCGGCGAGCTCCACCGTGAGTGGGAGACCGGTGAGTGACGAGAACGCGACGACTCGCGTGAGCGCACCCTCGAGCTCACGGATGTTCGTGGAGACGCAACCGCCGATGAAGGTCAGCACCTCGGGATCGCCGATCTTGATGCGGTCGGTCGTCACCTTCTTACGCAGGATCGCAATCCGTGTCTCGAGGTCGGGTGGCTGGATATCGGTGATCAACCCCCACTCGAAGCGCGACCGCAGCCGTGCCTCGAGCGTCGCGATCTCCTTCGGAGGCCGGTCCGACGAGATCACGATCTGCCGCCCTGCTTCGTAGAGCGAGTTGAAGGTGTGGAAGAACTCCTCCTGAATCCGCTCCTTCCCTTCGAAGAACTGGATGTCGTCGACGAGGAGGACGTCGTAGGTTCGGTAGCGCTGCTTGAAGCCCTCGATGCGCTTGTCCCGGAGCGAGTTGATGAAGTCGTTCATGAACGTCTCGCTCGTCACGTAGCGCGTCGTCGATCCGTTCGAGTGCTCGGTGACGTACTGCCCGATCGCCTGCAGCAGGTGCGTCTTCCCGAGGCCGGTGCCTCCGTAGATGAACAGCGGGTTGTACGCCTGGGCGGGCGCCTCGGCGACCGCGAGCGCAGCCGCATGGGCGAACCGGTTCGAGGACCCGATCACGAACAGGTCGAACGTGTACTTCGGGTTCGTCGGAGCGGTGGCTCCCTCCCCCTTCCCGGCCGGCGCCGGCGGATCGACGATCTCGCGGGGGAGGGCGTCCTGGTCGCGTACGGCGAGGCTGACACGAACGTCACGCCCGAGCGAGTCCCGCACTGCGCCTCTGACAAAACCGAGGAAGTGCCCCTCGATCCATTCCCGGGTGAAGTCGTTCGGAACGACCAGCGAGAACACGTCGTCGTCGAGGCCGCCGGCGGTGACGTCCCCGAACCAGGTCGCGTAGGTGGTCTCGTTGAGCGTTTCCCTGAGCCGGTTGGACACCTCGCTCCAGAGGCGCTCGGCGGTCGGCTCGGCGGTGTTCTCCACGCTTCAGAGGCTCCTTGGGCGGTCGCGACGGAGGGCGAGCATAGCACCGCCCCGGCACTTGCTCAACCCACCGCACCAGCCGTGTCTGTTAGGGAAAACCAGTGGTTTTCCAGGTATTTATCGCGTTTCCACACGGTTGTCAACACCTGTGGAAAGCCTCCGGGGACCGTCCTCTCGGGACAACACCCACGCCGTAGGTGCAGCACTTTTCACCCTGTACCCGACAGCGAGGCCTGTGGATAACTCTTCTCCTCTAAACCCTCGTCTCTCTTCTAAACCCTCGTCTATACTTGGCGGCCCGGCCGCGCCACGCGCGGCGCCTCCTTGAACGAGAGAGCATTGTGAAACGCACGTACCAGCCAAACGTCCGTCGCCGGAAGCGGAAGCACGGCTTCCGCGCGCGCATGTCGACGCGTGCCGGGCAGATGATCATCAAGCGCCGGCGCGCCAGAGGGCGCAAGCGCCTCTCCGCCTGAGCGCCCGCCCTCCCGTGGATCGCCGGTACCGCCTGTCCCGCTCGCGGGACTTCGACGCTGTCTACCGCCAGGGGCGGTCGGCCTCGACGCGCTTTCTGACACTCCACTGGTTCCCGCGCGACGACGACCCCGACGGCGCTCCGCGACTCGGTCTCGCGGTACCGAAGTCGGTCGGCAGCGCAGTCGTCCGCAACAGGTTGAAGCGTCAGTTGCGGGAGACCTGGCAGGCCCTGGCGCGCGATGTCCCTGCCGGCCGTGACTACGTGCTCGTGGCGCGGCCAGGAGTCGGGGAGCCCGCCGATACGCGTGGGCAGGCATGGCTCGTCGAGCAGGTGACCGAGGTGCTCGGGAAGGCGTCGGCATGAAGGTCGTCGGCATCGCCCTCGTCTACGCGTGGCGCTACAGCTTCGGCCTGCTCACTCCCGCCGGCACGTGCAAGTACCACCCCAGCTGCTCCCAGTACGCGATCGACGCGTTCCGGGCCCACGGCCTGATCAAAGGTGGCGTCCTGGCCACCTGGCGGATCCTACGCTGCAATCCCTGGAGCCACGGCGGCGTCGATCGTGCCGAGGACGCCCGTCTCTGGCGACGCTCCGAGAAGGAGCGCTCCGCATGATCGCCGGCATCACGGACGTCCTCAACCCGCTCAAGAACATCCTCACCGAGGTGCTGCAGTGGCTGCACGGCTCGGTCGGCCTGTCCTGGGCGTGGTCGATCGTGGCGCTGACGGTGCTCGTGCGGGTGCTGCTCGTTCCCGTCACGGTGCGGCAGATCCACTCGATGCAGAACCTCCAGGCGCACGCGCCGGAGATGAAGGAGATCCAGCAGAAGTGGAAGCACGACAAGCAGCGGCAGAACCAGGAGCTGATGCAGTTCTACAAGGACAACAAGATCAACCCGGCGGCGTCGTGCCTGCCGATCGTGTTGCAGATCCCGATCTTCATCTCTCTCTTCTACGTGCTCCGCGGCTTCGAGAAGGACATCTTCCCGCACTTCCCGGGCTCGAGCCTCGAGTGGCTCGGCCTCGTCGACATCACCGAGCCGGTCAAGTACGGCTGGGGCCCGCTGCTGCTCGTGATCTACGTCCTGAGCCAGCTGTCGTCGTCGTACTTCATGTCGACGACGATGCAGGGTGCGCAGCGGATCATGCTGATGGTATTGCCGATCATCTTCATCCCGTTCATCATCGGCTTCCCGGCCGGCCTGATGATCTACTGGCTGACGACGAACCTGTGGACGACGGGGCAGGGCCTTGTCACGCGCCGCCTGATGCCAAAGCCGGCGCCGCCCGAGAAGCGGAGCTCGCGGGCACCGGCGAAGGATGACCCGGTTCCTGCGACGAACGGATCCGGCACCAAGAGCCAGGCGGGACGCGGCGGCAGCGGTTCCCAGGCCGCGCGCAAGCCCGTTGCAGGCCCGCCGCGGCGCGTGAAGCGCAAGCGCGGAGGCGGGGGGCCACGGAAGTGAGCGACGAGGTCTCGGTCGAGCAGACCGGCGAGACGGTCGGCGAGGCGAAGTGGTCGGCCGTGCAGGAGCTCGAGCGGCTCGTGCCGGGGCTCGATCGCGAGTCGGTCCGCTTCCAGGTTGTCTCCGAGGGCGAGCGCGGACTGCTGGGCATCGGCTACGCGCCGGCACGTGTGATTGCCACTGCCACGAGGGTGACGCGACCTGCACCCGCTGCTGCGGAGCCGAGTGGCAGAGGAGAGTCCGGCCAGGCCGCCCGCGTGCGAGAGCTGCTCGAGCGCACGATCGAGGTGGTCGGCGTGCCGGCGACCGTCCATGTCGACATCCATCCCGACGCGCTCGTTGCGACCCTCTCGGGCCACGACCTCGGGATCCTCATCGGCCGCAACGGCCAGACGATCGACGCGCTCCAGTACCTGGCCAATGCGATCGGATACCGGTCAGCCGATCCGGACGCCGAGCGCCTGCCGGTCGTCGTCGACGCCGCCGGCTACCGGGCCCGCCGTGCGGCGAGCCTCGGGACGCTGGCACGGCAGTGCGCCGAGCGCGCCGTCGCAACGGGCGCCCGCGTCGAGCTCGAGCCGATGACCGCCGTCGAGCGGAAGATCGTGCACGAGCTGCTGAAGGATGATCCCGAGGTGGAGACGGCGAGCGACGGCACCGAGCCGAACCGGTTCGTGGTGATCGTGCCCCGGAGACCGGTCGATTGAGGCTCGGCGCTCCGGCTGCGGGCGGGTGTTGAGCGACGACCTGCTCGACCGCTGGCTCGCCGGCGTGCTCGCGACTCCCGGGCTGACGTCACTCGGTGACCCGGTGGCGGCACGGGAGGCCCTGCTCGATGATGCGTTGAGGGGGCTCGAGCTCGTCCGTTGCCTCGAAGGGCCCGTCGTGGATGTCGGTTCCGGTGGCGGCACGCCCGGGATACCGCTCGCGGCGCGCCTGCCCGGCCGGGAGGTGACGCTGCTCGAGGCCGAGCGCCGCAAGTGCGACTTCCTCGAGCGCTGGCTGGACGAGCTGCCGAACCTGACGGTCACGTGGGGACGAGCAGAGGAGCAGCCGCTCCAGGCGTTCGGCGTCGCGGTCGCGAAGGCGCTGGCGCAGCCGCCGACGGCGGCCGAGTGGTGCCTGCCGCTCGTCCGGGAAGGGGGCGCCGTCGTGCTCTGGGTGGGGCCGAGCGCCGAGCGCGACCGGGTTGAGACGGTGGCGCACCGGCTTGCCGCCCGGCTCGAGGCTGCACCCGCCGGCTTTCTCGTGTTGCGCAAGACGGGCCCGACCCCGGCCGGATTTCCGCGGCGGGCCGGGATGGCGAAGAAGCGGCCACTGGCGTAGGAGCAGCCGTGGGCGCCACCCGCATCGTGCGATGAGCGTAGGCACGAGGCACATCTCCGTATCGCGTCCGCCCTCACGGCTAGCCTGGGTGGGTGCCCGCCCGCATCTATGCGCTCGCGAACCAGAAGGGCGGCGTCGGCAAGACGACGACCGCCGTCAACCTCGCAGCCTGTCTCGCCGAGGCCGGCGAGCGCTGCCTGCTCGTCGATCTCGATCCGCAGGCGAACGCGACGTCGGGGCTCGGCCAGCGCGCCAACGGGGTGTCGACACACGACCTGCTCGACGGCGTGCCACTGCGCGACCTCGCGAGGCCGACCGCGTTCCCGAACCTCGACATCGTGCCGGCGAAGCCCGATCTCGCCGGCGCGGCCGCACAGCTCTCCGGCGTCGAGGGCGGCGAGCGCTACCTCGCGGATGCCTTCGCCGGTACCGCGACGGACAGCTACGCGTTCGTTTTTCTCGACTGCCCGCCGGCCTTCGGCCCTCTGACCGTGAACGCGCTGGCTGCGGCCGATCGCGTGATCGTGCCGGTGCAGGCGGAGTACTACGCGCTCGAGGGCCTCTCGCAGCTGCTCGGGTCGATCAACCTCGTGAAGGCACGCCTCAACCCCCGCCTTGCGGTCGCCGGGATCCTGCTCACCATGGTCGACGGCCGCACACGGCTCGCGGCCCAGGTCGAGCGGGAGCTGCGACGCCACTTCGGCGACCTCGTCTTCACGACGTCCGTGCCCCGCTCGGTCCGCCTCGCAGAGGCCCCGAGTCACGGGCTGCCCGCGATCGCCTACGACCGCCGTTCCACCGGCGCGCAGGCGTACTGGAAGGTGGCGATGGAGCTTGTCGAGCGTTCCTGAAGTCCCGCGCCGTGGCCTCGGCCGTGGCCTCGAGATCCTGATCGGCGGCGCCGGCGAGTCCGAGCTGCTGCACCTGCCGGTCGAGGCGGTGCACGCGAACCCGAGGCAGCCGCGCCGCCGTTTCGAGCCCGACGCCACCACCGGGCTCGCCGCCTCGATCCGTCACCAGGGTGTCCTGCAGCCCGTCGTCGTGCGGCCGCGGGCTGCAGGAGGCTACGAGCTGATCGCGGGAGAGCGCCGCTGGCGGGCCGCCCGCGAGGCGGGCGTGCCGACGATCCCCGCCGTCGTGCGCGACGTCGGCGACCGCGACTCGCTCCTGCTCGGGCTCGTCGAGAACGTCGCGCGCGAGAACCTCTCGCCGGTGGAAGAGGCGCGGGCGTACGCGTCGCTGCTCGACGAGTTCGAGCTCTCGCTGGGCGAGATCGCCGACCGCGTCGGGAGGTCGAAGCCGTCGGTGTCGAACAGGGTGCGGCTGCTCGAGCTGCCCGAGGAGGTGCTCTGGATGCTCGTCCGCGGCGAGCTCACCGAGGGGCACGCCCGGGCGGTGCTGGCGCTTCCCGACGACGACGCCCGCCGCCGGCTGGCGAGGCGAATCGCCCGCGACGGCATGACCGTTCGTGCCGCCGAGAAGGCGGCGCAGGACGGAGGCGCCCGCCGTCGCCGCACGGTCAGCACTGTCGATCCGGCGCTGGCGGAACGGGCGCGCGCAGCGGCGCAGCGGCTGACCGGTCTCCCCGCCCGCGTCAGCGCGGGCAAGCTGGAGCTGCACTTCGGCGACGAGACCCGACTCGAGGAGCTCGTGGAGACGCTCGAGGCACTATGAGCCCGCCTGCCCGGGTTCGGTACACTGCTCGCTCGCTGCGGGCGATTAGCTCAGTTGGTTAGAGCGCCGCTCTGATAAGGCGGAGGTCCCTGGTTCGAATCCAGGATCGCCCACCTCCGAAACCCCTGCATTGTCAGGGGTTTCCTCGCTCCGGAGCTCGAGGGCGGCGCCTGCCGGGACGGCCCGCCCTCCCGGACGGCCCGCTCCCCCCGGCCTGGCAGAGACGTGACTCCCGATACACTGGCTGCGAGGGCCAATGCGAGAACTGACCGTTTACGGCGTGAGCTTCGACCTCGTCGGCAAGCAGCCGATCGTGTTGCTGAAGACCGAGGACGGCAACACGTTCCTGCCGATCTGGATCGGCCACCACGAGGCGGCTGCGATCCTGATGAAGCTCCAGGGCAACGAGCCGCCGCGGCCGATGACGCACGACCTCGCCGCAGCGATCATCGGGTCCCTCGACGCGGAGATCCGCAAGATCACCGTGACCGAGTTGCGCGAGAACACCTTCCACGCACGCATCACGCTCGTGCAGAACGGCACCGAGATCGAGATCGACGCGCGCACCTCCGACGCGATCGCGCTCGCCCTTCGCACCGACGCGAAGATCTTCGCCGAGGACGAGGTGATCGAGGAATCCGGAGTCGAGTTCGAGGGGGACGAAGAGGAAGCGGGCAGGCGGCTGATCGGCCAGCCCTCGCTCGCCGACCTCGACCCGGCCGAGTTCCGCCGCTTCCTCGACTCGGTCACCCCCGAGGACTTCGCGACGGATCCGGAAGAAGAGGAGCCCGCCTAGCTAGGCGGCGCCGAGCTCGCGCTTCGTCAGGTCGAGCAGATCGGTCACGAGCCGGTCGAGCCCCTCGGGCGTGAGCGGCCCGACGCTCGCAGCGGCGAGACGCTCGCGGAGACGCCGCTCGCGGTCAGGGTCGACGGTGTCGAGGCCGAGCTGTCCCTTCAGTTGCCAGAGCTCCGCGACGAGCTCGAGCCGGTGGTTGACGGCAGCCACGATAGCCTCGTCGTTGAGCGCGATCTGCTCGCGAATGGCATCGAACTGGGCTCTCACGTCGATCCCATCGTGACGGCGGCGATCAGGGCGGCGGCGTTGAAGGTGCCGTGCAGGATCATCGGAGGATAGAGGCTACCCGTCTTCAAGCGGAGCCAGCCGAGGACGACACCGAAGAGCGACAGCACCGGTAGCGCCACCAGGAGACCGTGCGCGAGGCCGAAGGCGAGCGAGGTGACGGCGATTGCGACGGCCGGCCCCGCTACCTGCGAGAAGAGGCCGAATCCGACTCCGCGGAAGACGAGTTCCTCCACGAGCGGAGCCGCTACGACGACGACGAGAAAATTCGCGGCGAACGGCGCTGCACGGCTCGAGTCCCA
>Ga0315292_10001064_pt1 | contig 14132 bp, 15 predicted proteins | sample YL17G13_0_MG_FD_204029 | JGI IMG/M metagenome (GOLD analysis project Ga0315292, IMG submission 204029) | Sediment microbial communities from Yellowstone Lake, YNP, Wyoming, USA - YL17G13_0 | ecosystem: Environmental > Aquatic > Freshwater > Lake > Sediment | place: USA: Wyoming | collected... | reverse complement strand
GGTGAAGGAACTGGCCGCTGCCCTGCGAAGGCATGTCCAGCGTGGCGGCTCGACCCCTTGGCAGAAGCCGCGCTGAACCTCGGGAGCCCGCGAGAGCGCTGGCGCGTCGCGCCTGAGAACCACGATGCGTCTTCCGCCCTCCGTCCCGGGAACCGCCCGTCAGCCTTCTCTACCTCTTGACCCGGTCGGGCGTCGCTGCGCCGGTGTACGAGCGTGGCGCGGCAGCCTTCGGCAGGAGCTCGATGGTGAGGCAGCTCCACGTTTCGAGCGGCGGGCCTTGACAAACAGATTTCACAATGATATCATTTAGAAAGCATACAAGGAGGCCCGTTGATGATCCGCGAAATTGAGTGTCGTCCGATGCAGGGCTGGCTGATGTTGATCATCCAGATCCTGGTCCTGGCCGTCAGCATCTTCGGATTCGTGACCGCGGTCCGGCCGCCGGCCGACCCCTGGATGGTCATTGTCTGGGTGCTGGTCTGGGCCGTGAACTTCCTGATGTGGGCGGGGTTCTTCATCGTCAACCCCAATGAAGCGAAGGTGCTGCAGATTTTCGGCAAGTACGTCGGCACGGTGAAGACGCCCGGCCTGCGCTGGGCGAACCCGTTCTACAGCAAGCGCCGGATCTCGCAGCGCATCCGCAATTTCGAGACCGCGCGCCTGAAGGTGAACGACAGCGAGGGCAACCCGATCGAGATCGCCGCGGTCGTCGTGTGGAAGGTCGTCGAAACGGCCGAGGCCTGCTTCGAGGTCGACGATTACAACAACTACGTCCACGTACAAAGCGAGGCGGCGCTGCGCAACCTGTCGACCAGGTACGCCTACGACTCCCACGTCGAGAACCAGATGTCGCTGCGCGGCAACACGTCGGAAGTCGCGGCCCACCTCAAGACCGAGATCCAGGACCGGCTCTCGAAGGCCGGCGTGGAGACGATCGAGGCCCGCATCAGCCACCTCGCGTACGCGCCGGAGATCGCGGCGGCAATGCTGCAGCGCCAACAGGCGTCGGCCATCGTCGCGGCCCGGACGAAGATCGTCGAGGGCGCCGTGGGCATGGTCGAGATGGCACTCGAGCGCCTCAACCAGAAGGACATCGTCCACCTGGACGAAGATCGCAAGGCCGCCATGGTCAGCAACCTGCTGGTCGTGCTGTGCGGAGATCGGGCGGCCCAGCCCGTCGTGAACACCGGCTCGATCTACCAATAGGCGCGTGGTGGCCGAGCGAAAACCGTTCCTGCTCCGTCTCGATCCCCGGCTGCACGAAGCACTGCAGCGCTGGGCAAACGACGACCTGCGCAGCGTCAACGCGCAGATCGAGTTCCTGCTGCGCCGCGCGCTCCATGAGTCCGGTCGGGTGAAGCAGGGGACGGACACGAAAACGGGCCGCCGGGAGTCCGGCGGCCCGCGTGATTGACTGAGGCCCGGCGCTTCGCCTGGGTAGACGCTAGCTCTCTTCCTCGAAGCCTTCTTCCCGCGGCGGCAGGAACCGCGTGGGCATCCGGATGGCCTCCCGGTAGTCGTAGAGGGGCAGGCCGCCGACGTGCCACGAGACCGCGCACGCGGGCGACTTCGCGTCGAGCACGACCGTCACCGGGCTGCCCTCCACTCCCTCGCGGAAGCTGAGCACACACCCGCAGGCCAGACGCGCATTCACGAAGCCCTTCAACGTCACCTGTTGATCATACTACAGGAGTCCGAGGATCTCCTTCTCGATCTGTTCCTTCGGCGCCAGGCCCATGTGCTTCTTGCACAACTTGCCGTCGCGGCTAATCAGGAACGTCGTCGGCAGGCCCCAGATCGGCCCGAACGCGTCGTGCACGTCATCGCGGTCCAGCCCCTGCAGGATGACGTAGTTGAACTGCTGCTGGGCGACGAACGGCTTCAGCTTTTCAATCGTGTCGTCCGAGGAGATGCCGACGACGACCAGCCCCTTGTCCTTGTATTTCTGCTGGAACTCCATGAACCACGGGATCTCGATCTTGCACGGCCCGCACCATGTCGCCCAGAAATTGAGCAGGATGACCTTGCCCTTGAACGTCGCCAGGCTGACGTCCCTGCCGTTCACGTCCTTCAGGGTGAAGTTGAGATTCGCGGGCTTCGCCGACGGGTCGCAGGCACCGGCGCCGGCCGCCTCGCCGGCCGTCGAGAAGATGCCCTTGCCCGAGATGACGACGGCGGCGAGCGCCACCGCGAGACCTGCTGCCACCAACCACCGCTTGTCCATCGTGGAACCCTTCAGATGACTGGCGCCCCGGGAGCTTACTGCGCCGCGCTGCGGCCGAACACGGCCGCCATCCGCTCGACGTCAGCGCGGGCGTCGCGAGAGAGGACCACCCAGGTCCGCCCGCCGCGCGCAAACGCCACCGCCGTGTGGCCGAGCACGTCCCGTTCAGTGTGACTCAGGCGGGCGCCCGGAGGAAGCACAAAGAGCGACACCGGGACCGGGCCGCGCCGGTAGAGGATGTGGGCCACCGATCCGTCGAGGTAGAGACAGCGGCGCCCCCCGACCAGCGTCAGGCCGTCGGCGTGGTCGGCGTCCGGCAGCGCCACGTCGAGTCCAAGTTGCGCCTTCAGGGCGGCCTGGACGTCGGCGGGCTGCACCGCCGAGGGCTGGCCGAACAGGGCGAAACACTTCAGGTGGTCGAGGGTGAGCTGGGCTGCGGCCGCGCGGGATGGGTAAATCGTGCCGTAGGCGACAGCGGCGCCCACGGCCAGCAGGAGTGTGGCCGCCAGCGCCATCGGCCAGCGCGCCTGGCTGAGCCGGACCAGCCCCCAGCCGGCCCGCGGGGCGCGCGCGGCGGCGCACCGGCCGCGCAGGTCGGCGGGAGCCGCGTCGATCAGCGTCTCGGCGTGGGCCCGGACGACCGTGCGGGCCGCAGCTTCGGCGGCCACGTTCCTGTGGCAGGACGGGCACTCGTCGATGTGGCCGGCGAGGCGACGCCGGTCCCCCGGCGGCACTTCGCCGTCCACGTAGGCGGTGGTCAACGGGTCGATGTCTGAACAGCGTGCCATCAGTCTCTCAGTCTGTTAGACGCCCGGCCGCGCCGCAACGTCCCCGGACGCCGACGCGCGGCGCGCGAACCGCTCGGATCGGCTCACGAGCCGATCGTGCAGCTGGCGCCGCCCCCGTGAAATCCGCGACATCACCGTCCCGATCGGCACCTGCACGATGCGGGCAATCTCGTCGTAGGAGAACTGCTCCACGTCGCGCAGCCACACGGCCTCGCGGAACGCCTCTGGCAGCTGGTCCAGCGCGTCCCGCAGGTCGGCGTCCAGCGTGGCCCGCAGCAGCTGGTCCTCGGGCGACGCGGGGCCGTCGGCGGCGTTGGACGCCAGTTCCACGGCGTCGCTGTCGGCCTCCACGGGGTCCCGGGCGCGATCCCGGCGCTGGTTCAGATGCGTGTTGTGCAGGATCGTGAACAGCCAGCCCCGCAGGTTCGTGCCCGGCTGATACTGGTGCGCGGACGTGAACGCGCGCAGATACGTCTCCTGGACGAGGTCTTCCGCATCCGCGCTGTGGCGCGTCAGCCGCAGGGCCGCCGCGTACAGGCGATTGAGGAAGGCCAGCGCCTCCTGTTCGAACGAAGCCGGAACGGCCTCGGCGGTCGACGATGATCGGTTGCGCAGCACGCGTTCCAGTGTCCCGCGCCAGTGAATGGAACCCCCTGGCGCGTACGGTTATTCCCGACAGTATACAGGGCGGGCGCATGGCGCCCCCCCGGGGCCGGACGCGGCCGGCGCCGGCGCAGGCAGCGCCGACGGACTGGCCGACGGGAGGGGGGCGGAGCCCGGCCGGGATCTCCGGCATTGCAGCGCTCGTCATACAGACGCTAAGATGCGAATAGTGATGTCAGCCGCCCCTGTTCCTGCCCCGCGAGGTGATGGTATGCGCAAGCGCCCGAGGCGCCTTATCATGGCGCTCTGGACCGCTGCTCTCGTCGCTGTGGCCGTGGTGTCGGCCGTTGGCGATACCGCCGCCCAGACGCCGTACGTGCCGTACTACGGCAAGAACCTGGTGCGCTACGACCGGTTCGACTGGCAGATCTACAAGACCGAGCACTTCGAGATCTACTACTACCCGGCGATCGAGAAGCACCTCGAGCGGATCGCCGGGTACGCCGAGAGCGCGTACCAGCAGATCAGCGCCGATCTGAAGCACGACCTGGCGTTCAAGGTCCCGCTCATCATCTTCAAGACGCACAGCGAGTTCGAACAGCAGAACGTCATCCCCGGCGCGGCCCAGGAGGGCGTCGGCGCCTTCGCCGAGCCCTACCGCGACCGGATGCTGCTGCCGATGGATTCGCCGCCGGACCTGCTCTACCGGCTCATCGTGCACGAACTGACGCACATCTTCGAGTTCGACATCATCCCGCAGTCGCTGGTCCGCGACACGACGCCGCTCTGGGTGGCGGAAGGGCTGTCGGACTACATGACCGGGATCTGGCGGCCGATCGATCTGATGACCGTCCGGGACGCGGCCATTGCCGACATCATCCCGAAAATGAGCGAGCTCCAGGGGTACGGTAATACGAGCAACCCCAGGCTCGTCTACAACCTGGGGCATGCGACCTTCGAGTTCATCGAGTCCAGGTGGGGCAAGGAAGGCCTGCGCCAGTTCCTGTTCTCGATGCGCAAGAGCATCGTGGGCGGCGGCGAAGGCGCCTACCAGGAAGCGTTCCAACTCTCGGCCGAGGAGTTCGATCAGCAGTTCGATCGGTACCTCAAGGCGCGCTTCAAGCCGTTCCGCGACAAGGAGACCCCGGCGGACTACGGGCGCAACCTCGCGCCCAGGCCCGAGCGGTCGTCGTTCATCGGCGCCCTGACCGCCGAGCCGTCGCCCTCCGGCGACCTGCTCGCCGCGGCCACGCTCAATCGCAAGGATCGTGAAGTCGACATCGTGCTGGTCTCGTCGAAGGACGGCAAGGTCATCCGCAACCTGACGGCCGGCTTCGATCAGAACATGGGCTTCGACTACATCGTCACCCCCGGTGAGCGGTGGATCTCGGTCCCGTGGATCAGCTGGTCGCCCAGCGGCGATCGGATCGCCTACGTCGTGCGGAAGGAGAAGGGCAAGGCCATCGTCATCCAGAACGCGGTGAGCCGGAAAGTCGAGAAGCGGATCGACCTGAAGACCGTGGACGAGCCCGAGTCGCCGAGCTTCTCGCCCGACGGCCGGTCCCTCGCTTTCTCCGCGATGCAGGGCGCCTCCGCCGACATCTTTACGGTGAACATCGACTCGGGGGCGGTCACCAATCTGACCAATGACGATGTCGCGAACTACGGGCCGACGTACTCGCCCGACGGCAAATTCATCGTCTACCTCGCGCGGATCAGCGGGAACGAGAAACTCTTCAAGCTGGATCTCTCCACGATGAAGAAGACCCAGTTGACCTTCGGGACGCACGACGAGGCGGCCGCGAAGTTCTTCGACGCCGATACGGTGATCTTCCCGTCGACGGCGATGGACCCGAACAAGGCGATCGATCCGGAGATCGCGCGCAACGCCAACGTCTTCAACCTGTGGACGCTCAACCTGAAGTCCGGGGAGCTCAAGCAGTGGACCGACGCGCTGGGCGGCAACTTCTCGCCCGTCGTGCTCAAGGACGGCCAGGCGACGAGGGTCGCGTTCGTCACCTACTACAAAGGCGAGTACGAGCTGCACACGCTCGATCGGAAGGAGGCGGTGGTTACCGCCAACACGAGCGACTTCGGCGCCCCTGGCCCGATCATCGACTTCCAGGCGCCGCTCAGCCACACGCTCATCGGCGAGAACCGCGTCAAGAAGGGCTCGTGGGACTCGTTGTTCCTCGAAGGCCGGCCGCCGGTCAACGTCGGCGTGACCAGCGGCGGGAATTTCTTCGGCGGCACGCAGGTGTCCTTCGCCGACGTGCTCGGCGACCGGCGCATCGACATCTACGCCGCGTCGATGTCCCAGTACCGGTCGTTCGGCTTCTCGATGATCAACCTCGAGAAGCGCTTCAATTATGCCCTGCAGGCGTACTGGCAGGACGAGTTCTTCTACGGCTACGGCACCCAATTCTACGACGCGGCGTACAGCCCGTACATCGACAAGGATACGGCCACGTCGACTCGCACCAACCGTGGGGCCACCGCGTACGGCATCTACCCGCTGGACCGCTACCGCAGAGTCGAAGTGTCTGCGGGCTTCGGGTTCATGCGGGAGCAGTACAACGATCCGGCCCTCGAGCAGCTGGCCAACGAGTACCAGCAGGCGGTGTACGGCAACAGCTTCTACCGTAACGGCTGGTACGTGCCGCTGAACGTGTCGTTCATCTCGGAGACGACGATCTTCAGGGAGTTCGGCCCGCTCTCCGGCTCGACGATGCGCGCCAGCTACGAGATCGCGCCCGCCTTCGGCGGCAACATGCTGCAGTGGCAGACCGTCGACGTGGAGGCCCGCAAGTACTTGAAGATGGGATCGTCCGGCCTGCTCGCCATGCGCGGCCGCATGTTCCGCAGTTGGGGCAAGCAGTCGGGGTTCACCTACTTTGGCGGCAACGCCGACCTGCACGGCTACGAGTACCTGCAGTTCACGGGGCAGAATGCCGTCTACGGCAACGTCCAGCTGCGCTTCCCGCTCATCGAGGCGATGGCGACGCCGATCGGCGTGCTCGGGGGCGTGCGCGGCATGTTCTTCTTCGACGTCGGCGGCGCCTGGTGGGATAACAGCGGCTACAAGTTCTGGACGAACGCGTCGCAGACCTACACGCCCCAGATCGGCATCGACATCGATCCGGGCACCGGGCTGGGGATCCCGGTCTACGGCGACCCGGTGGGCATCACCGGATTCCGGCTCGTGGACGGTCGCGCGTCCTACGGACTCGGCTTCGAGACGTCCGCCCTTGGCTTCCCGGTCCACTTCGACTGGGCGTGGCGCACGCTGTTCAACAAGAACTGGGAAAACGCGGTCTTCGGGTCCACGGTTGCTGCCGAGGAGTGGCGCAAGCCCAGGTTCCAGTTCTGGATCGGCTACAACTGGTAGGCTGACGGCCTGGATCGCACATGGGGTCAGAGCCGAGTGCCGGGTTCGCGGGCAATCGGCTCTGACCCCATGCGTCGCTTCAGGACGCCTTCTTGAGGCGGAGCTCGGCGCGGCTGAGATCGATCGACACCTTGTAGCGGCTCAGGAACTGGTGGCCGACGATGCCGCCCAGCTCGTAGCCGAGCAGCACGCTGGGGGCGCGCAGATTGAGCACGACCACCGAGAGCTTGTCGTACCGGATCCCCTGGAAGGCCAGATCGACGCCGGGCAGCAGATACGCATCACGGTCCCACCCGGACGCCCCGTACACCCGCAGCGCGATCTTCCGTCCGTCGCCACGCGGCGGCAGCCCCTGCGCCGTGTCCGTGCTGATCGAGATGACCTGGCCGCCGGTATCGACGACGAAACTGCGGGGCGAGGTCCCCACCATCCCGCGCACCGTCGCCAGGCGGTGCATCCAGAGCGCCATGGTCTGATCGGCCGGGCCCTCGTCGGGCAGCCGCCGCGCCAGCGTCAGCACGCGCCTGCCGTAGTCGATCGACACCGACATGCCCAGCGCGAGCGGCGAGAGGCTGTCGCCTTCCACCGTCGGCAGGTCACGCAACGCCGGGCTCTTAATGATGCACGGCACGTGCCTGATCTTCAGGTCGCCGACTTGCAGCTTGTCGATCCGCCCGAGTTGCAGTCCCCGGAGCCCGACCTCCCCGACGCCCGCGCTGACGGTATAGGTGATCGGGTCCACGGCCTGCCGACGGCTCGTCGCGCCGGAAACCGTCGTCAACTCGGCACCGGTATCGACGATGAAGTCGAGCGGCGAACTGCCGTTCACCCGCCCGGACACGATGATCTTCTCGTTCTCGATACGGAACGGCACCGTGTAGACCGCGTCCGGGTTGCTCGTGATGTCGTACGGCTTCCGCTTGCCGAACGAGGTCAGGAACTTCAATTCTGCCCCCGCCCACACAGCGCGGTTGTCGGCGTAGCCTTTCGGCAGCAGGTTGATGAAGCTGCCGAGGGCCGACGCGGCCTCCTCGAACCGGCCCAGCCGCTCGTTCACGTTCCCGAGCGTGTGATGGAAGTCGCCTTCCCGCGGCTGGAGCCCGACCGCGGTCATCGCGTGGCTCAGCGCCTCCTCGTACTGGCCGCGGGCCGACAGGATGCGCGCCAGGCCGTTGTGGCCACGCGCCTCGTTCGGCTGGATCGCGATGGCCCGCGCGTAGGCGCCCGCCGCCTCTTCGAACAGGCCGGACGACCACATCGCGTCCGCGTAGATGGCCAGCAGCGCCGGATCATCGGGGCGCTCGTCCCGCAACCGGACGCCTTCGTCGCGCGCCGTGCCGAAGGCGGCGATGCGCAGCGCCGACTGCACGATGCCGATGCGCGCCGGCACGCGCACGCGCGGCTCCTCGGACACCACCGCGCGCTGGAATGCCGTCAGCGCTTCTGTGTACCGGCTTTCCGCGAAGAGCAGCTGGCCGAGCTGGAGTTGGATGTCGGGCGTGTCGGACGGCGAAAAGGCGTCGACCGACACCAGGAATCCAAGCGCAACCAAGACCGTGATCAGCGCCAGACGGGGGCGAGCGCCGAGCGTCATGCGACCTCCGGACAGGAAACAGCAGTGTGGGGAATCCCTACCGGAAGGATAGCGCATTTCGACGCTAGGAGCCAGGGTTTAGGCGCTAGCCCCTAGCCCCTAGCGGGTGTATTGCTGAATCGGCAGGCCGTCGTACATGTCGTCGATGCGCAGGATCTGCGCCTCTCGGCTGTAGGTGCCCAACTCGTAATCCTCGCTCATGATCAGCGCCTTAATCGGCTTGGTCGGGCAAACCTCCGCGCACAGTCCGCAGAAGCTGCACCGGGACAGGTTGAAGTCGAAGTAGTCGAGCGCCTTCAGCTTCATCCCCGGCTCGCGGTGGCCGCCCAGCGAGATGAGGTCGTCCGGGCACGCCTTCGCGCACTGGTCGCAGACGATGCAGACCTGGGCGCCCGAGCCGGGCTCGACCTGGAGCCGCAGCACCCCGCGGAAGCGCGGCGCCACGGGCCGGCGCTCTGAAGGGTACTGGAACGTGAAGGCCGGCTGCGGCGTGTACTTCAGCGTGAGCCAGAGCCCCTTGAGCAGATCCACCAGGAAGATGGAGCGCAGGAAGTCCTTGAACATCATCCCCGGTTCTCCACCACGATCGGCTCAGTCCCGCCAACGGGAATCCAGCGCTCCTTGCGGAACACCGTGTTCTCCTTGCTGATCTTGTCCTGCAGCCGCATGAGGCCGTAGAACAGCGCCTCGGGCCGCGGGGGACAGCCGGAAATATAGACATCCACGGGCACGATCTTGTCGACGCCCTGCAGCACGCTGTAGGTGGGGAACGGGCCGCCCGCGTTCGAGCAACTGCCCATCGAAATGACCCACTTCGGCTCAGGCATCTGATCATACAGGCGGCGAATGACAGGGGCCATCTTCTTGGTCACCGTGCCGGCCACGATCATCAGATCGGCCTGGCGCGGGGACGCGCGGAACACTTCCGAGCCGAAGCGGGCGATGTCGAACCGCGACCCGCCCGCCGCGATCATCTCGATGGCGCAGCACGCCAGGCCGAAGCTCATCGGCCAGAGGGAGTTCTTCCGCGCCCACGCCAGCACCGTGTCCAGGTTCGTGGTGATGATGTTGTCCGCGAACCGGTGATCGATCAGGCCCATGTCGGCAACCTCGCTGCGGGGGCAGCAGCCCACTTACTTCTGATAGTACTCGGCGTTCGTCGCGATGAAGCTCTTCCACTTCTCGGGCGTCTCGTCGAGGGTGAAGATCGCCTCGACCGGGCAGGCCGGCACGCAGGCTCCGCAGTCGATGCACTCGTCGGGGTGGATGTACAGCAGCTCTGCCGTCTGAAACTCGGGCTCGTCCTTGCGCGGGTGGATGCAGTCGACCGGGCACACGTCCACGCAGGCCGTGTCCTTCGTGCCGACGCAGGGTTCGCAGATGATATAGGCCATTGCCGTCGTCCTCCTTACGTGGTCCCGGGCGCCAGGGGCGCGCCCGCGTCAGTGCGCCTCGGCCGCTGCCGTGGACAGGAACCCGAGCCGCGTCGACACGCGGCGCCCGAGGCCCCACACTTCCCGATGGTGTTCCGTCAGGAGCGGCGCATCGTCCGGCCCGTGGCCGAACACGCCCACTCGCGCGACCTCGCGGCCGCTGTAATCGTAGACCGGCGCGCACGTGCAGAACAGCCGCTGGCCGCCGTCGGCGTCAGGCGACCCGAGCCGGATCACCACCGCCGGGCCCGCCGCCAGGTCCGCCGTCGCGCTCAGGCGCAGGCAACTCAACCGCCGACTGCCCTGCGCGCCACCGAAGTACTCCGCGCAGTGCGCCGGCATCTGCTTGCCGTACGCCGTGCGCATCGCCGCCTCATCAGGGCCGGCGCCCCAGATGTAGGTGACCTCCGCGGCCGCCGGCACGGCCACGAAACTGCGCGGCCGGCCACGCAGCACATGTTCCCGCAGGACGGGATACGCGTGGAGCCGCAACTCCGACCGTCCGATCAGGCGGAAACTCAGGTCCAGCATCTTCAGCGTGAGACCGTACTTGCCCGAGTCCTCGTCCTGCCGGACGTAGCCGCGCCGCTTGAGCACCGCCAGCAGGCGGTGGACCGAGGGGCGCGGGAGTCCGACCGCCCTGGCGACGTCGGTCAGCGCCATGCCGTTCTGCGCCAGGCTCAGCGCCTCGCACACCTCGAGCGCCTTGTCGATGGAGGTCGGGACGGGAGCCGAAATTGAGCCCTGGTCTGATTTCATGCAACGCGCAGTGGCAGGATTCCAGAATACGGAATTCGCTTTCGCCCACTTAAATTAGTGCGCCGGCCGAACCAGTGTCAAGCCTCTCGCGGGGGCGGCGGCGGCGGGGCCGGCCGCCAGCCTCAGCGCCGCGTCTCCCCCGGCGTCATCTCGAGCACCTCGATGCCGATCGGCGCCAGCAGTTCCCGCAGGTGCTCGGGCCGCCCGCTCAGGATGGGGAACGTCCCATAGTGCATCGGGATCACCTGCCGCGCTCCGACAAACTCCGCGGCTTTCGCCGCCGCCGCCGGGTCCATCGTGAAGTAGTCGCCGATCGGCAGGAACGCCACGGTCGGGTGGTAGAGCTCCTTGATGAGCCGCATGTCGCCGAACAGCGACGTGTCGCCGGCGAAGTAGACCGTCAGGCCATTCTCGAACGTGAGCACGTACCCGGCCGCCTCCCCCAGATACACGGTCACCCCATCGTCGACGTAGCTCGAGCTGTGGCGCGCATCCACCATCGTGATGCGGATGCCGCACTGCTCCTGCGTGCCGCCCTTGTTCATGCCTGAGGTCTTCTCGACGCCCTTCGACTGCAGCCACTGGCAGAGCTCGAAAATCCCCACGACGGTGGCGCCGGTCTTCTTCGCGAGCGGGGCCGCGTCGTGCACGTGATCGAAATGGCCGTGCGTCACCAGGATCAGGTCGAGCTGATCGATGGGTGGCGCGTCCGCCGGGAACGCCGGGTTGCCGTCGATCCAGGGGTCGAGCAGGAGGCGTTTCCCGCCGGGCGACTGCAGGAGGAATGTGCCATGCCCGAGCCAGGTGACCGAGAGTCCGGAGAGTGACATGCCTGTACCTCGTGGAAGGTTGTGGCGCGCGCAAAGTATAGCGCGATCACGGGTTCCGTGCGGCGGAGCCAGAAATGCTATGATCGGGGTTTGGCGATTCACGACGGGCCGCGCACGACCATGGGAGACTCCTGTCCGGGCCGCACCGGGATGGTCGTCCGCCCCCTGGCGTCGGCGCCGCTCGCAGGCGGATAGCAGTGATGACTACGGCCATTCCCGTCCAGTTCGTGCGCCCGCGCGCGCCCAAGCCCGAGTGGCTGAAGGTCCGCGCGCCAGGATCGGCCAACTACGTCCGGCTGAAGGGCCTGATGCGCGACCAGGGCCTCCACACGGTCTGCGAGGAGGCGCACTGCCCCAACATCGGCGAGTGCTGGCACCACGGCACGGCGACCTTCATGATCCTGGGGGACGTCTGCACGCGCGCCTGCGGCTTCTGCGCGGTCCAGCACGGCAAGCCGGCTACGCTCGATCGGGAGGAACCGGCCCGGGTCGCCGAGGCCGTCCGTTCGATGGACCTGCGCTACGTGGTGATCACGTCGGTCGATCGCGACGATCTCGAGGACGGCGGCGCGTGCATCTTCGCCGAGACCGTGCGGCGCATCCGCGAGGCGCGGCCGGCGTGCCGGATCGAAGTGCTGATCCCGGATTTCCAGGGTGACGCGCAGGCGCTTCGCACGGTGCTCGATGCGGGCCCCGACGTCCTCAACCACAACACCGAGACCGTGCCGCGGCTCTACCGGATGGCCCGGCCGGGCGGCCGTTACGCGCGGACGCTCGCACTGCTGGAAGGCTCGCGGACGTACGCCCCGCACATCGCGAGCAAGTCCGGCATCATGGTGGGCCTGGGCGAGCAGTGGCACGAGGTCATCGCGACGCTCGCCGATCTGCACGCAGCCGGCGTGGGCATCCTCACGATCGGCCAGTATCTGAGCCCGTCGCCGTCGCACCTCCCGGTCGTGCGCTACTACCATCCCGACGAGTTCGAGATGCTGCGCATCACCGCGGTCAACATGGGATTCGGCCACGTCGAATGCGGCCCCCTGGTGAGAAGCTCGTATCATGCCCACGAACAGACCACCGCGTTCGAACAGGCCGGACGCCAGAGCGCGGCGAGCGCCGAGGCCGCGTCCTGACACGTCCGCGGCCGACGCGGCAGGGAAAGCACAGCGATCCATGAGCACAGCCCAGACGCCCGACCATATCAGCCGACAGCTGGCCAGCACGCCGAAGGCGACGCTGCACGAGATGCTCTACCAGATGCTGCTCGGGCGGCGCTACGAAGAGAAGTGCGCCGAGATGTACGCGCTGCAGAAGATCGGCGGATTCTGCCATCTCTACATCGGGCAGGAAGCCGTGGGCATCGGCGCCCTGTCCACGCTGCGTCCCGACGACCTCATCCTCACGGCGTACCGGGATCACGTGCACGCCCTGGTCAAGGGCTGTGACCCCGGCAAGGTGATGGCCGAGCTCTTCGGCCGGCGCGACGGCGTCTCGCGCGGCAAAGGCGGGTCGATGCACCTGTTCGACAAGGCGAAGGGCATGCTCGGCGGGCACGGCATCGTCGGCGGCCACATTCCCCTGGCCACCGGGACGGCCTTCGCCGCCAAGTACCAGAAGAAGGACTACGTGACCTTGTGCTTCTTTGGCGAAGCCGCGGTCAACATCGGGACCTTCCACGAATCGCTCAACATGGCGGCCCTCTGGAAGCTGCCGGTCATCTACATCGTCGAGAACAACCGTTTCGGGATGGGCACGGCCATCGAACGGTCGTCGTCGATCTACGACGTCGCCCAGCGCGCCTGCGCGTACGACATGGCCAGCGAGACGGTGGACGGCATGGACGTCCTCGCCGTCCGTGACGTGATCGGCCGCGCCGTCGATCTCGCCCGCCGCGAGAGCCAGCCGTCGCTGATCGAGGCCCGGTGCTATCGCTTCATGGGCCACTCGATGTCGGACCCGGTGCATGGCCACTACCGGACGAAGGAAGAGGTCGAGGGCCAGAAGCAGCAGGACCCGATCAAGCACTTCTTCGAGGTGCTGAAGGTCGCCGGCATTGCCGATCAGCCGATGCTCGAGGATCTGGACCGGAAGGCGCGCGCCGTGACCGACCAGGCGGTGCAGTTCGCCGAAGCGAGCCCGGAGCCGTCTCCCGACGAGCTCTACCAGGATGTCTACGCGGAGCCGTACGGCCCCTATTCCCGGAGCGAGCAGTAACGCCATGGCACTCATCACCTACCGTGACGCACTGAACCAGGCGCTGCGCGAAGAGCTCCGGCGCGATCCCAGCGTCTTCCTCATGGGCGAGGAGGTCGGCGTCTACCAGGGCGCCTACAAGGTGAGCAAGGGCCTGCTCCAGGAGTTCGGCCCCCAGCGCATCATCGACACCCCGATCACCGAGGAAGGGTTCTCGGGCGTCGGCGTCGGCGCCGCCATGGCGGGCCTGCGCCCCATCATCGAGATGATGACGTGGAACTTCTCGCTGGTCGCCATCGACCAGATCGTCAACGGCGCCG
>Ga0315292_10001058_pt1 | contig 14172 bp, 16 predicted proteins | sample YL17G13_0_MG_FD_204029 | JGI IMG/M metagenome (GOLD analysis project Ga0315292, IMG submission 204029) | Sediment microbial communities from Yellowstone Lake, YNP, Wyoming, USA - YL17G13_0 | ecosystem: Environmental > Aquatic > Freshwater > Lake > Sediment | place: USA: Wyoming | collected... | reverse complement strand
ATATTTCTGGAAGTTCATTTCGAGCCGGATAAGGCCCTCTGCGATGGGCCCAATTCCTGGCCCCTGGGGCAGTTGGAGCCGCTGTTGCGTTCCCTTTTAGCCATCCATCAGGCCGTCTCGGGAGCCCGCTGACTTCTTCTCCCAATAATTATCCTGAGGAATCCATGACCGCTGCCAAAAACGATTTTCGACGAAAGGCCCGCGGGGTGGCGGTGCTCCTGCTGGATGTGGACGGGGTGTTAACCGACGGCCGCATACTGTTGGATGAGCGCGGGAAGGAAAAGAAAATTTTTCACGTCCATGACGGCCAGGGGATCCGCTGGTTATTGAAGGCCGGAGTGGAGGTGGGGATCATTTCCGGGCGTTCCTCCGGATCCGTCCAGGCCCGGGCCAGGGAACTGGGGATCACCCTGCTTTTTCAAGGTATCCAGGATAAGTGGGCCTTGGTCCAAGCCCTGTTGAAAAAAAAAGGCTGGGACTTGAAACAGGTGGCCTATGTGGGGGATGATCTGATCGATCTGCCGCTCCTTCAACGAGTGGGGCTGCCGATCGGGGTCCCCAACGGCCACCCCCTGACCCATCGGGCCGTGGATTATGTGACTCGAAAATCCGGCGGTTGGGGGGCGGTTCGAGAGGTGGCCGAAGAACTCCTGAAGTCCCAGGGTAAATGGGGGGAGATAGTGAAAGGGTACGCCATGGTTATTGAGGAGTAAACCCCCGGGACCCGGGAATTGTCTCATTGACCTATGACCGGCATTGTGATTATAATAACCGAATGAAGAAAGTTAAACACCTGTTGATGATCGGGATCCTGTGCGTGGTCGCTTTTTGGATCGGCCTGTACGCCTTCAGGACTCAGAAACCCGCCATCGCTCCATCCCAGAAACCGGTCACCGGGCAAACACCCGGCAATGTGGGTTTAAAAGAAATCAATTTCTCGCAAGTCAAGGACGGGGTTAAACTCTGGGAATTGAAGGCCGAGGAGGTGGAGTACCAGAAAGACCGGAATCTGGTTTCCTTTAAAAAAGTGACCATCCTCTATTTCCCCAAGGAGGATAAACCCATATCCCTGGTGGGGAACCGGGGCTACTTGGATACCCAATCCAAAAATATTTATATGGAAGGGGAGGTCGTCATTTCATCGGAGGCGGGCTATGAGTTGAAAGCTCCGACCCTCTATTATCGGGATGAAAAAAGGGAGGTCAGCACCGAGGGGCTGGTGACGTTCAAGGGTCCGGAAATAATAATGGAAGGCCAGGGGGCGATTATGCAATTGGATTCCCAGCGACTGTTTATCAAAAGTAAGGCCAGGACCACTTTTTATCAGGATTTTTTCAGGGGTGGGCAGGATCAGACCCGGGGATAAAAACCGATTTTGTCGAGAGCTTTTAATTCATCAACCGGAAATCCGGGTTGGGTCAGGGAGGATCAATGATTAAAAAAGGCAAAATGGTAATATCGGCTATCCTGGCGGGAATGCTGGGAGTTCCCTTTTTTCATTCCCCGGCCTGGGGGGCTGGTGAAAAGCCCGTGGGGGGCAGCAAGCAGCCCGTGGTGGTGACTTCCGATACCCTGGACGCCGATAATAAGGCCAAGATCGCCACCTTTTCCGGGACGGTAGTGGCCAAACAGCTCCAGGAAAAGGAAACCCTTTATATTTATTGCGACAAGCTGATGGTCTATTATACCGACGACTCGGAAAAAAAACCCGGGGCGTTCCCCAAGAGCGACAAAAAAGAAGGGGTGGCCCAACAAAGCAAGATCGATAAGATAATCGCTACCGGCCAGGTGAAAATCGTCCAGGGAGAGGATGTGGCTACGGGGGAAATCGCGACTTTCTACAACGACGAACAAAAAATTGTCTTGACGGGAAACCCGAAGGTCTGGCAGGGAAAAAATTTGGTTAAGGGTGAGGAAATCACGGTCTGGATCAGGGAAAATCGTAGTCAGGTCACCAGTAAAGGCCCCAATCGGGTCCAGGCGGTCATTCACCAAGAGGAAAAAAAGTAATCGTTTTCATGAAACAACTCTCTGTCCAGGAGCTGGTCAAGGTCTATCACCGGAAGGCCGTGGTGAATCGGGTTTCCCTGCAGTTGACCCAGGGTGAGATCGTGGGGTTGCTGGGGCCCAACGGGGCCGGTAAAACCACTACTTTTTACATGATCGTCGGGTTAACCCGCCCCAATCAAGGCCGGATCTTGTTCGACGGGGAGGACATTCGGGAATTGCCTATGTACCAGCGGGCCCGGAAGGGCATTAATTACCTGCCCCAGGAGCCGTCGGTCTTCACCAAGTTAACGGTGGCCGAAAATATCATGGCTATCCTGGAGACCCTGGACTTGTCTTATCCGGAGAGGGAAGGGCGTTTGGAGTCGCTGCTAAAGGAATTGAAGCTCAGCCACTTGGCCCGGAATAAGGCCTATTCCCTGTCCGGAGGCGAACGGCGCCGGGTGGAAATAACCCGGGCCCTGGTCACCGCGCCTCAAATTATGCTGCTGGATGAACCCTTTGCCGGGATTGATCCGTTGGCGGTCAATGATATTCAAAACATCATCCGGCAGTTGAAGGAAAAAAACATCGGGATCCTCATTTCCGATCACAACGTCCGGGAAACCCTGTCGGTTTGCGATCGGGCCTACATTCTGAATGAAGGGGTAATTTTGCAGGAGGGGAGTCCGGAAGAATTGGCCGAAAGCGAATTGGCCAGGAAGATTTATCTGGGCGAGAAATTCCGGTTGAATTAATGGCTTTGGAAATTAAACAACAGCTCAGGCTTTCCCAGCAGTTGATTATGACGCCCCAGCTTCAGCAGGCGATCAAATTGCTGCAGCTTTGCCGGTTGGAGTTGCTGGAAACCTTGACCCAGGAAATCGAAGCCAACCCCGTGTTGGAAGATTTGAATGCCGAGGAACCGGAGTATCTGCCGGGGGAAAAGGAGGGCCAGGAGGCTTCCCCCGAGGTGGAAGCCCCGACCGGCGAGGTGGACCTCTCCGAAGGGGCCTTAGGGGCCTTGCAGGATTTGGACTGGGACAATTATCTGAATGAATACAGCGCCCCCCACCACGATGAGGGGACCGAAGACCGGGAACTCCCCTCCTATGAAAATATTCTTACCCGCAAGGTTTCCCTGCCCGAGCATTTAATTTGGCAATTATCCTTAGCCGTTTTTTCTCCCGCCGAACAAAAGATCGGGACCGAAATTATCGGCAATCTTGATCGGAACGGCTACCTGACCGCTTCAATCGAGGAAATCGCCGCCGCAACCCAGGAGACCCCGGAAGCGGTTGAAAAAGTCTTGCAGGCCGTCCAGGAATTCGATCCCCTGGGAGTGGCCGCCCGGGATTTGAAAGAATGCCTGCTGATTCAAATCCGACACCTGGGGGATCGGGTACCCTGGGTGGAAGAAATAATTCAAAACCATATCCATCTCCTGGAAACCAAAAATTACCCCGCCCTGGCCAGGATCCTGCAGGCCCCTCTGGAAGAAATTTTTCAGGCCGTCCGGATTATTCTGCAATTGGATCCCAAACCGGGACGGGCCTACAGTACCGAAGAACCCCAGTATATCAGTCCGGATATCTTTATCTATAAGGTGGGCGACGAATATATCATCGTCCTGAACGATGATGGCCTGCCCCGCTTACGGATCAACGCCTTCTACCGAAAGGCGTTAAGCGACAAAGAACCGATGCCGGAAGGGGCCCGGGAATATATCCGGGAAAAGCTGCGCTCGGCCCTCTGGTTGATCAAGAGTATTCAACAGCGGCAGCGAACCATCTACCGGGTGACCGAGAGCATTTTTAAAATTCAAAGGGGGTTTTTGGATCACGGTCTTTCCGGCCTGAAGCCCCTGATCTTGCGGGATGTGGCCGAAGATGTGGAAATGCACGAGTCGACCGTCAGCCGGGTGACTACCAACAAATACGTGCATACCCCGCAAGGTATTTTTGAACTCAAGTTCTTCTTCAATGGTTCCTTGCCCGGACCGGACGGGGAGGGCGTGGCCTCGGAAATTGTCAAGGAAAAAATTAGGCATTTCGTTACCCGGGAGGACCACCGCCGACCATTAAGCGATCAGGAAATTACCGAAATGCTCCGACGGGAAAAGATCCATATCGCCCGTCGAACGGTGGCCAAGTATAGGGAGATTTTGGGTATCTTGCCTTCCAGCAAAAGAAAACACCCGGATTTTGGCCCGGGCGGGACCAATGAAAAAAGCAACGGGCCGGATCATTCCCCAGAGGAAGAATCCATCATCCAATTAGAGGAGGAACTATGAAAATTTCCGTGACTTTTCGGAACCTCGATCCTTCGGATCATTTGAAAAATTATGCTGAGACCCGGTTGAACCGGTTGAAAAAAATAATGGAAGAACCGATTGAGGTTCATGTGGTGCTCTCCGTTCAAAAATTTCGGCATCTGGCCGATGTTTCCATCAACTCCAACGGGATCAAAATCAAAGCCCAGGAGGAAACCGGAGACCTTTATGCGGCCATCGATATGGTCATGGATAAAATTGAAAAGCAGATCAAGCGCCAGCGGGAAAAGATGAAAGACCACAATCCCGAAAATTGGTCCAAGTCCGGCGATAAGGAGCCGGAGTTCCCGGAAGAAGAAGAAACACCGGCCCTGACCCCGGAAGTGATCCGGACGGAAAGGATATTTGCCAAGCCCATGGATGTGGAAGAGGCCTCCCTGCAGCTAAAACTATCCAGCAATGAGTTCCTGGTCTTTACTAATTCCAAATCCCGAGTCATCAACGTCCTCTATAAACGGAAAGACGGCAACTTCGGTCTGATCGAGCCCACCAACTAAATGAAAATTAGCGATTTTCTGAATCCGGAACTTATCCTTCCTGAACTCGCCGCCCGGACCAAGGAAGAGGTTTTAATGGAATTGGCCGATCGGATCGCTCGGAAGTTCCCCGGGGTGTCGGCCGAGAAATTGCTCCGGATTCTCAAAGAACGGGAAAAATTGGGGAGTACCGGCATCGGCGACGGGTTCGCCATTCCCCATGGCAAGTTTAAGTCTATTGATCAGATGATCATCAGTTTTGGACGATCCCGGGCGGGGATTCCTTTCGATTCCCTGGATGGAAAACCGGCGCATTATTTCTTTGTTTTGATTGCACCTGAAAATTCCGCCGGAGACCATCTCAAGGCCCTGGCCAAGATTTCCCGTTTTTTAAAAAACAGACTTTTCAAGGAAAGCCTGGCCAAGGCGGAAGGTCAGGCGGAATTGCAAAAATTGATTCAGGACCAGGATGACCTGACCCTTTAGATCTTTCTCCGCCCTGGGCGGGAAGAGAATAAAGCCACAACGGCATGGCCCTCAAATCCACAAAAAATACCCGTTTGGTTATTATCAGCGGCCTTTCCGGGTCCGGCAAGAGCACCGCCCTGAAAGCCTTCGAAGACATCGGTTTTTTTTGCATCGACAACCTCCCGGCCACTCTGCTGCCGCGTTTTCTGGACTTAAAAGACGAAATATCCAAAGAGGTTTTTAAAATCGCCCTGGTCATGGACCTGCGGGGCAAGGACTTTCTGACCAAATTTCCCAAGATCTATCAGGAAATCAAACGTAAGGGCACCCTGATCGAGATATTGTTCTTATACGCGGAAGACGAAGTCCTGGCCCGACGATTCAGCCAGACCCGGCGGCACCATCCCTTGGGCGATGGCAAAACCCTGTCTGGAAATATTCAGTTGGAACGCCGGAAAATGGCCCCCATCCAAAAGTTGGCCACCTACCGGCTGGATACTTCCAATTTGAATGTGCACCAGTTGCGGGAGGAGATCCTGCGTTTGTTTTCCCGGGTGGCCTCCCCTCCGCCCATGGTCGTTCATTTGGTTTCTTTCGGCTACAAATACGGTTTGCCTTACGATGCCGATATGGTTATGGATGTCCGGTTTTTGCCCAATCCCTTCTTTGTCTCCGAGTTGAAGGACCTGGATGGGAATCAAAAGTCCGTGGCCGATTACATTATGAAATGGAAAGAAACCACCACCTTCCTGAGGGATTTTTATAAACTGATTTCTTTTCTGATCCCGGAATATCAAAAAGAAGGGAAATCCAATCTGACGATTGCCGTGGGTTGTACCGGCGGGCGCCACCGCTCGGTGGCCATCGTCAATGCCTTGGCGGTTTTCTTAAGAAAGCGGGATTTGATGGTCAATACCAAGCACCGGGATATCCAAATGGGTTAAAGAGTCGTTTTTAGACTTTTTGCGAGGTTAGCAGATATGATTGGCATCATTGTAGTGGGCCATTGTAAATTAAGTGAAGAATTGGTCAGGGCCGCTGAATTCATCACCGGGAAGATCAAAGGCGTCCGGGCCGTGTCCCTGGACCCCAACGCGAAAGTGGACTTGCTGCGTCGCGAAGTGGCTTTGGCCATTGAGCAGGTGGATTCCGGCGACGGCATTCTGATCCTGGCCGATATGTTTGGCGGGACCCCCTCCAACATCAGCCTTTCCTTTTTGGAGGAAGGCAAAGTGGAGGTGGTGACCGGCGTCAACCTCCCTATGCTGATTCACATCGCCACCCGCCAAAGTGGGACGCCTTTAAATCAACTGGCCGAGGAAGTACGGACGTACGGAAAACGAAGCATCTCTTTAGCCGGGGAAATATTAAAAAAAGAAGTATCCTGAGCGCCTGGGGCCGGAGGGGATCGGCCCGATTTTTTCTTGCCTTTGAATAAACCTTCTTCGGATCTATTCGTTATCGAAACGGCGCGGAAAAAAGACCTGGAGGCCGTTTGGGCCATCGAGCAGGCTTCTTTCAGCCATCCTTGGACCCGGGCCATGTTCCAGGAAGAGTTGGCTAAGATTCCTCCCACCCTCTATGTCCTTAAAGAAGTGCCGGGGAAAAGGGTGCTGGGATATAGTTGTTTTTGGGCCTTGTCCGGGGAATTGCAATTGGTGAATATCGCGGTTCACCCGGACCTGCGCGGCCAAGGCCTGGGACGAAAACTGCTGGAACATCTTCTCCTGGAGGCCGAAAGCCGGGAAGCCGAGAAAATATTTTTGGAGGTCCGGTCTTCCAATTGGGCGGCTATCGGGCTTTACGAAAGGCTGGGATTTAAGGCGCTCTACCGCCGGCCCCGATATTACACCCCGGAAGGGGAGGATGCTTTGGTCATGGTCTGGGAGACCCCCTACGGAAAAGAACTTGGGAGAGACTAAATAATGTTAGTGAATTTGGGGAAAGCCGGCAGGCTGGAATTCAGTGATGCCGAGCAGGCCCGGGATTATTATTACGACCGTGGATGGACCGACGGCCTGCCGATCATCCCGCCGACCGAGGAAAAATTAAGGGCTTTTCTGGAGGCGGCCCAACTGCCGGCAACGGAAATCCTGGGAGCCATCCCGGAACGAAACCGGGTCTTCACGGCGGAAAAAGCGGCCATCAATGCCGTCATGGCCGGGTGCCTCCCGGAATATTTTCCGGTGGTGGCGGCGGCGGTGCGGGCCATGACCCGACCCGATTTCGGGCTGCACGGCGTAACGGCCACCACGGCCGGGACCGCCATTTTAATGATCGTCAACGGCCCGATCATCAGGGAGATCGGGTTGAACAGCGGGCAAAATGTTTTCGGGCCGGGCCATCGGGCCAACGCCACCATCGGCCGGGCGATCCGTCTGATCTTGCTCAATCTGGGGGGAAGAGAATTCGACCGGGGCACCCTGGGGAACCCGGGAAAATACACCTATTGCATCGCCGAGGAGGAAGACAGTCGCTGGGAGCCGTTGCAGGTGACCCGGGGCTTTGCCAGGGAAAGCAGCACGGTGACGGTATTCGCGGCGGAGGGACCCAACCAGGTTCAGAATCACGGGGCCTTGAGACCGGAAAATATCCTGCTGACCATGGCCGACCGGATGCGCAGTCTGGGCAGCTTCAACATGTTGGGGGATACGGAAGGGGTGGTGGTCCTCTGCCGGGAGCATTACCAGACGCTGATCGAGGGCGGCTGGCAGAAAGACCGGGTCCGGCAGTTTCTTTATGAACAGGCCTGCCGCCCCCTGGCCGATCTAAAACGGGGCGGCCTGATTGAAGCGCCGATAGCCCCGGTGGACGAAACCACCCTGGTCAGGGCGGTATCCTCTCCGGATCATATTTTGCTGATCATGGCCGGCGGGGTGGCCGGAAGGTTTTCGGCCTTTATCCCGGGCTGGGGCGGGAGGCACATGTCCCAGGCGGTGACCTGGCCCATCGAGGCCGGCACCTGTTCGGCCGGGGTTTGAACCCGGTACAGCTATCAACAAATTGGAGAGGACGCCCATGCCTTATATCGTGCTGGATCCAACCGACGAACCGGTAAAAACCAGTTTTACCCTGGCGCCGAGACCGGAAAAACTCAAAGGGAAGACCCTGGGGGTCATTGACAACGGCAAAAAAAATTCCGATTACCTATTAAAAGGGATCCTGGAAAGATTACTGGCCAAGGAGGAATTGGCCGGTCACCTCTACGTTCGTAAGCCTTCCGTATCCCACGGCCTCCCGGCCGATCAGGCCAGCCTCCTGGCCGAGCAATGCCAGGTGGTGATCGCCGGGATCGGCGATTGAGGCTCCTGCAGCTCGGGCAGTGTGCTCGACGGCATCCTCATGGAGAAGCTGGGCCGACCGACGGCGGTGATCTGCACCGAACCTTTCCTGTCCTCCGGCAAGGCCATGGCCCTGGCTCATGGTTTCCCGGATTATCCCTTTATACTGATCCCCCATCCCATCAACGCCACCGCGAATGCGGTGCTGGACCAATGGGTGGAAAACTGTCTGGCTGAGGTGCAGCGATTATTGGTGGCCTGAATTCCTGGGTATATTGTATAATAAAATGGCGACGTTCAAATTTATACCGGAAGGAGTGCTGAACATGGCTGAGGATTACCGAGAATTGAGTCGACGGGCATTTATCAAGGCCGGGTTATGGGGCGGGGCCGGAGCGGCGGCCTGCCTGGGGGGATGGCCGGATTTCGTTTCGGCGGCCGCCACCGGTTCCTCTGAACATCCGGCGCCGGTTTACCGGACATTAGGCCGCACCGGCCTGAAAATCACGGTGGTCAGCTTCGGGGCCATGCTGACCCCCGAGCCGGAAGTCATCCGGGCCGGCCTGGACCAGGGCATCAATTATATTGATACGGCCCGCGTCTACCTGAAAGGCAAGAACGAGGAGGTCGTGGCTCAGGCTATCAAGGGCCGGCGGGACAAGATCTACCTGGCCACCAAAGCCAGGCCCGCCTCCGATACCAAAAATGAAATATTCCGGGATGTGGAAGAAAGCCTCACCTCGCTCCGGACGGACTACATCGATGTGCTCCAACTTCACAACCTTAAGAGCAAGGAGAGGGCTTTCATTCCGGAAGTCCGGGCGGCCCTGGTTAAATTGCGCCAAGAAGGCAAGGTTCGTTTTTTTGGCGTGACCACCCACACCAACGAGGCAGAGGTGGTCAACGCCGTGGTGAGCGACCCGGACCGTTTTTTCGATACGGTGCTGGTGAAGTATAATTTCACGAGCGGCCGGGATGTGAAGGAAGCCATTGCCCGGGCGGCCCAGGCCGGCATCGGGGTGGTGGCCATGAAGACCCAGGCCGGCGGTTACAAGACTTCGGCCCTGGGGACCATCAGCCCGCACCAGGCCGCCTTGAAATGGGCGCTTAGCGATACGAACGTAACGGCGGCCATCCCGGGTATGATGGATTTCAGCCACCTGAAAGAAGATCTCTCTGTTATGGGTATGATGAAGTTAACCCGACGGGAGGAACAGATTTTAGCAAGATACGGTGAGGCCATCGGCCCCTACTATTGCCAGTTATGCGGCCGCTGTGAAGGATTCTGCTCCCGGGGGGTGGCCATCAGCGACATCAACCGTTGCCTGATGTACGCTGAGGCCTACGGCAGTCTGGACCTGGCGGTGGATACCTATCGGGAAATCCCCACCCGGGCCTCCTTGAAGGCCTGTCTGGAGTGTTCGGAATGTACGGCCTCCTGCGTCAATGGGATCAATATACCCGCCAAGCTGGAGCGGGCCAGGAGGATTTTGGCTTAGAAAAAAGCGATAAACCGCAAACCATTAAAAATGTTCGGAGGAAAACACAGTCTTTCGTAGGGGCGGGGTTCATCCCCGCCCGAACAAGCCTCGCAAGGTTCAACCGGGCTACGGGCGGGGATGAACTCCGCCCCTGCGACATCCCCGACGGAATAATCCATTGTCAGGCTTCGGAGGTGCCCCGCCGCGGACCAGGCCTGGGTTGTTTAATATTACCGGCCATTCAAATACTTTGCCTCTTCCTTCTGAGCCTGACCACGACCCTTCCTGTCGCGGCGGAGGATCAGGAGAAACGAATGCTACCTGCCTCCGGTTTCTCCCCCGGGTGGGCGCTGGAAGGATCGATCAAAAAATACACCGGGGAAGACCTCTTCGAATATATCAACGGGGAGGCCGAGCTATATCTTCAATTCGGCTTTAAAATGCTAACCGCCGGCCTTTACTTAAAAGACGGCAATGAAAAACTGGGTATTGCCGCTGATGTCTACGAGATGGGTTCGGACCTGGAAGCCTTCGGGATTTATGCCAACTACCGCAAGCCGAAGGCCGAACCGGTAAAGGCGGGTAGCGGGGGTTTTGTCAGCCCATCGCAACTGATGTTTTACCAGGGCCGGTACTTTGTTCAGCTCAACGCTTCCGGTACCGCCACGCAAGACCAGGCGGTTTTTCTGAACCTGGCCGGTTTGGTTTCCAGGAACCTGCCGGCTTCACCCCAAAGCCCTCCGGAATTAGCCTTGCTTAGGATTCCCGCCCTGATCCCCAACACCGAAAAATATATCCCTCGCAGCGTCCTGGGCTACCCTTTTTTCAAAAAAGGGTTAACCGCCCAGGCCCTCCTGGACGGCCGTCCGGTCCGGATCTTTGTTCTCCTGGAAGGTTCGATTGGGGGGGCCAGCCAGACGGCGCAGGCCTATGAAAAAGCCCTGAAAGAAAAGGGGATCGCTCTGAAAAAGGCACCGGAATCCTCCGGTGAGGTTCTTTGCGCCCAGGACCCTCTGTATGGCGGGGTGTGCCTGCAACCCTTGGGTAAGTACGTTTTGGGGGTGGTTGATTTGCAGGACCCCGCGCAGGGACTCCCTCTGATCCGACAGCTTCAAGAACGTATTCACTAATTTTCCAGCGATCTCTTATGTACCGCCGGACCGAGGCTTTGCCCCCTGATCGGGTCACCGGGAGAGACAAATATCCTGGTCTGGCGAAAAAAAGGCCATTTCCTTTGGCCCCAATAGGCCGATTGAAGTCTAAAAAAGTCTTGACTTTATTAGACTTTAGTCTAAACTAATTTTATGTTGGAACGTACCGCAATCGGTATCATCCGGGAGATTATTGAACAGTTTCAAAAGATGGCTTTCGTCAGCGGGCCGCGGCAGGTTGGAAAGACGACCCTGGCGAAGCAGTATCAAAAACTGTTCGGCCAGGGCCTTTACCTCAACTGGGATATTCCCCCTCATCAAAAGGAGATTTTAACCGATCCCCTTTTTTTCGAGAAAAAAAACCGTGATCCCGGGAAACCCTTTCTGGTTATTCTCGATGAAATTCATAAATATGCCCGATGGAAGAATTACCTCAAGGGGATCTATGATCACGGAAAAGAAGAATTCCGATTTTTGATTACCGGAAGTGGCCGCCTGGATCTCTTTAAAAAAGGGGGCGACAGCCTGCTGGGAAGATATTTCAGCGTCCCCCTTTTCCCCCTTAGCCTTGGCGAGCTGGACGGGAAGCTGACCCCCCTCGAGACGTTCAAGCATTCCCTGGAATCACCCCCTCCCGCTTCAGCGGAGACGAAGGAAGGATATTCCCAGCTCTTCCGCTTCAGCGGATTTCCCGAACCTTTTTCCAGGGGAACCTCCACTTTCTACCGGCGCTGGTTTTCAGAACGCAAGACGCTGCTACTTCGGGAAGACATCCGGGACGCCAGCGCAATTCGAGAGATCTCACTTCTTGAGCATCTGGCCCAGTTGATTCCGGAACGAATTGGAAGCCCCCTATCGTTAAATGCGTTGAGGGGAGACGTGGGGGTAGCCTTCGAGACCATCCGGGACTGGCTCCTTTTGCTCGAACAATTTTATTACCTCTTTCGCCTATCCCCCTTCACCGGCCGTTTGGCGAGGACACTCAAGAAGGAAAAAAAAGCGTACCTTTTTGATTGGGTGGAAATTGAGGATGAAGGCGTCCGTTTTGAAAACCTGGTGGCCTTGCATCTGCTGAAGGCGGTGCGCCTATGGAAGGCTATGGGGGAGGGAGAGCCCCAGTTGCATTATGTCCGGGATAAGGAAAAACGCGAAGTGGATTTTGTCCTTTCGGAAAAGGGGAAACCTTTTTGCCTGATTGAGTGCAAAATAAGGGAAGAGAACTTGGCCCCCAGTCTGCTTCATTTCCAAAAGAAACTCATGGCGCCCACGGCGGTCCAAATCCTTCACCAACCCGGCATCTGTAAAAAAATGCGTCTCGAGGGATTAACCCAATGGGTTATTTCTGCCGATCAATGGCTTTCCCTGCTCCCTTAGGAAGCGGGGACTTTCGGGATGCGGGACCTTTTAAACATCATTGAAAAAGAGGATTCATGGATGGCTTTGATCAGCGTACGGGACCTGTGCTGGGGATTTTCTAAGCCCCCGTTGCTTGAAAATATCACCTTTCAGATCGAAAAAGGAGAGCGTTTATGCTTGCTCGGTCGCAACGGAGAAGGAAAGTCCACCCTGCTCAAGCTTTTGAACGGAGAAATCTTCCCGGACAGCGGTGAAATATGGCGGCAGCAGGGCCTCACCGTGGCCGCCCTGGACCAGGTTGTTCCCCGGGAATTCGAGGGAACGATATTCGAGGTGGTGGCCGATGGCCTGGGCTTGAAAGGGCCGACCCTGGCCGAATACCGCCGTATCGACCAAAGACCTGAGGCCGAAGGAATCTCCGAACTTCCTGAAAAGCGGGATGAACCGCATGCGCTTTCGGGGTCCGAGGATTGGGGGGCCCTTTCACGGCGGATCGAGACTATTTTGTCCAGGACCCATCTTTCCCCTGAAGCCAGATTCGCCGACCTTTCCGCGGGGATGAAACGGCGCACGCTTTTTGCCCGGGCCCTGGCCTTGGAGCCGGATATTCTGCTGCTGGATGAGCCCACCAACCATCTGGACATCGAAACCATCTTGTGGCTGGAGGCCTTTATCCTGCGCTATGTCAAGACCCTGCTTTTTGTGACCCATGACCGGGCTTTTCTGAAGACAATAGCCACCCGGGTGCTGGAATTGGACCGGGGAGGTCTTTTCTCCTATGACTGTGATTATGGGACCTATCTGGAACGAAGGCAGGCGGTCCTGGAGGCCGAAGAAACCCAAAACGGGCTGCTCGACAAAAAGCTTTCCCAGGAGGAGGCCTGGATCAGACAGGGCATCAAGGCCCGCCGAACCAGGAACGAAGGGCGGGTCCAGGCCTTGTTCCGGATGCGCGAAGCACGCCGGGACCGCCGTGGAAAAATAGGAAAGATCAAACTGCGGCTTCAGGAAGCGGAAAGGACCGGGAAACTGGTTATCGAGGCCAACCGGGTGAGCTTTGCCTATGAGGAAACCCCCGTGGTCCGGGATTTTTCCACCCTGATCATGCGCGGGGACAAGGTGGGGATAATCGGGCCCAATGGGGCGGGCAAGACCACCCTGCTGAATATCCTTTTGAAAACCATTGCCCCTCAGACCGGGAGCGTCCGCCACGGCACCCACCTTCAGACTGCCTATTTTGATCAACTCAGGATCCCGCTCGATGAGCAAAAAACGGTCATGGAAAATATCGGTCAGGGGAATGACTTTGTCCTGTTCAACGGGCAGCCACGCCATGTGATCGGTTATCTTCAAGATTTTCTCTTTTCACCGGAAAAAAGCCGTACACCGGTACAGGTCCTTTCCGGTGGAGAAAAAAACAGGCTCCTGCTGGCCAAGCTTTTCACCCAGCCGGCCAACGTGCTGGTGCTGGACGAGCCGACCAACGACCTGGATGCCGAAACCCTGGAACTCTTGGAAGAGCTGCTTTTCGACTTTCAGGGGACCCTTTTGCTGGTAAGCCATGATCGGGCCTTTTTAAACCAGGTGGTTACCAGCACCCTCGTTTTCGAAGAAAATGGGCAGGTCAGCGAATATGCCGGC
>Ga0315292_10001053_pt1 | contig 14185 bp, 12 predicted proteins | sample YL17G13_0_MG_FD_204029 | JGI IMG/M metagenome (GOLD analysis project Ga0315292, IMG submission 204029) | Sediment microbial communities from Yellowstone Lake, YNP, Wyoming, USA - YL17G13_0 | ecosystem: Environmental > Aquatic > Freshwater > Lake > Sediment | place: USA: Wyoming | collected... | reverse complement strand
GGCAGATTTCCAGCTTACGGTCGTGCGGGGCAAGGTGGGCCCTTGCGGGCCACCAGTGCTGCGGACCCAAGCGTAAGAGCATCGCTTCGTACATCGCCACCAGTGTCTTGCGCAAGTGGTCCATGTGCTTTCAGAAGAAGGTCTTAGGTCATAGGTCTTAGGTCTTAGGGTGGCAGGTCCTGCCGGCGCGCCCTGGCGCTATGTCACAAATCTGCTTTTCCTGTTAACGATGATAACATTTCTTCCTAATAAACGGCCGGCTGGTTTCGTAATAAGGTCGGATTAACCCCTTCAGGCATGAGTCGGCGGGCGGTTTTTCCAGGGCAACAAGTTGAAAAGTTGATAGCGGACGCAGGATGGCGTGGGTAATGGCAAGAGTAGGAAGAAGGCTCTGCCACCCTAAGAGCTAAGAGCTAAGAGCTATGACCTTCTTCTTTACATGGCGTCTTGCCCTTGCCAAGCGGTTGCAGGTGCGTGTATGCTGGCGGGACTTGCCTCGGCGCGGCGAAAAAAGTTGCCCCTGCCGGGGTACTGAAGCGGCATGAGCGGGTTTCTACTCATGCCGGCCTCTGCTGGCCGAGGGGCTCAGCGAGGCAGGAGCGTTGGAATATAACAGGCCGGCCGAGCGGTCGGGTCAATCCCCGCCCGCCAGGCAGGGCGATTGGTCGGTAAGTCCAAAAATACAGGAAATGGCGACATGAACCAAGATAAGAAGACCGGCAGCAGTGGGACGTTGAGCAGGCGTGACTTCCTGAAGTCCGCGGCGGTGGCGGGAGCAATGGGAGCGGCGGTCCTGGCGGCCCCGCGTATTATCCATGCCCAGAACAAGGGGGACGCCATTCGTCTTGGCGTGATCGGGACGGGCACCGAGGGCCGCGTGCTGATCAACAGCGTGCTCAAGTGCCAGAAGGAAGAGAACGTGACGTTCGTGGCCCTTTGCGACATCTGGCCGCACTACCGGACGTACACGTCCAAGCTGCTGGCCAAGTACAAGCAGCCGACGAATGAGTATACCGACTGCGGCGACATGCTCGACAAGGAGAAGGGCAAGATCGACGCGGTGATCGTGGCGACTCCGGACTGGGTTCACCACGAGCACAGCATCGCCTGCATGGAGGCCGGGCTGAACGTCTACTGCGAGAAGGAGATGTCCAACACCATCGAGAACGCCAAGAAGATGGTCCAGGTCTCGCGGAGGACGGGCAAGCTGCTCCAGATCGGCCATCAGAGGCGCAGCAACCCGCGTTACCACATGCTGGTGGACTACATTCGGAACAAGAAGGCGTGCGGGCGTTTGACGAACGTCGAGGGCTGCTGGAACCGCAGCAAGCCGCTTTCGGTGGAGTGGGCCGAGAGCACGGCCCTGGACGACGCGACGCTGAAGAAGTACGGCTACGACTCGATGGAGCACCTGCGGAACTGGCGCTGGTACAAGAAGTATTCCGGCGGCCCGATCGCCGACCTTGGCAGCCACCAGGTCGACATTTTCCACTGGGTCATCGGCAAGCCGCCGATCAGCGTCATGGCCAGCGGCGGGAAGGACAACTACCCGACGATGGAGTGGTACGACAACGTCATCGCCATATACGAATGGCCGCTGGAAGACGGCGGCGAGAAGCACACCGTTCGCGGGCATTACAACCTGTACTCGACGACCAGCAACGGCGGCTACCAGGAAGTCTTCATGGGCACCGAGGGCTCGGTGATCATCTCCGAGGACGCCAGCAAGGGCGGGCTGCGGCGTGAGTACACGGCCCCCGAGGCCGATTGGGAGAAGGAGCTTCGCAAGACGCTCGGCGCCGCGGACAAGGCCATGAGCGAGCAGAAGGTGGATTCCGGCGCCGCCAAGACGGACGAGCCAGCCAGCGACATCAAGGTCACCCACTCCGTGCCGAGCCCCGGGCGGTACTACCCGGCGATCCCGGCCCCGCTGCCGCCCAAGACCGAGCACCAGCCGCACCTGGAAAACTTCTTCCACGCCATCCGCGGAACCAAAAAGCTCAACTGCCCCAGCGAGGTCGGCTACGAGACGGCTGTGTCCATCCTGAGGGTCAACGAGGCCGTCCCCGCCGAGAAGAAGCTGACGTTCTCGCCCGAGGATTTCAAGGTCTAAGGCCCCTGCATCGGATCAAACAGAATGAACTACAAAGCCAAGGCTGCCGTGCCGCGATGGATGATCTGCCTCGCGGCCGCGGCGGTCGCGTCAACTTGCCTGGCGAACCTGGCTCTTGCCAAGCCCGAAAAGCAGGTCGCCCCCGACCCCGGCCGGACCACGCCGGTGCACAACATCCCGCTTTTCAACGCGGAGGGCGCGCCCATCGACCCGTCCGCCAAGGACGCCAAGCCGATGAGCCAGAAGGTCTCGTGCGGCAAGTGCCACGATTACGAGATCATCGAGCGGGGCTGGCACTTCAACACGGGCGACGCCAACGTTCCGCCCGGCCGGTGCGGTCAGGCGTGGGTCCTGGCCGACATGGCGACCGGCACGCAGATACCCATCTCGCCGCGCGGGTGGAAGGGCTCGTACAAGCCCGCGCAGATCGGCATGTCCAGTTGGATGTACGTTGACAAGTTCGGCCGGCAGATGCCGGGCGGCGACTACGGCGAGAGGTTTGCCGACAAGTTCGGCGACCCGACCACCGACCACTGGGGCGCCACCGGAAACCTGTCGATCAACTGCCTGGGCTGCCACAGTTGCGATTCCCGCCAGAACCAGGACGAGTGGGCCAAGAACATCGAGCGGGGCAACTACCTCGAAGCGGGCACCGCGGCCAGCGGCTTTGGCCACGTGCTGGGCTACGTCAACAAGCTGCCCGAGACCTTCGACCGCATCCTGGGCGAGGCGCCGGACGCCCGCAGTTCGTGCCGTCGGTCATATTCGACAAGACCCGCTTCGGCTATAAGGACTCCGCCTTCGTCGATATCGCAGCCGCGAAACTGCCAAACAACCGCTGCTACTATTGCCACAGCACGCACCGGATCGACAGCCAGGAGTTCGAGACGCAGGAAGACGTCCACATGGCTCGCGGCCTGAGCTGCGTGGCATGCCACCGAAACGGCATCAACCACGAAATCAGCCGGAACTATGAGGGCGAGACGCACCGGGCCGAGGGCTATAGCTGCCGCGGCTACCACCTCGGCCAGAGCGAGGCCATGACCGCAGAGTTGAGGAAGGGCGGCTTCGGCGCCGCCCCGCGCCCCGCCCACAAGGGCATCCCGCAGTTGCACCTGGACAAGCTGACCTGCACCGCCTGCCACAGCGGCGCGATGCCCTCGGCCGAGCCCAAGAGGATCCAGACCGCGCGCATTCACGCTCTTAACGTTCACGGCATACCGTACGATCCGAACATGCTTCCGCTGGTGCTCGAGCCGGTGTTCGTCAAGCAGGACGACGGAAAGATCGCGCCGTGCCGGATGGTTTTCCCGGCCTTCTTCGGGCGAGTCCAAGTCAAGGACGGCAAGGTCAAGCCGATGCTTCCGGCGGCCGTGATCGAGGCGACGGGCGGCCTGCTGGCGACACCGGCCGGCAAGGCCCCCGCGGCGCCGACGCCGGAAAAGATCGCCGCCGCCCTCAAGGCCCTGGGTACCGATAAGAACGCCGGGCTGGCCGTGTATGTCGGCGGCGGGAAGCTCTGGAAGCTCGACGGCGACAAGCCGGTCCCCTCCGACGACCCCGCGGCTGAGCCGTACGCCTGGCCCGTCGCCCACGACGTTCGCCCGGCCTCGCAGTCCCTTGGCGCCGACGGGGCGTGTACCGACTGCCATTCGGCGGACTCGGCCTTCCTGTTCGGCAAGGTCCCGCCGATCACGCCGGTTGCCCTCGGCGAGCCGGCGCCAATCGAGATGAACCGTTTCACCGGGATGGACCCGACGTACTACAAGCTCTTCGGGCTGACATTCATCTTCCGCCCGTACCTTAAGAGCTTCGGGTTCGCTGTCTCCGGCATAGTGCTGCTTGTCATCCTGGCCTTCGGGCTGCAAGGATTCGCCTCCGTGCTCAAACGACGCTGCGGGAGGGCTCGCTGATTATGAACAATGACGAACTATTCCGCATGATTTCGATTGCCGTCCTGGCAGGCGCCGTGGGCTTCAGTTTCCTGCACTTCGTGGCCGCCGGGCGGCGGATTCGCTCGGCCGGGCCCGTCGGCGGCAAGGCCGACCTGCCTCGGCTGGGCCTCATCGAGCGGGCATCGTACGTCCTGCTGGCCCTGACGCTGCTGGCCCTGGCAGTCACGGGCATGGCGCCCAACCTGCTGGCAGGGCAGAAGCTTTCGGGCTGGCTGCTCATGTGCCACGTCGCGGCCGGCGGGGCATTCATGTTCTTCCTGCTGCTTACGGCCCTGCTGGGCGCGGGCGCCGCGGCCGGGCCTGACGCCAAGTTCGCCGCCTCGCAGCGATGCGGCTTCTGGGCGACGCTGACGCTTGGCGTGGCAACGGTCCTGACGATGATGCTCAGCATGGTGCCGATTTTCGGCCCGGACGGGTTGGAGCTGCTGCGCGACGCCCATCGCTACTGCGGGCTGGCGCTCGTGGCGGTCGGCTATTGGCACGTGTATCAGACATTGGTGGTCCGCCGAGGGCGGCTGAGCTGGCTGCTGTCGGGGAAGGTCAACTCCGACTGGGCCAGGCACTATTGCCCCGAGTGGTGGCAGGTAGTGAAAAAATAACGTGACCGAGGAATTATCGGGAGAGCAATATCCATGAGGAAAGCACTGACAGCGATGTTGATGGTATCGTGCCTTGTGGTCCTGACGGCCTGCGAGAAGCCGGCCGAGTCGGCGGTCACCGAGGGTGGCAAATCCGCGACGACCCAGCCGGCGGCGGCGCCCACATCGGGCCCAGCGACCAGGCAGGCCGCCACGGCGCCGGCGGGCGACCGTGTGGCGATCCCGCTCGAGCTGCCCAAGCCGCGATTCAGCGGCACGCCCAAGAACCTGCCGCCGGGCACCCGCATCAAGATCACCGCGGGCCCCGCCAAGCCGCGCGATCCGTTCCTGGCCCCCAAGGGCGCCAAGAACGTGGCCCTCAAGAGGCCCGTTACGGCCAGTGACATGGAGCCTGTCATCGGCACGCTGGACCTGATCACCAACGGGTCCAAGGAAGCCGTCGAAGACGCCTACGTGGAACTTGGCCCCAACGTACAGTGGGTCCAGATCGACCTCGGCGCCCAGTACAGCATCTACGCCATCGTCACCTGGCACGAGCACAAAGACCCCCGCGTCTATAAGGATGTCGTCATCCAGGTCGCCGACGACAAGGACTTCATCACCAACGTCCGGACCGTCTTCAACAACGACCACGACAACTCCGCCGGACTTGGCCTGGGCGAGGCGTGGGAGTTCTTCGAGACCAACGAAGGCCAGCTCGTCGACTGCAAGGGCATCAAGGCCCAATACGTCCGCGAGTATTCCAACGGAAACACCGCCGACGACCTGAACCGCTACTCCGAGATCGAGGTGTACGCCCTGCCGGCGAAGTAGGCCCCGCGGCGTTTCTGATAAAGAGTTCCATGCGCACCGTGGTTGCTGCCTGCCGGCAAGTAGGAAGCAACCACGGCGCGGTGGCCCCTGTCGCATGGGTCCTATGGGACCTATAGGACCCATGGCCGGCAATCCCGATGCGGCGGGAAGTACCTCTCGCCCTTGATGGGGGAGGGGTTGAAAAAGCATCCTTCATGGAGGGGCCGGGGCTGACGATGAAACACAGAGCGGCTTTTGTCATCCTGGTGTGCCTGGCCGGCGGGTGCGCGGCGGCGATGATGCTGCCGAAGCTGGCCGTCAGGCCCATGCACACCGACGAGGCCGTCAACGCCTGGAAACTCGGCGACCTGCTGGAGAGGAACTACTACCGCTACGACCCGAACGACTTTCACGGCCCGGCGCTCAACTACCTCACGCTGCCGATTGCCCATCTCCGCGGCCAGCACACCTACGCCAGCCTCGACGAGGTAACGCTCCGCCTGGTCCCGGCCATCTGCGGCATCGCAATGGTCCTCGCGGCGATGCTGCTGCTTGACGGGCTGGGCGGCTGGGCCGTCGCGGCGGCGGCGCTGCTTACCGCACTCTCGCCGGCGATGATCTACTTCAGCCGGTACTACATCATGGAGGTGCCGTTGGTCTTTTTCACGTTCCTGCTTATCGCCGCCGGCTATCGCTACGCCCGCGGCGGGCATCCAGGGTGGTGCATACTTGCCGGGCTGGCCGCCGGCCTGATGTACGCCACCAAGGAAACGTGGGTCTTCGCGATCGCGGCGATGGTCGTCGCCCTGGGCGCCGCGGCGCTCTGGCGGCGGCTCATGCTCTATGACTCGTCATCTGATGGGTGCCATGCTTCCGTCTTAGGAAGCATGCTCCCCGGGGACATGCTTCCTAAGACGGAAGCATGGCACCCTATCCATCGATTCACGTGTAACAGAGCACTCTCCCACATGCTTTGGAACTGGCGGGTGCTGGCGGCCCTGGCGGCCTGGGCGATCGTGGCCGGCGTGTTCTTCTCGTCGTTTTTCACCAACGCCCGCGGCCCTATCGACGCCGTCGCCGCTTACGCTCACGCCTTCGGGCGGGCGCTGGGCGGCTCGGCCGAGGGAGGAAACCTGCACCTGCACCCGTGGTATTACTACTTCCAGTGCCTGTTCTACACGAACTACCCGGGGCGCGGGCCCGTCTGGACCGAGGCGCTGATCGGCGCCCTTGCCGTCGTCGGCATGGCCGCCGGGTTCACGGGCCGCTGCCTGGGCAAGGCTGACGGGAGGCTCGTGCGGTTCCTGGCCGTCTACACCGTCGCGCTCATGGGCATATACACGGTGCTGCCCTACAAGACGCCCTGGTGCGCGCTTAGTCCGCTGCACGGGATGATCCTCCTGGCCGGCGTGGGCGCGGGCGCCCTGGTCCGCTGGATGCCGGGCATCCGGCTCAAGGCAGCTCTGTGCGTGCTTCTCCTGGCCGGGGCGGCGCACCTGGGGCGGCTCGCATGCCTGACGAACTTCCGCTACTACTGCGACCGCCGCAACCCGTGGGTCTACGCTCACACGCTGAGCGGCGCGGTGAAGCTCGGCCAGAGGGCAGAGGCAATCGCCTCGATAGACCCAGCCGGGCATCACATGAGGATCAACGTCTTCACCCCGGACCCCCACGACCAATGGCCGCTGCCGTGGTACCTGCGCCGCTTCGACCGCGTCGCCTACTTCACCGACGCCCCGGCCAATCCCGACGCGCCGATGATCATCTTCCGCCCCGAGGCATGGCCCAGGCTCGAAACGCTTCTGAAAGACAAGGACAACTACCAGTACGAGCACGTGGGCCTTCGCCCGGCCGTGGTGCTGACCGTCGGCATACGGGCGGACTTGTGGAAGAAATACCGCGACGAGGTGCTGGCCAAACGCCGCCCGCCGGATTCCGCGCCGGCCTCGTCGGCAGGGAGGCCGGCGCCATGAGCGAAAAAACGCCCGCCACTTCTGGCCCCGCGCGCGGCCCGGTCATCCGGCGGATGGCGCACCGCGCGATGGCGACCATGTTCGAGATCCTCATCGCCGAAGCCGACCAGGCCGCGCGCGGGGCCGCCGAGGCCGCGTTCGTCGAAATCGACCGCTTGGAACGCATGCTCAGCCGCTTCATGCCGTACAGCGACATCTCGCGGGTCAACGTCGCCGAGCCGGGCAAGGCCGTCGTGGTGGAGATCGAGACGGCCGAGTGCCTCCAGGCCGCGCGACGCATGTGGGAGAGGACCGACGGCGCGTTCGACGTCACCGCCGGCTCGCCCCCAAGGGGCTCGCCCCCCAGAGGCCGCGGCGAAAAAGGCGCCGTCGGGATGAAGCGAATCGCCATCGACGCCGACGCCATGAGCGTCAGCCGGCTCGACGCGAGCGTCCGGATCGACCTTGGCGGCATCGGCAAGGGCTACGCGCTGGACCGCGCCGCGGACCTGCTGGGCGAGTGGGGCGTTCGCAACGCCATGCTCCACGGCGGCACGAGCAGCGTGCGGGCCATCGGCCATCACCCCGGCCGCGACGGCTGGCAGGCGGACCTTCGCAATCCTTCCGACGACCAGGCCGCGCTGGGGGCCGTGATGCTCAGGGATTGCTCGCTGAGCGGCTCGTCCACCGCCCTGTCGCGGCATATAATCGACCCGCGGACGGGCAAGCCCGTCGACGCCGACCGCGCCGCCTGGGCGCTGGCCGACGACGCCACCACCGCCGACGCGCTGACCACCGCCCTGTGCGTGATGGATAATGAAGAGATAAAGCGTTTCGCCAAGCGCAACCCAAAGCTTTCATTCATCCTCGGCCGGCGGGTCCAGGGCCGGTGGCGACTGGAGGCGATAGGCCCGAAGGTGCTGCGCGAAGAAGGAAGTAGGTAGCAATCAGTAGATAGGAAGCAGGAAGAAGTGCAATCCAGTAGATGAGCCTGGATCATTAAGAGAGTTGGAATGAGGGTCTGCAACCAAATGGCATAAGGAAAGCTCGAAGACTCGGCTTACGGATGAGCCTGAAGGGCTCAAAGTTGCCTGGTTGCCCCGGTAGGGGCAGGCCAGGCAGCACAGCCCAGGGCAGAGCGAAGCGCCGCCCTGGGTAGCAGAATAATAGAATAAGAAGCCCTGAAAGGGCGCAATGAGGTCCGTGGCAAGAGCTATTGCGCCCTTTCAGGGCTTGAATCAGATTTGTGTCCATTACCCAGGGCGGCGCTGCGCTCTGCCCTGGGCTGGACTGCCCGCCTAAAGGCGGGCAGGTTTGAGCCCTTTGGGCTCCTAAGAACAATGGCTCGAAATCTTACCTTATGTCCATTTGGTCCTGCCACCCTAAGACCTTGGAGCTATGAGCCAGGATCTTCTTTTCGTAGCTGGAGCATGACAATGAAAAGCAATCGACGAGTTTCCTTGACGTTCATAGTTGCCGTCGCGGCGATTCTTTCCCTTTCGGCGCCCTCCGCGCTGCGGGCGGCCGACGCCAACTCCGCGCCGCCCAAGCTGCCGGAGGACCCGTATACCGGCGAGTATGTTGGGACGTACATCGCGGCCGCTGACGGCAAGACAATGCTGGGCGTCGCGAAGGTCTACGTTGACCCGGCGGTCAAGCCCGATGGCGGTTACCGGGCCGCACTGTACGCGGTGGAGTCCGGCCTGATGCACGGGGCGGTCATCGGGGGAAAGACCAAATGCGAATCGAGCGTTTTGCTGACCGGCACCTGGGAACAAGGCACTGCCAAGGAACCATACGTTCGGCTGCGCCTGGCGGACGACAAGTGGCAGGGCGGCATCGACGGCGACAAGTGCGTGGTTGGATCCAAGGCCGGCTGGTTTGACCTCAAGCGATACCAGCGCAAAAGCCCCACGCTTGGCGCCGCCCCGCCGGCCGGGGCGATCGTGCTGCTGGACTACAAGCCCGGCAAGGCGCCGAGCCTGGCCGAGTGGACAAACGACAAGTGGAAGGTCTTCAACGACGGCAGCATTATGGTCACCGAAGGCAACAACTACACGAAGCGCCAGTTCAGTAACTTCCGCCTCCACGCGGAGTTCATGGTGGTTTGCGACAAGGGCGGGGGCGGGGGCAACAGTGGGTTCTACCTGCTGGACCGCTACGAGGTGCAGGTGCTCGACTCCTTCGGCCGGAGGTTGGGCAAGGGTAACTGCGCCGCGATCTACCAGACCATAGCGCCATCGGCCAATGCCTGCCTGCCGCCCGGTGCGTGGCAGACGTACGACATCACGTTTCGCGGCCCGGTGATGGAGGGCAAGGAAGTGAAGAAGCACCCTCGCATAACGGTGGTTCACAACGGCGTTACGGTGCATGACGACGTTGAGATTCCGCATGCGACGGGCGTTGCCCGGGCTCGCGGCGACGTGGCCGAGGGGCCCATAATGCTCCAGAACCACGACAGCCCGGCTCGGTTCCGCAACATCTGGCTGGTGGAGATCCCCGGGCAGTAGACTCTCCGGCAGGAACCTTGGCGCCGGGGCCGGGTTAACATTGTATGTGCCGGCTGTCTGTGGTTTTCGGCGACTCGCAGCAGTGTACGATATCCCAAAATATGAGGAGATGGGAAGATGCAGCGTAGCGTGACGATACTGACGGCGATTTCGCTGTGCGCGGCGGTTGGGGCCATGGCGTCGTCGTCGGCGCGGGCCGAAGTCAAGGCCGACGAAATGAAGAAGATCGAGGCCGCGTGCCCCAAGACGGCCCCCGCCAAGCCCGCAAAGGCTCGGAAGATACTGATCTATTCCCACTGCGGCGGCTTCAACCATGCCCCGGCCATCGAGCGGGGCAAGATCGTCCTGGCGATGATGGGCGAGAAGACCGGCGCCTACACAACCGTGGTCAGCGACGACCTGTCGAACTTCGAGCCGGAGAAACTCAAGCAGTTCGACCTCGTGGTGCTCAACAACACCACCGGCGAGCTGTTCGAGACCAAAGAGCCCAAGAAGCCGAGCAAGCCCAACTTCGACTTGATGAAGTTCAAGGACGCCGCCAGCCTCGCGGCCGCCGAGAAGAAGTACGCCGCGGAGCTGGCCAAGTATGAGGAGGCGGTCAAGGCTTTGGAGGCTGCCGGCAAGCCCGACACGGCCAAGCTGCGCGAGAGCTTCATGTCGTGGGTCAAGGACGGCGGGGCCGTCTTCGGCATCCACGCCGCGACGGACTGCTCGTACAACTGGAAGGAATTCGGCGAGATGATGGGCGGCTGGTTTTCGGGCCATCCGTGGAACGAGAAGGTCGGCGTCAGGAACGACGACCCGACAAATCCCATCAACGCCGCCTTCGACGGAAAGGGCTTCGAGATCGCCGACGAGATATACACGGTCAACAGGGAGAACATCTACTCCCGCGAGAAACAGCGCGTGCTCCTGAGCATCGACCCCGCCAAGACCGACACCAAGAAGGCCGGCCGTGCGGACGGCGACGTTGCCGTGAGCTGGATCAAGCCATGCGGCAAGGGCCGGGTGTTCTACTGCTCGCTTGGCCACCGCAACGAGATATTCTCTGCCCCGGCCATCCTGGCCCACTACCTGGCCGGCATGCAGTGGGCGATGGGCGACCTGCAAGGCGTGGACGCGACGCCCAAGCCGCTCGTGACGAAGTAACGCTTATCGCCATTGGGCCCGCTTGTCGGGCGGGTGGATGATGGTTGTCTTTCTCTTTTCGGCCTTGCCGCCCGGAAAGAGCAGCAAGGCCGCCACCAGGCCGACCACGGCCAGCAGCAGCAGGCCGCGCTTTGCCGGCGGATCGGCGACGCGCTGGGCGGCGTCCATGAGGAATCCGGCCGGCGGCTGGATTTCCGGCGCCGTGGGCGTTACCACCATGCCCGGGGACGGCTGCCGCGGGCCTCCGTCGGTCAGGACCACCACCTCGTCCTGTGGCCAGTAGCCCAATTCGTTCATCGCCAGCCGCTTGGTCAGCACGGCGTCGTGCGGCAGCTCGGCAATGTACCTCTCGTTGCCTTCGATGAGCGAGCGAAGCTTCGCCATCGTCGCCTGCTGCCGGGCCAACTGGTACTTGGCCTGCCGGAGCCTTGCGTACTCCGGCAGCAGCAGCACCGCGGCGAACACCGCCATGGCCGTCCCCGCCAGAAGGCAGAACGTCACGAACTGCATGAACGCCGAGACGAAGCTCCCAAACCCGCCCGGCGGGTTCCCATCATCCCTTGTTCCATGTTGAGGCGCCATAGACCGCCTTATCTCCGAGGGCCTCCTCGATTCTCAGAAGTTGGTTGTACTTGCAGACGCGATCCGTCCGGCTGGCCGATCCGGTCTTTATCTGCCCGGTGTTCTTGGCGACGACCAGGTCGGCAATCGTCGTGTCCTCGGTCTCGCCGGAGCGGTGGCTGACGACGGCGGCCCAACCGTTCTTCCTGGCCAGGTCCATCGTGGCATAGGTCTCGGTAAGAGTGCCAATCTGGTTGAGCTTGATGAGGACGCTGTTGGCGCAGGTCTCGTCGATCCCTCGCTGGAGGAACTTGACGTTGGTGACGAAAATATCGTCGCCGATGAGCTCGATCTTCTCGCCGAGTCTGGCGGTAAGCTTCTTCCAGCCCGCCCAGTCGTCCTCGGCCAGGCCGTCCTCGATGACGCGGATGGGGTACTTGGCGCACCAGCTTACCCAGATGTCGATCATCTCGTCGCTGGTGGCGATCCGGTCCGGGTTGGACTTGAAGAAGCAGTAGCCTTCCTTGCCTCGCTTGCGGGCCTCGTTGACCATTTCGCTAGTGGCCGGGTCCAGGGCGATCCAGATATCCTTGCCGGGCTTATATCCCGCGGCCTCGATGGCCTGGAGGATCAGTTCGGGGGCCTCGTCGTTGCTCCTCAGGCTCGGGGCGTAGCCGCCCTCGTCGCCGACGGCGGTGTTGTAGCCTTTGCTCTTGAGAACCTTCTTGAGTGCGTGGAAGACCTCGGTGCCCATGCGCAGGCCCTCGGAGAAGCTCCTGGCGCCCCAGGGCTGGACCATGAACTCCTGGAAGTCGACCGTGCCGTCGGCGTGCTTTCCGCCGTTGAGGATGTTCATCATCGGCACCGGCAGCGTCACAGCCCGCTCGCCGCCGACGTACTCATACAGGGGCTTGCCAGCCGCGATCGACGCCGCCCTCGCTGCCGCCATCGACACGCCGAGGATCGCGTTTGCGCCGAAGTTCGACTTCGTCGCCGTGCCGTCGGCGGCGATCATCTCGTTGTCGAGGCCGGCCTGGTCGCGGGCGTCCATGCCTTTGACGATCTTCGCCAGCTCGTTGTTGACGTGCCCGACCGCCTTGAGCACGCCCTTGCCCAGGTACACGCTCTTGTCGCCGTCGCGAAGCTCGCAGGCCTCGTTCTCGCCCGTGCTGGCGCCGCTGGGAACCGCCCCGCGCCCGAGGATGCCGCCCTCGAGCAACACGTCCACCTCCACGGTGGGGTTGCCGCGCGAGTCCAGGATCTGCCGGCCGCGGATTGATTGAATCTTCGTGGACATTCTCACTGTTCCTTTAGTCTATCGGTCCTGCACGAAAAAAGGCTGTAGCCTTTCGCACCCGAACGAGCCCGTATATTACCGATTCAGCCGGCGCATGCAAGCGCGGCGGCCAATGATTGCCCTGTTGTCCGTTGTCTGCGGTCTTTCATGGGCAAGCGGATAATTGTATAATGCCGCCGGCCTCACTCTGTGGAGACCCTGGCCGCGCGGGCGGCGGATTGACCAAGAACAATAAAGCACGTTTCAAGGGACCGGCTGCTTCCCGCGAGCCGTCCGTGACGGGAAAGGATGAACCATGCTGGCTGCCATCTCGGCTTCGACACAACCAATCGTCAACTGGGGTTGGGACAAGTATGTCATCCTGGCCGTGCCGCTGGGCCTGGTCGCCCTGACGGCGCTGATGTTCCTGCTGCTTCGCAACACGCTGCGGACTCGCTACCGCGTGGCCAGGCAGCTCGACCTCGACCAGGACATAAACGAATGGCTCATCTGCTTCGACTGGAGCCGCAAGGTGCTCTATCTGCCGGCCATCTTCATGTCGTTTCTTGGGGCGCTTGCGATGCTCATGATCCAGTGGAAGGTCATCCCGCAGCAGCCCGTCGCCCAGACCGTCGCCCAGACCGTCGGCGGCCTGTGGCTGCTGGCGTTCCTGATCTCGTTCCTGGTCGACGAGTACGAGATGTCCTTCAAGGTCCTGTCGGTCATCGTGCTTCTGGTGCTGCTTCTGGTGCTCTGGCTTCACCTGCTGGGCTGGCTTGTGGCGTTCCTGCGGCTGCTGGGGCGCGTGTCGGTGTCGATGAGCTGGCAGGGGTTCCTGTTCATCGGCCTGCTGTTCTCGGTGGGCATCGTGGTCTCGTGGGTCAAGGGCCTGTTCTACTACGTCGCCATCACGCCGAACTACATGAACATCCAGGTGGGCGTGACCGAGACTGGCGAGCAGATCTCGCGCGAGGAGTACAGCACCCGCGTGGACACGGGCGACTTCCTGGAGCGGATCATGGGCTTCGGGCGGATCATCATCACGTTCCGCGACAACCGCCGCCTGCCGCTGAGCCTGCTGGTCGGGCGGATCGGCACCAAGGCCGCGACGCTGGAATCCCTCCGCGGCATACTGGCGGTCGACGCCCACCATCCCAACCGAGAGGTCCAAAGCGGCGACTGACTGCCGGCCGCGCGGCGACCGCGGCCGCCGCCGCGGCCGCAAATTCCAAATCCCAAGCACCAAGGTCCAAACAAGGATTAAGCTCCAAACAACAA
>Ga0315292_10001052_pt1 | contig 14185 bp, 13 predicted proteins | sample YL17G13_0_MG_FD_204029 | JGI IMG/M metagenome (GOLD analysis project Ga0315292, IMG submission 204029) | Sediment microbial communities from Yellowstone Lake, YNP, Wyoming, USA - YL17G13_0 | ecosystem: Environmental > Aquatic > Freshwater > Lake > Sediment | place: USA: Wyoming | collected... | reverse complement strand
CCGTGGTGCCGATGACGGGCAGCAGGGGGAGTATCAAGAGAAGAAGGCCGATGAAGAGCGCTGTGTACGTGAAGCGCGCAAGTCGTCGGTGATCTCGCACGACCAGAACCACCGCCACGAAGAGCGCGACACCGAGCCCGGTCCAAGTCAGTTGTGAGGGCAGGTCGGGTGTGGGCGTGGCGCTGCCGACTCGCTCTGCGCGCAACTGTTCGGCCAAGTCGAGTCGATGAATCATCGCAACACCCAACAGATTGAGTGCGGCCACGACCGGAAGCATCACGGGGTCGGCGTACGGGATGGTGAGTCGGACCATGATGTGGGCGATCAACAGCAGCGCTGACATCACCACAAGAGTGACGATCGTGGCGGGTTGGACTTGGCTGAGAATCGCCAGATCAACTGATACCAGTGCGAATCCACCGACGAATAGGGCTGCGATGAGCAGCACCAACTCGGTGTTGCGGCGCGTCGGTTGACGGTATTCCGGAAGGGCTCGACTGGTACTTTCGACTGCTCCAGCCGTGCTCATCCGCCCGACCCTGACGGAGTCGCACCAGTGGGTGTGGGCGTACGGGGGACCGCAGTCGCTGTACCACCTGCGGGGGGAGAAAAGCCTGGACAGCCCGAACCCGTCGGGTCGGTCTGACACCGGATCGCCGCCGCCGAGAGCCTCGCGATGATCGAGGCTGCGTCGGCCTGCGACGTTGCGTTGATCGTCTGTTCCACGCGAGCACGTTCGTAGTCGGGGAGTTGATCAACCCGCGTCTCGCTCACGGTGACGGGGTGGGAGAACTTGATGGGCCCGAGACTTGCTGTCACACCTTGATAGATCGCAACGCGTCCGTCTGAGTCGCCGACGTAGTACTGGCCGCGCATCCAGGACGCGATCGCGGCCAGCACCAGGACGATGACAACGATGATCGCGACGAGAAGAGCAAACGCGCGTCGGCGCCCGATCCCGAAAACGCGTTTGGGTCGTTGACCTGCGTAGATCGCAGCCAACGCATTCACGTCCGCCCCTGGTGGGGTTGGCGCAACTCCGCCCGGTGTGATGCCGGGAGGTGCCGGCTCCGGTTCCTGAACCTGATCAGGATCGGGCGCGGCATCCACGGGGAACGCCAGGCCGGGCAGCCGATCGCGAGTCCGTGGTTCTCCGGCAGCGCCGACAACCACGGGTGTACCCGCGTCGTCATCCGAGTCCACAACGTCGGCGACGACCGCGGTGACGTTGTCCGGTGCGCCTGCCTCGAGCGCGGCTTCGACCAATGCCGTGACAGCTGCGGTCGCATTTGCAAGTGAGAGACCACGAAGGAGCTCGGAGTCGGCAACGACGCCGCAGAGTCCGTCACTGCAGAGCAGGAATCGATCGCCAACGCGAGCCTCGCGGACGGAGACGTCGGCTTCGACGACATGTGTGCCATCGATCGCCCGCATCATCAAATTGCGTCTGGGATGCACCCGGGCCTCTTCAGGCGTGATGCGCCCCGAATCGACCAGGGTCTGCACGTAGGTGTGATCGTGCGTGATCTGAGTGAGTTCGCCGTCTCTCATGAGATACGCACGCGAGTCGCCCACGTGGATGAGAGCGATCCGCTCGTCGAGCATCGCTATCGCGGTCAGCGTCGTACCCATCCCGCTGAGGTCGGGGTTGGCGTCGATCAGATCGACAATTCGTTCGCCGGATCGCGTAACCGCGTCGGCAAGTTCGCTGAGGACTTCGTCGTAGTCCAGGCCCGGGCGGTCCAACTCCGCCAGTGTCGCAACTGTGATGGCGCTCGCGAGTTCGCCGGCTACGTGTCCCCCCATGCCATCAGCGACTGCCATCAGACGTGGACCCGCGTACGCCGAGTCCTCGTTGCCGGGTCGGATGAGTCCGACCTCGGAACGTGCGGCATAGCGCAGGGCGAGTGACACTGACTACTTCCTGAGTTCGAGGGTTGTACGTCCCACCTTGATAGGTACGCCCAGCGGCACAGCCATCGGAGTCGTGATCCGGGCCCGGTCCAACCAGGTGCCGTTGGTGGAGCCGAGATCCTCGACGATCCAGCGACCACCCTCGGCTGGGGTCAACCGGGCGTGCCGATTGCTGGCGTAGTCGTCGTCGAGAACGACCGTGGACTCGGGTGCGCGACCCAATGTGATGGGCGACGTACCGAGGGGGATGACGGTCCCCTCCAGTGCGCCGCCGGTGATGAGCAGGGTGCGTGGACCACTCTTGCCCGCTTTGGGTGTCTTCGCGGGCTTCGGGCGTGTTGGCTCACCTCCTCGCGAGGCGACGGCGAGTGGTCGGGCTTCGCGCGGAGCGCGCAGATCGCGTCGAAGGACGCCCACTGCGATGAGCACGAGTCCCCACAACACGATCAGAAACACCAGTCGGATGACGGTGAGAGCAAGTTCGGTCATGGGCGCCCCTGACCGCTACCCGCGCCGAAACGTGATCGACGAAGAGCCCATCTGCAGCACGTCGCCGTCCTGGAGCGGCGCGTCGTGGATCTTGGTCCCGTCGAGGTAGATCCCGTTGGTGGATCCCAAGTCCCGGACCGTGACGTCTTGCCCCATCAGGAACTCCGCGTGGAACCGCGAAACACCGGGGTCGTCGATGCGGATGTCGGTCTCGCTACCTCGGCCCACTCGGGTGACCGGCTTTGTCAGCGGATGACTGACGCCGTCGATTATCAGGCGGGCTTGACCGGGCCGACTCACCGCTTTGGGTGCCGCAACCGGAAGGTCAGCCTCGACGACATCGGGAAGTGCCTCGCTGCGGACGCGGAAAACGCCGGTGTCGAGGTCGGGGTCTTGATCAAGCCGGATGGTGATGCCGCTGACCAGGGCGTAGTGCTGCTCCTCGGCGTACTCCCGCACGAGTTCCGCCAGTTCGCCGCGTAGCGCGGCGGAGTAGACGGCCAGCCGCTCGAAGTCGTGGGTGGCCAAGTCGATCCCGAACGAATTGGGCACGACCGTGCGGCCACGTGCGATGACCGCTGCGTGATCATCCATCTCGCGTTGCAGCGCCGAGGCGATCTCCACCGGCTGGACCTCGGCCTTGAATGCCTTGGCGAAGGCGCCGTTGACCAGCCGATCGAGCCGCTGCTCGAAGCGGTCGAGCAGACCCACGAGACCTCCAGCCGCAATGAACTGACCCTCCACGGTCGCCCGAATCTGCCGGACTCCCGCAACGTCGTGATCGTATCTGTGACCAGCGTGCTTTCGAGGTCAGTGCCGCCTCGTTCTCGACTCAACGGCCACGGATGGGCACAGGCGTGCGTGTTAGCCTTGCGCCGCAGTTGCCCGGTCATCGGGCGTCTTGCGCGAGTGGCGGAATAGGCAGACGCGCACGGTTCAGGTCCGTGTGCCCGAAAGGGTGTGGGGGTTCAACTCCCCCCTCGCGCACCAAATGTCATGAGCCGGACCCCAGCGGTCTGATTCGGCTGGAATGCGGTCGGCCGCTTTGGGTGATCTACATCGATTCGTCGACGATGTTGCCCGCGAGGTGCAGGCGCAACGGATCGATCCGAACGATTCCCGGCGGGCCTGCGAGAAGGGGTGGCATCTCTTGCATCATCCGATGGAACGCCGAGGATTGCTGGTGGGCGTCTTGCGCGTCGGAGTCGCGGAACCACTCGTGCAACCAGACCAGATCTTCGTCATCGGGGTCGAGGCAGACGAGGAACATCTCGGTGCCCGGCTCGCTGATCGCGATTGCGTCCACGTAGCGATTCAGCACGTCCAAAACCGCCGTGCGCGCGCCCGGCTTCGCGGGGATTCGCACCAACATCCCGATACGGCCAGGGAGAAGCGCATTGACCGGCCGGGCCACCAGCCCTTCGGAACTCTCCGACATAGCCCAATCATCACCCCTACCGCGAGAAATCCGGGCGTTGGCCTAGCCGAACCCGCAGGGCCAAGATGTGGCATGCCCGAAATGCCCGAGGTGCAGGCGCTGGCCGACGATGTACGCCGCGTCGCGGTAGGTCAACGCGTCGCCCGGGTCGAGCTCGCGTCACTCAGCGCATTGAAGACGTACGACCCGCCGGTGACCGCGCTCGAGGGAGCCACCTTGGTCGACGTCCGTCGGCACGGGAAGTTCTTGGACTTCGTGTGCACTCCGGATCCCGCTGGTGATCCGCTGCACTTGGTGGTGCATCTCGCGCGTGCGGGGTGGCTGCACTGGCGAGACCAGATCCCGGCAGCGCCCCCGAAGCCGGGCAAGGGACCATTGGCGTTCCGGGTTGGCTTTGTCGATGAGGACGGAACACCGGCCGGTGGCTTCGATCTCACCGAGGCGGGTACCCAGAAGAAGTTGGCGGTCTATGTCGTCAACGATCCGAACACGATCGAGGGCGTCGCCCGGTTGGGGCCCGATCCGATGGCCGGTGACTTCACGGTGGATTCGCTGCGACAGATCCTCGAGACCGAAGGCCGTCGGCAACTCAAGGGCGTGCTTCGTGACCAGTCGGTTCTCGCGGGAATCGGCAACGCCTACAGTGACGAAATCTTGCATGTGGCTCGATTGAGTCCCTTCAAGTCGGCAGCGGGCCTGAGCCCGGCCGAGGTGGACCGGCTTCATGCAGCGATACGCGACACCTTGACCGACGCGATAACGCGGTCGTCGGGTTTGGGTGCTGCGGCGCTCAAGGCAGAGAAGAAGTTGGGCATGCGAGTTCACGGGCGTACCGGCCAACCTTGCCCAGAGTGCGGTGATGTGGTGCGCGAAGTGTCGTTCGCGGACTCGAGCTTGCAGTACTGCGCGACCTGCCAGACCGGTGGAGACCCCTTGGCAGACAGGCGAATGTCGCGCTTGCTCAAGTGATCCCGGCTCCTAGGTCGACAGGGGTGTACGGTCTCAGCCACACCGCGGGAGTCCGGCGAACCGGGCTGAGAGGGCGGGCACCAGGCCGCCGACCGCTTGAACCTGTCCGGGTCATGCCGGCGTAGGGAGAGGTGCCCAGGTGACATCGGCGCTGTCCGGTTCTGACGCGAGAGACCTGTCGTCAAAGACGGTCGAGGCCCCGCTGGTTCTCGATCTCGAGTCGCCCCCACCGCGACCGCTGGGTTTCATCGACCAAGCGGCGCTGTGGTTTTCGCTCGGGGTCAGTCTGCTGATACCTGCGTCCGCGCTCTTTGTGCTCTACCCCGTGCCAAACGCACCGGCGATGACGATGGCCGCAGCCCTCGTGGCCATCGCCCTGGGCAGTCTGGCGGGTTCGGCGTTGCTGGGACTGTGTGCAGCGCCGGGCGCTCGGACCGGTGCACCGGCGATGGCGTTGCTGAGAGGACTGCTGGGGCATCGAACTTCTTACCTTCCGACAGTGCTGAACCTCGTGCAGTGTTTCGGCTGGGCGGCGCTCGAGATCTATGTCATCGCGGAAACCGCGACTCGGTTGACCGCAACGTCATTGCGGCCCTTCTGGGTGCTGGCCGCCGGGGCGGTCGCGACCTTGATGGCGGTACGTCCACTCGGTTCCGTGAAGGTTGTGCGCAAGTATCTCGTTTGGTTGGTGTTGATCGCGACCGTCTATCTCTTCTGGGGGGTGCTCCACGACGGTGTCAACTCCCCGGCGGGCGGCGACTGGTCGGGCTTCTGGGTGGCCTTCGACATCGTGGTCGCCCTGCCGATCTCGTGGGCGCCGTTGGCAGCGGACTACGCACGTCATTCGCATACGCCACGCGCTGCGTTCGGCGGTGCCTTCCTCGGGTACGCCTCGGCGAGCATCACCTACTTCGTACTCGGACTCTTCGCCGTGCTCACGGTGTCCGGAGCGGGCGAAGCCTTCACGCCGACGGCGTTCGTGGGTGCACTGTTGGTGGTCCCCGCTGGGGCACTCGCGTTGATCGTGTTGGCTGTTGACGAAATCGATGAGGCCTTCGCGAACATCTACTCGACCACGATGAGCACCCAGAATCTGCTGCCGCGTTTGGATCGTCGGGCGTTGGCCGCGCTGATCGGTCTGTCTGCAACGCTGGCTGCGCTCGCAGTCGACCTGGAGAGTTATCAGTCGTTCCTCTTCCTCATCGGTGCCGTATTTGTGCCTCTGTCGGTCACCTTGATCGTTGACTTCTACGTTGTACGCCGTCTCGTGCTCGGCTCCGTGGGCGCTGGGTACGACGTGGTGCGCCCGGGTCGGCTTCGGTGGGTGTTGGTCGTCCCGTGGCTTGCCGGGTTCATCGCGTACAACCTCGTCAACCCAGGGCTGGTCGATTGGTGGGCGCAACGCTGGATATCGGTTCGCGACTCGATCGGCTTCGTCGCCCCAACGTGGTTGTCGGCGTCCGTGTTCGCGGCAGCAGCGGCGGCGATTCTCACGCTGCTCGTCGGAATCCCGATCGCGCGAAACCTGCGCCCCGCTGATGCTCTTCGTTGAGGTCTTCGTGAACGCACGCAGGTTCGATGATCCTGAGTCCACAATGTCGTTGTGACTCTCGTTTCGGCGCAGTTGATCGATCGATTCACATCGGTCGTTGGCTCTGAGCACGTTCTTACCGGAGCCAGCGACACGGCGGCCTACACCACGGACTGGACTCGGCGTTTCCACGGCCCCTGCACAGCGGTGGTCCGACCCGCTGACGCCGATCAGGTCGCCCAGATCGTTCGTGCGTGCCAGGAGCACGGCGTTGCGCTCATTCCCCAGGGCGGAAACACGGGGTTGGTCGGCGGGTCGGTTCCCGGTCCATCGTCGGTGGGACACGCCCCGGTTGTTCTGTCGTTGCAGCGATTGCGGCAACTCGAATCCGTTGATGTCGCCGCATCGCAAGTCACCGTGCAGGCCGGTGTCACGATTGCGGAGCTTCGCCGCCACGCCGCTGCAGCGGGATTGGAGTACGGCGTCGACCTTGCGTCGCGCGACAGCGCGACGGTCGGCGGAACCATCGCAACGAACGCAGGCGGCGTGCGCGTTTGCGCGTTCGGAACGACTCGAGCACAAGTTCTTGGTATCCAGGCCGTGTTGGCTGACGGAGGCCTTATAGAACAGTTGGGCGGCTTGATCAAGGACAACAGCGGATACGACCTCGCCGGTCTCGTGACGGGCAGTGAAGGCACTCTGGCCATCGTCACGGCAGCTCGACTGCTTCTTCACCCTCAGCCTCGAAGTGGAGTCGTCGTACTGGTGGGTGTTTCGTCGTACGACGGAGCACTCGCGCTGGTTGGCCAGGTTCGACGAGCACAATTGAGGTTGCTCGCTGCCGAAGTGATAGACGCCGAAGGCACGCGTCTGGTTTGCGAGGTCGGTGGTCTGCCGTGGCCCCTTGCCCGTACCGATCATGCACATCTTGTGTTACTCGAGGTCGAAGAGACGAGCGACTCCACTGCGGTTGAGGAGATGGGCTCGCTTCTCTCACGGCAGGAAGCCAACGTCGATGCAGTTGTTGCAGTGGGAGCCACCGATCGTTCGCGACTGTGGTCCTACCGCGAACGCCAAACAGAGGCGGTGTCAACGCTCGGCGTCGTCCACAAGTTGGACGTGAGCGTGCCGGCGGGTCGGTTACAGGAGTTCGCCGATGGGATCCGGTCGGTGCTGACGCCTCATCCCGACGTCGCCCGAGTCATCGTCTTCGGTCATCTCGCCGAGGCGAACCTTCATATCGAACTGGTCGGACCGAGTGCGCAAGACGATCGCGTCGACGCCGCAGTGCTCAGGTGGGCCGCCCAATGCGGCGGCTCGGTCTCCGCAGAGCACGGCATCGGTCGAGCCAAGACGACGTATCTGTCGCTGTGTCGATCGGCCAACGACCTCGCGGCCATGGCCTCAGTCAAGGCCGCGTTGGACCCCGTCGGGATTCTGAATCCGGGAGTGATCTTCGCCTGACGCACATTTTCCGGGGGGGCCTGCCATCCTTGGACTCGTGCCAGCCCGAACGACTCCCCTCATCGTGGCTCACCGCGGTTCGAGCGAGTACGTGGCGGAACACACTTTCGCCGCGTACGAGAAGGCCCTTGTTGATGGGGCCGATGTGTTGGAGTGCGATGTACGCCTGACCGCGGATGCTCATCTGGTCTGCGTCCACGATCGGCGTATCGATCGCGTCAGCGATGGGCGTGGTGTCGTATCCACGAAGACCCTGGCACAACTCAACGATCGAGACTTCGGGTCGTGGAAGGACGATTGGTCGGACTTTGAAGCGCCGCCTGAAGTCGACGCGTCTCGCCAGCGGGTGCTTACCCTGGAGCGACTACTGGAGCTGGTGACTCACGCCGATCGTTCGGTGGGCCTACTCATCGAGACCAAGCACCCCACTCGGTATGGCGGTCTGGTGGAAGAGCGAGTGGCCGAGATGCTGCGCCGTTTTGGTCTGGTGCCCGAACACAACTCTGCGCTCATGGGAACCGACGAGTGGTCGGGCGTGTTGGCGCCCGATCGCCATCCTCGGCGTCCGTGGGTCCACGTGATGTCCTTCGGGCAGATCGCCATGCGGCGGATGCGCCAATTGGCGCCCACGGTGCCGACTGTTTTCTTGATGGAGCGCGTGCCGCTGCGATTCCGTGATGGCAGCCTGCCGTACAAGACTGAGATCTCCGGACCGAGCATCGAAGTGGTGCGCGCCCATCCCCACTACGTCGAGAGGGTTCACGCGGCTGGGAGTCGAGTGTTCGTGTGGACGGTCGACGACATGGACGATGTCGACCTGTGCCTGGATCTCGGCGTCGACGCGCTGATCACGAACCGACCCGAGGTGGTGCGCTCGCACGTGAACCGGCACAAGTGATCTGGCTCAACCGAACTGGTGCTGACATTTGAGTTGGGTGTCGCGCGGCCAACAACTTGGGCGCCCAGGCTCACCGTACGATGCGGGACCATGTCGAAGAAGTCATCGTCGAAGAAGTCGCAGTTGAAGAAGTCGCCCAGGAATCCTGACCCGTCCTCCGAGGGTGCCGCGCTGAGCGGTCAAGATGTGCCCGTCGTCGGCATGCGCGAGCCGTGTCCGTGCGGATCCGGTCGTCGCTACAAGGCCTGTCACGGTCGAGCCGCGTCGCACGCCGGTCAAACACTGGTCGCTCGCCCCTTCGAAGGTCTGTCCGGCGAATGCGACATCGTGGCAATGCGCGAACTCGTACCCGCCGCGACCATCGAACTCAACGTGCTCCCCGAGTATTCCGTGCGCATCGCAGGCAAGACCGTGGCCTTGGCGACCGTTCTCCCACTGGCCTGGCCGGCACTGCGGCGACTCGATGGGAACGTGTTCGCGGGGTTGCAGGTGAACGCCGGATCAGGCGACGCGTCTCGCGACGTCGCAGCGGCGTTGCTGCGTGCTCTCGACGCCGAACCGGGAACGCCTATCGCACCGGCTGGTCTTCCTGATCCAGGACCGCGCCTGCAGGACATCATCGAGCCGTCGACGTCGATGCATGTGACGATGTACGACGGCTTCGATTTCTGGGTGGATGGTGCCGATGAGCTCAACGCCGAGCAGACCGAGTCCTTGGAGCGGGCGAATGCGAATCTAATTCCGACCAAACGACTTTCGTCTGTCGACGCGGCGTATTGGTGTCGCATCGGTGACAAGACGCACCTCCGTTGGGTGTTGCCGTACGCCGAGGACGACGCGCTCGATGCGTTTGCTCGTCTACACGCCGCCCACGCCGACGGGCTTGGTGACAACACTCGCTACATTGGCTCGTTCCGCGCGAACGGCCTGCTCGTGCCGGTCTGGGACTTGCGTGCCGGCAGCGACGCCGACGACGTCGAGGAGGCCGCCGCCGCCTACCTGAAACGCCTCGAGGAGGCACTTGCGGAAGTGGCACCGCTCACCGACGAACAGCGGCGCGCACGGGCCGGAGTCGTGAACCGACAAGTGACCCTGCGTTAACATTTCCGGCAAATCGGACCCACATCGAGCCAAATACCGGACACAATGTGACTCTCAGTCACGCTACAGGCACGGGAGATCCAAGGTTCAAGAAAGTCTCTGGGATTCGGGTGGAGTGTCTTGTGACTCGCGGATGGTGGGCCATAAGGTCGTGTGGTCCGGACGCTGCTGCATCCCCCGTCGGCGGCGTCCGGACATTCTTGTGCCAGCTTTCGACCGCGGCGTCTAGTCGCTTTCGTTGAGTCGACGGCTTCGACCACCTGGCATCCGATTCTCGGGACGAACAGGCGCGATGGGTGCCAACGGTGGAGTCCGCGGTCCGGACCACAACGCCGGAACAGCATCGATACGTCGTGCCAACTCGTAGGCAATCTTCTCGTAGTTGACGCGCCAACCGCGAAAGTGCGGGTACGCCTCGTGCGGATCGCGTGTCATCGGGTATCCCACGGTTACCAGAGCCCGACAGGCCTCCGCGAACTCCTCTTCAGAGACCGCGATCGGTGTTTCGGGATCAGGGTCGGCCTCATAGGCGATTCGCTCTGAATCGGCGATGTCGTGCAGGCACACGAATCCCTGCCGAAGGGCCACGCGCGCGCGACCTTCTGGAAGATCGGGGTTGAGCGCTAGTTGCATCGCGATCGCGTCGAGTATCGAAAGCAGTGCGATGAGCCAGTTGCGCTCTGGTTTCGAGGATCGCACGTGCACGAGTACGCCGTAGTTCGTGTGGCTCTCACCAACGTCAGCCGCCCATCGCTCCCACTCATGCCAGAGCGGAGCCAACTCGTCGAGAATCCCTACGACGGCATGGCGTCCCAGCAACTCGGGTCCCCAGTTGGGCTCGCCCGCCCGGGCGTGGAGCAGCGTCACGTCGGTCTCGCGTCGGTTGTATGCGCCGTACAGCGACGACAAGTATCCGATGAACAGACCGATGACGATCGGACCGGTGGCGGCCGCCATGAAGTCGATGGCTTCGATCCGCGGCTCGTCGGTCGCAGCGAAGCCGAGCGTGAAGAGGCTGGAGCCCGACTCGCGTAGGCAGAAACCAAACCCGAGTTGGCTGAAGCCAAACAGCAGCAAGGCGTAGCCAACGAAGAAGTTGAGTAGCCACACGACGAGTGTTGCGACGATGGTGGTGGGGGCGGCCCACGTCATTACCGAGTCCCGGCCCTCATATGTGCTTCGACGGTGCGCGACCGTTCGATAGATCACCAACACGATCTGCTGGGTGACCATCGCCAACCTCGAGCGCAGCCCACGGGGTGCTATCAAGGTTCGCATCACTGAGGATGCGGCACCGGCGATCAGGAACAGGCCGAGAAGGATCGCGAGCGCGTGACCGACGTTCACATCCGCCCAGCCCTTCACCCCCGTGCCGACAATGGCGCAACGAGCATGCTGACGCGCGGGAGACCGCGGGGGTCGACGTCTCTGCGGTGACCCTAGTCGCCGGTTACCCTTGCCGGCGTGTCCCTCGATCCAACCGCGCGAGATGTCCTGGTCATCGTCTCTCTCAGTGTCGCCGTTCTCTCGCTGGTCGTCGCGGTGTGGTCGCATGTGCGCGTCACCAAACTGCGTCGTCACACCGTCCTGCTCCAAGGCCGTGACGGCGCCGATTCGTTCGTTGATGTCGTGGCCGGCCAGATTCGTGCGGTCGACGTTCTTCGAGACGACGTCGCTGACCTCACGGTCGCAGTCGGCCAGACCCGGGCCGACGTAGCAGCAGCGCTGCGTCACGTCGCAGTGATCAGGTACGACGCGTTCAACGACATGGGTGGGCGGATGTCGTTCTCTGCCGCAATGCTCGATGACATCGGAGACGGCATGGTGATCACTTCGATCCACGGTCGGACCGAGTCACGCACGTATCTCAAGAGCGTTGTGCGCACCGATGGTGAGAACCTGTCTCCCGAAGAGAAGGAAGCAATCGCCGAGGCTGCTCGCGGCCTGCCGGGAGGAAGAAGTCGATGAGCAGTGCCGCGCCCGACGCAGCATCTGGTGGCGGTGTGGTGACCTACGGGTATCTCGGACCTCGCGGCACCTTTACCGAAGCAGCGCTGCGGTCGATGCCGCAAGCTCAAGGCGCACACCTGGAGCCGTACGAGTCGGTTGGCGCGGCGCTTGGCGCCGTGCGTGCCGACTTGGTGCGCGGGGCGTTGGTTCCCATTGAGAATTCCGTCGAAGGTTCGGTGTCCGCCACGCTCGACGAACTGGCGCACGGCGACCCGTTGGTGATCGTGGACGAGTACGCCTTGCCCGTGTCGTTCGTACTGATGGCACGTCCGGGGGTCGGCCTTGCCGACATCCGCCGGCTGGCCACCCACCCCCACGCCCTGGCGCAGTGCAGGGAATGGGTAGCGGCGAATCTGCCTGGCGTGCAGGGGATTCCGGCTCTCTCGACGGCCCACGCCGCGATGTCCCTCAACGAGAATCCACCTCCGTACGACGCCGCGATCGCCCCCGAGGTCGCAGCGGAGCACTACCAACTCAACGTTCTGGTACGTGATATCGGCGACAACGACGAAGCATCGACGCGTTTCGTCTTGGTGTCCCGCCCCGGGACCACCCCGGAACCCACCGGTGCCGACAAGACGACCTTGACGCTGTACATGCGTGAGGACCACCCAGGCGCTCTGCTCGAGATTCTGACCGAGTTCGCCGTGAGGGGTGTCAACCTCACGCGCATCGAGTCGCGCCCGACCAAGCGGGCGCTCGGCGACTACTACTTCTCCGTCGATTGCGAAGGTCACGTTGATGACGCTCGCGTGGGTGAAGCGCTGATGGGACTGCGGCGAGTGTGCGCGGATGTGCGGTTCCTCGGCTCGTACCCCCGGCACGACGAGAAGGAGCCGCATCTTCGAGCGGGCGTGACGGATGCGGACTTTGCTGCGGCACAGGCGTGGCTCGCCCGCGTGCGCAACGCCCGGTAGGTGGTTGTCGCCCTGGAGCGACCCTGCCTCACTCGGCACTCAACGTTCGCGAATCGGACAGATCCGACTTCAGCAGCGACACAACTTCGGCACACATCGTCGGTGCGTCGAGTCGCATTGGTCTTGATGTCGATGCCACGATGGATTCATCGACGCAGGCGAGTACCCCCTGCAACCCCATGAGCGACGGACCCGGCCTCCCTCCCCCCGGCGGTCGGGTCCGTCCCATGTACGTGCTTGTTCGGGTCTGGGGAGATCCCAACGGCACATGGCCGCCAGGGTGGTCAGATGCGCGTGCTGCCGCTAACGCCGTACGCGAGCCCTCCACTGCGCTGTCTCGGGTTCTCGCCACTCATGGCCGTTCGGGCACCGGAGGTTGGCCGGAAACTCATCCATCACACAGCCTCCCAACGCGAGTTCCCCGTCGTTGGCCGCATCCATTGCCTCGGGGCCTGGCATTCCATAAATGAGCGGTACGCCTGGAAGACCGCACTCGGGACAGGAAGCCATGCAAGTACGGTAGCGGCCCGTCTGACCATACGGATGGGGCGCCTGAGTTGCCTCTAGCGCAGCCTGGGGCACCTTCATCGCGCGAAGTGAGCGGGGTTGCTAGAACGCGCGAAGTGAGCGGGGTTGCTAGAACGCGCGAAGTGAAGGCGGTTCTTACGTGCGGTTTCTAGAAGAGGCGTCGCGCGCCGGAGAAGTGCTTGCGGTACCAGCGATCGTTGATGCTCGAGATGATGACGTCCTGACGCGGGTTGGCCGCATGAATCATGCGGCCATGACCGACGTATACGGCAACGTGGTGGACCCCGCCCTTGAAGTAGAAGAGCAGGTCACCGGCCTTGAGGTGCGACAGCGACACTGAACGCAGTGCGCGGTACTGAGCCTGCGACGAGTGGGGCAACGAACGACCAGCGGCATGTCGCCAGACGTACAAAGCGAAGCCCGAACAGTCGAAGCGCCGAGGCCCGGCTCCGCCAGCCGCATAGTTCATGCCGACACGGGAGCGAGCGATCCGCATGATCTTGGTGCGTACGTTGCTCACGTAGCGAGTGCGTGCTTGGGCCTTGCGAATGGCGGCCGCTCGCGCCGACGTCGCCGCGATCCTCGTCGTGACAGCGGTCGTGGTCAGAGCGGAGGCCTGAGTCACCGTTGCTGTTCGCGCCACACTCGATGCAGTGGCTGCGTTGGCGGCGGACGAACCTCCACTCGCGCTCAGCAGACCCGTGACAAGGGCGACGCCCAGGATGCCGACAGCCACGCGAGCGGGAGTTCCGGTCGAACTGTCGGAAGGGCGCGACAGGGGGACAGGGCCCACATTGCGGACAGGGCGTAGTTCAGCGCCGAAAATGCGCATGGGTTGAATTCCTCCAGGTACGCCGACCGGGTTAGCTGACGGGCTCGGGCGCGGAGGTGCCCTACCGAACGAGGTTCGGATTCGCCCCAGGAAT
>Ga0315292_10001051_pt1 | contig 14185 bp, 6 predicted proteins | sample YL17G13_0_MG_FD_204029 | JGI IMG/M metagenome (GOLD analysis project Ga0315292, IMG submission 204029) | Sediment microbial communities from Yellowstone Lake, YNP, Wyoming, USA - YL17G13_0 | ecosystem: Environmental > Aquatic > Freshwater > Lake > Sediment | place: USA: Wyoming | collected... | reverse complement strand
AAATCGCGCGCGGTGTAGCTGGCGCTCGCGGTGAGACCCAGCCGCCGGCGCGTATCGGTGGACGTGGCCACCTGCAGACCGCGGTTGCCGGGACGGGTCACGGTGGGGCCGCCTCGCGTGAGCTTGTCGTCCCAGACGCGCTTCGCGTAGGTGAACAGCGCGGACGAACGCCAGAAGTTGCGGAACAGGACAATTCCGGACGCCTGCCAGCCGTCGCCCTGCGAGTCGCCGCCGTAGTTCCAGGTCCACCATTTCGACACCCACCAGGTCCGCTCGCGCGTCCAGCGGTCGGGTGTCAACTTGCGGAACTGGACCATGGCATGGGCGCCCGCGCGGTCGGTCTGCGTCGAGTACCCGGCGTCGTTCACCTCCAGTCCTGGACTCATGCCCCAGATACCGAGATTCACTGTCATGTTCCCACTGTTGCGATTGAGGTTGGCCTGCCCCGTCCACCCGGAGATGCTCGTCGCAGCGGGATCCAGCGTGACGTGGGACGCGTCGGGGCGCTGGTAGTAGCGCTGCTCGGCCAGCTGCACCCGCGTGATCGCCTGGGTCGTCCCGCGCACCCAGCTGCCGGCGACCCCCCCGTGCAGCACCCACCTGCGCGCGCTGTCAACGAACACGTGACCGTCGAGGCCAAGCATCAGTGCCCGGTCGGGGAGCAGGGCGGCCAGCGCCGGGTCGCTCACGTCGCGGATGACGGACGTGCCCAGGACGCCGATGGCGCCTCGCCTCCCGAGTTCGCGCTGCGCGCGCACCACGGCGTAGTTGGTCAGCGGCTCCACCATCGCCCTGCCGGACTGCAGGCCGTCGGACACGCGGGCGTGCTCGTGACCCGTCACGGCGTCCAGCGCGCCAAATGTCCAGCGGCCGCGCGTCCGGCCGACCAGCTTCGCCGCCCCGAGAATGGTGGTGGTTGCCGGCACGTCCAGGTAGGTGCTGTTGACCTTGACCTGCGGCGCGCGGCCGATGCGGCGGCTGTAGAAGAGCGTGGGCTCGGGGCGGAAGAAGCCCCAGTATTCGCTGGCGCCGCTGCGGCCGAAGTTGCCGAACACCCTGGCACCCTCCGTGAAGAACGGGCGCCGCTCCTCGAAAAACGTCTCGAACTGGGTGAGATTGACGACGGCCGGATCCACCTCGACCTGGCCGAAATCGGGATTGAACGTCGCGTCCAGCGTGAGGCTGCTCGACACGCCGTACTTCACGTCGAGGCCCGCCGTGGCGAAGAGGCGCGAGCCGTCGTTGAAGGGCGAGCCCGGCGGGTTCGGGGCGATGAACTCCGCGCGTGTCGTCACGTACGGCCGCCACTCGAGGTTCGTCGGCGGGCGGATGGCGGCGATCCCCTCGAGGTGCGCCATGCGCGAGGCCAGGCCCGACTCGTTCTTGCGGACCAGCTGCAGCCAGTCCGATTCGTTGCGCCGCTGGATGAGCCGCTGCACGTTGATCCCCCACGTGTAGCGTTCCGCTCGCGGAAAGCGCAACTGCGACAAGGGAATGCGCATCTCGACCGTCCAGCCGTCCGCACCGACGCCGACGGCCGATTCCCACACGGCGTCCCACGTCGCATCGAGAAAGCTGTCGTTGTAGATCAGCGCATCGCGCTGGACGCCGGCGGCCGACACGGCAAACTGGGCGCCGGTCAGGTGGTCGTTGTGCGCATCCAGGTACACCACGAAGGCGTCCGCTTCAACCTGGGCATCTCGGCGGGAGAGCTGGCGCACGATCGCCGCAGGCTCCAGGTCCAGCAGGTGCGCCCCGATGTAGAGCGCATGGTCGTCGAACGCCACGCGCACCTGCGTGTCTTCCGTGGCAGGCTGGCCTTCGTTTGGATCGCGCTGCAGGAACCCCGCTGCCGGGACCGCCAGGGCCCACACGGGGTCATCGAGACGACCGTCGATGACGGGCGCAGGCGAGGCTCGGACGGCCGTCACTGCTCGAACCGGCGCCGCCGGCGTCTGCGCACAGACCAGGTCGGCGCGTGCCGCCGGGAGGGCGACCAGGACCAGGGCGGTGAGCCGGAGCCGCATCGGACGCATGCTATCCACGCGGTAGCCGGAGTGCGCCACCGTCAGGCCCCACCGGGGCAACAACCGCGAAGGGCCAACGGCCTGTCCGCCAGGACCATGCGAAGAAGGTCGCGATGCCCAGCAGCAGTGTGCCGAGACCGAACGCAATCACCTCCAGGCCGGATGTCGCGAACAGGAAGATCCAGCCGGCGAGCGCGACCAGATTCGGAATCGGATACAGCCACATGCGGAACGGACGCGGCATCTCCGGCGCGCGGCGGCGCAACAACGTCAGCGCCGCGACCTGGCCGATGAACTGCACGAGGATGCGCGTCGTGATCAGCGCGTCGATGACCATGCCCAGTGAGAGCATGCTTGAGACGATGGCGATGGTCCCGATGAGCAGCAGAGACACATGCGGAAAGCGCTTCGTCGGATGCAGCCGGCCGAAGGCCCTGAAGAACGTGCCGTCGACGGCCGCCGCGTACGGAATCCGGGAGTAGCCGAGGAGCAGCGCGAACACCGAGCCGAAGGCGGTCCAGAGCACGAGCGCCGTGAACAGCGTCGCCACCTTCGAGCCGTACACGCGTTCCATGAAGCTCGAGACGATGAAGTCCGACTCGGGGTGCTGGGCGGCGGGCACGAACTCCCGCCACGGCACGACCCCGAGGATCGACAGGTTGATCCCGATGTAGATCAGCGCGACGGCCACGACGCTGATCAGGATCGACCGCGGAATGACGCGGCCGGGGTCCGTCACTTCGTCGCCGATATACGCCACGCTGTAGTAGCCGAGGTAGTCGTAGATCCCCACGCGCGAGGCCGCGCCGAGACCGAAGAGGAATCCCATCGAGAACGAGAACGCGCCCGGCGGCGCGTCGAACGCCAGCACCGGATCGAACTGCAGCGCGCCAGTGACAATGACGGCAGCGGTGGTCAGCAGCGTGCCGATCCAGAGGCCGACGGTCAGGGTGCCGATCGAGCCGATCTGCCGGTAGAGCAGTGCGATGTTCACCACGCCCACCGCCATCGCGACCATGACCGTGCCGCTCGCTGAGAGGCCGGGCCAGACGTAGCGCAGGTACCGCGCGAAGCCGATATAGCCCGAGGCGATCTCGAGCGGCCCGCTCAGGATGAACTGCCAGATGAAGAGGAAGGCAACCAGGCGGCCCCAACCTTCCCGGCCGAAGCCTTCCCGGAGGTAGCGGTACGATCCTCCGGAGCCGGGCATCGCTGCGCCCAGTTCGCTCCACACCAGGCCGTCCGCGATGACGATGATGAGCGCGGCGACCCAGCCCACGAGCGCCTGCGGCCCTCCCAGCGCCGACATGAGCAGCGGGATCGTGATGAACGGTCCGATCCCGATCATGTTCGACATGTTGAGCGCCGTGGCCTGCAGGAGGCCGAAGCGCCGGATCAGCGTGGGTGCCTGCGCGGCGTGGGACATAGGCAGATGACGTCTGGTCGGCGTGTGGGTGGTGCGCACCTCGAAGGCGCGGGCCGGCCGCGGTCACCACCGTGGCTCGTTCGCGCGCGCCGTGGCTACCGCGGCAGGAACGGGAACAGCCGCATGATCTCCGCCTCGTCTGGCCGGCGCCCGTACTCGCAGATCTCGAACGCCTCGGCGTGCCGGGCTTTCGCGCCCGCGTCCGCGCCGTAGTATTTCACGAGCGCCGCGCGCACCGCGGGGCTGATGCGGCCCTGGCGCTCCTTCGCCAGCCATGCCTTGCGCGAGGCGGCGTCGGTCGGCACCGCGTCCAGCCCGCCCGACAGCCAGGGCAGCCACTCGTAGACCTGCGACACGTGCGCGTCGATCATCTCGATCTTCCTGGCGAACGTGTCGTCGATGGACACGGCCACGTCCGGCGTGAACGGAGACGGTTTCTGGAAGCTGTCCTCGAAGTACATGAACACCGGATTGCGCCGCAGCGACGGCGTGTCGGACGCGACGTTCGGCACGGTCACCATGAACGCCGCGTCCTGCACCAGCGCGCCGGTGTAGCGGTGGTCGGGATGGTAATCGAACGGGCGCGGCGCGAGCACCAGGTCGGCCTTCCACTGGCGGATGAGTCGGATGATCTGCTCGCGGACTTTCAGCTCTGGCAGCAGCTCGCCGTCGTGGTTGTCGAGCACGACGTAGTCGACACCGATGCGCCGGCCGGCCTCCTGCGCCTCGGCCCGGCGCCGCGCCGCCAGCGCGCCGCCGCCCTGCGACTGATGCCCGGCATCGCCGTTGGTGACCGAGACGAAGCGGACGCGGTGGCCGGCGGCGGCCCACTTCGCCCCCGTCCCTCCCGCGCGGAAGTCACAGTCGTCGGGATGCGCCCCGAAGGCAATGATGTTGAGCGGTGTGTTCGTGCTGCCCGCCGCCTGGCCACCGTCGCGAGGGGCGGCCGACATCTGTATTCCGAATGCGCCGGCGAGCGCGAGCAGCACGAACGCCGTCCGGAGTCGACGATTGGCGGGCATGGCTGAGCCTCCTGCCACGCCCGGCCCGCAGCGCGGGGTGCAACTCAGAGGGCGTGACGGCCGGATTCTGAGCGATTGTGGCCCCGGACGCAAGCCGCGAGGCGGCGCGGTATCGGCGACGCCTCGCTGACGCACGATGGCAGCAGACTGTTCTGGGGCTGTTTGTCAGCGCGAAGCCATCAGGCGTGACGATGACGCCGCTGCCGGCGCCGGCGGGCTTCTTCACCTCGATGGCAACGACCGATGGAGACACGCGGCCGACGGCCTTCGTGACGGCCTGGGAATAGGCGTCAGCAGGCGACCGTCGGAATCCTGGGGCCGAGGGGGCCGGGGGGGCGTGCCGGGCGAGGGCGAAAGAACGGGCCGGCGGGGAGCACCCCGCCGGCCCGATCGTGCAGGGTCTGACGGCCCTGCCACTGTCAGGCACGCCCGCGGCACGGGGCCGCGAGCGCGTCTCGAAGCGCTAGAACTGCAACCGCAGCCCGAGCTGGATGCGGCGATAGCCAAGCGTCGCCGTCGTGTCGACGCTGCCCGGCGAGTACGTCAGGAAGAGCGGCGACGTGAACGACGTGTTCGGCGCGCCCCAGTTCATGTGGTTGAAGAGGTTGGCGATGTCGAGCCGGAACTCCGGGCGGACGCGCCCGATCGGGAACGCCTTGAAGATCGAGAAGTCCACGTTCCACTGCGCCGGGCGGCGGAAGAAGTTCCGCTTGGTGTTCCCGAAGCCGGCCACATCCAGGCCGCTGGGCTGCGAGAAGAGCGTCTTGTCGTAGTAGGTGTACGCGCTGTAGTCCGTGGTGCCCGCGGGGGGGAGCCTGCCGGCCTCACCAATGACATTCGGATCGCCGCTGTAGTTGATCAGGATCGAGCCGCAGCCCTGGCAGGCCATCGCGTTGTTGGTCCCGCCGATGCTGTAGGGCGTGCCGGTGAAGGCGGCGAATATGCCGTTGACCTGCCACCCGCCGAGAATCGTCCCCACGGCGTCGGTCCGCTGCTTGAGGAACGGCAGCTCGTAGACCCAGGCCAGGCTGAACATGTGCGTCCGGTCGAAGCCGGCAATCGCGAAGTTATCGTCGTACTTCGGCAGGTAGTTCCACGTGAGACCGACCCACCCGTCCTCGTCGGCCATGTTCCTGGCCTGGCTCCAGGTGTAGGCGCCCTTGAGCATCAGGCCGTTCTTGAACGGCCGGTTCAGCGCGAACTGGAGACCCTTGTACCGGCTCTTGGTCCGCGACCCCCAGTCGTTGACCCCCGACGTGCCGGCGAACGCGAAGTACTTCGCCGCGCTGCCGGTGCCGCCGGGTACGCCGACGTTCACGTTCAGGTCCGCGTACCCGCCATCGGTCGCCGTGCCGACGTACGCCACTTCGGCGGAGATGTCGTAGGGCAGCCGGCGCTCGAACGACACGTTCCACTGCTGGACCGTGCCGCGGTTGACCATCGTCAGGTTGGGCGTACGGGTGAAGACGCCTCTCGGGAGGACGACCTGGCCCGACGACATGTCGGGGAGGACGACCGACGGGATGCCGGCCTGAAGCGTGGTCACGTAGTCGTAGGTGCCGGTCGCCGTGGCGTTGTTGAAGACGTCGAACGGAAACGCCCCGCGCATCGGACGCGACCACGGGAGCGGGTTCTTCGTCACGCCGTAGCCGGCCCTGAGCACGTTGTTCTCGTTGAGGCGGTACGCCGCGCCGAGGCGGGGTTCGACATACCACTTCTGGAGCTTGACGCCCGCGTCCTTCGGCTGGCCGCCGATGCCGCCCAGCGTCATGACCCAGTTGCTGTAGTTGAGGCTCTCGATGCCCCTCCCCACCCGTGACATCAGCGGGTAGTAGTCCAGGCGGATCCCGCCGCTCAGCGTCAGTTTTGGCGACACATTCCAGCGATCGCGGACGTAGAAGGCAAACTGGTTCTCGCGGCCGCTCATATCGTCGGTCTGCGTGTCCTCCGAGTAGTAGTTCGGGAGACCCATCAGCAGGGCGGCATAGCTGTTCCACCCCGGCGACGTGTAGCCGACGGCGCCCGTCGTGTTGCCGCTGAACGAGAAGCCGCCCTTCAGGCCGTAATCGCCGAACTCCGCCTGGCGGTGGTTGAGTTCCAGCCGCACGAAGTCGAAGCCCGTGCGCATCTCGTGTCTGGACATGACCTTGGTCAGGGCCAGCGTGCCGGAGTAGCTGGTCTCCTTGCGGAACAGCGGCATCCAGCTCGGAGAGGTGCCAACCGTGTAGGTCGACGCGAAGGTCGGCAACCCGCTCTCGCGGATGTCGTTCGGGTTGTTGACTCCGGGGATGCCGAGCTGCAGGCCGTAGTTGGTCCCATAGTCCGGGGGCAGGACGTCCTGATCCTGCCGGCTCATGCCGAAGTTGCCGTCCAGCACCGTCGAGGGGCCCAGCGTCCAGGTGGTGCCGAACGTCGTGAGGATGACCCGCGTATTGCCGATGGACGGATTGTCGAACCCGAGGTTGAAGTTGTTCCCCGAGCCCGTGTTATTCATGTACCCGAGCTTGCCCCAGATCATGTTGGTCGGCGTGCGCTGCCAGTTGATCTTGAGGTCGAGGTTGTCCCGCTTCTGGTACTCCGTCCGCAGCTGCGAGTAGTCGTCGAGGAGGAGGTTCGAGTTGAGGTCCTTGGCGCTGTTCACGGGCGGGAAGTACTTCAGCACGTTCTGCGCGATCTGGCTGAGATACTGGGACGGGATGACGTTGTTGGTCCACTGCTCCCGTCCGTTGCCCGCCGACCCGGTGAACGGGTTGAACAGCTTGAAGGCGGGGTACGCCGCCGCCACCTCGCTGAAGTCGCCCATGCGCATCTTCGCGGTCGGCACCGAGTAGGTGTACGTCGTCGGGCGGTTGGTGTCGTAGCGGTCCCACGAGAAGAAGTAGAAGAGCTTGTTCTGCAGGATCGGCCCGCCGATCGTGCCGCCGTAGTTCTTCGTGTTCACCCCGGGCTTCGGCAGCCCGTTGAACTCGTTGAAGAACGTGTTGGTGTTGAAGCTGTCGTCGTTCAGGTACAGAAACGCCGACCCCCTCACCTGGTTCGTGCCCGACTTCGTGATGACGCTTTGCGCGGCACCGGCCGCCATGCCCGTGTCGGCGTCGAAGTTGTTCGTCGAGATGTTGACCGTGTCGATCGACTCCGCCGACTGGACGTACATCGCGTGGTGGGGCAGCCAGACGTTGACCGACACCGCGCCGTCCACGCGCGTCGTGTTGGCGTTCGGCTGTGTACCGTTGACCCACGTGCGCAGCGAACGCGCGGGCGTGTCGATCTCGGCGTTCTGGAACTGCGTGGGCGTCGCGCCCGGCACCAGGTTCAGCAGCGTCTGGTAGTTCCGGAACCCGTTGAGCGGCAGGTTCGTCACGGCCTTGGCGGACAGTTCCGTGTTGAGGTCCGCCCTCTCCGTCTGGAGCAGCGTGCTCTCGGCGACGACGTTGACCGTCTCGGAGAGCTGACCCAGCTGCAGGATCAGATCCGCCCGGATGATGTTGCCAGCCGTGATGTTCATGCCGCGCTGGCGCAGTTCCCTGAACCCCTGCAGCACGGCGGACACGTCGTAGATGCCGGGCACCAGGTTGCGGATGGTGTAGTTCCCGGTCGCGTCGGTGACAGCCTCAGCCGCCACGCCGGTCCCGGTGTTGGTCGCGGTCACTGCGACCCCTGGCATGGCCGCTTTCTGCTGGTCGGTGACCGTGCCGGTGAGCGATCCGTACAGGATCTGGGCCGCCGCCGGCGCTGGCATCAGCACCACGGCGACGACGGCGGTCATCAGCCCAATCGTAACGACGGACTTTCGGACGTCTCGGAACATGTCTCTCCCTCCAATCCCGCGTCACTGGCGGCCAGCGGGCAAACGGTGGACACCGGCTGGCCATGTACCAATGGGGGGTGCATGGCGGAAGATAGACCAAATTGCGTCATAAATCCAGTCGCGATGCCAGAACTTCGGGAACGCCCCGGAAACGCCCCGGGACCGCCCCGGGAACGCCCCGGGCGCGCCCCGGGCGGCCCCGCCCCTTGACGTGGCTCGGGGGCGCCCTGAGCCGGGTCGAAGGGCGCCCGGACACCCTGAAGGGCCTCGCTGATATCGAGTAGGAAGAATCGTTCGCGTGCCCTACAATACCCGTCCAACCATGATGGACACCCTCCAATTGTCGCGTCGCCGTCGGGTCGCCGGGCGCGCCCGACGATGTCTCTCCAGGCCATCACGCGCCTCGGCACGGTGGGCGCTGGTGGCCATGCTCGCGCTCTTTGCCGCACTCCCGAGGTCTGCCTGGGCCGGCCAGGCCGACGGACCGTTGCTGCTGCGCGACTTCAAGCCCGAGTCCATGATGCGCGTGACCGAGACCAAGGTGGACCGCGCCCGCTTCCCCGTGATCGACGTGCACAACCACGCCAACGACGCGCGCACGCTGACTCGTCCCCACCCTTCAGCCGCGGAGCTTGTCGCGCGGATGGACCGGTCCAACGTCCAGAGAGTCGTGATTCTGACCGGGGGCTTCGGGGCGTCGTTGCAGCGCGTGCTGGACACGATGGTCACGCCCTATCCCGACCGGTTCACGGTCTTTGCCCAGCTCGACTGGAGCAAGGTGGCCGAGCCGGGCTTCTCGGCTGAGATGGTGGCGCTGCTGCGCGACGCCGTACAGCGGGGCGCGCGTGGGCTCAAGATCCTGAAGGAGTTCGGCCTGCAGTATCGCGACGCCTCAGGCACGCTCGTCGCGGTGGACGATCCGCGGCTCGACCCGGTGTGGGCCGAATGCGGACGGCTCGGCATTCCGGTGGCGATTCACGTCGGTGATCCGGCGGCGTTCTTCCTTCCCATCGACGCCCGCAACGAACGCTACGAGGAGCTGCAGGCGCATCCCGACTGGGCTTTCAGCGGCAAGGACTTCCCCAGCCTGAACGAGATTCACCGGGCGGTGGAGCGGGTGTTTGCCAGGCACCCCCGGACATCGTTCGTCTGGCTTCACGTAGGAAACTGGCCGGAGAATCTCGATTACATCGGCGACGTCCTCAACCGCCGGCCGAACGTCGTCGTGGAGATCAGCGCGCGTCAGGCCGATCTCGGACGCGCGCCGCGCCGCACCCGGACGTTCATCATGGACTTTCAGGACCGCGTGTTGTTTGGCCTGGACGCCCCGCTGACCGAGGAGGCGTATCGCAGCTACTTCCGCTGGCTCGAAACCGAGGACGAGTACTTCGACTACTACGGCTCCCCGGGCCAGGGCCGGTGGAAGATCTACGGTCTGGGCCTGCCCGATGCGGTGCTGGAGAAGGTCTATCACACGAACGCCGAACGCATCCTGAACCTGTCCAGGCTCGGGACCGGGTCCAGCCGATGAGCGACGCTCCGCTCGCGCATGCTCCGTTGACCAGCGACCGTCCGGCGGCGACAGGCTCAATGCCGGCGCGGCTCACCAGCCTGGATGCCTACCGCGGCTTCGTCATGTTCCTGATGATGGCCGAAGTGCTGCGCCTGCCTCAGGTGGCCAGCGCGTTCCCGGGTGACGCGATCTGGCAGTTCATCACGTTCCATACCAGCCATGTTCCGTGGGTGGGCTGTTCGCTCCACGATCTCATCCAGCCCTCATTCAGCTTCATGGTGGGTGTGGCGCTTCCCTTCTCCATCGCCAGTCGCGTTGCCAAAGGGCAGTCGTTCGGGTTCATCCTTGGCCACGCGGGGTGGCGCGCGCTCCTGCTGGTGCTGCTGGGGGTGTTTCTCCGTTCCCTCGACAGGCCGCAGACGTACTGGACCCTCGAAGACACCCTCAGCCAGATTGGCCTCGGGTACTTCTTCCTCGTGCTCCTCGGCTTCCGTTCCCTGAACGTCCAGGGGATGGCTGTTGCGGTCATCCTGGCTGGCTACTGGGCCGCGTTCGCCCTGTATCCGCTGCCGGGTGCCGGCTTCGACTACGGCGCGGTGGGTGTGCCGGCCGGGTGGCGTCAGGAGCACCTCTTGTCGGGCTTCGCCGCTCACTGGAACAAGAACAGCAACGTCGCCTGGGCCGCGGACCAGTGGCTGCTCAATCTGTTTCCCCGCGAGAAGCCATTTGTCTTCAACGGCGGAGGCTACGCGACGCTCAGTTTCATTCCCACGCTGGCCACGATGATCCTGGGCTCCATCGCAGGGAACTGGCTGCGAACCGACCGGACACCTGCCGCGAAACTGCGCCTGCTGGCCGGCGCGGGCGTCGCCGGGTTGGTGCTCGGCGGGTTGCTGCACGGGACCGGCGTCTGCCCCCTGGTGAAGCGTCTCTGGACGCCCTCCTTCACGCTCTACAGCGGCGGGTGGTGTGTCCTGCTGCTCGCGGGCTTCTACGCGGTCATCGACGTGTGGAACTGCAAGCGCTGGGCGTTTCCCCTCGTGATCATCGGCATGAACTCCATCGCCATCTACTGCATGGTGGAGCTGTTTCAGGAGTCGATCATCCGCATGCTCCGCAGACACCTCGGCGAAGGCGCGTTCAGGGTGGCTGGCCCGGCCTTTGAACCAGTCCTGCTGGGCGCCGCGGCCATGCTGACGCTCTGGCTGATCCTCTACTGGATGTACCGCAGGAAGCTCTTCGTGAAGGTGTGAACGGCCAGTCTATTCGTCGGCGGGGACGAAGCCGAGGCGGCGGCGTTTCAGGTAGAGGCCCTTGCGGGAGATGCCGAGGAGTTTGGCCGCGTCCTCGACATTGCCGTTCGCCGCCTCGAGCGCGCGGGTGAGGACGGCGCTCTCGACGTCGCGGATGATCGCGTCGAGGGGGCGTTCGATGGTGACGTTCAACGTCTGCCCGGCCGGCGGCGCGCCGATCGGTGCCTCGTAGGGCCCGGAGACCAGACCCACATCCAGATCCTCCGGGCGTATGGTCGTGCCCGACTCGCTGAACGCCGCCATTCTTGCGACCTCGTGGAACAGCTCGCGCACGTTGCCCGGCCACCGGCGGAGCATCAAGTGCTCGAGGGCCGCGTCGCTGAACTGCACGCCGGTTTTTCCGAGCCCTTCGGTGGCACGTGCGAGGAAGCTCTCGGCCAGCGGCCGGATCTCCTCGCGGCGCTCCCGCAGCGGCGGCAGGCGAAAGTGCACGACGTGGAGGCGGTAGAAGAGATCCGCGCGGAACCGGCCCTCCCTCACGCGCTGTTCCAGGTCGGCGTTGGTCGCGGCGACTATGCGCGCGTGCACGTAGAGGGGGACGGCCTCCCCCAACGGCTGGATCTCGTGGGCGTCGAGGAACCTCAGCAGCTTCGGCTGCGCGGCGAGCGGGAGGTCCGCGATTTCGTCGAGAAACAGCGTGCCGCCCTCCGCCGCCCGGATGACGCCGCCGAACGACTCGACGGCTCCGGTGAAGGCGCCGCGCCGATAGCCGAACAACTGGCTCTCCAGCATGTCGGTCGGGACGGTGGCGCAATTGAAGACGACAAACGGGCGTCCTGGCGGGCCGGCGGCCTGGTGAATGAGGTTGGCGACAACTTCCTTGCCCGTGCCGCTCTCCCCCGTCAGGAGCACCGTGATCTTCTGCGGCGCGATGCGTCGGGCCGCCGTCACCAGTGACCGCATCGATGCCGACGCGAACACGCTCGGCGTGCCGTTGACCATCTCCAAGGCCTGCGGAGGCTCGTCCTCGTCCGGCTGATCGTCCGCCGCGGCGTCGCGCCGGGCCAGCGCCTGAAGGAGCCGCACGGTCGCCACGCACCCGACGACGGCTTCTGCGTCTTGCCTCGGCACGATACGCAAGACGAACTCGTCTCCGGATTTGCTCCCGAGCGCGACTCGCAGGTCGGCGTCATCGTGGCCGCCGTCCCGAGCACCAGGGCCATCCCCAATGCTGTTGACGAGTTCCTTCCTCCCTCCGGGAGCGATCCGCTCAACCCACCCGCCGACAATCCATCGGAGGGTGGAGAGTGTTCTCAGGGTCTCTTCGCCGAGAGCTTGCGGCTCGGCAGCCAGGTCGGCCGCCGAACCAATGTACGCGGCGAATTCGGCGACCCCGGCTCCCAGGTGGCTCACCAGCGTGGTCGCCTTGTCCAGATGACAGGTGACGTGGATCGGCCGCCACGTCGGGACGGCGCGCGTGGCAGGCGTGTGGTGACTGTCGGCGTGCTCGCCGCTTCGCAGGAGATCGACCAGCTGATCCACCGTATCGGACATCCCGCCGGACTCACCCGTGCAGGCCAGGATGCGAAGCGCCCTCGCATACTGTGAGATGGCCAGTTCGGGCGAGCCCATGGCCGAGAGGACGGCGGCGACCGCTGCCTGCGCCAGGCCCCGCGTCAGCCGGAAGTCTCCGGCCGGACGGGAGAAGTCCTGGAACAAGGCGTGAGTCGCTTCCGGAAGGTGCCCGGCTCTGCTCAGCGCCAGGATCTCGAGGATTCGGAGAAACCCATCAGGACTGGATCCGTCGCCGTGCCGCTGAACGTCTCGCAGGACCGTGAGGCACTCCTGCCATCTGCCGCGCCGCTGCAACACTCGGGCCCTGGTTCGCAGGAGCCAACCTTCCTCCCAGGACGTGCCCCGCCGCTCGAAGTCGGCGGCGATCGACACGACTCGGGCGATCGCCAACTCGCAGCCGACCACGTCCCCGGCATTCAGCAGCGCCTGTCCCATCAGGTCGAGCAACGTCCCGAACAGCCGCTCCTCAGGAAGGGCGTCGGCCATCGCCTGGGCCAGGCAATTCTGCGCCCGAGCGGGCTGCCCCAAGGCCAGGTAGGCGGATGCCAGGTTGTTGAGGGCGCTCAACCTGGTCCTCCGGAACCCCGATCGCGCCGAGGCCTCCATCGCCAGGTGTGAGTGCTTGACCGTCAGCGCGAAGTCCCCGGCCAGGTAGCTCAGGGCGGACCGCTGAAGGTGGAGGCGCCCCGCCAACCAGACGTTGGGATAACGCGCGAGGAGCGACTCGGCAACACCCTCATGGTATCTGGCTGACGACAGCTGTTCGAGCCTGGCTTCATGCTCGACCATGGACACGTGATACGCAATCGAGAGACCGGGCGAGCCGGCCCGCTCGACGTTTCGGCGCAGACCGTCTCGCAAGGTGTGGATCCAGTCGTTGGGACACACATCCAGGGAGACGCCGAGGAGGCGAAGCTGAGCCCAGCAGAGGGTCTCGAGGGAGCCGGACGTATCGGCAAGGTGGCAGGCCTCGCGAAACCGGAGTTCGGCGCGTTCGAGGTGGCCGCGGCAGTTCGCGACGAGTCCTTCAACGATGGCGACTCTGGCGAGATCCGCGGCGTTCAGCGGGGGGCCCGAGGCAAGCGTCGTCAGCACCGCGTCGACGTCCGAAGGCGTGCCGGTGCGTTCGAGGAGCTCAAGCCCAACAATCCTCACGGGCGCCGCGCCCGCCGTGGACCATCGGGGGTAGCCCTGCTTCAGCGCCAGGAAGGCGTCCCGGAATCGCCCTTCCTCCACCAGCGAAGAGACAATGGAGAGCACTTCAGGCATCAGCTGACTCTCTGACCCAGGACCGCCGCGTACCGGGCGCAGCTGTGGTGACCTGTGCGGCGACGGGACTCGTCGATCCTACGCCCACCGAGATGGCCACGCAAGGGACCGCACCGATGCAGGACCGCACCGATTCTGGTGGCCTCCCTCACGGGACGGCCGCTTGTCGAGGTAGTGGCCCTGCGCCGGATCGGCCGGACGTCGACCGCCGGGGAGCCGGGCCCGATCCCGTTTCGCTGTCTACTTCTTGATGGTGCCCCGCTGCGTCTTGCCACGGACGGGGTACGCCGGG
>Ga0315292_10001044_pt1 | contig 14207 bp, 12 predicted proteins | sample YL17G13_0_MG_FD_204029 | JGI IMG/M metagenome (GOLD analysis project Ga0315292, IMG submission 204029) | Sediment microbial communities from Yellowstone Lake, YNP, Wyoming, USA - YL17G13_0 | ecosystem: Environmental > Aquatic > Freshwater > Lake > Sediment | place: USA: Wyoming | collected... | reverse complement strand
CCAACTTTTTTATGGATGCCACTCATCAGAAAGAAACTTATAAATTTATGGACGTTAATTATTCTTGCTTCCAATTGGTCTTTCATGACATGGCAGGGAACGGTTACACCAGCACCAATTCATCATCTGAAACGGGAAGGGCAGCATCGGGTTTGACATCAAGCCAACGGAGCATGCCGAGGTTCCGTATAATCGAGGCAACAACCGATTTATCCAAGGGTGGACGCCGCTTTTGCTTCCATTGCATGACCGACTCAAGAACTTGGGTTTCGGTTGGACTGCCGTTGCCTTTTTTCTTGAGGGAGTCGGCGGCATACATAACGGTCGCTACAATCTCGGCTTGATCCGTGTTCATTCGCATGAACAGGTCTGTAGTCTTCTCAACGATGGCAGCCCACTGCCAAATTGACGAATTGAAATCCTTTTTAATCCGCACATAATTCGGTCCGACTTTAACCATAAACATATTGCGTATTCGTTCTTCCTGAAGCAGATTGTTGTTCACGAGCTTTGTCTCGGCGTTCTTCAGTTCCCTGCAGAATGGACCAAAGCTGCCTTTCTGATAGACAAATCCGGTCGGCAAGCCTTGCTGGGTAGCAACATAGGCAATCTTCTGAAAAATGGTCCTCCCAACCGGCCAGTGATACGGCTGTTCTTCAATCCGGCGCAGGATTTCCACAAGAGCAATCCATGCCGGATTCATGGTGGATTGAACGGTTCTGCTGCTACGTTGATTTCCGGTGGGTGCCCCTTGTTCCAGGAACTCATTAGTCAACTCCTTTGAAGGCGTCCCGTAGGGGGCATACATTTCTACCGGGATGTCAATCTGATTGGCATACCTGTAAATCAATGGGCCGACTGCCCTCCATTCAAGCTGGCCGTTTCCACAGCCGAGCGGCGGAATCGCAAGCGAAGTTATATCCCACTCCGTGTAGTGCGACAGAATATACTGCAACCCGCACTCAATGTCGCTGATTCTGGAGACTGATTTCCAGTGGTCCTTAGTTGGAAAATTCACGATTTGAGGTGGAAACAGGGTTTTATAAAGATAGGGGACACCGAGCTTGACCTCTTTACGGTCGCACTTTTTGATATAATCCTCGAACATCTCTGGAAAACGTTTCTTGAATTCCAGGGCAATTCCCTTGCCCATGACTCCAACGCAGTTGACGGTGTTGATCAGGGTTTGGGCTTTGGACTTCAAAATGTCACCAACTAGGACCTTCATCTCCCCCTCCTAAAAAAATATATCACTCCTGATGCAAACAGGCAAGTTGATATTCAGTTGCTGAAACCGCAACAAGGCCCGCTCGTTCGCCACATAGGCACCAACAAGATATAATGACATGACGCAGTCCGGCACGAGGACCTCCGTGCACTTCTCTGACTTGTGCCTCATTTCATCGTAAAGGTCTTGCGGATGAGTCCAGTACTGAGCGAACACCCGACCCCGGTCGATCGATTTGAGTCCTTCGGCCACGGGTGAAAAACGGACCCAATCGCTGGCCGCGTTACGATCTGCAATGATAACTTCCGGCAAATCCAACACCTTTGCGTCAACTTTCAGGATACAGATCTCATCATTCTGTGCCCGGCGTTTACTGAGCATCGGATTATGAGCGTCAAAATACAGGTTGGCATAATCGTGCAGAGGCCTCGCACCGGGTATCTGCTTGTTCTTTCGCCGCTCTTGGATCTCCGGCATGGCCACGGAATGATGGTCAAGCTGACCGGAGAGTTTGTGGGAGAGGATGCCATGCTGCAGGATAGATGGAACATTAGCGATTGGTCCGATGAAGTACAGTTTCGTTATCTCGTCACGATTCATCCTTATTCCTCGCCTTCGATGAGGCGGACGACTTCAAGGGATCGTAGGGATTCGAGGCAGCACCGGATGGGGTGGCGGTCGTTGTTCACCCGAAACAACCCATGTATGCTCATATACTTCCGTGCCCCCCCTTTTCCAATTCCATCCCGTGTGCTCCCAAACTTCTCCTTTTCGGACAACGAAATTCATTAAGTGATCCCGCCCTATTGCCTCTAAAAAGTTTCCCCATTTTGCTACACGTCACGGGTTGCCCCCTTTATTCTTGTCCAAAATTGCGGGTTTAAGCCGAAGATTGACTCCTTTTTTCAATATTATCCTGTAATATCAAATAGATTTCTTGGTCCGACCAGGAGGTGCTCATTGTTACCACGAATTCACAATTAATAAGCAATAAAGGGGACGGTTCTATTTATTTTAAATTTTCTATTCCAGAAAATAGAACCGTCCCCTTTTCCATTGTGAGGCTTAGCAGCAAAACGATTCGGAGGAAAGTTTCTTAAATAACTAAAGAACCAGTACATTGATCCCTAAAATCAACTACCTGGCTTGGTCCGGCCCTCAAGACGCTATTTACGGGTCGTGCTCCTGTCTTTCAACTATGTGACGCTGGCGACTGTGCCATCTGCAAGACCTTGACCTCACGGCTGATGCGCTTGGCCATTTTACTCTCCGCTACTTCCAGGTCGTACCGAGCTTGCAGACGCAGCCAGACGGCTGCACTCGTGCCAAAGTAACGTGCGAGTCTCAGCGCAGTATCTGCTGTGATCGAACGCTGACCACGCACAATTTGACTAATTCGTAAGCTTGGTACACCAATATCTTTCGCCACACGATATTGGCTCAGGCCTAATGGCTTCATGAAATCCTCTAACAACACTTCGCCGGGATGAACGGGAAGAAGTTTCTCCATATATGGCCTCCTACTTGTGGTAATCTACAATCTCCACATCTCTTGCCTTGCCCTTGATCCATTTGAAGCAAATGCGGTATTGATCGTTAATACGGATGCTGTGTTGGCCTGCACGGTCTCCGTGCAGTGCTTCCAATCTGTTACCAGGGGGGGCGGACAGGTCGCGTAAATCGTCAGCATCATCCAGGTAGACAAGTTTGCGTCGAGCCGTTTTCTGAACAGTCAAAGGCAGCTTTCTGGAAACGATGCCTTCGAAGATTTTTTCTGTCTCGGGGTCAGCAAAAGAGTCTATCATACCCTATAGTATCACGTGATGATATTATAATCAAGGGCTCGCGAATCGGGATCTGTCGGTTTCTGGTGAGAAGGTATAAGGCCAAAGGTGTAAGGTGAAAAAGAACGATTTACTTAGCCTTCCGGGACATCAGGGACCGGTCCAGGCCCTGCAGCCCACGGCATCCGTAAAAAAAGGGGATAAATCTTTATCTTTGACTTTGCTTTCGGTTTGTTTCGACAGGAACCGCATAGAAGCTCTCCTCCAAGCAGCTATGTCAAGGATAAGGATTTGACCCCATGTCCTACCCCATTCGGAATGTCAACAAGGAAAAAGATAAGGTGGACGTTGGGGCAAAGAGAAATAATTGCGACGCCCCCGTGTATTTCAACTTTCGCATCGCCACCCCACCTGACATAATATCTTCCTTCCCTTCGCCACCGGCCCCTGCCGGTCATCCAGTCTCGCTTGTCTCGGCATGTCCTCTAACTTACATCTTTCCATATCTCCTGTCAGCTATTATTTCTCTTTGCCCCAACGTCCCCATCTTCACCTAAATTTTCTTGACCTAAATTCAGAGTGATTGTGCCCCGTTGAAAAGTTCGATATTCGGCTCGTCAAGGCCTTTTTTAATCGGAATCCGCACTCGAATGTGTCCCATTGGCCCATATACTAACCGACGGGTCCGGACAACCTCTTTAATTGTTTTATCAACGGCTGAATCTCGCCTGGGGGATCTCCATCCCGAAGGTGATCCAGTGCAATAGATTTGTGGGGTATGGGTGCTGATTCTTGCGATATCGGTCTCAGTGGGTAAAGGTTTCACTCCGCTCGCGAAAGGCGTTAATAGTGCAATAGGATTTGTGGCAACCATTTCTTGCCACATTTCTTTACAATAGGCGTTCGAAGATCCATGATGTGGGACCTTTATTATGAGTGCTCGCTCACGAGGGCGATTTCTTGAGAGCACAACTGCCTGCCAACCTAAACGATTATCTGGATGATTCTCCAGGTCAGAACCTAAGAGAACATGTAAATCTCCAACAATTACCCACAAAGCCACTGAAACATGATTAGGTCTTTGTGCAATAGCCCTTCGTTTTGGTGTTTTTACCTTCGGTATTAACAACTGACCGATTTCTCTTAAGGCAAGTGTTATTGCTGCATCAGATGGAGATAAAGAATATACCTCCACATTCAAAGGGCGATCATTTTTGGTGTAGTATAACAGGCGACGATCAGCGATTGCCCATCCCGGTTCTAACAATTCCGGCCTAATATAACCCCTGCGGCTTTTAAGCACTTCAAAGATGCGGTTAAACTCATCTACACCTGAATTTTCTATAAAGCCCCGTTGGCTATACAGACTAACAAACTGAACAAATTCCCCGCAACGAAGTGCATCAGAACAAACAAATTTGGCATTATGACAGGAGGCAAGAATTGCCGAGGCACCCTCTATATGATCGTCGTGCCAATGGGTAATGACGAAAAGCTTGACATCGGTAGCTGCATTGACACCAAGTGCTTGAAGATATTGTAGAGCAATGGGGATCCGAGTATTTCTATCGAGGCATGAATCAACAACCATCCATGCGTTTTTGCCCAGATGTATTACGATGCACTCGCCTATACCGGGTCCAAAGATAGAAATCTCAGCCTCATATCTGGAAGGAGGACAGTTAACGTTTCCAGCCGAGGCTCTCACTTAATGATTCCGCTTCCCTTCGTGAAGAAACTAAATCTTTCTCTTTCCACATAGGAATACGTCGAAATCGGATCGCAGAAACTCTTAGACGTTGTCCGTCAATACGATCTTGATAGCCTATATCCCAATAAAATACAGCACCAAGTACTGCTAGCTCACGGTCTGATTCCGAAATTTCCTCAATCGAGAACGTTATTTCTTCAACAAACCCTGGTCTTGTTAGATCTCTAATATGAGCTCGACATTCGTCTCCAGAGATTTCTAAAACAGTTCCTTCGAATTGTTGCAAAACTTTAAACCGGTGTCGAGGTTTAAAAGGTCCTGGCAGAATAACAACAGGGGGAGCTGTTAACCCTAAGCTTGCAGGTGCTTCAGTTGAAATTGCTAACACGTTCCCGCTAACCTGTCCAACATTTTCTTCTTTAATTGGTTTAACATCCTTGTCAACAAAATATTCACTAACTTCTTTCGATTGTTCGGCAACAAAGCGCGTCGCTAAATCTCGCATCATTCCACCTTCTTTATAAGATGATTAGCAATACTTTCAGACTTTAGAAGAACTTCTTTCCAAGAACCCTTTAATATATTTAACATATTTTGGATATTGTTGTCTTCAATTTCATAGTGATTATTGACTTCGATAAAAATTCCAGGATCGACTTGTTTAGATGGTTCAATCCTTACTCGAGTGAAGCCCAGAGGGTCATCTCTCGGATCTTCCATTGTTAATGATTGAAGTCCCGGTCGTTCCATTATTCCATGCCAGACATCTTTTGGCGCAATCATGTGGCCAAAAGCATGCCATTTCTCTCTAGAATCCATCTTAAAATGCATAACCCGGTTCATCCCCAGCGCCCGAACAGGCGTATGATCAAGAATAGAGAAAGTTCCAAGTACCAAATCTGAAATTGGTCCGAAGTTTGCTTTATCTGTTGTCTCGACAACAAAACGCTCCATTTCTACCTGAAGTTTAAACCACTCAAGAGAGAAAATACTTACTGCTGGATGAGTCACTTCGAGTTTAGCAGAATCTGCTTCCTCAGGCCTAATCAATTGATTGATTTTAAACCAAAGGGGATGGAAAATAGCAGGGTTAAACGACCCTAAAACAACAATGGACGAACCATCAATTTCGGGAATCAGAGGCATGTTCGGCTTCCTCTTTGAACTTTCTCAATCTAACACAGATTTAATGACAATTACAAGGGTAAAATTGCAAATAATGTCAAGGGAAAATAGGGACAGCGCCTATTTTCTTGACATGTTTCTCGCTTTTAACTATCATCCTCACCATGCCACGAATATCAAGAGCGGTTGCAGTCGGCCACCCTCACCATGTAACCCAGCGAGGCAATTACCGTCAGACCGTATTTGAAACCGACCATGATTACCTTCTGTACCTGGACTGGCTAAAAACTTATTGCCAGAAGCATTCCCTCAAGATGTGGGCGTACTGCCTGATGGGCAACCATGTGCATTTCATTACTGTGCCAATGGAGGAAGATTCACTTGCCAGGGTATTCAATACTTTGCATATGAGGTATTCACAGTATATTAATGACAGGCGTAATGCACGAGGGCACCTCTGGCAGGGCCGCTTCTTCTCCTGCGTATTGGACGAGAGACATCTGTACGCCGGGGTTAAATACGTTGAAAACAACCCGGTGCGGGCAGGGATCGCAAGAAAGGCCGATGCATATCGGTGGTCAAGCGCACGAGCCCATGTGCGCAAAATAGCTGACCCTGTACTATCGGGCGACTGTTATTTGGAGAAAAACATCAAAGACTGGTCTGAGTACCTTGCATCTTTTGAAGACAAGTTCCTGATTGATGCCATCAGGACAAACACCAAGACCGGCCGACCCTGTGGAGAAAACTCCTTTATAGCCGCTATCGAGAACCTCCTTGGCAGAGGATTAGCGGCGCAGCCGAGGGGCAGGCCAAAAAATAGAACAGTGAAATAGAATAATGGGCGCTGTCCCTATTTTCCTATTCAAGGCGATTTCCCGTATTGCCCTGACAACGTGCACTCTTTTGATATTCATGGGTATCATTTCTATGCCTCCTCTTATTTTACCTTCTCAATCCACCTTCTTGTTCCCATCATACCGAGTTACCGGTGCCTGGCACCAAGCTTAACTTTCCAAACGTATTGCCTCTGATATAACGGAACGATATACCTTCGTTTGCCGTCGAACAGATGAAATATGCTACGTGCGTAAGCCTTCATCTTCCATCCTTTCCTGCAAAATAGTGGGAATGTCCTTGACTTATTGTTTGTTCTATATCCTTCATCTCAAATGTCAACACATTACAACCCGGGAAAAACTTCCGCATAAAATCCGCAAGTCATATGGCATAAAGTAACTTATCTCCTGCCGCGATGTATTCGTAATTAATACAACCTCAATTTCACCACCCCTTCTTTAGGGCCTCAATCTGGGATACGGAATCAAGCACCCGATTACACGATTCCCAATCTATGTTCTCGATACGATCGTATTTCATTTCAAAGGGATGGCGCTCTGGAAGCTCGTCGATCACCCGTTTGGCCTCTTCTTCTTCATGAAGGGCTGCCCAGACCCACACATCTTCCAGAGTATCGGGGATCTGACCAAACATATTTCGGATGTTCTCCAGGCGCGACGACAAAAGCTGATGAACCCGGTCTTCTACAGAGCCCATATAGCGCATGTTGAAGATTAAAACTTCTGGTCGGAGCTGGCCGATCCGCTGAATGCGTCCCTTACGTTGTTCCAGGCGTGTTGGATTCCACGGTAGGTCTAAATTGATCAGTGATCCCAAACGTTGGAGATTAAGGCCCTCAGAAGCGGCATCCGTCCCGATAACGAGCCGCAATTCTCCTGTGCTGATTCGTTTCTTGATTTCGTCCCGGTCCATACGCTGAAAGATCCCATCTCGAATGATTCCCGAACCGGACACCCTGGCGTATATCCCGATCGTTTCAGTCGGCAGACGTTTAGATAGCTTTTGCCCCAACCAGAGGACTGAATCGTAATACTGGCTGAAGACGATGCAGCCAATGGATAGCCAGTCAACTGTACCTAACGCTCCCTTGGAAAGGATTTTCTCCACCAGGTGGAGCTTCGGATCTTCGTCTTTGTTCTCATCAAGAATCTTCAGAAATCGTGCTAACGCTTCTCGTTCCTCTTTGGTGAGTGGATAGATGGAGGAGAGCGTTTCTTCTGCTTCATTTTCTCCTTCCTCATCGGCCTGGTCATCCTGTGTCCCCAGCATTTTCATTGCGGTCAACCGACCCGCCTCAATAGTACTCCCCACACGGCGCAAAAGGATGGTTTTCATGAACCCGGAATTGAGCCCGGGTCTTCGGGCAAGGAGGGCGCAGAAGTCTTCTGCAGCCGCATAAGCATCGCGAAGGAAAGGCGGAAGAGTAATGGCCTCTTTGTCATCCTCACCAAAAAGGCGAACTTTAATCGGCTGAAGGTACGGTTCGTTGGTCTGGGGGTTGATGGTATTTTCCAGAAAATCCCGTGTCCGCCTGATAATATTCCGAATGAAAGGGTTGTGCTCCTGGAAGAAACTTTTGTAAAGGCGACGAACCCTCTGCTGGTCCGGCTTGGGAAGATCATCGAAAGCTTCAGGCTGAACCCAGGTATCGGATGGTGCGGCGTTCAAGCCGCGACGAAGCAATTCGAAGTCCTTGCCCTCTGACGAAGGAGGCAGAGGATCGCGCATCCACTCCCACAGTTCATTTGTTTCCCGGGGTGAATCCACCCTTCCCAGAACTAGATCCAGGCCTTCCAGCGGACGTGTTCGCCAGCGGCTATATGGGCTTCCGAGAACAAAATCTTTGCCACTGTTCAGAACATTGAGAAGGTCCCAGGCTTCAATTGGATCAAGCTGGACAGGCGTCGCTGTGGCAAGTAGCAGACTTTTAGCCCGAGGGGCGATTTCCATGAGAAAGCGTAAGAGGTTGTTTGGCTCAGGTTTCTCTTGCCGGTGGGTGGGACCGATGTTGCTTCGCCTTGCCCGGTGAGCCTCATCCAGAACAACACACTCGTAGTCGAGATCTTTCAAATAATTGACCCCTTCAGCCCCCCTGATGATGAGTCCCGTTGAGACAATGCCGATTCGCCTTGGACATTTTCTCAAGCCTGCCGGACCAAGTTCCGGGTAGGTCACCCCCTGCTCGTCGATCCACTGCTTGCCAGTCCAGCGCGCCGAAGGCATGGTCAACATGTCCCAGAGTTCGTCCTGCCATTGGGTTATGAGAGGGCTTGGTACGAGGATCAGAATAGGCTTTTCTCCATAGAGGGCCATGAGCTTCGCTGCAAGGGCAAGTTGGACCGTCTTCCCCAAACCCACCTGGTCGGCCAGCAGATACCTTGCCCCGCTATTCTTATGGGCGTCAAAGGCCAGTTTTATGAAGTATTTCTGATGTGCCCACAGGCCATTCTCCCGGCGGTAGATTGGAAGTTCCACAATAGGCTCTGCAGGCTTCGCTTCTTCGCTTTTCCACGCTGTAACATCCGGGACCACGACCCGGTGGATCAGGCGCACAACGTCTTCAATTACGGCCTCCGACAGCTCTACCGCCTGCGGGGATGACCACAGGGCATCGAATTCTTCCTGTACCCACTGAACCCCTTCCGGGCTCTCATCAAGCCAAACCAGCTCATAGTTATTTGTCCAGGCCGTCCGGGATTCATTCGCGCTGCCGATAAAACAAACCCTGCTGCCATCTGTCCTTGTAATCACCCCTGCTTTTCCATGGATGAGACCGAAAGCCGAATCGGGCAGAACCTTGATCTTAATACGGCCATCTCGAAGGAAATCATAGAGCCGTTGGAGGCGGCCTTTCATGGGATCGGTGATTTCAATAGGCAAGGATACACACCACTCCCTCCACATCCCCCATTTCGCTGCTTGGGCCGTTTGGACATCCATGGCACTGAGGCAGGAATTGCACACCACCCGGACACAGGCTTCCTTTACGCCTGGTGCCATCTGCTCCAAGGCTTCCCCGGCCACTTCTAATAATGACGAACTGAAATACCCAGCGATCCTGTCATAATGACGGGCATCCTTTAACTGGGAGGGTAGGAAATCCTTTAAAGGACCGCGTCTTGAGGAGTAACGATGGATCATACACCGTCCTCTGAAATGGCGCCACGCAAAAGGTGGGCGGCATCGGCGTCTTTGCGCCAGTGCTCCATAGTGGAGGGCTTCTTGGAGAGATAATCCAGCAGGGCGAGGATTGTTTGTCGTCTGTCCCAATAATTGGATAGTCCCTGCTTGAGATAAGTCAAACCAGGCTTTGGATTTTCTTCTTCCACCGTCTTGTAGATGGCGAAGAGGACCTGTCTTAGAAGGGTTCCGGCCAATCCCTGCCCGGATAGGTCACGGCCCTTAAGTTCGGTAGGCGTCTTGAGCCGTGTCCGGTTGGCGATATCGCTCCCCAACAGACCTCGATAATCCTTTACACCGAAGCCCCGGGCGAATTCCTGATAGACGCCATCACGGTATTCCCCATGGGCCTCCACCTCCATGCCTTTAAGATAAAAACGTTCTTCCGGGCTGAGATATCTCCAAATCGATCTGTCCAAGCCGTCGGGTACAAGGAAGTCGGAGGCGATCTTTACAGCACTACGGATCAAGTCTGCCAAGGGCGAAGATTCCCCCGACTTTCGCACACGCCGAAGTTCTCTTTCCACATCGATGTCTTCTATGGCGCTGTAGGCAGTCACCACGCGGAGGGCAGCCGCATAGGCTGCGAGTTGGTAGTCCGCATCGCTGAAGTTAGGATCATCCTTATCATCTATTTCAATCATGGTTTTGAGCTGTCTCTGAACCTCGGCCAGAACCTCGGGATAAATGTCCGCCCGGTCCCCTCGAAGCTCTCCTTTCCTTTTTCGTAGAATTAAGAGGACTGTGCCCTGGACGTACTTTCCTGTTCTAAAAGCCGTATCCGTTTCCGTGGCGATGGTCCAAGCTGCTGTCACATGAAGACCCGCTGTCCAAAGAATAAGAGCCAAGTCTGACCATACCTCCACATCCTGATGAGTGAACATAACCAATTGAAAGCCGTTGTCAGGCATGTTTTCAGCAAGACGACGGTAGCACTCTACCATGGCCAGTCGAAAGTTTTCCTCAGAACCCTTTACAGCCAATGCTCTCTTGCTATCGGCATACCAATCAGGAAAGAGTTCGGGTAGACGTTTCTCGTACCAAGCCAAAAAAAGTTCTGAGAGTTCCTCATAGTTGATGGCGTCGGCATAAGGTGGGTCTGTAATCCAAATGTCAGCGATGTAGGTAGTGGCGCGGGCATCAAGAGGTATAATTTCTGATTTGTTGAAAATTTGCTTTTCTGGCAAACTCAAAAACCAAATGCTTTCAAGCGAGATGTTTGTATTTACTGGGTAATTGAATAAAGTGTTTAATGCTTGGTTATAATACGCATTGATACCCTTCTCCACATTTTTATATGGATTCCAACGAGATAAGCGTGAACACCAATCAGCCAATTTCCCAATGCTGACCAAAAGAGCCACCTGAGACAGGAAGTTTGAACTAATCTTTTCACAAATTTCTTGATACAACCCAATCGTCAACAACTGCCGAGGGTTGTATAAGTGGTACCAGTGGGTCCAACCACGCGTCCGAATAGGTTCGTCGGTTTTGTCCCCTGGTTCGATTTTTCGGCTGGGGATGTATCCTTTCGTCTGCCACTTGGAGAAACGTTCCTTGAGCAGTTCGAGAACACGAACCTCTCGCTTCCGATCTGCTTCCGTTGGCGTCCGGTAATATTTATCCCCGGTTTCGGGGTCTACCCAGCGGATGCAGTAGAGGCGTTCCTGAAGAACATCATCCGGTCTCGGCACGAGATCGTCAATCTCCCATCGGCGCAATCCCTGTCGGCCTCGGAGCTCTTCAATAGGAGTAGCTTGTCTGGAATGGGGATTTAACCAGTTCCCATCTTTGTCTACGGGGCATCGGATGCCATCTGCCCAAGTCCCCTCAAGTTTGGCCTTTTCCATCTCTTCTGTGCTGATGCCCTGAATTATCTCTATTTGAAAGGTTCTTCTAGCCTTGTCAGGAACAAGTTTTGCAATGGTATTAGTTTTTTGGCCAATAATCCAGGAAGGAGCAAGTGGTACACGCCAGCCTGTTAGAGGATCTTTGACTTCAACACAGTATAGATAATAGTCGGCCTTCCACCCTTTGCCAATTCTCTTTTCCGTCTCTTCATCTATCCAGCCTTCATCGTTCCTCTCGATACCCCACTCGTCGATCTGTTTTTGAACAGCTTTATAAACGGTTTCTTGAACATTTCGAACTTTTTCAGCGACCTCGCTTCCTCCACCGACAAGATGAATCGCTGCCCACGTGAGGAGGGCACCGACGGGATTGAGGTCGGCGCCATAGACCTCAAAGCCGAGGACAGCAGCTTCAAAAGGAACGCTTCCTCCGCCACAGAAGGCATCCCCCACCCGTGGGATGTGAGCAAACCGTCGTTTTCCGAATTCTCGCACCAAACCCTGGAGAGAGTTCACATTTGTTCCAAGATGGGCGTTAATCTCTTTCCATGCCTCTTCAGACGGACCTACGATCTCCTCCGGTCGCATGCAATAGGAAAGCTTCTCGTCATAACTCATCCGGTTGAAGGCCCGGTGCTGCATATGTCCCCGATCTTCCCGGCTCGCGGACTTCTTCCACTGCCATTTGTCGCCCTTCCGGGTAAAATAGAATTCCCTTTCCGTTTCGGCTGCGTATTGATAAACCTCGGATGCGGAGATATTCCCCCGGAGCCTCCTCCAAAGGCCTTCTTCGTCCATGGTCATAAGCTTCAGAAAAATCTCCCGATCCTTCTTCGGATCATCAGAGGCAGGGATGAGGAGCCCGAGAAGGGCCGCCCGAACAAGAACGAGGGGTTTGCGCCCCCACCATTTGCCCAGGCCGGTGAGAGTCTGACTGTTATTGGCTTTCCTCTCTTTATAGCTCTCCTTAGAAAGCTTGCTCACGGGAAACTGGGTTTCGATGAAGGTCAGATCCGGCATGTTATACCTTTAAATCTCATCAAAAAGACTGCCTTGCCCGGGCTGTTTTTTTTTACCCTTCTTCTTTTTTGGGAACGGCCCGGAGATCACCTTGTCAACAGGTGTTTCGTCTTTTTGAGGAAGCTGAATATTCTCCGGTTCCTCAACGAACCGTTCCCGAGGCATGTCCGGAACGGCATTTTCTGAAAAGGCAATCTTAATGGCCTTTCGCCAACCCCGGTCACGTCCCACGTCTGCTCTCGTGAAGGTGGCGTTAACGGTCGTGTAGAGCCACCATCGCTCTTCCGGCTCTAGGCCTTTCCAGTTGGCAATCACATTCGGAATGAGAGTTTCATCTATATCTTCCGCAGCCCAGGCAAGAAGGGTTAACTCCTTGCCAAAATGGGGAGCCAGGATGTTCCCTTTTCCAGTTTTCCAGTCAACTGATCGGTGTCCAGCAGCACGGATCCGCTTGTTGAATTGGTCTCTCGTCGCGTCGGCAATGCGCCCCCAACGGTAATGGTCGAGTTCCACCTTTACGATGGGAGGTTTTGGAGGAGCCACGGTCTCTCCCCCATTCCACTCGAAGTGCTCTTCAACAGTAACAGGCTTTTGCTCTCCTTCCGGGATATGAACCACGAAATGGTGAGCAGATTCCCAAGGGTCGAAGCCAAAACCGATGAACTGTCGTTTCTTACGGGCGATCACTGGCGCACTTCCCCTTCCTTAAGCTCGGTCTTGAGTTCAGCCACCATATCGAGAAGCTGCTGGCCGGAGTCAAACTTTAGGCTTCCAATATCGACGCTCAGGTTTCCATCTGGGATGAATTCCTTCAGGGTGTCCGCTCCCCGTTCAAAGTGTGGGATAGCGTAATGGATGTCCTCGGGTGTGCTGAGTTCGATCCAACGGGTATCCCGCATGATGGTTAAGCGGACACTTCCCAATTCCGCGCCATATTTCTTTGCGGTTTCCAAGAACTTGTAGCTTTCGCCAGTAGAGTCTCTCTTGAAACCCCGTTTCCAAACGGCTGCCCTGTTGCGGTCTATGGTAGTCCCGACGTCCACCTTACCCTTTGGGGCTGTGATGGTCACAGGGATAGATTTGACACCCCTCTCTTCCGCAACAGCAACGACGACTTGGCAGTCCTTTGGCACATCAAAGGGCTTTTCATAGGATGTACCACGCGTTTCGGCGCTCGAACCATCGGTAGTGTATCGGATTTTCCCGTCCGGAATCACCTGCAGTTCACACTTGCGTTTCGACCCTTCTTGGTAAAACCGGTGTTTGATAGAAATTGTGTTCGTCCACGTCGCCGCCTCTCCCGTGCTGTGCTCTCCCGCAGAGTCAACACACAAGAAAGAGAGTCGCACTGCCTTGGTCTTAATGTCGTAGTCTTCAAGCTTCTTTGAGGAAGTCGTAGCTACGTCGTTTGTCTCCATGTGGACCACGTTTCCGTTGAGGGGCCGGAT
>Ga0315292_10001040_pt1 | contig 14234 bp, 9 predicted proteins | sample YL17G13_0_MG_FD_204029 | JGI IMG/M metagenome (GOLD analysis project Ga0315292, IMG submission 204029) | Sediment microbial communities from Yellowstone Lake, YNP, Wyoming, USA - YL17G13_0 | ecosystem: Environmental > Aquatic > Freshwater > Lake > Sediment | place: USA: Wyoming | collected... | reverse complement strand
AGACTCTCCGTCTCTGTGGCGAAATGGCTTCGAAGTATAAAGTCGGTGCTCACATTCATGTCGCAGAAGATAAGGCGGATATTACAGATGCAGAAGAAAATTACCGCTGCAGTGTGGTTGATCGTTTAGAAGACAATGGAATTCTTCGGAGGGATTCAATCCTTGTCCATAGTGTTCATCTGAGTGCAAAGGAATTGGAGAAAGTTAGAAGCGCGAAGAGCTGGATCATACACAATCCGCGTTCCAACATGAACAACCGCGTTGGTTACGCACCGTTACATTTATTTGGTGAACGTGCCGGATTAGGTACGGATGGATTCCCAGCCGATATGTTCGAGGAATCGAAAATCGGATTTTACAAGCGGCAGGATTCGCATGAAACTGAAAACGTAAGCATGACACAGCTTCTACAAAACGGACAGCGATTGATTTCAGAAATATATAATCACAAATTTGGAACACTCGAGAAGGGATCTGCCGCCGATCTTGTTATCCTCGATTATCAGCCCCCAACACCGATGACGATAGAAAATCTTGCCGGACATTTTCTCTTCGGCATGAATTCATCTATGGTCGAATCGGTGATGATTGACGGTAAATGGGTTGTGAAAAACCGTGTGCTGATCGGATTCGATGTTGAATCGGTCTATGAAAAATCGAAGAAGGTGGCAAAAAATTTGTGGGAGAAGATGAAGAAAATTTCTTAGTTCATTATTAATTCAGACTTTTCACGGTCGAATCGAGAGAATACATTGCTTTCCTTGTAAATCACCCAAATTTTCACGAAATTGAAGCAATCATTCTCAAAATTAATCATGAAACATAAAATCATCGGCAAGGGAGAACGCAGGGTTGATGCCCTCGGGAAAGTTACCGGCAGGGCGAAGTTTGCCGAGGACTATAACGTTAAGCATCAATTATATGGCAAAGTGCTTCGTGCGAAATATCCTCACGCGAAGATTTTGAGTGTCAACACTTCAAGAGCCGAAAAGCTCGATGGTGTTGAGGCAGTTCTTGTTGCAAAAGATATTCCCGGTGAAAGAGTATTCGGCATCGTTGTAAAGAACCAGGCAATCCTCGCATCGGATAAAGTCCGTTACCTTGGCGATGGTGTTGCGCTTGTTGCAGCGAAGACAAAAGAGATTGCTGAAGAAGCTCTCGCGTTTATTAAGGTTGAGTATGAACCGTTACCGGTTGTCTCCGATCCTGAAGAAGCGCTCAAGCCAAACTCACTGAAAATTCATGGCGAAGATAATACTTTCGTCCATCATAAAGTCCGAAAAGGCGATATTGACAAAGGATTTGCCGATGCTGATTTCATTATTGAGAGAAAATTCAAAACACAATTTGTTGAACACTCTTACATTGAACCAGAAGCAGTTCTTGTAGAACCCGCCGAGCATGGTGGAGTGAGAATTGTTGGCTCAGTACAGAATTTATTCTCAAGCCGGCGTTCTGTTGCTGCTGCACTTAACCTTGATCTCAACAAAGTACAAATTATTCAGGCAACGCTTGGCGGATCATTCGGCGGTAAGGATGAAGTAATGACAGCGATGTGCTGTCGGGCTGCACTACTTTGTATGAAAACAGGCAAGCCCGTGAAGATGGTGAACACGCGTGAAGAGTCGATGATCGAAAGTTACAAGCGACATCCGTACGTCCTCTATTATAAGTGGGGTGCAAAGAAGAACGGCTCGATCACCGCAATGAAAATTAAATGTATCGCCGATGGCGGCGCGTATGCTTCGATGAGTCCGTTTGTAACGTGGCGCTCGGTCGTTCAGGCGACGGGTCCATACTATTGCGAGAATGTTAAAACAGATGTTTATGCAGTTTACACGAACAATAATTACACGGGCGCGATGCGCGGCTTCGGTTCACCGCAGGTGAGCTTCGCTATCGAATCGATGATGGATGAGCTTGCAGAAAAAGTTGGAAAGGATCCGTTAGAAATTCGTTTACAAAATGGATTTGAAACCGGGGCTATTACTGCAACAGGTCAGAAGCTTGATCATCGTGTAAGCTTGAAAGAAGTTTTGACTAAATCAGCAGAAGCGGCTGATTTTCTAAATAAATGGAATCAATATCGCACACCATCAACATCTCCGAAGCGCAGAGGTATCGGACTTGCATGCAGTTATCGCGGAGTTTCACTTGGCGCTGAAGGAACCGATGCCGCCGGTACAATTGTGTCGGTTCAGACAGATGGAAGCGTGATTGTTTCATCAGGAATTACAGATATGGGACAAGGTGCACAAACGCAGATGTCGCAGATTGCTGCCGAGGTTCTTGGAATAGGGATGGATAGAATTCAGTTTCTCAACACAAACACAAGCCGCGTTCCCGATTCAGGACCTACAGTTGCTTCAAGGGGAACAATCATGGGTGGAACAGCGGCAAAAAAAGGAGCCGAGATTGTTCGTGCCTTTCTCATGAAAACTGCGACTGAGATGACCGGGATAGATGTTATGTCGCTGGATTTAAAAGATAATTATCTGATTGATAAGAACAACGGTGAGCAACTTGCATCTTTCAATGAAGTTGCAGCGGAATGTTTCAAGAAAGGCAGACCTATATACGGTTTCGGATGGCATAAATCGCCGCAGACTTCGTGGGATGAACACAATGGCCAGGGTGAGGCGTACTTCACTTTTGTTTACGGGGCGAACGTTGCAGAAGTGGAAGTCGATACGGAAACGGGTAAAGTTGATGTAGTGAATTTTGTTTCATGTCATGATGTCGGTAAAGCAATTAACCGTAATTCGGTTCTCGGACAATTTTATGGCGGTGTTGCAATGGGACTCGGTTATGGATTGTTGGAAGAATTTGATTTTGAAGATTCGGTTTCCAAACAGTTGAACTTCGATGAGTACTTAATTCCAACATCTATGGATGTTCCGAATATCACTCCCATCATTGTTGAGAATGAAGATGCAGCCGGTCCGTTCGGTGCAAAATCCATTGGCGAACCGACAAACGAAATCGCTGCGCCAGCGATCATCAATGCAATTTATAATGTGACGGGCAAGCGCATTTATGAAATCCCAGCAACACTGGAGCGAGTTCTCCTCGGGCACAAACTGACAAGGAAAGGTGAACGCAGTTCGATGAAGAAAGATGAAGTTGTTACTGACTCGTGCAAGATTAGACCGGAGGGAAAATAAAACCCTTCGAATACAAAGCTGTTCATTCAATCGAAGAAGCATGTACTGTTTTAGCAGAGTACGGCTCAGGTGCTCGCATTTTGGCTGGCGGAACAGATTTACTTGTAGAATTAAGAAAGCCAAATGTAAAGCCACCGAAAGTTATTGTCGATATTTCATTCTTAGATGAATTATGCAATATCAAATCCCAGTATGGAACAGTAACACTTAAACCGTTAGTAACACATTCTCAGATCGTTAACTCGAAAGTTGTCCAACAATACACTTCGCTTCTTTCGCATGCTGCATCTGTTATCGGTTCGCCTCAGATTAGAAACAGAGGAACAGTCGGTGGAAATATCATGAACGCTGCGACTTGCGCGGACACTGTTCCGCCGTTAATAGCACTCGGTGCTAAGGTTACACTAAAATCAAAATCGGGTTCAAGAGATATCGAGTTATCTGATCTTTTTATAAAGCCATATCAAACAAAAGCACAGGCGGATGAAATTCTGACCGAGATCCAATTTCCGAAACTTGTACCGAATGCGAAAAGCTCATTCATAAAGCTTGGACGAAGAAACGCGCTCTCAATTTCACGTTTGAGTGTGGCTGCAATTCTCACTCAAGATAAGAATGGAAAAATTACCGATGCACGGATTGTTCCGGGTGCTGCTCTTCCTGTCTGGAGAAGAGTTGCAGAAGCGGAAAAGATGCTCATCGGTGAGAAACCATCAAAAGAATTATTTGCTGCTGTCGGACAAAAAGTATCTGAGGTGATGATCTCTTACACAGGAAGACGCTGGTCGACTAAATACAAAGAACCGGTGATAGCCGTTCTAGTGAGAAGAGCTTTGGAACAATGTTTATGAAGACTGTAATAATCAATACAACAATTAACGGTCGAAAGTATAAACTACCGGTATTACCAAACCAAACACTTCTCCATTTATTACGTGAAGAGCTTGGCTTAACCGGGACCAAGTGCGGATGTGAAATAGGTGAGTGCGGTGCTTGCACTGTGATTCTTGATGGTGAAGCTGTGAATTCCTGCCTCGTGCTTGTTCCTCAAATCGATGGAAAAAAAGTTCTCACTGTAGAAGGATTAGCAAAAGACGGAAAGCTTCATCCACTGCAAGAATCGTTCATGGACCACGATGCAGTTCACTGCGGCTTCTGTACGCCTGGAATGCTGATGAGTGCAAAAGCGTTGCTCGATAAAAACCCGAATCCTGATGAAAAAGAAATCCGGACCGCGATCTCCGGCAATCTATGTCGCTGCACCGGATACGTACAAATCGTTGAGGCTATTAAAAATGCAGCAACCAAGAATTTGAAATGAAACTATTTATAATTAAAGTTAATTCAAAAAACTTATTATTAATTCGACAAGTGTAAAATGAGATTCGCCGTAAGAATTCAAATTGTTATAATCATGGTACTTTCCCTATCGGTATTTCTTAAGGGACAACAGATTGATCCGAATGTGTCGGATATTATTAACAACGCTAATATTGATACCTTATCGAAATATGTTAAACAGTTAACGGGAGAGATTCCTGTTACTATCGATGGCTTAGAGTATACAATCGCATCGCGATATTATACAACTCTCGGTAATAATAAAGCGGCATTTTACCTTTTTGAAACACTACAAAGTTTCGGCTTAAATGCTCAATTCCAGGACTTTGAAGAAAGAGGGCGTAATGTTTATGCTGTACAAGCTGGCAAAGAATATCCTAATCAAATGTATATCATTTGTGCTCATTACGATGATGGGCCGCCTGGGTTAGTCGCACCAGGAGCGGATGATAATGCGAGCGGCACCGCAGCAGTTCTTGAAGCTGCGCGTATTCTCAGCAAGTATCAAACATCGCACAGCATTATTTATGCATTGTGGGATATGGAAGAGGCGGGGCTTGTAGGAAGTAGAAATTACGCCGATTCAGCAGCCGCGCGAGGAGACACTATCCTTGGTGTAATAAACCTGGACATGATAAGTTGGGACGACAATAATGATATGAACATGGATATCCATACACAACCGATTGCAAACTCATTAAAATTATCCGATACAGTACGATCTCTAAATACCACTTACAACATCGGATTAATCCCAATTGTCAAAAATCCTGGAACAACTGCGAGCGACCATGCATCGTTCTGGTGGAGTGGCTATAGTGCTATACTATTGATCGAATCGTTTAGTGATTTTAATGCATATTACCATACAATCAATGATTTATTTAGTAAGTTTAATAATACATTTTTCCACAAAATGTCAAAGCTTGCTATCGGAACATTAGCGATTCTTGTTGGTGTTCAGAATCCAAATGGTGTTGTAGCCAGTTTGCAGTTTCCTTCGGATTATCTTCTTAATCAGAATTATCCTAATCCATTTAATCCAACAACAATCATCCGTTATCAATTACCTAAAAGCGGTCATGTCCGACTTGAAGTGTTTGATGTGCTCGGACGCCATGTTGCAACTCTTATTGATAATACTCAATCACCCGGAGAATATTCTGTAATGTGGAACGCATCAGATTGCACGAATGGGGTTTATGTTTATAGATTGAAAGCAGATAATTTCTATCAAAGCAGAAAAATGATTTTAATGAAGTAAGGAAAAATAGAATTAACTTCCAGCACACCATCAATGACTTTACAGTATGACCAAACTGAATAGGGTAAATTCCATGAGTTCTTTATGAGAAAACACATAAGCAAAATTAAAGACACGAATCGCATGACTGAATTTCTCACTGATGCGCAGCTTCGTGCCGAAATTGAGAAATGCGAATATTGTGAAGAGAAACCATGTAAGGAAGCGTGCCCGGCAGATTGCTCACCCGCAGATTTTATTATGGCTGTTAAAGTTGGCAACCGCGCTGACTTCCGGCGCTCCGCAGCTCTCATCATGGGGAGTAATCCTCTCGGTGGAGTATGCGGCGCTGTATGTCCCGATAGACATTGTATGAAAGCGTGTGTCCACCGTACGTTTGATTCGGCTGTAAACATTCCGGCTGTACAAGCAACGATTATCGAGAAGGCGAAGGCATTTGACGTCATGCCAGAGTTCGTGAACGTGCCGCTAAACGGAAAAAGGATTGCAGTTTTTGGTGCTGGTCCCGCCGGACTTGGTGCTGCCGCCATGCTTGCACAAAAAGGATATGCTGTCGATGTCTTCCACAAGATGAAACAGCCCGGTGGAATGTGCAACCTCATCCCGAAGTCAAGATTGTCATCGGATGTGCTGAAAACTGATATTGATTTTCTTCTATCACTTGGGAAAATAACAATCAATAATGGCAAACGATTTCCTGCTAACACTAAGAAGTATGATGCAACACTCATCGCTATCGGTTTGGATGAACCGTTCATTCCACCTATAGTAGGAAGTGAAGCAGCTGTCGATTGGATTAAATTTCTTGGAGGAGCCACCCGATTCCCGGTAAAAGGAAAGCGCGTAGCAGTTGTCGGTGGTGGAGCAGTCGCACTCGACTGCGCAGAGGAAGCACTCGAACACGGGGCATCAAGCGTAGAGATGTTTGCTCTTGAGACTTGGTCGGAGATGCCGCTCACCGCAAAAGAACGTTTCGCAATTCAAGAATCTGGAATCGCTGTAACTGGTCGCGTTAGAGTAACGGAAATCATTTCAAAAGACAGACGCATTATAGGGTTGAAGACTATAAAAGTTGTTTTACAGCGTGGTAAGAAGTTTCATCCTAAGAACGTGGTTGATTCGAAAGGCACAGAGCAAACCTGCTCAGATGTAGATTTCGTGATTATTGCAGCAGGTGCACGTTCCTCCAACAATAAGCCAACTGATTCGAAAGTGTTCTATGCTGGTGACATGATGAACGGTCCGACTACAGTGGTTGAAGCAGTTGCGGCTGGGAAGAATGTTGCACTTGAGGTAGATACTTATCTGTCTGGTCTATCCATAAAGCGTGAAGAGAAGAAAACCGATAGAGCAACAAAAAGTCGAACACCACTGCCTGGACGTGTTATGATACCGGTTCCAATCACAGCTGAATTCTTCGGACGTAAAATTCTTTCACCATTCTTACTATCTGCAGCACCACCATCTGATGGATACAAGCAAATGAAGAAGGCATACGAAGCGGGCTGGGCTGGCGGCGTGATGAAGACTGTATTCGATAACGTTCCGATTCACATTCCTTCTGAGTATATGTTCGCTTTTTCGCAATCGACATATGCCAATTGCGACAATGTATCCGGTCATCCTCTGAATCGCGTTTGCCGCGAGGTTGAAAAACTGCGGAAAGAATTTCCCGACCGACTGACACTCGCATCTACCGGTGGTCCTGTAACAGGAAACGATGAAAACGACTGTGCTGTGTGGCAGTCAAACACTAAAAAGTTAGAAGCTGCGGGTGTAATGGGAATCGAGTACAGTCTCTCATGCCCTCAGGGTGGAGACGGCACCAAGGGCGACATCGTCTCCCAAGACGCTGAATTGACTGCAAAGATAATTGATTGGATTATGGAAGTGGGAGATGCCGATGTACCGAAGCTCTTCAAACTTACGGCAGCCGTTAGTTCAATCTATCCCATCATCACCGCTATCAAAGAAGTTTTTGCACGATATCCTCGAAAAAAGGCAGGCGTTACACTTGCCAATACATTTCCGACACTCGCTTTCCGGAAAGGTGAAAAGAAATCATGGGAAGAAGGCGTTGTTGTCGGCATGAGCGGCGAAGGCGTTATACCGATTTCTAATCTAACTCTTGCCAATGTCTCCCGACTCGGCGTGACAGTCTCAGGCAACGGTGGTCCAATGGACTACAAAACCGCGGCAAACTTTCTTGCGCTTGGCGCGAAGACCGTACAGTTCTGTACAATCGTGATGAAGTATGGGTACGGTATCGTTGACGATCTTCACTCCGGTCTAAGTTATTTAATGCAAGAACGCGGCATTAAGTCGGTAGACGAACTTATTGGCTGCGCGCTCCCGACACCCATCACAGGCTTCATGGAATTATCGCCGGTTAAAAAAGTCTCTGCTGTACATGCTGATTTATGTCAGCATTGTGGCAATTGCACACGTTGTCCTTATCTTGCCATCGAACTTGACTCGAAGAAAGTACCGATCACAGATCCTGCACATTGTATCGGCTGCTCAATCTGTGTCCAGAAGTGTTTCTCCGGCGCGTTGTATATGCGTAAAAGGACGAAGCGAGAACTGGTCATCTTGAAGGAGCAATAAGTAAAAGAGGGAATTATATGTCAAAGATCATAAAAAACTCTACCCTGAAGTCATCAAGCAAACCGCCGCACGCGAATACACGATGGAATTGTCAAAATGAATTTATGATCAAGTAGAGTAACCCAAAAAGAATGAATCTGTACCAGACCATCTACGGCCGAGCGAAGGAAATCGAAAACGATACCGTCCGGATTCTGATGGATCTCGTTCGTACACCATCCTTCTCCTCGAAAGAGAAAGAGGGAGTGCAAGTGATCCGACGAGAGATGGAGAAGGCGGGCTTCGACGAAATCAGGATTGACGGACTCGGAAGCATCATCGGACGTATCGGAGACGGACCGAGGATAATTGCCTTCGATGGACATGTCGATACTGTGTACGCAGGTGATCGGATGCAGTGGAGCTTCGATCCATTCGACCCGAAGATTGAAGATGGCAAAGTGTGGGGACGGGGAACTGTCGATCAGAAAGGTGGATTGGCAGCAATGCTCTCAGCTTCCAGACTTATCAAAGAATTAAATTTGTATAGCAATCTTACAATCTACTTCATCGGCACAGTGATCGAGGAAGACTGTGAGGGATTGTGTTGGCAGTATTTAATTAATGAAGAAAAAATTCATCCGGAACTTGTTGTTATCACTGAGCCGACGAATATGAATATATGCCGCGGACATCGCGGACGGATGGAAATGCGTGTGGAAGTAAAAGGTCAAGCTTGCCACAGTGGAGCACCCGAACGCGGTGATAATGCCATATATAAAATTGCACGTATCGCGCTCGAAATCGAAAAGTTAGACAAACGATTGCAAAGCGATCCATCTCTCGGTAAGGGATCTATTACGGTCACTGAAGTTGGTTCCGAATCTCCATCAATCTGCGCCGTGCCGGACTGGACAAGCATTCGTCTCGACCGGCGATTAACTTACGGCGAATCGAAAGAGAGTGCTGTGGCTGAAGTGTACGATGCAACGAAGCGCGCTGGTTGCGACGATGCGAAGGTTGTCGTGCTCACATTCGAGGACGCTGCTTACACCGGAATGGTATATCCCGCCGAAAAATACTATCCTACGTGGGCACTGGACGAGAACTCTCCGTATCTCCAAAGCGCCATCAAGGTGTACGCTGGAATGTTCGGCAAAGATCCTCTCGTCGGCATGTGGACGTTTAGCAGCAATGCAGTTGCGATTGCCGGGATGCATGGTATCCCTTGCATCCTGCTCGGTCCGGGGAATGAACTGTATGCGCACGCTCCGAACGAAGCGTGTCAAATCGAGCAACTGAGCGGAGCTGCCGCGTTTTACGCTGCGCTCGTCGCGAAACTGAACGGAAAGATTTAAGAAAGTAAACACCGAGGTTACGTTTCGTTGGCAAAGCTTATTTGAAGAAGAAGTTGTATGTTTCGATAAGTTAATTGAAGAGTTTAATAAAGAGGTTGTAATCTGAACTTTACCCTATAATTCTTCTCCCAATCTTGTCCTGAGCGAAGTCGGAGGAATGGGCGAGGGATATTTAACATCACTAACTAATTATTTGACGCCCCCTGATTTATCCAATCACGAATTAAATTAATTTCAGTCTGTGATAAACTTCCGCCCTGCGGCATTCGGCTGCCACATGTCGATCCAACTACCTTCAGATAAAGCACACTATTATTTGCATCGTTAGGAAAAACGCGATGAAGAGACGTGCAGCTTGACGATGCCGGCACATGATAAAGCTGACTATAACTCACACCTGCTGTAAGCGTTAAACCTCCGTTTGTACCATGGCAACCTGTACAGTTTGCATTAAAAATCGGCTGAATTTGGCCTGCAAAGGAAACACTTTGCGTCGGCGGCTGTGTTACGACAATAATTTGAATTTCCACCGTATCGGGAATTGGCGATTTGCTGTCACTTACAACAATGGATGTCTGACCTGTATCAACTCCGGTGATTACAAGTGTAGAAGAGTTTAAAATCGCTGTAGCGATCAGAGCACTCGGTTGCCTTGTGATTGAATACGGGGTTGTGCCGCCCGATAGTGACACCGGGACTGTGAAAGCTTTTACAACGGTTACATTGGCGCTACCCGATCTGAATCCCGGCGGTGGTACAACCGTCCCAATGTCTTTACAATTAAAAACGATAACAATAAGAGCGATAACGGCAATCAACGATATATATTTTCGGAGTAAAAACATTTTGTTTTCTCCTCCTATAGATAAAAGTGGATAAGACAATCAAATTCGTTATTTCGGTCATCCACCGGTACTTCTTTGAGAATTCTGTACATCGGGCGTATCTCAAGTCCGTTGATCGGGAAAAATTCTAATCCTAAACTATATCTTGATTGACTCCCGCTTTTAAATTTTGTATCCGGATCGTGAAAATCATACATAAACTTCAGATCAAGACCATCAATCAGCAGGTAGTTGAGTTCGAGATATGATATCAACTCGTTTGTCCCATATCCAGCTTTGTCGTTCTTCAAATCAATTTCAGTGCTAAGTGTTAATCCTGCATAACTAACTCCACCGAAACCGCCAAACATTCTGAACGTTCCCGCCGAAGCGTTATTATACCAGGCAGAACCTCCCAGGGAGAATCTAACATCCTCAGCCTGGATCTTTGCATCAACTCTTGTTGAAATTAGTTGGACCTTTCCACTCGAAAAATCGTTCTCCTTCACTCCGTTGAATACACCAACATTCCATGTAAATATCGAGGGCGAAATTCCCACTTCAATTCCGGTATCTTCTCTGCGATTGTTTTGAAAGTCCGTACGATCTCTAACGAATACAGTATGGTCATCTATCTTTGTACCGTACGCAGGGGTGAATCTCCCAACCTTAATATATCCATTTGCCGGAAGAACGCTTGCCAATCCAAAAGCCTCAAATCCATGATAGAGTCCTTTATTAAAATACACAAGCAACTTGCTTGCAAGGCGTACGCTCAAATAAATATTCCCTTGCATTTGGTAAAATGAACTGTAATCGTTTGTTTGTTGGTAATAAAATAACGTTCCAAGATCGGTTCCGAAGCTGACAAAATTATTCAACTGAGTTGTGAAATCGCTTAGGGTCGAATCATCCGACCAAATACGGAGCGGGAGAGTTGTCTTCGCATACATCGCTGCACCGTAGTAATTTCGCATCCCACCGCCATTCGGATCGATGTGGCAATTCTGGCATTTAGCATTCATTCTAATAGCAAATCTCGGCAGGGCTGGCGAGAGTGATATTGCGCCGAGATAAAGAAAAAAAAATATAAAACATTTCAATGTCTGCATGATTACTTATTCCTTCGAATAGTTGCACCATCTGTTAAACATAATGATACCGAGTTATTTTCCCAAAAGCAAGATTATCTATCGTAAAACTTGATAATTAAATTTGTTCTCCACATATTAAATCAGAACAATGTTTTATGATAATTCACACTTCAATGAAAAAAGATTTACCGTTATTAAGAGTAAATAGCTTATTCCACATCGCCAGCTTATGGATAGTGCTAAACATAATAATTTTCTACACCACGTATTCACAAACAAATCCAAATTTCAATGTAAACCTATTGATGGATTACTCGGCAGTAGAAAAGAGTATCGACTTATTTGAAGATGAATACGTCAACACCCAAACGCTTTCCGAGTTAAGAGGTAATCGCATAGCCGCATCGACAACCGGACTAATAGCAAATCGCGGTAATGTGATCAACATTTTGAAAAATTTTCTTGACTCACTTCGGTACCATCAAATCATCAGGGATGATATTTATCATCTTGAAGATGCTAGAAAGAATGTTGCCAACATAAAGGAGCTTCTGGAAGAAATGAAAAAACAAAACTTCAACAGGAGGGTTGCGGCAACGGTTGAGCAGATATTCCCTGAGGATGCGAATTTTTCCATTACTATTCCCGTTTATGTTGTTGCACTTGGACATGAAAATGTTGATGCGTATGTTCGTCGTATAATCTGGCATGGCGATACACCACAATTTGTCGGTGAGAATGCGGGTGAATTAAATATAGTCATTAACCTTACACACTCTATTGATTATGGTACAAATGTAGAAGAGCGTTTTATTTCTCTTCTTGGAGTGGTGGCACATGAAGTATTTCACGCAGCATTCAGTGCGTACAAAGAAAATTCCCGATCATGGAAATATTTTTATAAAAACCGCACAGAATTTATTGACGACCTTCTTGATCTTACTCAAAATGAAGGAATCGCTTATTACTTATCATTCGATCAACGCGGACGCGGGTTTGTGCCACGTGACTGGAATGTCAAAATTCGACAAGTGTTTTCCGAGTTCAATAATAATGCAACGCAACTCTTATCCGACTCGATCACGCACGGGCGAGCAGGGCAACTTATTCGTAAAGCGAATTTAAGTGGATCTTGGGAGAACTACGGTGCGATGACGGGTATGTTCATCGCGCGGGAAATCGACCTTAGATTGGGTAGGGCAACGCTAATTGAGACAATATCTTCAGGTCCCTTTGATTTTTTTCTGAAATATTCAACTTTATCTGAAAGGGACAGTGAATTACCTAAATTTTCAACAAAAATTGAAGAAAAAATCAGAAAAAAGCAAATAAAATGAATTCATCCTTCAGTTGTTAATAACTTGGTTAATCGGTTTTTCATTTAAAATTTGGACTTACTAGAAAAATTTTTGTATATTCATTTCCAAACTAACTATTATCCACGGTTGAAGATTCTGTGGATGTTTTAAAGTAATTTAATAGCTGATAAACTCAATACCAAGGAATTTCAATTTTGGGACAGTTTCATTTATTCCAAACACAGAAAGAACGTTTAAGATTCGGTATCAAGGGTACATATCCTGAGACCCTTATTGAGCAAATGAAAGGGAAATCGGATATTAAACATAGTGTTAATGAATCCCTGACACGCCCGTGGATCAGACATTATTTTATTATGAGAGTTCTCCGTGAAACGAATAACCAGGATGACATACTCACAAGAGATAGTAATCTTCTTGAAATATTCAAGTCGACAATCCCGCTATCAGAAAACTCTTTTATCGAAAGCACATTAAGTTCGTGGCGAATGTTTCTCGATAGTGCATTCCGCGAATCTGATACACCATGGTATTCCGGCATTCGAAAAACACTCGTTCACGACCGCCTTTATTCCGCAATTGAGCAGCTCGAGCTTGAAATGCCAACATCGAATCCTCAACATTTATTCGGCTTCTTAGATCATAAACGTGAGTTGAGAAAAATGCCGCGTGTTCCGGTTAAATTATTTTTCTCTTTACCCGGAAATGAAAAGGAAAAAATCCTTGAAATTCTTCGGCAGGCAATCAACAACAATCCTCATAACATTGACATTGCGCTTCTTTCATACTGTTTCTTTAAAGCGTGGGATCGTTCATCAGAATTCTTAGAGCTTGCCCGAACAGAAAACCGAAACGATCTTGAAGAATGGTATTTCTGGGTCGAAAATGATTTACAAAGTGTTGGTGTTTTGAAACGAGATGCTCGCGATTATCCAACTTCGTTCTTTATCTATGATCGCGCATTATTATTGGCTGCTGAATACAAAGAACTTGCCGATTGGTTCTTGAAAGAGAGTGAGTTCAAAGCAGCCTATCACTTTTATTATAAAGCAAAAGAATTTGAGACTGCGTTAGAACTGCTGCAAAACATCAGTGTGAAAGAATTTGGAGAACTTATAAATCAGCGGCGAATATCTAAAGGTGAAAAACCATTTGATCTCTTCGGCGATACCTCGCGTCTTGCCTCACTTTATCAGGAGGAAATGGAAACACTGCGAGGTTTTGCACGTATCCGCGCTCAGGAATCGTACAAGCAGGTTGCGATTAAAGCACGCCAGCATTTTG
>Ga0315292_10001038_pt1 | contig 14249 bp, 13 predicted proteins | sample YL17G13_0_MG_FD_204029 | JGI IMG/M metagenome (GOLD analysis project Ga0315292, IMG submission 204029) | Sediment microbial communities from Yellowstone Lake, YNP, Wyoming, USA - YL17G13_0 | ecosystem: Environmental > Aquatic > Freshwater > Lake > Sediment | place: USA: Wyoming | collected... | reverse complement strand
AAAGGTTGGAGCTGAAGGATCGTGGGTAAAATCCAGGGGAGAGCTAATCAAGATAAGCGCCTTTCCTGTGAATTGTGTAGATACAACCGGAGCAGGCGATCTTTATGCTGCAGGTTTTCTTTATGGTCTGGCAATAGACCTGAGTCTTGAAAAATGCGGGATTATAGGTTCATTAATGGCTGGCAAGGTAATTGAAATTGTCGGCGCCAGAATGGAGAAGGAAAAGTTCATTGAAATCAGAAAGGAAATTGAGCAGATTATTGACCGTAAATGAATAAATCATTATTTAAAAGTTATTGGACCAGACTGCAAAATAAACATCTGAGGAGTAAGGAAAAGGGAGTCTATGGTTATATGTGGAAGACTTCCTTCAAGATTGTCCTGATCTATCTTGCTGTCATGATTCCTGCTCTCCTTATCGGAAAGTACCTTATTGATCTCAATGCGGTTTTCAAATTTATTTCCAGCCATTTCTCTGACTGGCTCGTATTGATGATTTTTTTACTTTCAGAATCATTCCTTGGTATGATCCCTCCTGATTTTTTTGTGATCTGGAGTGCAAAATTCAATTCACCTTTTCTCCTGGTTTGCATCCTGGGAGTTCTTTCATATATAGGAGGAGCTATATCATACCTTATAGGTCGTCTGTTACTGAAAAACAGAAGAATCAAAGCCTATTCTGAACGTGTTTTTGAAAAATATATAGGTCTGGTAAGAAAATGGGGAGGTGCTTTTATAATCATCTCTGCCTTATTTCCTTTCTCCCCTTTTTCTATGGTAGTCATTGCTGTGAGCCTGTTTAAATACCCTTTCAGACTCTATCTGATTTACGGAATTTCAAGGATCTTCAGATTCATTATTCAGGGAGTATTCTATGTTAATATTCTTAATATTGATCCTGTCCTTGCAGGTTTGTTTTAATCTTAACTTATCGGAAATAATTCTGATTTAGTTTATCTTTGTATGAACTTAAAATGAAGTTGTTAGTTAATGGTTAATGGTTAATTGTTACTGGTTATTGGCTATTTTTCATTGGGAGAATAATTATTACGATCAACAGGCATCCAGGAACCGGCAACATATTACACCAGATTAATAAATTAATTTCGCATTGCCAATGAAAAACTCCGTTAAACTTCTTGCAGCAGTTTTAATGATATCAATAATTATCCCGATTTCTGGCTGCAGTAAAAAGGGAATACCGGCAGATTTAAAGAAAACTCTTGATCAGTATCTGGAATACTGGAATACCGGCCAGTTTGACGGAATTGAAAGTATATTGGCTGAAGATTTTGAATTGATTGAAAGCCCGGAATTTCAGCCCAAACAGGGTATAAATTACTTCAAAAAGATGATTTCCAACACACGGATTACCTATCCCGATTTTAAGCTGGAAGTCAATGAAATGCTTTATGAAAAGAACAAGGTTGCATTAATATGGACCGTTACCGGAACCCATAAAGGTCCCGGGGAAATACCTCCCACAGGAAGAACCATTAATGGAAAAGGGATATCAGTAATTCACTTTAAGAACGGGAAAGTCAAGGATGAATGGCTCGGAAACAACAACATGCTCTGGCTTATCCAGCTTGGATTTACGATTGTCCCTCCTTCTGCAGAGACTGAGGCAGAAAAAAAATAGTTATACTGCTCTTACAGCCTTGTATCCGTAAATTCCATAATATACGATAAAAGCAAAACATACCAGCGGTATAATAAATCCCAGAGCCATTGTTGAAACGTCGGCAATCAGGCCCATGAAGACAGGAATTATGGCACCGCCTACAATTGACATTACCAGAAATGATGAAGCTTTCTTTGTCAACGGACCCAGGTTCTTTATTCCCAGTGCAAAAATCGTCGGGAACATTACCGACATAAAGAAATATGTTGAAAAGAGTGCTACCACAGAGATCCAACCCAGACCGGCAACAACAAGGGCCATGGTTATCACATTTGCCATAGCATACACTGTAAGCAACCTGTTTGGACGAACAATACGCATTAACAATGTGCTTCCTGTAAACCTGCCGAGCCAGAATAATCCCATTCCTCCAAAACCCAGTATCTGTGAGGCCTGCTGGTTGGTTAATGAGGGAATTTCTTCAGTTACATAATTGATAAAAAAACTGTTTACACCTGTCTGGGCTGCCACATAAAGAAATTGGGCAATTACAGCAAGGACAAAATGCGGGTGCTTTAAAAGATCCTTCAGGCTTCCTGTTGAATCCTTGCCTTCCTCATGCAATTCTTCTTTAATTGCAGGAAACTTTATCCGCCAGAACAGAAGTGCAACTATAAGAACGAGGGTTCCGATAAGCATATATGGCAAAGCAATTGACGCAAACTTATTAACATTGTCATTAGCTGAAAAAATAAGCATCCCTCCCACGAGAGGTCCGGCTATCCATCCGAGTCCATTGAACGACTGGGAAAAATTAATCCTTCTTTCTGCTGATTCAGTTGGGCCAAGCACAGTTGTGTAAGGATTAGCAGCTGTTTCAAGGCAGGTCAGTCCGCAAGCTATAACAAACAGACAGAAGAGAAAACTTCCGAATGTCTGGATCATGGTAGCAGGTAACATCAGAAATGCTCCTGCTGCAAAAAGAAGAAGCCCGAATATAATTCCCTTTTTATACCCGGCTTTATGCATAAGGATACCTGCCGGTAAAGCCATAAGAAAATAACCGCCGTAAAACACAAACTGAATAAAAGCTGACTTCGCTTTTGACATATTCAGCAATTCCTGGAAATGCTTGTTTAGGACATCGATGCATCCATGAGCAAAACCCCATAAAAAAAAGAGACTGGTTACAAGGATAAACGGGATCAGAAAACCCTGATAAACAAATTTTTGCTTGTTAACATCAGGAGAGAGAGTGTTTTTCATAAACAACTTGTTTTTGATCAATACAAGATTGTTATGATTTATGACTTTTCCAAGCCTTTCATTATAAAATAAAAACTCCGGGTAACTCTGTTAATTCTATGGGTCCACTCCCGCCAGGACGGGACAAGCTGTGTAAGTTCTTTAGTAACACAAAGGGAGCATAGAGTAGTCACAGAGAGACACAGAAACTAAAAGATTATAATTTATGAATTGTAAGTCCACCGCTAATTTCGAATACCATTCCTGTCGAGAAATTCCAGTCGCCCCTTGCAATCGAAGCCACAGCTTTGCCAATATCTTCAGGAAGTCCCCATCTTTTCTGGGGAACAAATCCATCATCAATCAATTTATCGTACTTATCCTTTACTTTGATTGTCATGTCTGTCTGTATAATTCCCGGTCGTACCTCGCATACTAAAATACCTTCCCTTGACAATCTGTCGGCAAAAACTGTCGAAGCCATGCTCAATCCGGCTTTTGAGACACAATATTCTGCCCTGTTCACTGAAGACAGGACTGCCGATACTGATGTTACGAATATGATAACAGGTTTATAATGAGAAATCTGGCCTTTCAACCAAATCATCTCCCTTGCAATTTTCTGAGCAAAGAAAACAGGGCCCTTCAGATTTATGTTTATTACCCTGTCGTAACTTTCCTCACTCATCTCGAGAACATCTTTTCTCTGAAGAGGTGCCACACCTGCATTGTTTACAAGGAAATCAATCCGGCCGTATCTTTCAAGAATATTTGATACAACCTCTTTCTGGCAACCTGTGCATGAGATATCAAGGCCTATCGGGAAAAATTGTGCACCGCGTTTCTCGACTTCCGGTGCAAGTATTTCCATCCCTTCGCTGTCGACCGACCGTGCTATTGCAGCAATATCAAAACCTTCACCGGCCAGGGCTATTGCAACAGCCCTGCCAATCCCTCTGCTGGCACCTGTAATAACAGCTACAGGGTTTCCGTTCATCAGAAAAAGAGTTTTTCAGGTTAAGATAGTGCCGGCAAAGGTAATAATAAGTCCGATTCGATCAACTTTCAATATAATTATCTTCAAGATAATCTTTCCAGACCTTCTCAAACCAAAGGTTCTGGAGAGGTATATCCCGGGCTCTGCAGATACTTGTTAATACCTTATTCTCCCTGTAACCTGCTTCAATGATATTGTTTTCTGCCTCCCTGTCATACCTGCACAGGTAAATATCAAAATCGCCGATGGAAAAATCCGGATTGACTTTTTCCTTATTGCCTTTTATAATATACGATCCCCTGCTTCGTCCCTTCTTTTCAATATATGACCTGATTGATTTCAGGTAAACAAGATGGGCTAGGCAACAATCATATATTTTAAAACATTCAGCAATCTCCTTTACTGATGAAGCTCCAATTTTTTCTTTTAGATTTTTGAAAAGGGAACCAGCCTCTTTACATGCTTCAGACACTTTTTCCCTGTCACGGATTATGCTTCCGGACCCAGACATTCTTTGCCGGATCTCTTCCATAATTTTTGCGTCGGAAGCCTTCCTCCCTGATGAGAGCCAATAAGAAGAAAGCATAAGTACAGAAGATATATCATCTAGTGCTGAAGCAAGAAAAACCTTCATTTCCGGAGACGGGAGATTATACCTCCGAATAATAAATTCAGCGGCCCGGTTGCTGCCAACCTGTCCTGAGTTAAGAGCTGATCCGCCAGGCCTGTAAACACCATGCGACCCATTCACCTCACCAACAGGGAAAAGATGCTTCAGATCGGACTCCCACCAGATATTGCCCTTGAGACCCCCGTTATTATGCTGGGCACAGATACCAATCTCAACAGGCTCTGCCGAAAGATCGATGCCATTCTCCCTGTAAAGGCTATATGCAGGTGAATTCATTGAGATCAGCCTTTCGGCAGGGGTATCCTGTAATGAACAAGAGTTAAGAAGATAGTTTTTTACTTCCTCATCCAGAGTCTCAGGAAGGAATGAATCTATTCCCTTCCATGAAACATTCCTTCTGAAATCAATAAATACCCTTCTTTTTTTTTCTTCTTTTTCAATGTAAACAAGAAGATCGATCAGAGAAGACCCGGCTCCTGAGATTTTGGATACATCGAAAGGCCACTGGTAACCCTTCAGGAAAATCGCTTTTGTAAGAGTCCTGTAATCGGGAAAATTATCATTCAGGAATTCCTTTTCATCCATTCCATTGACGTCGGTCGAAAAATACCTGGGGATCACTTGCTGATAGCTTCCCGACAGGTTCCATCTGAATTTAAGCGAAGCCATCCCGAACTGTGACTCATTAAGATTCTGACCTGTGGCTCCGGCTCTGAAAGCCATACCTGTGGATCCGGTCTGGGACACCGGATAAACACTCTCTCTATACATTTCACCCGGGCCCCCTGTTCCAAGGATAATATTAACTGCATTAAACAAAACAAAAGCTTTTAACGGATCTTTTATTTTCCTGTTAATTGCAACTGCTCCTATCACTTTTTTTCTGTCGTGGTCGGTCAGAAGCTCTATAACCTGATGATTATCAAGAATCTTTATCCTCCGTTCTTTTACCGCTCCAGAAAGAGCCCTGAACATCATTCCGGATGTACCAGGTCCGGCGGAGGTGGCCCTGGCCCTCGGATCGTTATCAGTTTTATATCCTGCCCAGGAACCGTACTTATCATGCGGAAAAGGGACACCCAGTTCAACCAGTTTCATAAATGCCTGTACCGATCCCTGTGCTTCACAAAGTGCAATATCACCATGCATACATCTCCCGTTGAATAAATCCATTGCCATGGCTGTTACCGAATCAGGCTCCCTGCCGCAAAGTGAAAGCTTATAATAGGTTTGCTTGTCCGACCCTGCGTTGTTTGACGTTCCTGCTCCCCATCCTGAGGTAGCAACCAGAATATCCTTCTGTCCCTCGGAATGAAGACTTAGAGCTGCATTCAGAGATGCAGCACCACTGCCGATAATCAGTGTATTCACACTGATGTACTTAACAGAGTAGCCATTTATTTGAATAATGTCATTCTTCATTGGCTGTCAGTTTTTTAAGTTCAGACCCATAGATTTCCCTGTCGTGGATCACACATCCGCCCGGCCTCAGGTTTCTGATCAGTCTTGTGCAGCCTGAACATGTTATACATGTCTTCTTCGGATCAGCTTTCCCACTGTTAATCAGATCGAGAGGCATTGACGGATAGGCAAAGGAATTTCTGCCAAAACCTATAAATGCCGCGTCTCCATTTCTGATTACAGCCGCTCCGACATTCGGGGAATAATGTCTCAGGAATGAATAGGCTGAACCAACCATTGCTGTTTCCGGAAACTTTTTCTGAAAAAATGAGGTTCCGTTAATCATTCTCATAACTCCTTCAAGGGGGTGTTCATCCGGCAATTTCTGTCCGGGAAGAGGATTATCGTAAGGCCTGCTCACATGTGGATTGAAATAGGGGCTCCCCATTGAAATGTTAATAAGTCTTATCCCTCTTGATTTCAGTTGTTCGACAAGCTGGAGAGGTTCTGTGAAATCTGACTTTCCGTTTTCATCGACGCCAAATCCACCTTTGTAAAGATCTGATATATTCAGGCGTGTCGTTACTATAATTCCCGTCACCTCATCTCTTATCCTTTCAGCAGTCTCAAGCAAAAACCTGAATCTGGCAGAAATATCTTCTCCCCCGAAAATGCTCTCTTTTCTGGTCCTTGCTGAAAGCAGTTCAATTATCAGGTAACCGTGGCACGCTTTGAGATCTACGGCATTGAATCCTGCTTTGTATGCGAGTTTTGAAGCTTCGACAAAACGGTCTGCAATCCTTTTAAGCTCATCATCAGTAAGTATATGAGGTACTATTTTATCGAGCAAAGGATTAAGAGCTGCAACCTGAGGTTTTGCAACTCCTTCAGGTTTGCTGTAACGCCCGGAATGTGTCAGTTGAATGACAAGAAACGGATCGATACCTGCTTTATGTGAATTATTTCTGACCTCTTCATTTAACCAGGAATAGCTGTCAGAGTTATTTTTGTGAATCCATAACTGATGAGGGTTGGAACGTCCTTCCCGGACAACAGAAACAGCTTCAAACCAGATAACCCCGCTCCCGCCCGAGGCATAACGGAGATAACGCCTCCTGGAAAGATCGGAAGGGGATCCGTCATTTTCTGAATCGTATCCTTCCATTGGCTGGACAACGAGCCTGTTGGAGACGGAAAAATCTGGATACTTAAATGGCTGAAGCAAAGGTGTGATATCATCACTGAACGGGAGGTCAAGTCCCAATTCTTTTACTTTATTGATCAGATCTTCTTTCGTTTTATATCTGAAACGTCCGTGCATTATTTATTTCTTAAGAATATTCAAATTGCAGGTCTCTTTGTCAATTACTTTTGGAATCAGTTTTTTCAATTTCATTTTCCCCCGGTGCTTCAGAGGAAGACGATTCCTCATCCAACCATTCATAAACAGGTTCCTGTGGTCCTTCTTTTCTGAATCGTACGGCCAGAATTATGCCTGAAATGAAGCCAAGCATATGCGATTCCCAGGATACATTTCTGTAGGTGCCGGGGAAAATGCCCCAGACCATTGATCCATAAAGGAATACAATTAAAAGTGAGAGAGCAACCAGTCTGAAATACTTCCTGATTATCCCGCTGAAAAAAAGGAATGAAGCAAGTCCGTATACTAATCCGCTCGCACCTATATGCCATGCATCTCTGCCTGCGAGCCAGACAAATAAACCTGTCAGGAAATAAGTCCAGACGGAGATTTTAACTGCTATTTCAGAATAAAAATAAAAGAGAGCTGTTGCCAGGAAAAAGAGTGGAAGGGAGTTGTTAAACAGGTGTCCGAAGTCAGCATGAACAAAAGGGGAAAAAATGATCCCGGGAAGACCTTTCAATGAAAGCGGAAATATTCCAAGGTCCGATAGATCAAGATTAAAAAGGAGCTCGATGATCTTTACAATCCACATCACAAAAACGAAAATAGCCGGAATAATCATGCTTAAGGCTAGTCTTTTCCGGAAAAATTTAGCTTCAGTTTGACTATCTGATACGGAATGGAGCATTTGTTGTCAGTTGTGCAGGTTATGCAGGTTAATCGGTTGTGCAGGTTATGCAAGTTATGCAGATTCTGCCCAATTAGTCTATTTCCGGAAAGACGATACCAGCCGCCTCTCTGATCTTATCCAGCGTGCCAATAAGATCAAGGCTGAAAGAAAGGGGAACAGCAGGACTTTCTGTCAGACCAAGATCAAGACACTTCATTACCTCTTCAGCTTCCCAGTGATATCCAAGTGCAGGAGGAGTGAAGGTAAATATCTCCCTTTCCTGGCCATGCAGGTTGAAATGAATCCGCTGGTTCATATCACGTCCCCTGGAAACCGAAAGGTTTCCCTTTTCGCAAAGAATATCGCATCCGATTCCAATGTTGGTTTTAAATGAACTGTAGATAGTAGCCATCCTGCCATCATTGTATTTAAAGATTGCAGATATTGATTCTTCCGATCCTGTTTCACAGAATGAAGCAACAGCCCTTATTTCTGCAGGAACTCCCATAAATGTCAGGGCATCAATTACCGGATAGATACCGATATCAGACAGAGATCCACCTCCGAGTGTTACATTAAACTTCCGGTCGTCAGGATCATAGGGCGGAATGAATGAAAAGTAACCATGCAAATGGACAACTTTACCCAGAACACCTGACCCAAGAATTTCAAGTGTCTTTTTATAATAAGGCTGAAAGGGAGGCCATAATGCCTCCATAAGGAACAGATTCTGCTGCCTGGCTTCCAACACCATCTTTTCAACCTGGCCCCTGTTCAGTGCAAAAGCTTTTTCACAGAGAACAGCTTTTCTGTTTTTCAGGCATAGTATAGTCTGATAAAGATGATTTGAATGTGGTGAGGCAATATATATTACATCTACCTCAGGATCCATGGCAAGCTCTTCATATGAGCCATAATATTTTTTAAAGCCATGATCAATTGAAAATTTTTCTGCTCTCTCTCCATCACGTGAACCGACAGCATATAATTCGGCATTTTCGAGTAGCTTAAGCCCGTTTACAAACTTCGCAGCCATTTTCCCCGGTGCAAGGATTCCCCATTTGTATCGCTTTTTCATTGGTGAAATATTTGCATAAATATAGGAATTATGGGGCTAAAGATAATTTGTATGCTGATTTTAGACTGGGAATAAAATCTACTTGATTTGTTCACCTTATATTATTCCGTCAGCTATCGTAACCATTTCCCTGATTATCCAGATCACCCTAAAGAGGGTGTCTCAAAAGTCAACCACCTCCCCCTGACACTGCGGTCAGGGCCAGCGTTGCAGGCTGGCTCCTCCCTAAAATCACGCACTGCGTGATTTCTTAACGGTCGGCCCCCTTCAAAAGGAGGAGAAAATTAAAAGATTGATAGTCTGTACTTTCCCCACCTTTTCAAGGAGGGGTGTCATGCCCGAAGGGTCATGACGGGGTGGTTAAAACAAACTTTTGAGACAGCCTCCTTATTGAAATAAATTTCTCTATTAAAGGAGAAGTTGAAAAAGTTGAAGAGTCTATCTTTTCTTTCTCTGCATGACTCTGTGTATTCTCTGTGGATCTCTGTGCAACAATATGTTAAGAACTTACACAACTTGTCCCGCCATGGCGGGAGAGGGGCACAGAGGTTGCACAGAGTTCCATTGAGAACTTTTTCAACAGTCCCAAGGGTATGAGGTGGATTGACGGAATAAGAGCCTGCCCCGTTTTGCAGTGAGATAGAGGATGAGGTAAAAACACTATAAAATAAGTCAATTGACAAGTTTTTGTGCGCATCTTTCACAATAACTTTCCTTGAGGGGGAATAACCTGAAAAAAACAAAAAATATTATCTTGTTGAATATCTTTTTGTTATAATCTATGTTTGTGATGTAAATTAATTATTTAGTACTATGTATTGCATAGTATATTATTTTATATATATCTTTGCAATGTAATGATGTATATGTTTTATAGTAGTAAAATCTGCAAGGTTCTATGAAAGTAACAGTAAGTATTAATTTAGGTGGTTACTCCTTCAATATCGACGAAGATGCATATTCAGAATTGAAAAGGTACCTGAAAAATCTAGGGATTCACTTTGCCGGTGAAGAGAGTAGCTCAGAAATCCTGTCAGATATAGAGACAAGGATGGCAGAACTATTCCGTGCAAAACTGACCGGTTACAAACAGGTAATAACAATTGCCGATGTAAATGAGGTCATTTCGGTTATGGGAACTCCTGAGGATATCTCCGACAACGAGGGACCAACGAGAAAAGAGAAATTCTCAAAGCCAGGAGCGCAGCGTATGTACCGCGATCCCGATAAGAGGATAATTGGAGGGGTATGCTCGGGCATGGGCGCATACTGGGATATTGAGCCATGGATAATCCGGGCTATATTCATTGTCTTTACTATGGCCGGAGGGCTTGGAATTCTGATTTACCTGATACTATATGTGGTACTCCCGGAGGCAAAAACAACCGCTCAAAAGATTGAGATGAAGGGCGATCCTGTTAATATTCATAATATAAAAGAATCGGTGAAAAAAGAGTTTGATACTGTGAGAAAGAATATGAAACTCTAACCCCCCAATCCCCCCTATCAGGGGGGTTAAGAAATCCATTTCAATGGATTTTGGGGAATTAGAAAAGTATAAACATTTAAAATTAAATAATATGGACCTGGAAAATACAAAAGCACAGATGCGTAAGGGGATTCTCGAGTACTGCATTTTATCGGTTCTGTCGAAGAATTCCTGCTATGCAAGCGATATAATCAAGGAACTTAAGGAAGCAAAGGTAATCGTTGTTGAAGGAACCCTTTACCCTCTGCTCACACGTCAGAAAAATTCCGGTCTGCTCAGTTACCGCTGGGAAGAATCGCAGCAGGGACCTCCCAGGAAATACTATGAACTTACCACTGAGGGGAAGGCATATCTTGCCGATCTCGATATTTCGTGGGAAGAGCTTGTTGAGTCTGTAAACCTCATCAGAACAAGATAATTTCTCACTTACCTTTAAAAACAGAAAATGATGGATAAAACTATTAAAATAAATCTTGGCGGTACTCTGTTCCAGATTGATGAGGAAGCTTACAAAACACTTCGCCGCTATCTTCAGGACATTGACAACAGATTAAAAAACACACCCGGAGGTGCTGAAACCATTGAGGATATTGAATCGCGCATAGCCGAGATCTTCCAATCGCAAAGCGGAACCGCCGGAGTAATTTCATCCGAGAATGTCGAAGCAATGATATCAGTTATCGGAAAACCTGAAGACTTTGATACAGATTCAGTATCCGGATCAACAATTGAAAACAAGACCTACTACCATTCAGAAGGAGGGAAAAAGATGTACAGGAATCCCGATGATTCAATAATAAGCGGAGTATGCGGAGGTATTGGTATATATCTTAATATAGATTCCGTTTGGATCAGACTGATGTTTATTCTGTTTACATTCTTTGGGGGCATCGGATTTCTTGTCTACGTTGCCCTGTGGATCGCCCTTCCCTCAGCCACTTCCGATTCAAGGAAGAGGGAGATGTACGGGCGTGATGATTATTCCACTGTTTTCAGGAAACACGGCACAGGTTATTCCCAGACAGCAAGCAGCCAGGGAAATATAGTCCCGGGAAACGGAGTTTCAAATATCGGAAACGCTTTTAATGAAGTCTTCAGAGCTATAGGTAAAGTCTGTTTCATTATTGTCCGAATATTCCTGATAGCTACAGGAGTCATTTTAGTCCTGACGGGATTCTTTATCCTTGTCTCATTCGTAATGGTCTTCTTCTTTAAATACCCCGATTATTTCTCGGCACACTCTCTGGGAGTCAACCTGTTCTATCTGCCTGATTTTCTTAACTATATAGTTAGTCCTACTATTGCCCCATGGATCCTGGTTCTTACATTCATTGTTATTCTTCTTCCCCTTCTGGCAATAATTTACTGGGGAGTAAAAATGATTTTCTGGTTTAAGGCCAGAGATGGCATATTCAGCCTTATAGGACTCGTAATCTGGGTAATGTGTATCGCAGCACTTTCAATCCTGCTGTTCAATGAAGGAATAAGTTTTTCTGAGACGGCCAAATTAGTATCGGAAGAGGTTGTCGGGAAAGCTCCGAAAGATCTTTATATCCTCTCAGACAATAAAATTACCGGACTGAAATATGATAAAGAGATCTCTTTCGATGAGGAGAATTATAGTGTCTTCTTCAGCAACGACAACAAAGGATTATTTATAAGCTCAAGCTTAATTATAGATAAATCTGATGACAATACCCTGAAGATAAACGTCAGGAAACGTTCAGCCGGCAGAAGCAGGACTGATGGGGCCAGGAAAGCAGAGAGCCTGGTTTACCATTACAAAGTGTCGGGAGATACACTTTTTCTTGATGAGTACTTTTCCATCCCTCAGGGAAATAAATGGTCTGCCGATAATGTGACAGTAAATTTATATATTCCTGATGGCACAGTGATCCATTTTGATAAAACAACCGAAAATATGTTTCGCAGGCAGCATTATTATAACGATGAGTGGAACTGGAGATGGGACGGAGAGGACAAAGAAATGATCAGATCCGATAGCGCAGATAATAATTGGGTTATGACAGAAGAGGGCCTCAGAAGGCAATATGATAAAGCTGAAAAATAAATAACCAGGCTTCTTGTTTTTCATTCCTGATATCTTCATGACAATCCGGTATCCATCATTTGGTGCCGGATTTTTCTTTGCGTTAATGATTTGTTAAACTTCTGAACCGGGTCCGGATTATCATTTCATTTCCTTAATTTAGCTACCGTTTTGGACTAACCTTTTTAAAGCCATGAAAAGAATTATTCTTTGTATTACTCTTTTACTCATAATCCTGAACGGATTTTCGCAGGAGGCTGCCACAAAATCAGACACTTTGAGGAAAGATGCACTTAACGTATTTATGGAAGCAACTGACTATACAATAAGTGATCTTTCTGATTTTATAAGAAAAGAGATCGTTTATGTAAATTATGTCAGGGATATCAAGGATGCCGGTGTATATATCATATCCACCTCACAGAGAACAGGTTCCGGAGGCCGGGAATATACTTTCTTCTTTGTTGGTCAGCACCAGTACACTGGTATGCGCGATACTGTCTCTTTCGTATCTAATCCCGATGAAACAGAGGACGTGATCAGGACAAATGCTGTAAAAACTCTGAAAATAGGATTAATGAGATATGTAGCAAAGACTCCTCTTGCGAAATATATGCAGATTACCTTCAGTGAACCAATATCGGAAACGGTATCAACCGACAAATGGAACAGCTGGGTTTTCAGGGCCAATATAAACGGATTTTTACAGGGCCAGCAGACATATAATTCAAGCAACCTTAGTGGAAACCTTTCAGCCAGCAGGGTAACAGAAAAATGGAAAATCGACCTCAGGACCTGGTATAACTATGGAATTGAAACATTTGAGATTGATGACGACATAATTGAAAGTAAAAATAATTCAAAATCTTTCAATACTCTGATTGTGAAAAGTATAAATGATCACTGGTCATACGGAGGAAAATACTACATTGGTTCATCCAGTTACAGTAACCTGAAGTTATCTACTGAAATAATGCCCGGAATTGAATATGATATTTATCCATATTCCGAATCAACGAGAAGACAGTTAAGGTTGCTGTACTCGATTGGATATAAATATTCATTCTACATCGACACCACGATTTACGACAAAATGCAGGAGGGTCATTTCCAGCATTCTATCGAGGCAGCATACGAGATTGTTCAGAAATGGGGATCAATAGAGGTTGGTATTGAGTACAGTAATTATCTTCATGACTGGTCAAAGAATAATCTTTCGGTCGACGGATTTATTGATCTCAGGATTGCCAAGGGATTATCTGTCAACTTCGGAGGCGGGGCTTCGCTTATTCATGATCAGCTCGGACTGGTAAAAGGCGGGGCAACACCTGAGGAGGTCCTCCTGAGAAGAAAGGAACTTGCCACACAGTTTGAGTATTTCACAATGTTCGGCTTTACATTCACATTCGGTTCTATATATAATAATGTTGTAAACCCGCGGTTTGGTAATGCTGGTGGAGGAGGGATGACAATCAGGTTCTGAATTCTGGTAACAGCTGGAATGAGGTTTATGTAAATAAAGGAGATTAAACAATAATAGAGCTTATTTTATGACTCCGCGTATTAAAATATGCTGCATAAACAGCATTGAAGAAGCCATGACCGCAATCGCATTGGGAGCCTCTGCAGTTGGTCTGGTAGCAAAAATGCCAAGCGGTCCGGGACCCATTCCCGATGAACTTATCAGACAGATTGCAGGCA
>Ga0315292_10001034_pt1 | contig 14276 bp, 15 predicted proteins | sample YL17G13_0_MG_FD_204029 | JGI IMG/M metagenome (GOLD analysis project Ga0315292, IMG submission 204029) | Sediment microbial communities from Yellowstone Lake, YNP, Wyoming, USA - YL17G13_0 | ecosystem: Environmental > Aquatic > Freshwater > Lake > Sediment | place: USA: Wyoming | collected... | reverse complement strand
GCTTGGCGGACCATCCTCGGCGAGGCGGGCGACGACCTCGCCGTCCGCCCGGAGCCCGGGGAATGGAGCGTCCTCGAGCTGCTCGGCCACGCGGTCGACGGCGAGATCGTCGCCGCAGTCAGGTACCGGGCGGACGTCGCGGAGGATCGGCCGGACATCATGCCGTTCGACCAGGACGACTGGGTCGCCGCGCTCCACGGCGATGGCGGGCCCGAGAGCGACCCCGACGCCCTCCTCGCGACCCTCGCGGCACTCCGCGCGGCGAACCTCGGGCTGTGGGCGGCGACACCCGACGACGGCCGACGGCGCGTCGGCATGCACCGGGAGCGCGGGCCGGAGAGCTTCGGCCTCCAGTTCGTCCTCATCGCCGGCCATGATCGGTTCCACCTCGACCAGGCGCGGCGTACGCTCGAGACGGTGCGAGCCGGCCGCGCGTGAGCCCGGGGGCGCCGGTGCGGCGGCGAACGCGCCGCGACGCCGGAGTCGAGGCCCTCCGCGGGGCCGGGGGTCAGGAGCCGGCGACCCAGGCCTTCGCCTTCTCGAGGTCGGCCATCGGGTAGAGGTTGAGGCGCACGGGCATCGCCTGCCGGAAGAGCCCCACCGCGTCGCGGATCCAGCCGACATCCGTCACGACCGCCATCCGCTCGCAGCGGCCGAGGTGCCGGGACTCGGCCGTGTCGGCGACCATGGCGCCGAGCGAGTACGACTCGAAGTCGGGGCCGAGCACGTAGAGGATCCGCAGCGTGCCGGTCTGCCGGATCGACGCCTCGACGGCCGGATCGAGGACCGCGTGGTAGTCGTCCGCGGTGACCTTGCCGACGGCCCGGACAGCGACGACGCCGGAGGGCATGCCTTCCATCAGCTCGAGCATCGGAGCCACCTCGTGTCCGCGGGGCCGCTCGATCGCCGGCCTCCGCGACGACAGGATGCGCCCTCGTGACCTGCCGCGCGGGCCGAGGGTGCGAGTCGTCGGTCGGGGTGCGCGGGCCGGGGGTGCGCATTCCCGGCCGGGCGGTCACCATAGGCGCCGATGACCACCGAACCTCGACTCCTCCAGCTCGTCGACCGACCCGGGATCCTCGACCTCTCGTGGGGCCATCCGGGTCTCGACCTGCTGCCCGCCGAGGGATTCCGGGCCGCGGCCGCGGAGACCCTCGAGCTCCACGGCTCGGACGCCCTCGGCTACGGCAGGGACGCGGGCCCCGTGCCGTTCCGCGAGTTCGTCCGCGACCGGCTCGCGGCGACCGACGCGCGTGCGCCCCTCGTGGACGAGATCGTCGCCACCGCCGGCGCATCGCACGGGCTCGACCTCGTGGCGACCCTGCTCACTTCGCCGGGTGACGTCGTCCTCGTCGAATCGCCCACCTACCACCTCGCCGTCCGGATCCTCCGCGACCACCCGCTCGAGCTGGTGCCGGTCCCGTTCGACGGCGGCGGCATGCGTGTCGACGCGCTCGGCGAGCTGGTCGTGCGGCTGCGGGCCTCCGGCCGGCGCCCCCGCTTCGTGTACGCGATCCCGACCTTCCACAACCCCACCGGCGCCACGCTCGTGGACGATCGGCGCCGCGAGCTCGTGGACCTGGCCGCGGCCGAGGGCCTCGTCGTGATCGAGGATGACGTCTACCGGGAGCTCGCCTACGACGGCGCCGCGCCCGCGTCGCTGTGGAGCCGCGGGGAGCCGGGCGTCGTCGTGCGGCTCGGATCGTTCTCCAAGTCGCTCGCCCCCGGCCTCCGGCTCGGCTACCTCACCGCCGACGCGGCCACCGCCTCCCGGATCGCCGGCTCGGGACTCCTCGAGTCCGGTGGGGGGATCGCCCATCTGCAGGCCCTCGTCGTCGCCACGTTCGGCGCATCGGGTGCGTACGCGTCGCACGTGGAGCTGCTCCGGACCGCATACCGGGCACGGCGGGACGCGCTGCTCGCGGCGCTCGAGGAGCACCTCCCGCCCGAGACGTCGTGGACGGTCCCGCGCGGCGGGTACTTCACGTGGGCGACGCTGCCGGGGCGCCTCGACGCGACCGCCCTCCTCCCCGCGGCCGAGGCTCGGGGCACGGCGTACGTGACCGGTCGGACGTTCTATGTCGACGGCGACGGCGGGCGCGGATCGCTGCGGCTCGCCTTCTCCCGGTACTCGCCGCCGGAGCTCGCGGAGGCTGCTCGCCGGCTCGGGGCCGCCGTCCGGGACGCGCTCCGGCACGTCTGACGGTGCGACGATCAGGTGACCTGCCCGCCAGACCGGGATGATGACCAGCGCCTGCTTTCGAGCGGGTAGACACGCTACAGTTGCGCACGATGCACCTGCTCGACACGTCGTCGGCAGCCCTTGAACGTCAGCGCGAGACGTTTCGTCAGATGACGCCCCAGCAGCGACTGGTCGTGGCGGCAGAGATGAGCGACGAGATCCGGGTCGTCGCCGCAGCTGGGATCCGACAGCGTCACCCTGACTACTCCGACGCTGAGATTCGTGCAGCGCTGGCTGCGATCCTCCTCGGCCGACAGGACACCATTCGCGGACGTGCCCGGCGCATCGCCGCCGCCAGGTGAACCTCGCGGCGCTCCTCGCCTCCACGATCGGCCAGCTGGAGCGCGCCGGAGTGCCCTACATGATCACAGGGTCCGTCGCGAGCTCGTACCACGGAGAACCACGGGCCACGCGCGACCTCGACATCGTCATCGATCCAGATCGAGGGGGGATCAGCCGGTTGGTCGGGGAGCTCCAGGCCGCCGGGCTGTATGTCGATGCGGACGCGGCGCTCCACGCACTCGACGACCGCACGCAGTTCAATGCGATCGAGGCGACGACGGGCTGGAAGGTCGACTTCCTGATCCGCAAAGACCGACCCTTCTCCCGGGAGGAGTTCGGCCGGCGGGCCCGCGCGAACCTTCTCGGCACACCCGCCTGGATCGCCAGCCCCGAGGACACCATAGTCGCCAAGCTCGAATGGGCCGTGGCCAGCGGCTCGGATCGGCAGCTCAGCGATGTTGCGGCGATGCTCGACATCGGAGGAGGATCGCTCGACCTCGCCTATATCGATGGCTGGGTCGCCGGCCTCGGACTGCGTGCGGCCTGGGGCCAGGCAGCGGCGCTTCGGTCGGCCGGCTGATCGAGCCCGATCGCGGCTCCAGGCCGGCGGCAGCGTGACCATGAGCCTGAAGATGTCGCCATCCCCGTCGAGAGTCAGGATCTCGCCGTTGGGACCGATTCGTGGTGGCGCGGCCAGGGCCATCTCCTCGGCCGACACACCCCGCCTCGAAGCTCCGCGATACACCGGCGTTGCGTCGCTGCCGCGCCACGGTCGCGCCAGGCTCGGGCCGGGTGCCGGCCCGCGGCGGCCGGGGCAGGGGCAGAAGCGCGCGGTCACCGCCCCCAGCGGTGGATCGGCGCGGATCGGGTGCCACGGCGGCCGCGGGCGGGCGCAAGAGCGCGCGGAGGGGCGCGGAGGGGCGCGGTCACCGCCCCCAGCGGTGGATCGGCGCGGATCGGGTGCCACGGCGGCCCGGGCAGGGGTGGAAGCGCGCGGTCACCGCCCCCAGCGGTGGATCGGCGCGGGGGCGGGTGCCGCGGCGGCCCGGGCAGGGGTGGAAGCGCGCGGTCACCGCCCCCAGCGGTGGATCGGCGCGGACCGGGCGCGGGGACGGTGGCTCCCGGCGTCCCGGCGTCCCGGCGTCCGGCGTCCGACGTCCGGCGTCCGGCGTCCGGCGTCCGGCGATAGAGGCTGCGGCCGCGCGACCCGCGCTGCCGCTCAGCAGGTCACGTGGAGGACGGCGCGGACCTCCTCCACCGGCACCGACGCGAGCAGCGCACACGCTTCCCGCGTCGGCAGCGCGACGATGTCGATACCGCGCCGCCGCGCCTCGTCCTCGACGTCGTCCGCGATCGGGAGCAGGCCGTCGGCGCCCGTCCCCACGACGAGCGTCGATCCACGCGGCCCCCAGGGGAGCGGCTCCGCGGCGGTGAGCGGCGTGTGGCCGAACTCGTCGCGACGCGCCTTGGACGGTCCCTTCCGACGCTTCGAGACGCGACCGGCATCCACGACGACGTCGTGCGCGTACCGCTCGCCTTCGACCTCGATCTCGCCGAACCGGAGAAGCGTCGCGTCCACGAGAGCAGGATGCCACGACCGCACGCGGCGCATGATTGCGGTCGTGTCGGCCGACGCCGGCGCACGACGGCCGACGCCGGCGCACGACGGCCGAAGCCGGCCGCCGACCCACGCCGAGCCAGCCGCAACCCACCCCCAGCCAGCCGAGGTGATGTCGATGGACGGTCGCGACCGGGTGCTCACGACCCTCGACCATCGGGAGCCGGATCGCGTCCCGTTCGACCTGGGCTCCACGATCGTCACCGGGATCCACGTGGGCGCGTACGAGCCGCTTCGGTCCGCGCTGGGCCTGCCACCGAGCACGCCGCGCATCCTCGATCGGATCCAGCACCTGGCCGTGGTCGACGACGACGTGCGGGACGCACTCGGCGTCGACACGGGCGGGGCGTATCCGGGCGGCCCGGTCCGGAGCCACGCCCGCGAGGGGGCCGCCGACGGGTACGCGCTTTACTGGGACGATTTCGGCCTCGGCTATCGCATGCCGCTCGAGGGCGGCCTCTATCACGACCTGTTCGAGCACCCGCTCGCCGGCGACGATGTCACCGCCGCCGACATCGCGAGCCATCCGGGCCCAGACCCGCAGGACCCCGGGCGCGTCGCGGGGATGCGCGAGACCTGCCTCCGGATCCGCGACGAGGAGCACCGGGCCGTCTGCGTCTGGGGCTTCGGCGGCGGCGTGCTGGAGACCGCGAGCTGGCTCCGTGGGCTCGAGCGCTTCTTCCTCGACCTCGCCGCCGACCCGGACCTCGCGTGTGCGCTCATGGACCGCGTCCTCGAGTGGAAGCTCGCCTACTACGAGCGCGTCATGGACGAGATCGGCGACCTCGTCGACGTCTTCTTCGAGGGCGACGACCTGGGGACCCAGCAGTCGCTCCTCATCTCGCCCGAGACGTACCGCCGGTACGTCAAGCCTCGGCAGGCCGAGATCTTCAGGACGATCCACGAGCGGTCGGCCGCGAAAGTGGCACTCCACTCGTGCGGCGCCGTCCGGCCGCTCATCCCGGACTTCATCGAGATCGGGGTCGACGTTCTCAACCCGGTCCAGGTGAGCGCGTTCGGGATGGATCCGGCGGCTCTCAAGCGCGAATTCGGGAGCGAGCTCGTCTTCTGGGGAGGCGGCGTGGACACGCAGCGCGTGCTCGGCTTCGGGACGCCCGGGGAGGTGCGCGACGAGGTCCGGCGCCGGCTCGACGACCTCATGCCCGGGGGCGGCTTCGTCTTCGCGACCGTCCACAATATCCAGGCCAACGTGCCGCCGGAGAACGTCCTCGCGATGCGGGAGGCGCTGCGCGAGCACGGCGCCTACTGACCGCGCCCCGCCGACCGTGCCAGAGCGGCGGGATGGGCGTCTTCACACCCCCGCCACACGTCGCTCACATCGCCGTGCGGAAACCTCTCGTCATGCCGACGCGTCAGACGAGGTACCGGCATCCGCACCGCCGACGAAGGAGCCCGTTGATGGCCTACGTGATCGCCGCCCCCTGCATCGACCACACCGATCAGGTCTGCATGAGCGTCTGCCCGGTCGACTGCATCACGTTCGACCCCGCGGCGGATCGGAAGGCCTACATCGATCCGGAAGGCTGCATCGATTGCGGTGCATGCGTCACCGCGTGCCCGCAGGGTGCCATCGCCGCGGCGCACCAGCTGAAGCCCGAGTGGTCGTTCTTCGAGGAGATCGACCGGGGCTGGTTCATCGACCCGGACTGGGCGCGCGACGCCGTCGACGCGCTGGCGGCATGAGCGGGCCGCGAGGGGTCGCGGTCGCCCCTCTTCGAGCCCCGCCTCCTCGCGGCAGCCGGTCCTTACCGATCGAGGCGGCCGAGAACGCGACCATCGTCGACCGCGAGGACGTGAGCACGACGGTCGCCCGGTTCGTCGTCCGCCCGGACGGCCCGATCGCGCCGTTCGTCGCTGGCCAGTACCTCGCGCTCGGGCTGCGGGTGGACGGCCGGATCATCGCGCGCCCCTACTCCGCGGCCGCGTGCCCGCGCACCGCGCAGGCCCACGAATTCCTCGTGCGACTGGTCCCTGACGGCGTCTTGACGCCGCACCTCTGGCGGGCGACGACCGGCACCCGTGTCCGCCTGGGGCCACCCAAGGGGATCTTCGTCCTCGAGCCCGACGACCCTCGGGCGCACCTCTTCGTGTCCTCGGGGACCGGCCTCGCGCCGTTCGTCTCGATGGTGCGCGCGCTCGCCGGCCGCGACCGCCCCCCGCGCATCGTCGTCGTCCACGGCGTCAGCCACGCAGCGGACCTTGCGGAGCGCGCCCGCCTGGAGGCGTGGGCTCGCGACGGGCTCATCACGTACGTCCCGACGGTCTCGCGACCTGACGACCCGGCGAGCGTGGGGTGGCGCGGGCGCGTCGGGCGGACCGAGGCCGCGCTGGCGGAGGTCTGCGGTGAGCTCGCGCTCGGCCCGGCCGTGACGGTCGCATACCTGTGCGGGAACCCGGGGATGGTCGAGGGGGCGGAGCGCGTGCTCGGGGACCGCGGGTTCGGCGACGTTCGCGCGGAGCGGTTCTGGGGCCCGGGCGCCGCGCTTCCCGGGGCGGAGTCCGCCGCGGCCTGACCGACCCCGACCGGCCGCCGCGGCGCACGCGCCCGCCGTCAGCCGGCCGTTCGGAGCGCCTCCTCCAGCACATCGAGGAACGGCGCCTGGGCCGCCTTGATGCGCAGCCGCGCCTCGGCGAGGTCGAACCATGCCACGCGGTCGATCTCCGGGAACGCCTCGATGATCCCCGAGCGCGGAGGCCACTCCATCTCGAACGTGTTGCTCACGGCGCGGGTGGGGTCCACGTCCCCCTCGAGCGCCCACGCCACGACACGCTTCCCCGACTTCTGCGTGATCTCCCCGAGCGCGATCGCGGGGCCTTCCGGCGCGGGGTGACCGGTCTCCTCGACGAACTCGCGCCGGGCGACGTCGAACATGTCCTCGCCGGGCTTCGCCTCGCCCTTCGGCAGGGTCCAGTGGCCGGCGTCCCTGTTCTCCCAGAACGGGCCACCGGGATGCGCGAGGAGCACGCGGATGCCCGCCGCGTCCCTCCGGAACAGGAGGATCCCGCCGCTCGTGAGCCCCGACTTGTCGCGCGCCATTCCGCGATGATGACAGGAGGGCGGAGTCCGGGCGATGGAGGGACGATGATCGAGCTGCTCGGGGCGGGGATCGCGTTCGGCCTCGCAGCCGGGCTGTCGCCCGGTCCCCTGCTCGCGCTCGTCGTGTCCCAGACGGTCCGTCATGGCCCGCGGGAGGGCTTCAAGGTGGCCGTGGCGCCGCTCATCACGGACGCGCCGATCATCGTCGCCTCGGTCCTCGTGCTCTCCCGCCTGTCCTCGTCAGACACGATCCTCGGCCTCGTGGCGCTCGTCGGCGGGGTCTTCGTGGCGTACCTCGCGATCGAGAGCCTCCGGACGTCGCGGATCGAGACGGAGATCGGCGGACAACCGCCGCGCTCCTGGCGGCAGGGGGCGCTCGTCAATGCCCTGAGCCCGCACCCGTACCTGTTCTGGATCACCGTGGGGGCGCCGATCCTCGTGACCGCCTCCGCGGCTGGGCCGGCGGGACCGGTGGCGTTCCTCATCGGCTTCTACACCTGCCTGGTCGGCTCGAAGGTGGCGGTCGCGGCGGCCGTCGGAGCATCGCGCGGGAAGCTCACCGGCGGCGCCTACCCGTGGATCATGCGGGCGCTCGGCGCGGTCCTCCTCGTCTTCGCGATCCTGCTCGCCCGGGAGGGGCTCATCCTCCTCGGGGTGCTCGCCGGCTGAAAGGCCGGCGTGCCGCGACGCCGATCACCACCGCCGACACGAGCCCGGGTCGACCCCGATGTCGATTCGGCCGTCGTCCGTTCGTCGTCCTCGTACAGGGCGGGACAGGACCGCCCGGCGCAGGATGACAGGGAGGTCTCCATGGCGAGCCACGTGGTCCACGTCGAGGTCGTCGGCAAAGACGCGCCGGCGCTCCAGCGCTTCTACGGCGGCGTCTTCGGATGGTCGTTCGACACGGACAACCCGAGTGGCTACGGGATGTTCGACACCCCTGGCGAGGGGATCGGCGGGGGGATCGGCGCCTCCAACGACGGCGGGCCCGGCCACGTCACGTTCTACGTCCACGCCGACGATCCGGCCGCGACGCTCGCACGGGTCGAGGCCGGAGGCGGCCGCGTCCTGATGCCACTCACCGAGGTGGCGCCGGGGACGACGATCGCGCTCTTCGCCGATCCCGAGGGTCACGTCGTAGGGCTCATGTAGGCGGAGGGTATACACTTCGTGTCCCTTCGGATGTCGGAGGACCCGTGTGGTCGTGGCTGCTTCTCGAGCCGACCGTGCGTCGAACGGCCCAGCTTGAGAAGAGACCAGGAGACATCGTGGCCACAGGTTCCGTGAAGAAGATCATCGCCGAGCGCGGATTCGGGTTCATCTCCGGAGAAGACGGCAAGGAATACTTCTTCCATCGCGACGGGCTCGACAGCTCGCTCGACTTCGATCGCCTCGCCGGTGGCGAGAAGGTGGAGTTCGAGATCGAGCAGAACCCCAAGGGTGCGCGCGCCGTCCGGGTGAAGGCAGCCTGACACTCCGGCGGCGACCTCGCCGCCGCACAGCAGCACCAAGGCCCGGTCCATCGCGGACCGGGCCTTCTTCATGTCCGGGTCGTCTCGGCGCGAGCGGTACGGCGGCAAGGTGGGACGGCGTCCGGAAGCGAGCAGACGGCGGCAGCGAGCACGGATCTGCGGCATCACCGAGTGACGACGACCTTGGCCGATGGCCCGATCACGCTCACGTCTCTCGTAGAGCGCGTACCACCGTGGGCGGCCCGAGCGATACTGCGAGCGGGGCCGATCCGCCGCACGTCTCGACCCCGACATGATCACGGTGACGAAATCCCGGTGACGAACAGGAGGGCGACATGAACGCTCGACGACCAGGTCGCAGTGGCGTGACCTTCTGTGCCGTGAGCATCATCGCGGCCTTGATGGCCGGTTGTGCGGCAGCCCCATCGCCGGCGAGTACCTTGATCACCGGCGTCCCGGCCACGACCGCCCCCGCGGGTCCGAGCGTCACGCCGTTCACTTCGCCGGACTCCGCCACTCCGGCTCCGACCCCGACTACCGCCCCCGATCCGGAAGACCTGGTCATGGAGCAGTTGTTCCTGGCTATCGGCAACCCGGACACCGGCTCCGAATCGGAGGCCTGGACGGCCTTCAACCAGACCCTGAAGGACGCCATGGTCGGCGGCGTGGACGAAACGCGCATCCGCGCGACCGCCGGGGTGGTGCTCGACTATCTTGCCGCCGCTCGCGCCGCCCTGGCCACGGCATCGGCACGACCGACCACACCGGTCGTGCCGCCGCCCTCGCCACCGCTCATGCCCTGGGTCTGGACCCAGGAATGGGACGCCATGCTGGCGGCCATCACCGAGGGCGTGGTCACCATGCGCGATGGCGGCATCGCCGGCGATGTGAACATGATCTCGGCCGGGTCCACCCGCATGAACAACGCCCTGCTCGACCATTTCTATCCCCCGAAGACCTGGACCTCGCCCGATGGCCTGGTCTCCTACGCGTCCGGCACCCGCCTCAACAACCCTCCCGGCAACGCCTTCGACCGCCAGGCCACCAGCTCCTGGAGCGCCGGCGAACGTCCGCTGCCCGGCTGGATCGAGGTCGACCTCGGGGCACCGCGCACCATCGAGGGCGTGCGCCTGCTGACCTCCCAGGATGTCGCCGGCCCCACCGTCCACCGGGTGAGCGGCCGGACGGCCGACGGCACGGAGGTCATCCTCGCCGAGTTCCAGGGCACGACCGCCGACGACCAGTGGCTGGAGCAGACCCTGGCCACGCCACAGGCCGATATCCGCTACGTCCGGGTGACCACCTCAACCAGTCCGTCACTTGCGGGATGGCGCGAGATCGAGATCCTGTCGCCCGACCTGCCGCTGCCGTCGATGGCCGTCATCGCGACGCCGCAGCCCCGGCCCAGCGCCGTCCCGGTCGAGAACCGTCTCGCCGACGGCCGCGTCATCCGGGCCTCGGGGGCCACCCCGGCCGCGCCGCCCTCCCGAGCCTTCGACGGGCAGGCCGACACCGGCTGGAACGCCGGGACCTTCCCGGTCGCCTGGATCGAGATCGATTTCGGTCACCCCGTGGTACCCACGGCCATCTCCTTGACGGCCGCGCAGTCGCCCAAGGGACGCACCGTCCACAACGTCTACGGGCGAGCCGAAGGGCAGACCACCGAGCAGCTGCTCCACACGTTCGATGGGATCACCGACGGCGGAGCCCGGCTGTCGGCCGACCTTGCCGCGCCCGGGCCGATCCGTTACCTGCGCATCGAGACCGTCACCAGCCCATCCTGGGTCGCCTGGTTCGAGATCGAGGTCACCACCGCGCCGTAGAGCGAACATCTCCTGCCTGTCCGGTCGGAGGTCTCGCTTCCGACAGGGGCTGCCGACCCCACCGGACGCCGGTCAGGAGCGCGGATCGGTCCGGCGGCTCGCGGGCCGGCCGTCGAGCGCGGTCCCTCGCGGTGGCCGCCGTCGAGCGCCGTCCCCCGCGGTCCCCCGCGATCGCTACGGGCGGAGCGTCCCCGCGAAGACCTGCCACGCGAGGATCGTCTTCGCGATGAGGCTGAGGAGCATGTACACGCGCTCCCCGTACAGGTAGTCGGACCAGCGCCCGGTCTTCCGGTACTGGAGGATCATGTTGAAGGCGAAGATGTTGAAGCTGACGAACAGCGACACGAAGATGACGTACACGAAGGTGGGCGCCGGGGTCGCGCCGGGCTCCGTGGCAGACGTCGCGAGGGCGATCGCGATGACGATCCACGGGACGACCCCGGCGATGCAGCCGAAGACGTAGTGGAGCCACTGCGGACGTGCCCGGCCCTCGTTCGCGGCCTCCATGCTCCAGCCGAAGAGGTTCATCGCCGCGTTGATGCCGAAGATCGCGACGAGGGTCCCGATCTCCTGGATCCCCGAGAGCTCCGCGATGATGACGATCATCACGCTCGACGAGAGCGCGTACTCGATCCAGCGGGCCGGGTTCTGGCCACGAGCGAGGCTCCGCTCGTACCACCGCCGTGCCGGGAACGCGACGATGAAGTGGGCGGCTGCGCTGAAGAGGAAGAACAGGGCGACCATCGGCCCGATCGGCAGGTCGAAGAGCGTCCGCGTGGCCGGGACGAGGGTCTGCGTCGCGGTGTCGAACGTGAGGTAGCTGCTCACGACGGGCGCGGTGACCATCGGGCTCTTCGCGAACGAGAGCGCGAGGATGATGAGCGCCTGGACCAGGTGGATCCCCGCGAGCCCCGCGTTCCAGCGGTGGAGGCTCCGCGCCTGGGGCTCTGGGATCGCGTCGGGGATGGCGCCGGAGATGGAGTCGAACGCGGGCGCGGAAGCGGTCATGTGGGCAGTGGCCTCGGGTGTCGCCTGACGGAGGGCCGAGCGGTCCGCTGGCGTCGCGCCGGTCGGCAGGTCGCGGCGCAGCGCCGCGTGCCTCTACTCTACATTCGGGCGCGGAGTGAGCGCGGATGGGTCGGCCCCGGTCAGACTGCCCGGCCGAGGATGGCCTGCGCGGGCCGACCGGTGGACCCGCGCACGATGAAGCTCGTGTCCAGGACGACCGTCCGTGGTGGGCCGTCGTCGCCCGCGAGGCGGTCGAGCAGTCTGGTCGTGGCGGCCGCACCGAGCTCGTAGACGGGCTGGGCGACGACCGTGAGCTGCGGGCGCACGAGCGTCGTCCAGTCGAGGTCGTCGAACGCGACGATGGAGACGTCGTCCGGGATCGCCCTGCCGGCATCCACGATCCCGTCCACGGCGCCCAGCGTCATGATCCCGTCGGTCGTGAAGATCGCCGTCGGCGGATCGCCGCGTCGGAGCGCGGCAGCCGTCTCGCCGGCGACGGCCGTTCGGTCATAGTCACACCGCAGGATCATCTCGTCGAGCACCGGGAGCCCGGCGGCGGAGTACGCGGCGGCCCACCCGATGAGCCGCTGGAGGCTTGGGAACACGTCCGCCGGCCCGAATCGCGCCCCCTTGAGCTCCTCGGCCGACAGTGCCGTGTCGCTCTCCGCGACGATCGCGATCCGACGATGCCCGAGCCGGATGAGGTGGCTCACCGCCCCCTGGGCGGCACGCTGACTGTCGACGACCACCGCATCGGCCTTGATGGACGGCACGCCGCGGTCGAGGAAGACCACCGGGACCCGGCGCTCCACGAGCTCCGCCAGGTGCGCGACATCGGTGTTGGACGCCGGCGCGACGATGAGCCCGTCGACGCGCTTCTGGTACAGGACGCCGACCGCGGCCCTCTCGGTCTCGAGCCTCTCGTCGCTGTTGGTGAGGATGACCTCGTAGCCGGCCGCATGGGCGGTGTCGGCGATCCCGCGGACCGCGCGCGCGAAGAACGGGTTCTCGATGTCGGCGATGACGACGCCGATCGTGTGCGTCGTCCCGGTGATCATGCTGCGCGCGAGCGAGTTCGGTCGGTAGCCGACCCGCTCCGCCTCGGCCAGCACGCGGGCGCGGACGGCGGCGCTGACGCGCCCGTAGCCGCCGAGGGCGCGTGCTGCCGTCGCCGGGGAGACGCCGGCCGCGACCGCCACGTCGCCGATGGTCGGATACGAGGGTTGCTCGCGCGATCTGATCATGTCGGTCCACAGACTACGGGGCGCGAGGGACGCCACCCGGCCCTCTGCTAGCCCTTGCCATACCCCTCGGAGAGGCCACGGATGAACTGGCGCTGCCCTGCCATGAAGAGCACGATCATCGGGACGGCTGCGATCGTGAGCGCCGCGAAGAGGACCGGCCAGTCGGAGAGCACCCGCCCCTGCATCGCGAGCAGGCCGACGGGCAGCGTCTTGAGGTCGGTGTCGTTGATGAAGACGAGGGCGAAGACGAACTCGTTCCAGGAGAACAGCGCCTGGAGGAGGGCGGCCGAGACGATGATCGGGCGGGAAAGCGGCATGATGACGAGCCAGAAGACCTGCCAGCGGTTCGCCCCGTCCACGATCGCCGCGTCCTCTATCTCCCGCGAGATCGTGACCATGTAGGCCCGGATGAGGAAGACCGTGAACGGGATCCGGAAGGCCGTGTAGAGGACGATGAGGCCCCAGTACGTGTCGAAGATCCCCAGCGTCTGGAGCAGGCGGAAGAGCGGGATGAGCGCGACCGTCGGGGCCAGCATCATCCCCCCGAGCAGGAGCACCGTGATGGCCCCGGCGAAGGGGATCCGGTAGCGGGTGAGCGAATACGCCGCCATCGAGCTGAACAGGATCGTGGTCACGACCGCGACGGCGGCGACGAACACGCTGTTCATCAGGTAGCGGACGACGCCGAGGTTCCACGCCTTGACGAAATTCTCCCACCGCCAGGTCGAGGGCAGCCCCCACGGATCGCCGAAGAGCTCGGCATTCGACTTGAAGCCGTTGAGGAACATCCACAGCAGCGGGTAGATGATGGCCACGGCGAAGACGATGAGGACCACGTAGACGACGACGCGGCCGATGGAAGCGGCGACGGAGCTCCGGGCGCCTCCGCGGTAGCGCGGACGCTCCATGCTGCCGGCCATCAGTACTGCACCGCCTTCCCCCGGCCCAGGAAGAGCTGGACGATGGAGGCGACCATCGTGATGATGAAGATCACGACCGCGATCGCGGCGGCATACCCCATCTGGTCGTTGAAGAACGCCGACTTGTAGAGCCACGTCCCCAGCGTGTGGCTGGAGTTGTTCGGGCCGCCGGCGGTCATGACCTGGACCTCGTTGAAGACGAGGAAGGCGCCCGAGATCGTGATGATCGTCGCGAGCAGGATCATCTCGCGGACGAGCGGCACGGTGATCGACCGGAACGCGTGCGGGCGGCTGGCGCCGTCGATGTAGGCGGCCTCATAGAGCTCGCGGGGGATCCGCTGCATGGCCACGATGAAGAGGACCATGACGTAGCCGATCGACTGCCACTGGCTCATGGCGATGATCGCCCAGATGGCCGTCGCCGACTCGCCCAGCCAGGAGTGCTTCCAGGAGTCGAGGCCGACCGCGCCGAGGAACCCGTTCACCAGCCCGATCTGGGGGTTGTACATGAACTGGAACAGGAGGCCGGTGATCGTCAATGACAGGACGGCCGGGACGAAGTAGACGGTCCGGAAGAACCCCTTCCAGCGACCGCGGACGAGCTCCTCG
>Ga0315292_10001032_pt1 | contig 14287 bp, 12 predicted proteins | sample YL17G13_0_MG_FD_204029 | JGI IMG/M metagenome (GOLD analysis project Ga0315292, IMG submission 204029) | Sediment microbial communities from Yellowstone Lake, YNP, Wyoming, USA - YL17G13_0 | ecosystem: Environmental > Aquatic > Freshwater > Lake > Sediment | place: USA: Wyoming | collected... | reverse complement strand
GCCCGACTGCAGGAAAGGCCTGTGTATTCAGCGATTGGGGAGTCCCCTAGAACGGCTGGCGAAGTTCGGCGCTCAATGCGGACCGTTCTAGGAGCGTGTCCAGTCATTACTCGGACACGCTCCTAGGCGGGCGGCGCCTTTTTCTTCGCCGGCGCGGGCGGCGGCACCTCGGCCTGGGCGGCCGCCATCGCCTTCTGGGCCTTCAGCAGGTACTCGCTCTTCTCGAATTCCTTGATCAGCCGATCGTAGTAGGGCACGGCCTCGGCCCTGCGCCCCATCTTGATGAGCGACTCCGCCAGGTAGAAGTAGACGGCGTCGCGGCCGGTGAACTCCGGGTCGTCGCGCAGCACGCCCTTGAGGCGATCGATCGCGCCTGGGTACCAGCGCGATCGGAAGTAGAAATAACCCACCTTGTAGTCGGCGGCGCTCAGGCGGTCGCGGGCGCCCCGCAGTTTCGCGCGGCCGTCCGGCATCAGGCTGCTGTTCGCGTAGCGCTCGACGAACAAGGTGAGTTCGGCGATCGCCTCCTTGGTTTCGGTCTGGTCGCGATCGGCCGCGAGCATCTGCTGGAAATGGCACATGCCCAGCTTGAGCTGGGCGTAGTCCGCGCGCGGGTGCGTGGGATAGAACGTCAGGAACTCCCGGAACTCGTTCTGCGCGAGCACGAGGGACTCCGCGGAGCCTTCGCCCATGTAGGTGTCGCCGAGGCCGAGCTTCGCGTCGGGGCGGAAGTTGCTCTGCGGGTAGTTGTCGACCAGCTGGCGGAAGTACTCGCGCGACTTGAACCACTTCTTCTTGCCGATCATCTCGACGCCGCGCTCGTAGAGAAACCTGTCCGCTTCGAGCATCCCGATCGGGGCGGCGTTCTTCTTCTTGGCGCAGCCGCCGGCCACGGCGAGGACGGCCAGCACCGGCAGGATCCACATCAGGCGACACACGCGAACGGACATACTCTGGTTCTCGATCCTGCGGGCGCCCGGCCTAGAGCAGCTCGGGCACAGATGACAGCCAGCGGACCTCGGCCTCGAGGCCCTGCTCCAGGGTGACGGACGGGGCGAAGCCGATGTCCCGCCTGGCGCGGGAGGTATCGGCATACGTGTCGCGCATGTCGCCCTTCTGCGCCCCTTCCCGGCGCACCGCCAGCGGACGGCCCAGCAGCCCGCCGATGATGTCGAGCACGTGGTTGATGGAGACGCGCGACCCGCCCCCGATATTGTACACGGCTCCGGGCACGCCCCGGACGCCGGCGTGGTACGTGGCCGTGACGGCATCCGCCACGAACGTGAAGTCGCGCGTCTGTTCGCCGTCGCCGTAGAGCGCGATCGGATCACCCCGCAAGCCGGCGCGGATGAACCGGTGGAAGCCCATGTCCGGGCGCTGGCGCGGGCCGTAGACCGTGAAGTACCGCAGCGCGACGGTCGGCACCCCGTAGTTCACGTGGTAGAGGTAGCACAGCTGCTCGGCCGCCAGCTTGGTGACGCCGTACGGCGAGACCGGCCGCGGCAGCGCGTCCTCGCGCATCGGGATCTCCACCAGATCGCCGTATACGGAGGAACTCGACGCGTACACCAGGCGCTCGATGGGCCGGCCGCAGCAGGCTTCGAGCAGCCGCTGCGTCGCATCGACGTTGTTCACCGTATAGACCTGGAAGTCGCGCCCCCAGCTCCTGCGCACGCCCGCCTGCGCGGCGAGGTGGAAGACGTGGGTGACGCCGTCCATCAGGGCCGGCAAGTCGGCGTCGGCGATGGCCGATTCGACGAACCTGAACGCTTCGTGGGCCTTCGGGCCGGCCAGGTTGCGTTCCTTGATCGATCGCGCGTAGTAGTCCGAGAAGCAGTCGATCCCGGTCACGCCCGCGCCGGACGCGAGCAGGCGCTCGGCCAGCGTCGACCCGATGAACCCCGCCACACCCGTCACCAGTGCCTTCATACGAATAACACCCTCACTCGGGCCGGCAGGCGCCTGGGCCGCCCGGCCAGATCCGTGGCGGCGTGCACCGTGTACCCCGCCGCGATCGTCGCGGCGTCGCTGCGGCGCACCACCTCGTACTCGAACCTGATCCGCACCGGCGTCAGCATCCGGCCCGTCGTGCGGATCTCCAGCTCGTCATCGTAACGCGCCGGGGTCCGATAGTCACAGTGCGCTTCGATCACGGGCAGCATCCACCCGTCCTCGTCTTCCATCGCCCGGTACGTCGTGCCTTGCGCGCGCAGCCAGTCGCATCGGCCGACTTCGAACCACGCGAGATAGTTCGCGTAGTAGGCGTAGCCCATCTTGTCGACCTCGGCGTAGCGGACGCGGACCACGCCGGCCGACTGGTGCCCGCTCACCGCGCACTCCGATGGGCCGCGAGGCGCGCCTGGGCCGCCGCCACGGCCCGGGCCTTCAGGCTGCGCGCGGCCGCCTCCGCATCGCCCGAGCCGAAGATCGACGAACCCGCGACGATCCAGTCCGCGCCCGCCAGCACCACGTCGGTGATCGTCGACTCGTCGATGCCGCCGTCGACTTCGATCGGCGCCGGGTTGCCGGCTTCGTCCAGCAGGGCCCGCATCGCTCGTACTTTGGACGTGCTGCGGGCGATGTAGGTCTGGCCGCCGAATCCCGGATTGACGGTCATGACCAGGACGAAGTCCACGTCGGCGGCGACTTCCTCGATGCTGCCCACCGGCGTCGACGGGTTGAGGGCGACCCCGGCTTTCAGCCCGAGGCTCTTGATCAGGCCGATCGTCCGGTGCAGGTGCGGGAGCACTTCGACGTGGACCGAGATGAACGCCGCGCCCGCCTCGGCGAAGGCCGGGATGAAACGGTCCGGGTCCTCGATCATGAGGTGCACGTCAATCGGCATCCGCGCCACCTGCCTGACAGACCGCACCACCGGCGGGCCCACCGTCAGGTTCGGGACGAAGTGGCCGTCCATCACGTCCACGTGGATCAGGTCCGCTCCACCGCGCTCGGCGGCGGCGATACAGGCGCCCAGTGCGGCGAAGTCTGCCGCGAGAATCGACGGGGCGAGGCGCACGCTCATCGGCTGACCTCCAGGGAGACAGGCTGATCCGGCGTGACCTGGAATCCGGCGGCGGGGAACTGGCGAAGGACGATCCCCGACGGCACGCCCGGGTACGGCTGCTGGGCGACGATCGCCACGCGGAGGCCGCCGCTTCGCAGCAGGGCAACCGCCGCATCGCCCGACACGCCGATCACATCGGGCATGACGAACCCGCCCGCGCGCTCGCCGCGGTTCACGAGCAGGCCGACGCGGGAATTGCGCGCGCCCGGGCTCGGGTCCTGCGCGACCACCGTGTCCGCCGGCAGCGACGACGACCGGATGTCGGCGATGCCGGCCAGCTCGAGGCCGTCCTGCTGGAGCCGTGCCTGGGCGGTCCGTTCCGGCTCCCCGACCAGTTTCGGCACCAGCGACGAGCGGGAGCCCGCGCTGATCCACACGCGGACGCTGCGGCCGCGCCGTACCTCCAGTCCGGACGCCGGGTCCTGCGTCGCGATCCGGCCCAGCGGGACCTTCGCGTCGAAGGGCCGGTTGTCGTCGACTTTCAGCGTCAGCCCGGCCGATTCCATCGCGGCGGCCGCGTCGGTCGGCTCGAGCCCGACCAGCACCGGCACCCTGATCTCCCGGGCGCGCAGCGCCACCCGCATCGTCGCTGCCGTGAAGAGCACGTAGGTGCCCGCCAGCGCGCTCACAAGCAGGATGGTGCGACCGATTGTCCGGGCGCGAGTGGGTGCGGCCATTCTCAGGTGAAACTGTACTACACGACCGAACCGCCAGACCAGACAGCGGCGCTCAGCAGCTGGTGGTGGAGTTCTGTCGTCGCACCGCCCTTCGACACGCTCAGGGCGTCCTGAGTTCGTCGAAGGACGAGACCGACTCCCACCACGGGCTGTCAGGCCCGGTGGCGAAGCCGGGCCGCGAAAAATGCGTCCAGTCCGTGCTCGGATGGGGACGTGCGCAGGCACCCCGCGCGGTCCAGACACGGCACGATCGCCTGCGGGACCGCGCTCGGGCCCTGGCGCGGGTCCTCGAGGACGAACGCCTCGTGCCGTCCCAGGAAGGCGTCGACCACCTGTTCGTTCTCTTCGGGCTCGCTCGAACACGTGCTGTAGACCAGCGTGCCCCCGGGCCGAATCGCCCCGGCGGCGTGGTCGAGCATCCGGCTCTGGCGTTCGGCCTGGACCATCAGGTCCTCCGGGCGCCGCTTCCACCGGATGTCCGGATCGCGTCGAATCGTGCCCAGGCCCGTGCACGGCGCGTCCACGAGCATCGTATCCACGTCCCGGAACGGCGCGCCCTGCAGCAGATCGTGCTGCACGATGGCGCAGCGCTCCACGCGTGCCTCCCGCAGTTGGGCCCGCAGCAGACGGATACGCCGCGCGCGGACATCGCACGCCACCAGCAGGCCGCTGCCGCCAAGGGTCGCGGCCAATTGCGCGGTCTTCCCGCCCGGGGCGGCACAGGCGTCGACGACGCGCGTGTGGGACGCGGGCGCCGTGAACGCGCCGACCAGCTGAGAGGCCTCGTCCTGGATCGCGAACAGCCCTTCCCTCGCCAGCGGCGTGCGCAGCGGGTTGCCGTCTTCCACGATGAGCCCATCCGGGGCATAGGCGCACGCCCGCGTGAGGACGCCTGCCCGTGCGAGCGATGCCTGAAGCTCGCGCCCGCTGACGCGGGCCACATTCACCCGCAGCGTGATCGGGGCCGGGGCATTGTTGAAGCGTACCCATGCCAGCGAGGCGTCGAATCCCATCCGCGCGATCCACCGGGTGACCAGCCAGGCGGGATGCGACCACGTCACGCTCAAGTGCGCCACCTGGTCGGTCTTTGCGGGCCACGGGATGCGCCGGCGGTCGCGGCTGATGCGGCGCAGGATGGCGTTGACCGCGCCGGTGGCCGGGCGATGCCCGTCGAGCCGGCACAGGCTGACCGCGTCGTCCACGATGGCGGAGGCCGGGACCCGATCGAGATGGAGCAGTTGGTAGACCGAGATCCGCAGGATGTCGAGGACCCCGTCGTCGAAGGCGTCCAGCGGCCGGTCGCCCGCCCAGGCGATGGCGTGATCGATCGCGGCGCGCCAGCGCAGCGTGCCGATCACCACCTCCGCGGCCAGCGCGCGATCGCGGTCGTCGGACAGGTCCTTCCGGCTCCCCTCGAGGGCGGAGGCGAGATCGGTGTCGCCCGTACTGACACGGCGGAACGTGAGGAGCGCGGTGCGGCGTGCGGGCGCGACCATCGGGATCAGGCCGGCGGGCCGCCCGGCGACGACCTCGTGTCGGGCACGGCGTCGAAGCGCGCGCCGGCCGCGAGACGATGGCCGGCGGCGAAGTCGCGCGCGGGCATGGCGCGCCGCCCTTCGGGCTGCACCGTGATCAGATCGATTGGGCCGTCGCCGGCCTGGACCTGCACGGCGTCCTTCGTGACGGCGATCACGGTGCCTGGCCCGGTCGCCGCCCCTGCGGGCGCGACCGCGAGGCGCGTGCGCAGCACGATGAGCCGGCGGCCGGCGATGGTCGACCACGTGAGCGGCCAGGGTTGGAGCCCGCGCACAAGGTTGTGCAGTGTGCGCGCGCTCGTCCGCCAATCGAGCCGCCCTTCGTCTTTCTGCAGCCGATGGGCGTAGGTGGCCCCCGCATCGTCCTGCGGCGTTTCGACCGCGCGAGCGGCGGCGATGTCCTCGATGACGCGCAGCAGGAGGTCCGCACCCAGTGTTGCAAGGTCGGCTTCGACCTCCGTGCTCGTGTCGTCGGGGCCAATGGGTCGGGCGACCGTCGCGAAGACCGCCCCCGCATCGAGCGCCTGCACGACGCGCATGATGCTCACACCCGTCACGGCGTCGCCCGCCATCACCGCGCGATGCACGGGGGCGGCACCGCGATGGCGCGGCAGCAGGGAGGCGTGCACGTTGATGAGCCCGAGCGGCGGCGCCTCGAGCACGGCCGCCGGCAGGATCCTGCCGTAGGCGGCCACCACGCCGAGATCCGCCTGCCAGCTGCGCAGCGTCGCCAGGAACGCCTCGTCCTTCATGCGCTCCGGCTGCACCACCGGCACGTCGCGCGCGCGGGCCAGCTGCTTCACCGGGCTCTCGGTCACATGCTGCCCACGACCCCTTGGCCGGTCGGGCTGGGTGACGACGCCGACGACGGGGTGAGGGGACGCGAACAGGCGCTCGAGGCTCGGCAGGGCGAACTCCGGCGTGCCGAAGAAGACCAGGCGCAGCGGCCGGCCGAGCGCGGTCACCATTTTCCGGACCGCGTCAGCTTCTTGATCCGGCGCACGATCAGATCGCGCTGGATGCCCCGGAGCCGATCGAGGAACACGCGTCCGTCGAGGTGATCCATTTCGTGCTGGAAGGCGCGCGCAAGGAGTCCGGTGCCTTCGACGATCCGCTCCTGCCCTTCGAGGTCGAGTCCCTTGAGCACGGCCCGCTCGGGCCGCGCCACCGTCGCGTTGAACCCCGGCACGCTCAGGCAGCCCTCCTCTTCGAGCTGCATGCCGTCGCGTTCCACGAACTCCGGGTTGATGAACGCCATCAGCCCGTCCTTCGACCGGCCACCGGAGACGTCGACCACGAACAGCCGCAGCGGGATGCCGATCTGGGGCGCCGCGAGGCCGACGCCGGGCGCCGCGTACATCGTCTCGATCATGTCGCGGACCAGGTCGCCGATCTCGCCGGTGACGGTCGTCACGCGATCGGCTTCGTGGTGGAGCACGTGATCGCCGTACTTCACGATCGGACGGATCATGAACCGGACCCTTCCGCGGCGGGCGTGAGCCGGGCGCGAACGTCGCGCACGGCGTCCGCGTGACGGCGCACCAGATCGGTCATCGAGTCGCCGCCGAAGCGCTCGATCGCGGCGTCGGCCAGCACCAGGGCGACCATCGCCTCACCGACCACCGATGCGGCGGGGACGGCGCAGACGTCGCTGCGCTCGATCGCGGCGGGCTCCTCGACCAGCGTCGCGAGGTCGACCGATCGGAGCGGGGACATCAGCGTGGCGATGGGCTTCATGTACCCCCGGACGCGGACGTCCTCGCCGTTGGTCACGCCGCCCTCGAGCCCGCCGGCATGGTTGGTCGGTCGTCCGATGGCCCCGATCGAGCCGTGCGACGCGTCGGCCTCACGCCGGAGGATTTCGTCGTGCGCCTGCGAGCCCGGCCGTCGTGCGGCGTCCGGGCCGAGGCCGATCCCTACCGCCTTGATGGCGGGAATGGACATCACGGCCTGCGCCAGGCGGCCATCGAGCCGGCGGTCCCACTGGGAGAAACTGCCGAGCCCCGGCGGAACGCCGTGGGCCACGACCTCGAAGACGCCTCCCAGCGTGTCGCCGGCGGCGCGCGCCTCGTCGATGGCCGCGATCATCAGGGCCTGGGTCCCGGCGTCGACGCACCTGGTGGCGCTGTCGACCGGGATGGCCGCGATGCGGTCGAAGCCGACCGGAAGATCGGCGGCGGCCACGCCGCCGATCGCGAGGACATGGCTGCCGCTCTCGACGCCGAGTGCCGCGAGAATCTGTCGTGCCAACGCGCCGGCCGCGACACGCGCCGCCGTTTCCCGGGCACTCGCGCGCTCGAGCACGTCGCGCAGATCGTCGTGGCCGTACTTCAGGGCGCCCGCCAGGTCGGCGTGTCCCGGCCGCGGCCGGGTGACCCGCTCACGTCGCGCCCCTCCGGCGTCTGCCGGCGGATCGGCGTCGGGATGCATCGTGAACTGCCAGTTCACCCAGTCGCGATTGTCGATGGTCAGCGCCACCGGAGCCCCGGTGGTCCTGCCGCGCCGCACGCCGGCGACGAGCAGGGCGGTGTCGGACTCGATCGCCATCCGCCGGCCGCGCCCGTACCCGCCCTGGCGGCGACGCAGGTCGCGCGCAATGGCCTCGGGATCGAGCGTCAGCCCCGCAGGTACGCCGTCGACGATGACGACCAGCGCGCGGCCGTGGGACTCTCCGGCTGTGAGAAAACGCAGCATGGCGCCGCTATTCTATACGAAAAATTTGCACACTCTCCGAGTGCAATTCGCCAATCATGGCCGTTTTCCTGCCGATCGGGCGCGGGCGTCCTTCTTGCAATTGTCGGAGAGACGATTGGGGCAAGGAGGATGCGGTGAACGACGCGCAGCGGCTCGTGCTCGACCGGTTCGTGAATGATGGCGCTGGAGGCGCGGTGGACCTGGCGACCGGGGCGCCCGTCTGGGTGCATCTGGCGCCCGCGGGTGACCACGGGGTGCAGCTGCAACGATTGCGAACGGCGGCCTCCCTTGCGGCCATCCGCCACCCCGTGCTGGCGCCGTTAATCGACTTCGGCCTGGAGTGCCGCGGGACATGGGTCGAGGTCTACGGCGTCGGCACGTGCGGGCCCGACGCCGCCGCCGCGGGCGTCGCCTCGTCGCGCACACGACGCGAGATCGACGCCGTGCTCGATGCCGCCGGTCTGTGCGGCGTCGCGCGGGTCGGCCAACTCGACGTCCCGCCCGCGGCGCGCGGGATGATCTGGCCGGGGCCGGTGACGCGGTTGGTGGAGCGAGAGCCTGGCGCGCGAGACGACCTCTACGGGGCGTTGGCCGCGCCCGCGCAGCTGCGCGTGGTGGCGCAACGCCTCCAGCGGCGACCGGAACTCGACCAATTGACGGATCTGCTCGACGACGACCGTGCCCGGGGACCGCGTCGGGTCACCGTGGTGGCGCCCCCGGGCTCCGGGCTGCGCACGCTTTTCGCCGCCTTCGCCAGAGAGGCGCGGCTCCGCGGTTTCGTGCCCGTGGGCCGCGAGACGCTCTCGCGCTTCGTCTCCCAGTCGTGCATCGGCGCGCCGGGCCTCACGGAGGCGATGCGGCACCGACACGTGGTCGTGCTCGACGATCAGCGCGGCGTCGCGGGCGACACGGCTGCCAGCCCTGCATCCGCGCTGCTCATGCGGATCGGGCCGGCCCAGGGGCGTCCTCACCTCGTGATCTCCGCCGTGGCGTGCGCGACGGCTGAACCGGGCCTGGTGCTGCGCCCGATGGAGCCCGACGCGCTGACCCGTGCCGTGATCAGCCGAGGCGTCGCGTCTGCCGAACTCGACGCGGCGGTCCGGCGCGCGATCCGGCTGTCGGGCGGATGGCCCGGGGCATTCTTCTCCACGCTGCTGGCCGCGCTGGTCGGCCCGGATACGCCGTACCCGGCCGGGGAGGGGCGGGGCACCGTCCACGTGGCGGAGTCGATCGGCGGCGCGATCGTGCCGTCCCGTCCGTCCGCTGCCGTGATGATTCGTGAGCCGCAGGAGCCTGGTGCCTTCTCATGGCCCGACGGTGCGGATGTGCGGCGTGCCTGGGAACTGGTGGCTCGCGGGAGACACGCAGCGGCTGAACGCGTGCTGCGCCGCGCGCTGGGCGCGCTGCGGCGTCGCAACCGGCCGGGCGATGCCGGCCGCACCGCGATGGCGCTCGGCCGGCTCCTGCACGCGCGGGGGCGCATGGCGGCCGCCGTGGCGGCGTTCGAGCAGGGGCGCGCCCTGTTCGCCCGGGCGGACTCCGCGATGGGAGAAGTGGCGGCGCTGCTGCATCTGGGTCACGTGCGAGTCGACGATGGCGACCTTGCTGGCGCCGACTCGACGCTGCGCACGGCCCTGGTGGTGGCCGAACAGGCCGGTTGGGATGACGTCGCAAACGCCGCCCGGCTGCTCCTCGCCCGCTGCGTGTTCTGGCAGGGCCGCCTTGTCGAGGCGGCCGCGCTGGTCGAACGGGCGGAGGTGCCGGGGGCCCGGGTTGCCGGCGCCAGTCTGGTGGTCGCGGAGCACTCCGCGAGCGTCGTCCCGGCCAGCGCCGGGCGGTGCGCGCTTCCTGGGGTGCCGGCGTGCGTGCCCGGGGGCACGTGGGCGATCAGGACTGAACTCGGCGTGCGGCTGGCGCTGGCGGATCGCGACGGGGCCCGGGCGACGCGTTGGCTGACATCCGGAACCACCGAGCCGCATGCACCCGACGCGCTTGCCGATCTGATGAGGCGCGCGCTTGGCGTCCTCGTGGCCAGCGCGTTAGGCGAGACGGCGCGGGCGGAGCGCGAACTGGCCGCCGCCCTGGCCCAGGCCAGACGAGGGCACCTGCCGTTGATGGCCATGGAAGCGCGAGCGGCCTTCGCCGAAGGGTGCCTCGAAGCGGGGAACGAGGCGGCCGCCGGGCGCACCATCGGACGGCTTGCGCGCCTCGGCACCAGGCTGCCCCGGTTGCTGCGGCTGCATCTCGACCAGTGGCGCTCCCGTCTCGATCATCGCGCGGATGGGCACGCGTCGACCGAGGGTGCCGAACGCGTCGACACCGCGATTGTCCTCGAGGTCCTGCGTCACTGCCAGGAGGCAGACGATGACCAGGCGGTGCTGGACGGCGTGTGCCGGTCGCTGCGCGGCCGTCTCGAGGCGTCGGCCGTCACGGTCCACCTCGGCGGAGCAGAAGGGTTCCGGGTGGCCGCGACGGCGGGCGCGCGCGGGTGTCGCCCCGAGATGGTCGAGCGCTGTGCCGCCACGCGCTTCGTGCTCGGGCCTGAGCCGACCGCCGCCGGCGTCGAGGCGGCGGTCGCCGTGACCCATGGCGGGCAGGTCCTTGGCGGCCTCGCGGTCCGATGGCCCGCCGATGCACGTCCCGACGGCGTGCGCGTACGCGGTGTCCTGTCGGCGGCCGCGGCGGCCATCGCGCCTGCCGCCCGCGCGCTGGAGGAGCAGGCACGCGCCGCCGGCCGCGGTGACGCGCCGTCTGACGATCTCGCGGGCGTGAGTGCCGTCATGGCGGATCTGCGCCGGCAGATTCGGCGCGCCGCCGAGGCGCCCTTCGCGGTCCTGGTCCAGGGAGAAAGCGGGACGGGCAAGGAACTGATCGCCCGGGCGATTCACGGCGGGTCCCCGCGCCGGGCGCGCCGGCTCTGCGCCCTGAATTGCGCGGCGCTCAGCGACGACCTGTTCGAGACCGAACTGTTCGGGCACGTGCGCGGCGCCTTCACCGGGGCCGCCTCGGACCGGGCCGGGATGTTCGAAGAGGCCGACGGCGGCACGTTGTTTCTCGACGAGGTCGGGGAACTGACGCCCCGGGCCCAGGCCAAGCTGCTGCGCGCGATTCAGGAAGGCGAGATCCGGCGGATCGGCGAGAACCATGCCCGGCGGACCGACGCACGGATCGTCGCGGCCACCAACCGGCTGCTCGAGTCCGAAGTCGAACGCGGACGGTTCCGGCAGGACTTGCTGTTTCGCCTGGATGTCCTGCGCATTGTCGTCCCGCCGCTGCGGGACCATCCGGATGATATTCCCGAGTTGGCGCACCGGTTCTGGAAGGAGGCGCTGCTCCGGATCGGCGGGCGGGCGACGCTGGCCCCGGCCACCGTGGCGGCGCTGGCGCGCTATCACTGGCCCGGCAACGTGCGCGAGTTGCAGAACGTGATGGCGGCGCTCGCCGTGTATGCGCCGCAGGGCGGACGCGTCGGGCCGTCGCGTCTGCCAGCCGCCATCGCCGGTGTGGCACTGCCCGCTCCGGATGGTGCGTCACTCGCGACGGCGCGGCGTCAGTTCGAAGAGCGCTTCGTCCGGGCCACGCTTGCGCGGTCGGGTGGCGGCCGTTCGAAGGCGGCTGCCACGCTGGGGCTCACCCGGCAGGGTCTGGTGAAACTGATGGCGCGCCTCGGGATTGCCGACGCGGCCGTGGAACCGTCGGTCGCCAAGTCCGGCGCCCAGTACACGGCTTGACCGTGGCGGGGATGCCCCTGTTCCGGGCCGAGACGCGGCGATGCACGCGTTTGCGTGCTACACTTGTTTTCGTGGCCGAAGTCCAAAACGTCACGCTGCGTCTTCCCGTGGCACTGCTGAAGCGGGTGAAGCGGCTCGCTGCGAAGCAGGACACCTCAATGTCGGCGCTGATGGCGGCGGCGCTCTCCCGCCTCACCGACGAGGATCGGCGCTACGGGGCGGCACGGCGGCGATCGCTCGCCGCATTGAGTTCCCCTCGTTCGCTCGGCACCGGCGGGCACCCCTCATGGTCCCGCGATGACCTCCATGATCGGTGACCCGTCGCGCGAGTTCGTCGACACGAACGTCCTCGTCTACGCGTTCGACTCCTCGGCAGGCATCAAGCAGACGGCGGCCAGGAAGTTGCTCGAACGACTCTGGCAGACCGGCACGGGTACCTTCAGCGTGCAGGTGCTGCAGGAATTCTTCGTGACAGTCACCCGCCGCGTCGCCCGGCCGCTCTCGGTAGACGAGGCGGCTGATCGGATTCGGGAGTTTGCCGCGTGGCGAGTATTCTCACCAACCGTCGATGACATCCTCGCCGCGATTGATCTGCACAAGAAAACGCGTGTGAGTTTCTGGGATGCGATGGTTGTGCGGGCGGCGGCCGAATCGGGCTGCGACACACTGTGGACCGAAGACTTGAATGACGGCCAGACGATTCAGGGCGTGCTGGTCCGCAATCCGCGTACTACTCGGTAACCCGACAGATTCCTCTACTGGATTCGAACCACTGACCCCCGCCGTGTGAGCCGATGTCGCGCACTTGCCCGGCTGGCAACGCCACATCGCGCACCGTCTCGAGAAACCCCGGCGCAACGGCTTGAGCTTTTGCCCCGATTCTGGCGACGAACGTGAGGGAATGCTCCCGGACGGGGCGTCTCAGCAGTTGTATAAGGGGACAGGGCAGTTCCTCTCCCTGCCTCCGTCGTCTGCGGCCTGAGAAGCAAAGGGGGAATCTTCACGGACTTCCTGCCACCACCGAGACGGCGTCACGAATGATCCAGGGCGCTGCGCTCGCGGCGAACCGGACTCCTATTCGTGACCACGCTTTCGGGACTGACCGAGCCCTTCCAGCCGCCGACGTGCCTCACGCTTGCCAATCTTCTGGATGCCCGAGAGGGCGGTGAGATTCGCGCTCCGCATCCGAACCCGGCTGCCTTTGCCCTCCCAATTGACCACCGCCTGGCCAGTGACGCCAAGCAGTCTCCCGAACTGGACCTGCGTCAGACCTAATCGGCGTCGGAGGCCTGCCAGGCTCTTCGAGGTCGGACGCAGCGTGGCCGCCCGTTCCGTCGCAACCTCCGTCTCCTTGGTGGCCACCACCGCCGTGACCCTGGCCAGCAACTCACGACTGGTACGAGTCAGCGCCGTCAGGTCACGACGGAGATCGGCCACGGACTTCTTCAAGCGGGCATTGTCGCGTTTGAGTGGCGTCAACCCCGCCTTGACCTGCCTCTTGGCAAGTCGCTGAACTTCTTCTCTGAGTACTCTGGCGACATCGGGCATGAGCGTGAACACTCCTTGTGGTTGGTGGTCCTGGGTCTGTACCGGTGGGGGATGGGCGTCGACCCGGCCCTCTGAGCATCATAGATCAGGCGAGGGGCGGTTCCCAGTCCGGTGCGCCCACACCCGGCGGGGCCCTTCATTCACCAAGGCAACCTGGCTCGACGGCGACGGCTTGCTCCACGAGCCGGAAGAACAGTTGCCTCGGTGCCGAGAGGTCCGTCGGTTGAATCGGAACGTGATTTCACGAGGTCGTCGTCCAAATGGGCCGAACTGACCGTGCCTTGATGGGTGCCCAGCAGCCACCGCTTGCGTAACGCCACGACGCGATGCACGCGCGGGAGCAACACGGAAGCGAGTTCGTGATCGCCGCGCAGTAATGTCACGCGGTGGGGGTAGCCATGCTCGGTCAAGCCGTTGTATCCGTGCCACCCGTCCGTATGCACCCGCGTGCCAGGCGTGATCGTGTCCTGGACAAACGCGTGGAGACTGCCGGCGGACGCATCGGGGATCCGACGCATGCGGATGCGTCCGATGCCCCGGCCTCCACCGCGGGGGACACCGCCTATTGGGGTCGCCTGAGTCAAGTGGATACCCCACGTGGGCAGTGACTTCATGACGGAGAATGCGGCCAACACGGTAATGATCTCGCGTGAAGTGGCGCCCGGGCAGACGCTGGAGATTGCGTGCCATCCTGAGAAATCGCAGGCCGACCGGCTCGATGGCATCGCGCCGATGGAGACCACAGCCGGTCCGGGAAGGTACAAGCCGAAGGTGATTGTTGGCAGCTCCGTGTCGAGCAACCAGATCGCCATCGATCTGGTGAGGCCGCCAGGACCTCCGGCGCAAGTGCTCTCGATCGAACCCAACCGGCACTGCCCTGGGCAGAAGGTGGTGATCGACGCAACCGGCATCGCGCAGCACGCGCTGCGATGGTGGCGGTCGGCGAGCGCCGATGCGAGCTCCGCCGTCGTGCGCGTGCGCGTGGGCGGGGCGGGCGGGGTTCGAGAGAAGGTCCTGATCGCGGATTGGCGTCCA
>Ga0315292_10001030_pt1 | contig 14294 bp, 15 predicted proteins | sample YL17G13_0_MG_FD_204029 | JGI IMG/M metagenome (GOLD analysis project Ga0315292, IMG submission 204029) | Sediment microbial communities from Yellowstone Lake, YNP, Wyoming, USA - YL17G13_0 | ecosystem: Environmental > Aquatic > Freshwater > Lake > Sediment | place: USA: Wyoming | collected... | reverse complement strand
GTGAACCTTACTGAACCATATATAATTCACTACCCTCGGATTGTTGCAGTAGCCGATGCATCGGGCAGTCAGGTTGAACTAATCGAGTTCTTTGACTGTATTGGCGGGGCAATGTGGTCAAAACACCACTATGCGCAGAGCCCGGTGGTAAAAAATGTCCGCTGTGCAGGCCAGACCATGCGATACCTTTTAAAGCCCGGCACTGTTGACCTTGCACTTGAAGGGTCCCGGTTTCCAGCCGGTATCTCTTCATGCGTAGTCGATACAACTGAGATTGCCATAACTTACATTGGCATGGGGGGCGGAGGGGTTGGTGCTACAACCTGCCGGACTGATGCAGCAGGTGTCCTTCGCAGCAGGAGTGATGAATCCGGTGGGGGAAAAGTAGCCGGTTCTACGATATGGCTGCCCAGGCGGCAGCGTGTTCTCATCGGGGTTGACGATACGGATACTCCCGATGAGGGAGCAACCTGGACCCTTGTCCATAATATTGCCAGGGCAGTTGAGGATGAACAATCGGTGTATCTCTCGCACACGATAGTACAGCTCTTCCCGGTACCCTACCGTACAAAGAATTGCGTGAGCCTTGTTGCGGAGTTTGCAACAACTGATGCTCAGGGGCTCGTGGATCGGTTCCGGCGCCTCCTTGAAAAGTATACCCTGTCCGAAAAAACCGGGATGGCGGTGTATACCGCATTTTCTCCATCGGTAAAACTTCTGGAATATGGGCGAAAAGTAAAACGGGGAGAGATTGCACCGGGAGTACTCGAGCGGCTGGATGACAAAGATCTGCGGATCGAATTGAATGGCAGAGGGATTATCGGAGCGGTTGCTGCCATCCCTTTTTACACGCAGTTTGAGGAGGCGCTGGAATTATGCAGTGGGCAGAGCTGAAAGCCCGACTCCTTGCTGAAGGTTCGGTAAGTCTCTCGGGGGAACCTGCGGATATGTATATAGCACGTTCATCCGCAGGTCCCGGCGCCGGGGGGGGTGGGGCTGTCTTTTTTTCCATGGGCGCTCACCAGGTCAAGCTTGCGCTCAATCCCCTGAGTCCAATTGAGATTGTGCACCGTGGCAACGGTGTTGCAGATCTCTGCTTCGAAGGAACAATTTTACCCGGGCGGCTCCTTGAACCGGGATTCCATTGCCCGGACCAGGCTTTCATCACGGTCACCGGTAGTTGTATCTTCAATTGCGGTTATTGTTCCGTACCACACTTATCCGGGCAGCGCAAGAGTATCGAAGAAATTATAGCGATGGTTGAATCAGTCCGTTACCGGGTTCACGCGATATCCATAACGAGTGGAGTTCTTAAGAGCATCGAGGAGGAGGAATCCTATATACTCGAGGTGATCAGGCATCTTCTGGTGTATGACCTCCCGATTGGCGTTTCCATTTACCCCACAGAACAGACACCTGACTTGCTCCACATGCTGGGTGTTGCAGAGGTGAAATTTAACATTGAAGCTGCAACCTACGGGCTTTTTACAAAGATGTGCCCGGGACTCAGTTATGACCAGCTTTGGAGGGTTCTTGAGCGTTCCGTTGAACTCTTCGGGAAAAACCGGGTCTTTTCCAATGTCATCGTTGGACTGGGAGAGACAGACAGGGAAATGGAGTCCTGCATCCGCCGGCTGACCTCCCACGGGGTTATTCCTGTCCTCCGTCCGCTCAACCCTGTAGCTGGTCTTACCGGATTTGCCCGACCTTCCGCAGAACGCCTACAAAAAATCTTCGTGATGCATGAACGGGCACTTGCATCAGAAGGACTTGATCCAAGGCAGGCACGCACCATGTGTACAAATTGCACCGGATGCGACCTTGTACCTGGGAGGGATTCATGAAAGGGGTTGATGTGATCACCCAGGCCATTCTCGCCTGCACCGACAGCCAGTATACAGTGCCGGGATATCCTATTACTTTGCTTGGTGAGCGGACACGGGCAGAAATTGTGATTAATGAAAAGACGGCACTGGAGTATGCTCTGGGCGATTCGCTCTCCGGCAAGCGGGCCGCGGTTATCATCAAAAATGTCGGGGTGAATGCATGTGCTGATCCCCTCCTTCAGGCTACAGCCCAGGGACTCATCGGGGGAGTAATCCTTGTAACCGGTGACGACCCTGATGCAAAGGGATCACAGACCGCCCAGGACTCGCGCTACTTTGGCGAACTTGCAGAGCTGCCGGTGATTGAACCGGGTGAAAATACCTGTTATGCCGGTGTAGAAGCAGCATTGGAAGCGTCAGAGCAGTTCTCCCGGGTGGCGATGCTACGCTTGACACCACAAATCCTCGAGGAAGAGGTAACCAATAATCCTGTACCCCGGAACAACGGCAGAGGACGGCTCTCTGACCGGACCTGGACCATGAACGGCAGGGTCACTGCAGCAGAAGAACTGTACCGCACCATGTTTGCCTGGTCAACAAGTTCAATCCTGAACCAATGGAAGGGTGATCCCGCGGGGGTAGGTGCAGCACCAGGAAGTACACGGATTGTAACGGTCAACCCATTGCCTGAGCAGGCAGCCGGGGTACATGAATTCCATGAATACGGGCGGACATTTGTCCGTGATCACCGCGGTATCCAGCCACCGCTGCCCCAATCCCGTCCCCAGGCAATGGAAGATCGGGGATACTACCGCACTTTCTGCACCTCATGCCCTTTCAAAGTCATGATGAACATCTTAAAGGAACGGAATATGATGATAATCTGCGACGCGGGTTGCTCGGTGATGGGGATGAACCCCCCCTATGAACTGGGTGTGGCCAGTTATGGCATGGGTGCGAGTATAGCTGTAGCTGCACGCAGCACAAAAGTTGCCCTTATCGGCGATTATGCAATGCTCCATTCCGGCCTGAACGCCCTTATTGATGTTCATGAGAAAAACCTCCCGCTTCTTTGCATCGTGATGAAGAATAACTGTGCGGCTATGACCGGCAGACAATATACCTACGATCCTGTACCCTATCTTTCCTGGGCAGAGCCGGTCCTCTGTCCCGCTGATGATGTAAAGATGCTGAAAACCGAGATCGTGGTAACGGACAGGCCGCGGACACTCGTCGTAATCGGGACATGTCCGGAAGGAAGCAGCCATGAAACCGTTACATATTGAGATCTGTGATGTTACACTCAGGGACGGGGAACAGACACCAGGTGTATCATTCTCATGTACAGAAAAGGTTGATATTGCAACCATGCTGGACGAGATTGGTATCGAGGTCATCGAGGCCGGTTTTCCTGCTGTGTCTGCAAATGAAAAGCAGTGCGTAAAAACGATTGCCAATCTGGGGCTCAATGCCCGTATCTGCGGCTTTTCACGTGCCCGGGAACAGGATATACAGACTGCAATTGACTGTGATGTCGATATGGTAAGCATCTTTATCCCGACCTCGGAGCTCCATGTCCGGCTCAAGTTCAGAAAGCCCCGTGAACAGGTACTGGAAGACTCCCTAAAAATGATCGATTTTGCCCGCGATCATGGTGTGCAGGTCAGGTTTGCCGCAGAGGATGCTTCCCGGACCGATCTGCCTTTCTTAAAAGAAGTCTACCGCAGGGCAGCCGAACACGGGGCGGTACTTCTTAGTTTTGCCGATACCGTCGGGTGTCTCATTCCTTCCGAAATGCACAGGATTATGACTGAGCTCGTTGCCTCGGTTGACCGCCCGTTCTGTGCCCATTGCCATAATGACATGGGATGTGCCGTTGCAAATACGATTACCGCTGCCGAAGCCGGGGCATTTCAGCTTCATACAACGGTGAACGGGATTGGCGAACGTGCGGGGAATGCTTCACTTGAGGAACTCCTCGTTGCGCTTCGCATGAAAAAAGGAATTGATCGTTATGATCTCTCCCGTCTTACACAACTCTCGCACATGGTAGAGCGTTATTCCGGTATAACCCTGCCCCGGAATAAACCCGTTACCGGAGAACTGGCATTTTCACACGAAAGTGGTATCCACATCGCAGCAATACTGGAAGATCCGGTCTCGTATGAATATTTTCCTCCTGATATGGTAGGCAGCGAACGAAAATTTATTCTTGGCAAACATACCGGGAAAAAGGCACTTGAATTCGTTGTGGCATCGATTGGCTGTGAGCTTACCGACAAGCAGGTCTGCCGGGTGCTTGACCTCGTCAAGGATCATTCGGAACATAAATGCAATATCACTCCTGATGTCCTGAAAAAACTGATCCGTAAAGCACAGGAGGAGAAGACCTGATGGGGACGTTATCAGAGCAGATCCTCTGCGGGACAGCCGGGGAGTACGTTGACAGGGTCGTCGATCGTGCCTATGTTCATGACGGGACCGGCGTGCTCACTCTTGAAGCCTGGAAGAGTATGGGTTCCAGGAGGATTCAGGATGCGGCAAACCTCCATGTTCTTTTCGATCATATTGTTCCGGCCAACAGCAGCACGACGGCGACACTCCAGCACGAACTGCGAGAGTTTGCCTGCAGTTCATTCTTGAATTTCTCCGATATTGGATGTGGTATCTGCCACCAGGTTATGAGCGAGGGGGTGGTGCTTCCCGGTGAGGTGGTAGTTGGTGCAGATTCTCATAGTTGCACACTTGGAGCGTTCGGGGCGTTTGCCACGGGTGTCGGAGCTACGGATATGGCAGCGATTTGGATGACCGGGGAGACCTGGTTCCGCGTTCCAGAATCGATCGGCATTCACCTTTCCGGAAAGTTCCTAGGTGCAGCTGAAGCAAAGGATCTCGCACTCACGTACGTCAGCAGGCTTGGAATGGATGGTGCTACCTACCAGGCTCTGGAATTTATTGGTGAAGGTACTGCTGAATTATCTATGGATGAACGCCTCACGCTCTGTAACCTATCCGTTGAAACAGGCGCGAAGGCGGGGATGTTTTACGCCGATAATATTACCATGCAGTACCTGAAACGGGCAGGGCATACTGTTCAAACGCAGGAACCAGAACCGTGCACATACACTAAAGAGATTGATTTCGATCTTACCGATATTGTCCCGGTTATTGCCTTACCCCCCCGTGTCGATACCATAAAACCTGTGCATGACCTTGCCGGACTGCCATTAGACCAGGTATTTGTAGGCACCTGCACGAACGGGCGCTACAGCGATCTGGCCCGCTTTGCTCAAGGAGTGAAAGGCAGAAAAGTTGCCATCCGTACTATCGTTGTTCCTGCTTCGCGGACAGTACTGCTGAAAGCAATCAAGAGCGGTGTGCTTGCTGATATAGTGGAGGCCGGATGTACTATCGGAACGCCCGGTTGTGGTCCGTGCCTTGGTTCCCATATGGGAGTACTGGGGGAAGGAGAGGTCTGCCTGTCTACGGCAAACCGGAATTTCAAAAACCGCATGGGGGTTGGAGGGGAGATCTACCTCTCATCAGTTGCTACAGCTGCTGCCAGTGCGCTCGAAGGTGAAATATCAGTGCCCGGGGGATTCTGATGAAAGGAAAAGGGCGTGCCATTTGTGTTGGTGCGGATATCGATACAGATCTCGTGATTGCCGGTCGCTACCTTCGCACAAAAGACCACAGTGCATGGGTTGCACATGTCTTTGAAGACCTCGATCCCTCGCTTGCAAACCGGTTGAATGGTGCGGTGATAGTCGCTGGAAAAAATTTCGGTTGCGGCTCATCCCGGGAACAGGCAGCTATTGCCATTCGGGAGGCAGGAGTGGTTGCGGTGATAGCGCCATCCTTTGCCCGCATATTTTTCCGGAATGCGATTAATATCGGGCTCCCGCTTATCGAGTGCGATCTCTCCTGCCGGGAAGGGACAATGGTATCATTTGACCTAAAAGAAGGATGGGTAGATGCGGATAGTAAGAAGTCTGCTATCAGGCCACTCTCTCCTAAAATGCAGGAGATCCTTGCTTATGGGGGTCTGGTTAACTACTGGAGGTCCCACGGATGATCTTTCCTGAACAATGCAAAATTGTCGGGTTTGCATCAACGAAACCCTGTGGTGACCGGGTATATTTCCTCAGTCATTATCTTGTGCGGGACACTGGCGAAGGTTATGAACTTCTTGAGGTTATGCCGGACCCGGCCGTGACTGGGATGATGCGTCCAATTATTGCATCCAAGGTAATTGCAACAACGAAGGAAACCTATTATTACCCGGAGAAGGTGCAGATCCATGACCGTACGCACCTTATCGGGCTTGCGATTGATTCGGGTTTTCGCTGCACGATCTTTAAGGGGCTTGACGAACACATGACATTCGTGCTCGATCCCGATCTGAGTGGGCTGCTTAAAATCCATGTCCATGATGTAACTCCTCCCCGCCCGAGTCTCTCTGCCTGTCTCCGGGAGCTCGAGTCTGCCGGGTTATTCGGGGATCTATCAGTTATGTTCTGCCATCATATTCGCGACATCAGCCAGATTCATGCGGAAGTCTTCCCGTGCCGTGCTGCAGGTTATACCCGCACGCTCGATGCCGATCCGATGCTGGGTGGTGAGCGGGTAGCTGGTTGTCTTACGGGTTCCCAGTTCTATACCGAATGTTACGGGAAGGAATTCGTGTTGGAAAATATCTGCCCCCTGGAATCTGTGCTGGAAGAGCCATTCATCGCACGCTGCTGCCGTTCTGAACGTGAGGGTGTCGGGATTCACAAGGGAAAGTTAGGTGCGGTGGTTCACTGGGGTGCTGGCCCGGCACAGATTGCCCGGATGGTAAATGATCTTGTTGTGCAGTGGAGGGCCAGATGACACGGGTTGCCATTGTTGAAGGAGATGGGATTGGTCATGAGGTAATCCCGGTTGCACGAAAAGTTCTCGAATTGCTTCATCCCGAATACGAATATTTTCCGGTTGAAGTTGGATACCACCGCTGGGAGATGACCGGATGCCCGTGTGCAGATCGCGATATTGCTGACTTGAAAAGCGCTGATGCAATCCTGTTCGGGGCAGTTACGACACCTCCTATGAAGGATTACCAGAGCGTGGTGCTCCGGATAAGAAAAGCCCTTGATCTTTTTGCAAACCTGCGCCCGGTTAAGGGAACCGGGTTCGATATCATGATCGTGCGGGAAAATACCGAAGGCCTCTATTCCGGTATTGAGGAGATTAGCGATGACCGGGCAACAACCCTCCGGGTGGTAACCCGGGAGGGCACGGAACGGATAGTCCGTTCCGCTATACGGCTGGCAAAACAACGGAGGGGAAAGCTGACTATCGGGCACAAGGCAAACGTGCTCAAGTCAGATGTGCTGTTCCGTGACATCTGTCTTGCCGAGTCAAAAGCCGCTGGGATCTCATATAATGACAAATTCATTGACGCACTTGCGCTGGATGTCCTCCAGCACCCAGCTTCGTATGATGTCATTGTCACCACCAACATCTTTGGCGATATTTTGTCCGATACGACGTCGTATCTTGTTGGTGGTCTGGGTTTGATCCCAAGTGCCAATATTGGAGACTGCTATGCCCTTTTTGAACCGGTTCATGGAAGTGCCCCGGATATTGCCGGAAGAAACATTGCAAACCCGATTGCTGCCTTACGAAGTGCTGGGATGTTGCTTGCCTATTGCGGGGATTCAATCGGATTGGATCGCATTGAATCTGCAATTCAGGAGGTTCTTGCAACCGGAATTAAAACGCGGGATCTTGGCGGCTCGACCGGAACACGGGAATTCGGGGATGCGGTGCTCCATATGCTCCACCGAAAATAAGTATATTATCCCTAAAAATCTTTGATTATGGTTATCTCAATTTGACTAGGAAATCTCTCTGGCTTTAAAGAGCCCTGGATATCTACCCGAACTTGGGGAATACAAAAAAAGTGTTATTCAAAAAAAGCGTTATTGATTGATTACCACATTCTCAAATGCGATTTTTACGTTCTGGGTGTTTTCATCTGAAGGGAGGGAGCAGGACATCATCGTGTCGATTGTAACATGTTCACCGGCTTTTATGGTACCAAGGTACACTTTGGTCCAGCAGATTTGTCTTCCTTCAAAGTAAATATTTGCTGATGTCGTAACCTCTCTTGCATCTGCATAACCGACATTTGATCCTTCCACGTGTACAAGGATCGGTTCCGGATTTGTTTTACTCCTTATCGCAGGCCAGGTCCAATAACCATCGATATGTATCTGGGGGACATCTTTTTTTGCCGGGATGGCAGTGGTGATTTGAGGAGTTGCTATGACTGAGGTTAAAACAGGTACCAGCGTTATTGAGACAATCGTAGTATTTCCCGACATAACAGTAATGTTCTGTGATAAGGTATGGTAACCGGTTTCACGGATCTCAACCATATGATTACCGGTTGGTACCGCAGAGATGGTGCCAGGAGTAGTACCGTGATATTCATTATCCAGGTAAACTTCAGCACCGGGTGGTGACGAGATTATCTTAACCGTCCCCGATTTATCCGGCAGTGGTGTCATACACCCGCACAGAAAAACACAGAGGATTAGTACGCCTGTAGCAATTTTTTCAATCATTATTCAAACCTTTTAACCTTCTTTGCACCTGTTCATCTCATAATATCTTGCATAGAATGATATATTATCACTAAATTCTCTCTCACAGCTGAAAACCCTGCGAAAAAGGTATATATAGTAACGCTGATAGCCTCCCATTAGATCTTTCAACTAAATGAATTGAGGTCATAGAATGGATAACATGAAAAAGTATCTGGCTGAACTACTGGGAACATTTGTTCTTGTATTCATTGGAACAGGTAGCGCTGTTGTCGCAGGAAAGAATATCGGTTTTCTTGGAATTGCACTGGCCTTTGGTTTATCAGTTCTCGTAATGGTATACGCGATCGGCAGGATATCAGGATGCCATATTAATCCTGCAATAACCATTGCGATGCTTTTCAATGGAAAAATTCCTTCAAAGGACGCAATTATTTACATTATTATGCAATGCATCGGTGCGATTTTTGCTTCGATGCTGCTCCTGGCAATAATGACTGGCCTTCCAGGATATGATATCGCATCCAGTAATCTGGGAGCAAATGGCTATGGGGCAGACTACCTGGGCGGATATTCCCTTACATCAGCTTTTATCACAGAAGTCATTATGACCTTTATTTTCCTCATGGTCATTTTTGGAGCAACCAGCAGCAAAGCACCCGCCGGTTTTGCAGGAATAGCAATAGGTCTCTCGCTTGCCATGATCCATATGGTGAGCATCCCCATCACGGGTACTTCTGTGAACCCTGCGCGAAGTCTTGGACCCGCACTGGTTGCCGGAGGAACAGCTCTTTCCCAGCTCTGGTTATTTATTATTGCACCTGTCATCGGCGCAATCATTGCTGCTGTGGTCTGGAAATACCTGTTTGAGGATTCCGGTTCAGCGGTATAAGCCTGAAATTTTTTTGATTTTTTATGAGCATGAACGGATGTTCAACTGTAGCAATTCTGTAATGGCACACGACGATCAACCCGGGCAGCAAATGTCACGTTGTTAAATAGTCTGGACTTTTCCGGAGCGATGTCTGTGGTGAAAGGCATTTCATTATCGCTTGTACAAAAACTATTTTATCCAAGAAAAAATATTAACTTTTATTCCTTTTATAGAAGTATGAACGGTTGTGAGACCCAATGGGAAAAAGCGGCCGGAACTATCGGGAGCGCGGAAAACGAAATGATGGATGTATGGGTTCGATGAATCCAAATCCTGAAAAACCGGGTTCAATGATCCCAAACTTTGAACCTGAAAAGTTTGATGACATTGTGGACATTTACACAGATACAGAATATGGTGACCAGAGTACCGATTGTTATTCATGGGTAGATGAGGATGAAGATGATATCTGAAAAACGTTGAGGAAATAATCCGATATATTTCCTTTTTTAATCTTAGAGAACGTCATATTTCACCCCCTCTCTTTCTTATCTCCATTTGGTAAGACAGTGGATGGGTATCGGAGGTCTGGTACTAAAATCCTTGAACCCTGGGAATACCTGGGGTGAGCGATGGTCAAGCGCATTGGCAGAGTTAATTGAAAAAATGGTTGCGATTAGTGTACCAAGGACATATTTTTAAGGGTACCCAACAATCAATTCCCATGGATATGAAACAGCAAACCCCGCATGTAAAACGCGATCGCCCGATATGTGATCAATGTCAGGCTTCCAGTATTAAGATCAGGCCCGATGGGAGTTATTCATGCAACCATTGCGGGTATGACAGCACAAAAGGGAAGAAGAAGTGACGGGGTTTTGCCCGATAATTCGTTTAAATTAAATGAAAAATGGGGTTGTAACCGAGGAATCTGCATTAAACTCTTCACTATTGGATTATCTCTGATCAAGACCGAATATTTTTTAGAATTTCCCGGAATTTGTGATTGTCTTTTTGATTAAAATAATCCATCGATATCTGCATAACCTTCTGCTCGATAAAGAGCCAGAAGAAAATCAACCTGGTTTTTCCCTTCACCCGCACTTGAATGGAAACATCCGTATTTAAGAGCAATCATTACGATATTTCTAATGAGCTGGAGAACGGTTTTTTCATGCAAAAGGTGCGAGACACAACTACCATATTACACTTGATCACAGTTGTGGTTTGCATTCTACTCCTCTTACTGCCAGGAGTAGTTCTTGCAGCCCAGGGAAATATATCCCCCGGTGCGGAGAACACAACGAGCATATTACCGAATGTTACAAATCTATCCGTAATCCCGGGTCCCACGGTTCTTCTTGGCAACGCGAACACGACCAGGATAGAACCGAATGTTACGTATTTACCAGTAACTCCGGTTCCCACCGTTTTTATGGTTCATCAGAATACGACTATTCCAGTCAACCCCCCCCCTCTCCTTATCTTCGATACACCAGTAATTGAAAATCTAACCTGTATTGTCTATGGGATTGCCGACCCAGGATCAGCAAATGTGACTATAGTGAGTACCCGCTGGGACTGGGGGGACAACCAGTTACCGGAAAACCACACGTTCCCGAACTCGCATGAGTATAAAAGTTCTGGTACCTATGCCCTCTCGATCACCGCACTACAATCTGATGGACAGACAGTAACGGGAACCACAAGTATTTCTGTCGGGCAACCTGTAATCCCCACTATGCTTCCCGGACCGCTGAACACCTCAGCCCCGGGGGGACCAGTGATGATAATACGTCCACCTGTCCTGACCCTCCTTGAGCCAGTGATTGACAGGACAAATGTCACCCTGAACGGGAACCTCAATTCCGGATCACCGGATGTAATCATCGAGTCAGTGATTGTGGACTGGAATGACGGAAACTTTTCGAAATCTGCCGATCTCCCGGTGAGTCACCAATACTACGGGTACGGGATTTTCACCGTTTCTATAACGGCAAACCAATCCAACGGCCAGTCAACCTCAAAAAAAATAACCCTGGAACTTAAAAAAGAGACCCCTGGTGTTCCCGGTCCAGTTGCGCCAGCCCCCCAGCCAAATAATGACCTGCCTGTCTACTTCATCGTACTTGCTGTGGTTATTGTCATCATGGCACTTGTGATCGTTGGACAATGGATAATGCCCCGGAGGAGGGGTTCAGTACCGGAACCGGGTATCCCGAAGGTCTTTTCACCGAGGAATGGTCCGAAATCGGAAAACCTGCCCTCACCTGAAGAGGTCTCAATAGTGTGTTCCGGCACCGATGTCACTCCGGATGTACTTGATCCGGTTATTAAGATTGCCGTGGAAATTGCACGGGAAGGACGGGAAGGACAAGCAATCGGAACGTCATTTATTGTCGGTGACACAGAAAATGTACTAAGCCATTCGAAACAGTTTGTCTTAAACCCGTTCCATGGTTACCACGAGGCTGAACGACAGATCACCGATGTTGGGATTCGGGGAAATATAAAGGAGTTTGCCCAGCTGGACGGGGCGTTCATCATCACAAGTAAAGGTGTGGTCGAAGCGGCAGGCAGGTGTATTACCGTTGATATGAGCAAGGTAAACCTTCCTGGAGGAATGGGGTCACGGCATTCGTCAGTTGCCGGTATCACCCAGGTTACCAAATCGATTGGAGTCGTAGTATCCCAGAGCGGAGGGCTGATATCAATTTTCAAGAATGGTAAGATCGTTTACACCATCAAATCGTGAGACCTTATGCTAAAAGGCAACGGTTGATAGAGATTGGTTTGATAATGTTCACTCAAATCATTCAATCAATGATGGCAGGAATAAAATACCGTCAACTTCCTTCCTGCCGAACCGCTCGTTCCTGAATTCGATTAATGCATCGCAGAACTCACCAAGGTATTCCTCCATGGAGAGGCTGCCTTCCTGGAACGTGCAGTCTCCCTCCTCAATCACCTTGTTGATGATATCCCCGGTCGGGAGAAGAAGATCGATTGGCACTCCTGCCAACTCTGAACCTCTGACAAGTGCCTCGCGGAAAATCCCGATGCAGTACCCGATTCGATAATTATACACGCCCCTTGTCTTGTTAAGGTATCCTGCAACGCGATCGGTCTCGATACGGAGAAAATCATTCTTGATTTTGTCGTCATTGCATCTCCCGAGCATATATTTATAATGGGCATACGGGTACATGGTCTCGAGCTCGGCCGGCACGATCCCGCAGGTCCCGAAGATTACGATATGGTAAAGTGACGGATCCAGTACCTGGGATATGATCATCCTGATGAGCTGGTGGCTTGGGCTCGAGCTGTAGGGTTTTTTTACAGCACAAGGCATGAAGATCGCAATTTCTTTGGGTGGCACCTCGTATTCATCGATGATGTACCGGTACGATTTTTCAAACTCCGGCAGATAGAACGGGGGACCGGTCAGGAGTGGTGTATCAGTGTTCCCCTGGTTATCCTGTTCTTCCTGTTTGCTCATACGGTTCATTATCAGATTGGCGCCGGAAATAAAAAGAACCAACCAAAAAAATATGCCAGGGATCGTTCAGGCTCGTGCTATGGCATTCCCATTGAGGTATTGCATCTATTGCAACCCAGTTAACCCCAAATAGTTAATTACACTCATAGCCTCTTGCCCGAATGTCCTATTCTGCCATCCGATCACACCGGCCCCCTCAGGATACTCCATATCATTCCGCAAGGTATTATTGAATCAAACTACGATTATTGCGATCAGGAGTGTGGTGAAGGATCGAGCCGGTAGTCTGGGGAGAAGCAACGTTACCCCTCATTATCCTGATAGCACGGATTGTTGAGACCAGTCTTGAAACCGTCAGGACGATCTACATCAACCGAGGTCATGCAAACCTTGCCGGCTGGATTGGCATAGTTAAAACCGGTATCTGGCTTCTCTCGACCGGTATTGTCATCACCAACCTGGGAAATTACTGGAACCTGTTTGCCTACCTTGCCGGCTATGGTCTCGGGACCCTGCTTGGCATGCAGATCGAAAATATGATCTCGCTTGGGCACGTGATCGTCCGGCTTATCACTCCTTCCGATCCCAAGCCGCTCATCACCGAGTTATCCACGCTCGGGTTCGGGATGACAAGGATAGAGGGATCAGGTAGTTTTTCAAATACCGTGGCAATCATCTTCATGATCGTTCCCCGGACAGAACTCGGGCGACTTTTAAGCGTGCTGTCAGCCCACTATCCGGATATCCTCTATACCGTAGAAGATGTGCGTAACATCAAGGAAGGGGCAAAGATCTTCCATAAGGATGCAAAGAGCAGGATACTGGGATTCTTTGGGTTATAATCCTTTTTCCCGTATTCAACCTATCATCCCCGATCCAAAAGTCTATGTTGCTGCGTTCCCATCCTTCATTGAGGATAGCATCATGGACGGACCAGGAAAAACAGGACATTTAATTCCTATTTATAATACCAGGAGTGGCATGACAGAAGAAGTAGCTCCGGTAATAAAAACCGATGCTGAATGGAAGGTACAGCTCACACCTGAACAGTTTCAGGTTGCACGGAAACAGGGTACAGAATACGCATTTACCGGTAAATACCATGCATCAAAGGAACACGGCGTCTACTCCTGCATCTGCTGTGGTACAGATCTCTTTTTATCGGACACCAAGTTTGATTCCGGCACCGGTTGGCCCAGTTTTTATGCGCCGGTTTCGCCACTCAATATCCACACCCATACCGATACTTCTGGTGGGATGGAACGTACCGAAGCACTCTGTGCCCGCTGCGGGGCACACCTCGGGCATGTCTTTGATGATGGCCCAAAACCTACTGGTAAACGCTACTGCATGAACTCAGCGGCGCTGGATTTTTTAAAAAGCTCGTGATTTATCTTTAGGTCACCAAGACACACAACCCTTTTTATCAACGCCATTCTTATAGCAGAGCTGGTGAAAGGATCGATGGGAAAAATTTCAGCAGGCAGAAATGTCTTTATGTATCC
>Ga0315292_10001028_pt1 | contig 14314 bp, 11 predicted proteins | sample YL17G13_0_MG_FD_204029 | JGI IMG/M metagenome (GOLD analysis project Ga0315292, IMG submission 204029) | Sediment microbial communities from Yellowstone Lake, YNP, Wyoming, USA - YL17G13_0 | ecosystem: Environmental > Aquatic > Freshwater > Lake > Sediment | place: USA: Wyoming | collected... | reverse complement strand
AGATCTGCGAGCGACTTTGCGGGAATAGCTCAGTTGGTAGAGCATCAGCTTCCCAAGCTGAGGGTCGCCGGTTCGAATCCGGTTTCCCGCTCCAATCCACTGGCCGGAAACTCCTCGGGTTTCTTCGAGGAGTTTCCGGCCTGAATTCTTCCACCCTTGGCCGCCCGTAGCACCGGCGTGGCAAACCGCGTCACGGCTGCCGCGGTTCATGCAGCTGAACTACTCCTTCAGGTGAGAGCACACGTGCCGGAAGGCCATGGCCAGCGTGCCAGGTGGCATTGTCGGGGAGGTCTCGGAGCAGGGAGAACGGCCCCGGCCAAACGTTTCCATGTCGGCGGAGCCTTCTCGAGATCTCCACGGGGCGTCGATCCTGCGAGCGCGATCCGACACGGTGGGCCTCGCTACATCCGGTCGTACTTCGAGGCTGGCCCGCCTTCCCGCCGCCGGGCCAAGGCAGCCACATCCGTGGCGTCCAGCCAGAGCCCGATCGCCACCCGGACCATCCCGCGAACCTCCACGGCGCCTCACTGGAGTCCCTCCGAGTTCAGGAGGTCTCGGGTCAGGCGATCCGGGCTCTTCATGCCGATGGGACCGCACGGCGCGCTCGCCAGTTCCAGCGAGAGTTCCTCGAGGGAGGAAGGAGGCCATGGGTCTACTTTGCTCATGCGGATGAAGTCGTTCATCGAGCCGAGGACGGTCCGGCTTCGCGTCTTCCCGACGGCGACGGAATCCATCGCGCGTATTTCCCGTTCCACGGCCGACGGCCGGACATCGAGCTTGATGAGCATGGCCGCGAGCGCGACACGGAAGCGGGGGAGCAGTGTCCTTGCCTCCCGTGCGGGAACCACGACCGGAAGAAGCGTGCGCTCGCTCACGACCAGGACGACCTGGAGTCGGGGCGCGTGAATGAGTGTCGCGTACCAGTCCCCAAGCACGGTGGTGGGCTGCTCCACACTCGCGGAAGGCGACGCCCCGAGTCGTCTGAGCAGCTTCCCCGTGCATCGGAGCGTGAACACCTTTCGCATCTACCACGGGGAAGGGCGTCGCGCACGGCACCTCGTCCACGAGCTTGACGCATGTCGAATCGGACATGATGAATGGGAGCAAATGGACCGGATGCGACGAAAGCGACTCGTGAGGGCGGGATGGAAGCTGGGCACCGGTGACCAGTTCTTGGCGCTCTCCCGCCTGGAGTCTGGGCTGGTCACCACCAAGCTCGCCCTCGGCGATCTGGTCCGGTCACTTCGCCAACGGCGCGGCCTTTCCCAGGAGGCCCTGGCAGAGCGGATGGGATCGAGCCAGTCGCGCGTCGCCAAGCTCGAGGACGGGGCTCCGGGCGCCTCCCTCGACCTCTACCTTCGAGCGCTCTTCTCCGTGCACCCTCCAGCCCAGGGGGACCTCGGAAGGCTCGCCCGGCGGTGGTCCGGGGGAACGAAGACGGCCTCGAGACGAGCGACTCGGCGAGCCGGCGCCGGCTCGGGACGCAGGGCACGGCCCCGAAGTGGATGACCTGGCCGGGGAATGTCGTGTTTTGCGGAGGAGCGCCGGATGCCGAACGACCGAATTTCAGGCAGTTACGTGGTCTTTTGCCGCAGCGACTTGCCGCGCTCACCGACCTCTGCGGCAAATCAACCCTTGGGGACCCAGCGGCTTCCGCGCTTCTTCCCGGTCACCTCGACCTTACCCTCAGCCTTCAGTTCCCGAAGCAGCCTGTGAATCGAATCCCGGCTTCGGCCCGGTAGCGCCTGCTCGAATTCCTGGATGGTCGCCGATTCGAACTCCTTCAGGTGCTGCACGAGCAATGCCTTGGCGTGGGCCTTGTCGAGGCCACGGCGCCGGGTGTACTCGCCACGCTTCCCCACGAAATCATAGAAGCGGCTCGACAGCATCAGCTTCGTCCGGCCCCGCTTCTCGAGGACACCCTTCTCCAAGAGAAGCGGAACTCGGGGTGCGAGCGCCCTCGGGACAGGCTCGGCACGATGAACCAGATCGAGGACCACGAGATCGGTCGTCGAGAATGCCGCCTGGGTTTCCTGCCCGACTCGCTCGAGGAAGCGCAGGAATGCCTCGTCCTGCACCTCTCCGCGTAGGACTACCGACACCTGGTACTCATCCGTTCCGGAGAAGTCGGGACGTGGCTTTCCCTCTCGTATCGACTCCTCGAACATGCGATCCGCCCCCTGCCCGGAGCGCTCGACGAAGCCGCACCTGGAGAGCGCCTCGGCAAGGCGCCGATTCCGGGGAGCCTGTTTCCAGAGAATGTTCTCTTCGGTCACGCCGGGGGGAAACCCGCCCGGGCTCACCACCTCGATGCGCCGGGAAAACTGTCGAATGAAGACCGACCCGAGTTGACGGTAGTCGCGGTGGCTGAGAGCGTTCAGGATCGCTTCCCGGGTCGCTGCCTCGTTGACGGTCGGGATGTCTCGGATGATGAGGCCGTTGCGAAACTGCTGGACCTCGCTGCGAGCCATGATCATTCGCAGAAGATTCTCGAAGTAGAGAAGGAACCCTTCCCGGAACTCCACGCGCTGCTGCGGGGCAATCGTCGTGTCCGAAGACCGGTACTCCAGCACGGTCTCCGATTGCGCCAGGTGCCGACCAAGCCCGGCTCTCGTCCCAAGGAGGACCAGGGCCGCTATGGTGATCCTTCCATCCGGGGCGAGCTCCGAATCACGGAGAAGCTCTTCCCGCGACATCCTCTCGATCTGAGGATTGCCGGATTTCCTTCGCCAGAGCTCGCGGAGCTTCTCTATCGCCAGCGGGTCGAGCTCCTCGTCTCGAGCCCCGATCACGGGTTCCGCGGAGTAGTCGGGCAACGCCTCGTCGAAGATCCGCCGGAGCCGGTCCGGAGTCATGGCCAGGAGCGACTCGCCCGCGCGCATGAGGTACGCGCCGTCGAAGCTCAGGGGTATGCCGATCGGACGGGAAGGTATCGTGAAGGCGAGCACCCGGCCGTCACCGTGCTGGATCTCGTCGACGTCGACACGCAAGCGCAGCTTGTCGACGAGTTGGACCTTCGTCCGCTGAATGTCCTCGAATGCGCGGGTCCCGACGACGCTGCGTGGTCTCTTGTCGCTGACGCCGAGCACCAGCACGCCACCACCCTCGTTGGCGAGCGCGATGCAGTACTTGAGGAGCTTCTCGAAGTCGAAGTTGTTCTTGGCTTCCTTGAACTCGAGGCGCTCCGCCTCGACCGTCTCCATCCAGGCCCGAAGCCTTTCGAGTTCCCTCTCCCGAGTCATCGGCACAGGATCTCCCACGCAAGACGCCCCATCAACCGTCCCGCGGAACATGGCGGTGGCGCGGGGTCTCCACAGTGAGGCAGGACGAGCGTCCTCCGCCCAACCCTTCCTCGGGTATCCGAAGCACGTTCAGCACCCGCACGCACGGCATCTTCCCCCTCGCACAGGCCTTGTAGACTGTCGCCGTCGAGACCTTGAGCCGCCGCGCCGCCTCCCGGACGGTGAGGAAGGCCCCGGGCACGACTGCACCCATGGCCCTCCTGCTCCGTAGCACGGGCGAAGCAAAATCCTCGAAAAGGAGCGGGTTTTCGCGGGACCGCTGGACGGCGTCCGAGATCGGATCCGTAGGGATTGCAAAGGGTTGCACATCCTTGCACGTGGTAGGACTTTCGGTGAAAGCCGTTCCCAAGCTGAGGGTCGCCGGTTCGAATCCGGTTTCCCGCTCCAGATTCGGAATGACGGAAGGCCCGGTGACCCCGGGCTTTTTCGTCTTCTGGTGCCTGGGTTGGTGAGCCCTCGGGAACCTCCGTTGCGAAGGCCGCAACACCGGCGCAACTCGACCCCCCGCTTTCCCCCGTCACGGTCGCCGCGACGGGAGCTTCGACGCCAAGGCGGAGCTTCGCCACTTCGGACTGCATGAAGTCAGGGGCAAGGTGCCCGTTCCGCTCCAGGGTTATCCGAACGTCGGCGTGGCCCAGGACCCGGCTCACGGCGGGCAGGGAGCAGCCCGCCTGCAGGAGGAGACCAGTTCAGATCCTCCTGGACCAGGGCGACCAGTTTCCGTAACTGCGGTTACCCGACGCGAAAGGCGGTTTGAACTCCCTTCTATGAAGCGGCGCCCCGGTGTCAATCGGCCCTGTCTGGGTCCCCGTTGCGGTTGGTCTTCTCGAGTTCGGTCAACCTTCTATTCGCGCTCTCGTGTGGCGACCGTGTCGCCGGCGCTTGATGTCCAATCGATGGTGAGCGGCGCCATCTACCCGACGGTCGTGGACCTCGACCAAGGAAATTCACGCGCTCAGCTCACCAAGACTCGAACCCTCGAAATCAACCGCCCGGTTCACCAGGCCGGGCTCGTCTCTCCTTTCATGCGGCCAGTGCCGCCTGCACGCCGACCTGCTTGCCGGGGTCAAATGGCGTCCCGTCGCGGAGCATCGCGAAGAGGATCCCGGCAAGTTTGCGTGCCAGCGCCACCGTCGCCACCGCCTTCCCGCGTCGCACCTCGATTCGTTTGGCCCACATCCGCAATCCGAGGGTCTCGGGGACCCTGCTGTAGCGGATGCGCTGCGACGCCTGCACGAGCAGGCACCTCGTCCGGGAGTCCCCGGCCCGCGTGATCCTCCCGCGGTGCTGCTTCTCGCCCGAGCTCTTCTCCCGCGGTACCAGCCCGAGGTAGGCCGCCAGCTGGTGTGGCCCGCGGAATCGCTCCACGTTGTCGACCACCGCCCGGAACGCCGCCGCCGTCACCGGCCCGATCCTCGGCGCCGTCCGCAGCAACGCAACCGCGGGGTCGTTCTTCGTCGCGTGCTCCACGGCCGCGTCGCACCAGGCCAGCTGCTCGTTCACCTTCACGATGGCGGCCAGGAGTGGCGCCACCTCGCTCTGCAGCCACCCCGGCAGCCCCATCTTCGAGACACGTTCCGGGAAGTGCTCCGCCGACCCTGTAGGCACGCGCAGCCCGTCGTTGCGCAGGAGCGCCCGCACCACCGAGATGAAGCTCGTCCGACTCCGCACCAGCGCCTCTCGCACCACCAGCTTGGTCGTCACGCGGCGCTGCTGCTCCGACCGCCGGTGCGCCAGCCTGTAGGTCCCGCTCCTGCACGCCTCGGCCAGCGCCCGAGCGTCCCGGAGGTCCGTCTTCACCCGCCTGATCCTCATCCCGTACATCGGCGCGAAGCCCGGGGCGGCGACGATGAGCTCGTGGCCCAGTTCCCCCAGGAACCTCGCGCCCCACTCGCTCTCCGTGGACGTCTCGATGAGCACCCTGGCCCGCGGGCGGTCGCCCAGCACCTCCCCGAACCGCTCCAGCGTCGTCGCGATCCGCACCTCCGTGACCTCCCCGTCCGGGGTATTGTGGGGCTTTCGAGCCACCACGGTCGAGGTGGTAGCCAGCCTGCGGTTACCCGAGTCGAAAGGCGGTTTGAATCTTCCATCCGCGAATGGCGATGACGTCGTCGTTCGCATCCTCGCCGGGGCCACCGCTGGCCGCCCCTCCAGATGTGTGACAGGATCACACCCTCAGTCGAACCAATCGACCCGCACCAGGACCTCGCTCCGCCCGGTCTCAGGAGGTCACGATGCCTTGCCTGCTCCGCGCAGTCGTCGGACTCGCACTCGCCGTCCTTCCCTCGCTCGCAAGCACCGCCGCTCCGGAGACGGTCCCGGCCGTCGAGCGGTATGCCTTCATCGCCAGCGGCAGCCGTATCGGGACCATGGTCGTCTCCACGGCGGGAGCACGTGTGAGCGTCGACTGGCGAGTGGACGACAACGGTCGCGGGCCAAAGTTGAAGGAGGAGATCGACCTGGGCTCGGATGGCGTCCCTCGACGCTGGACCCTCGAAGGGACGTCGGACGCCGGAGCCCCCGTGAAGGAGGCCTTCGAACTGCGCGGCACGCGGGCCACCTGGACCTCGCTGGATGACTCCGGCGGCCTGGAAGTGACGGGCGCTCCTCTCTACCTCCCCAACAACTCGAGCCCCTGGAATCTGGGCCTCATGCTGCGGTTGCTCCTCGCTGCGCCGGGCGGGCGGCTTCCCGTGCTGCCAGCCGGCGAGGCTCTCGTCGAGAGGGTGAGGGACGTCCGGATCGGTCCGGAGAGCGCAGGCGTGGAGGCCACCGTCTACGCCCTCTGGGGGCTCGACGTGCAGCCCACCTTCGTCCTGGCCGATGGGAAGCGACATCTGCTCGGGTTCATCGGCGCGGGCTACGTCCTCGTGGCGGAGCAGCTCGCGGGTGAGTTCGAGGCGCTTTCGCGCCTGGCCCAGACGATCAACCAGGAGTTGCTCGGCCGGCTCACTCGCACCCTGACCCACCGCTTCGACCGGCCGGTGTACATCGTCAACGTCCGGGTCTTCGACTCGGTGGCTGCCACGGTCGGCCCCCTCACGAACGTCGTCGTGTTCGGGGACCGGATTGCCGGCATCCGGACCGGGGCCCCGCCCCCCGGGGCCGTGGTCATCGAAGGCGGCGGCGGCACGATCCTGCCCGGCCTGAACGACATGCACTCGCACGTCGGCGCATGGGGCGGTCCCTTGAACCTCGCCGCCGGAGTGACCTCCGTCCGCGACGTCGGCAACGACAACGCGGTGCTTCTCGAGCTGACCCGGCAGGTCGAGGCGGGCGAGGTCCTGGGACCGCGGATCGCCCGGTCCGGCTTCCTCGAGGGGCGCAGCCCGTTCTCGGCGTCAGGCGGATTCACGGTCGGCCGGCTCGACGAGGCGCTCGAGAAGGTGCGCTGGTACGCCGACCACGGCTTCATCGGCATCAAGATCTACAACTCGATGACGCCGGACTGGGTGAAACCCATCTCCGAGGAGGCCCATCGCCTCGGCCTGCGCGTGAACGGCCACGTGCCCGCGTTCATGACCTCCGAGCGTGCCGTGCGCGACGGCTACGACGAGGTCTCTCACATCAACCAGCTCGTCCTTAGCTTCGTCATCGGGCCCAAGGACGACACCCGCACCCCGTTTCGCTTCACCGCGCTGGGCGAGCGGTTCGGAACGGTGGACCTGGGGAGCGAGCCCGTGCTGCGCCTGCTGAGGCTCATGAAGGAGCGTGGCACAACCCACGATCCGACCCTCGCCGTCTTCCAGCAGTTGCTCCTGTCGCGCCCCGGGACGACGACGCCCAGCGACGCGCCATGGCTCGACCACATGCCGGGACCCGTGCAGCGTGCTCGGCGAACCACCGCTCTCGACGTGAAGCCGGAGCAGTATGCCGCCTACGAGGCCGCCTGGCGGAATCTCCTGAAGACGCTGGCTCTCCTCGACCGGGAGGGGATCCGGCTCGTGCCGGGGACGGACGACATGCCCGGATTCACGCTGCACAGCGAGCTCGAGATCTGGGCCCAGGCGGGGATTCCCAGCGGCCGGATCCTCCAGCTCGCGACCCTCGGTTGCGCCCGCTACCTCGGCCGGGACCAGGATCTCGGGTCGATAGCGCAGGGCAAGCTCGCCGACCTGATGCTCGTGGCCGGCGACCCGACGAAGGACATCTCCGCCATCCGGCAGGTGCGCCTCGTGATGAAGGGAGGCGCGGTCTATTACCCGGAGGAGATCTACTCGAAGATGGGCATCAAGCCCTTCGCTTCCCGGCCGAAGGTGACGGTTCCGACGCCGAAGTAGCCCGCCTGGCCGGACCGGATCGGGAGCCTCGCGGTCCTGGTTCAAGGCTGACTCGGAACGCCACGGGCATTCCGCGTGCCGCCCAGCGGCTCCACACTCGGCGCAGCAGAATCGAGAGGACGCGGTCGGCAGGCGGGCCACGAGGAGGAGGAGCGTCGTGCCGGGGGATTTCTGGCAAGGCAAGCGACAGGCGCATCCGGGCGAACGTCCTGGTCGAGGTTACGGATGAGCGCCCGGATCGTGCGAGGTGCAACGAGGTTCGCGAGCCGGCCCAAGCAGGTTCAGCCAGCCGACCGCGTCCGGGAGCTCTTTGGCGGCGCCTCGTCGGCGTCCAGCCATGGACCGATTGCCTCTCCCGACATCCGACGCACCTCGGTGAGGGACGTCGGCGGCCATGAGTAGCTCTTGCTCATCCGGATGAAGTCGTTCATCGCCCCGAGGATGCGCCGGCTGGCGGTCTTGCCGATGCGCGCCTGCTCCATCGCTCGCAGTGTTCGCTCGCTCACGAAGAGGACGACCTGGAGCCTCGGTGCGTGGATGAGCGTCGCGTACCAGTCTCCGAGCGCAGTCGTCGGCGGCACCTCGTAGAGCGATGGCTCGGCCCGGAGGCGCGCGAGAAGCTTCGCCGTGCACCGGGTCGTGAACATTTCTCGCTCGTATCACGGGGCTACCCGACATGCACCGGCACTTGCGGTTCGCCTGGCCGACCACGGCGTTCCTCGGTCTCGGCATCCCGGGCCTGAGGCTGGACGACTTATACATATACGTATAACTTGTTCGGCATGGCCCCCGGCCCCGCTCGCTCGCCTCCCCCGGTCCCTCCGGAGCTCCCTGCGCTCCTGCACGGCCTCAACACCTGGTGGCGCCCGCCTCACGCGGTCCGCCCGGCGGTTCCTCCGTTCCTCCGCCGCCAGACCCGGCTGCTGGCCGAGCGGATGCGCCAGCGCGTGCCGCTCATCCAGGTCATCCGCGGGCCTCGGCAGGTCGGCAAGACCACTGCCATCCTGCAACTCGTCGAGTCGCTCCTCGCTGACGGCGTCAGGCCCATCGACATCCTGCTCCTTCGCTTCGACCTCCAGTCGCTGCGGGAGGCCGGCGGCCTGCTCGGCCTCATCCGCTGGTACGAGGCCAACGTCCGCGGCCGGGCGCTCGACGACGGCGCGCCCGGCTACCTGCTCCTCGACGAGGTCCACAAGCTCCCTCGCTGGAACGAGGAGGTGAAGCACCTCGCGGAGACCGCCCGGCCCCGTATGGTGATCACCGGCTCCTCGAGCGTCCTTTTGGCGCGGGGGACGAGGGAGAGCCTGGCGGGTCGAGTCCAGTCCACCGAGTTCCCCACCTTCTCATTCCGCGAGGTGCTGGAGGCCTGGCACCCCGAGCTCTCGCCGCCGGTTCCGCCGCTCCGCTTCCTCGCGACCTTCGACTCGGGCGCGCGTGAGGTCTTCCGCGAGCTGCACTCGTTCGCGGAGAAGAACGTCCGCCCCCTCGCCCGCGCGCTCGACCGGTACTACCTCCGGGGCGGCTACCCCCGGCTCCACTCCGGGGAGATCGTCGCCGACGGGTGGGCCGACTACCTCATCGAGACGGTGTTCGATCGCGTTCTCGGAGTGGACATCCCGGAGCTCTTCCCCGTCCAGCAGCCGCAGCTGTTGCGCCACCTCTACCTCTCGCTGGCCCGGCGAACCGGGCAGGAGGTGAGCCAGCTCGAGCTTGCGGCGGAGGCCAACGCGGCCGGCCTTCGCACCAACCAGCCCACGGTGGGGCGCTACCTGCGCTACCTCGCCGATGCGCTCCTGGTCCGTGAGTTCCGTCGCTTCCCGCTGGGCAAGGCCAAGACGGCACGCGTGCCGGTGAAGATCACGCTCACCGACCTCGGCGTCCGCAACGCCATCTTCCGCGGCGCGCCGTCGCTCTGGGAGTCCCCGCCGGAGATGGTCGGGCCGCTCGTGGAGACCGTCGTCCAGGCGGTCATCCGCGACACCGACCTGGCGGTCCACTTCTATCGGGAGCGCACCGATCCCTCGGACCGGCGGTCGCCGTTCCAGGAGGTGGACTTCGTGGCCGAGCGGACCGATGGCGACGTCCTCCCGATCGAGGTGAAGTTTCGGCGGAAGCTGGACGACGCGGACTTTCGGGGGCTCTTCGCCTTCATGAAGCAGCACCGCTGCCGGCGCGGGGTGCTGGTGTCCCGCGTGACCACGATCCTCGAGGATGACCGGCTCCTGGTGGTGCCATTGAGGGACTTCCTGCTGGCGTACTGACGCCTCCGCGTCACCGTTGCCGCCGACCGGCTCCTGGCCGCCTCCCGGACGGTCAGGAACCTCTCCAGGGCCGCACTGACCGTCATGTTTTTCCGTGGCACGGGCGTGGCAACATCCTCGAAAGGAACCTGCGTTCCAGGGGACGGCTGGACGGGATCCCTCACCTGTCCCCGAGGAATTCCAGCTGCTTGCAAGGCGCTGGACCCTGCGAGACTCTCAGTGAAATCCGTTCCCGGCCTGAGGGTCGCCGGTTCGAATCCGGTTTCCCGCTCCAGGTTCCTGAGGGGTCGCGCGGTGACGCGTGGCCCCTCGGTCGTTCCGGACGAGATGCTTCACCGCGCCAGGTGGCGAACGACCGCTACGGCGGGCAGCCAATGACGGCCTTCCAGCGCGGGGCGTCCGCGGGCAGGCGCTCCGCGCCGAAGCGCGCGGCCGCCTGGCGCAGGACCTGGCAGCCCTCGGCCTTCCGCCCCACCCCGGCCAGCGGAAGCGCCTGGTGGGTGAAGTAGATGGGCGAGCCTGGGTCCCGGGCGGTGGCGGCCTGGAACGCGGCCAGGGCCTCGGCCCAGTTCCGCTGGTAGGCGAGGATCTCCCCGTACGCGTTGAGGAGGGTCGGGTCGTCGGGGGCCACGACCAGCGCGCGGCGCGCCTCGGCGCGCGCCTCCTCTGACCGGCCCATCTGCGCCAGCGCCACGGCGCGGTTCATGCGCAGCTCGGGATGTTCGGGCGCCACCTCGAGCCCGCGGTCGACGACCACCAGGCTCTCCGCATGGCGGCCGCCCATGGTGAGCAGGGCACCGAGGTTCCGGGCGAGGTGCACGACGTCGGCCGGCGTCTGCGCGAGCACCCAGCCACGGCGATAGGCGGCCTCCGCGCCCTGGACGTCTCCCTTGTGCTGCAGGGCGAGCCCGAGGTTCGTGAGGATCCGGGGTTTGTTCGAGTACTTGGCCGCCGCGTCGCGCCACAGCGATTCCTCGGTGGCCCAGACCCGGGCGCGCCCCGTCAGCATCACGGCCAGGGCGAGGAGGACGGCGGCGGCGAGCGCCGCTCCGGCGAGCGCGGCCCGGGGTGGGGCGACGGCGCGATGGAGGGCGGCGTCGACGCCGACGACCAGGGCCAGGATCGGGCCCAGCGACGCGAGGTAGACGCGGTGCTCCATCGCCAGGTCGACCACCGGGACCACCGAGGAGGTCGGCGCGAGCACGACGAACCAGAAGAAGATGCCGAAGGCAGCCAGCCGCTCCGCGGGAGCGGCGCCCGGGGCGCGCTCGGCGCGGCGCCACAGCCACGCGGCGAAGAGCAGCGCCACCACGATCCCCGCGCCGGCCAGCGCCGATGCGGCATCCAGGCCGGGACTCGCCGTGAAGTCACGATCGACGGTGAGCCCGTCGGGCCAGGCCAGCAGGCGCAGGTAGAGCCACTGGACGCGCAGCTGGCTGAGGAAGTACCGCCCCGTCGGCAGCGCCGCCGACTCGACGCCCACTCCGGCCCCCGGATTCGACGCGAAGTCGCCCATGTGCAGGACCGCGCTCCAGGCGGCGAGGAGGAGCAACGGGGCTGCGAGCACCAGCGCACGCAGCGACCGCCGGGCCAGCGGCCCGGAGCCGCGCTCGCCGCCCGATGCCACGACCGCCTGCTCCAGGACGAAGACGGCCGGAGCGGTGATGGCGATGGACTTGGATCCCATCGCCACGAGCCAGGAGGCGACGGCGGCCGCCCAGGACACGCCCGCGCGGAGAGTCCGGCGGCGGGCCGCGGCGGAGTCGAGCAGGAGCAGGCAGAGCAGGTAGAAGAGCGAGCTCAGCACCTCGGCTCGCTGCGCCACGTAGGCAACCGCCTGGCTCTGGATGGGGTGCAGGGCGAACGCGCCGGCGACGACGACGGCCAGCGCCGAGGCCCGCAAGTGGCCGGCGCGGCGCAGGAGCTGGCGAGTGAAGAGGAACGCGAGCACGCCGGCAGCGACGTGCAGGAACAGGCTCACCACGTGGTAGCGCAGTGGCTCGAGCCCGGCGGCGCGGTAGTCGAGCGCGAAGGAGAGCTGGGTGACTGCCCGGGCCGGGCGCAGGAGCTCCACCAGCGACGGCAGCCGCAGCGCGTCCGGCCCGCGCAGCGCCATGTTGTTCTGGATGGAGCCCCAGTCGTCGAAATGGAACTCCCCGTGAAGGGCCGGACGGTAAGCGAGCCCCGCGCCGGCGAGCACCGCTGCGAGGGCCAGCCACGGCGCGGCCCGGCGAAGCGCGTCCGAGGTCGGTCCGCGCGACGGCGTCGGCGGCGGCGCGCCCTTCCCGGGCGGCCCAGGGCGGCGGCCGGACGACGGGGCAGGGTTCGCGCCTGCACCGGGGGGCCGACCTGCGGCGGCAGCAGGGTGGACGGGCGAGGGGCCCCCGCGACGGCGGGCCTTGCGGGATGCCATGGGGCGACGAGCCTGCGCCGGAAGGAGCCGGGGGGTCAAGGCTCGCGGCGGGTCCTCGTCCCGTGCATCGGTTCAGGCCGGGGTCGGCGACGACGATCTCGTGCCCCAGCTCGTTCAACGAGTCCTGGGAGGGGCCGCGCCACGGGCTGCAGGCGCAGATCCACCGCGACCTACTGCACGCCTTCCGGGAGTTCACGCTGCGTGAGGTCGAAGCCCCCACTGCAATGAAAGCTCCATGAGAGCCAGCCGATTCAGTCCCTGCGTTGCCGTGAGCGCCCTCCTGCTCTGGATGGCCTGCTCCTCCTCCGGGGGCGGCGCCATCTCGTATCCGACGCCGAAGCTGGATGCGAGGCTAGGCGCGAAATACGACCTCGGCACCGGCAGCGCCACCTTCCGGGTATGGGCTCCCGCCGCGAAGAAGGTCTCGGTCCTCGTCTTCGCCGCCCGGAATTCCACCTCGCCGGCGGCCACCCACGCGATGCTGGAACGGCCTCTGGCAGACCACGGGGAGCGGCGTTCCCAACGGTCAACTCTACCAGTACGCGCTGGACGGGTCCCGTTCACTGCGGGTAGATTTCCGGTTCGTCGCCAGTCCGTGCTTGCGGCGGCCGGTGCCACCGTGACCGCCTCCGGGTTGATGGCACGGTTGCAGCGCCTGGAGGAGATGGGCAGCCCCGGCGTGACGGTGATCTGGATCGACGAGTCCAAACCCGGCTGCGAAACCGCCGAGGAGCGCCTTGATCAGTTCCGATCCGAAGGGCGACAACGCGCGATCCGCTACTGCGTCAGCGGGATCGGGTGAGTCCCCCGGAACTGGACCTGCGGAGTCCATGCGCCCCGGCCTGGGTCACTCAGGCGAGGCGGGCGAGCGGCAGGCCTCCCTCGGGAAAGACCAGGAAGTGCAGCTTGCGGAAGCCCCCGTTCCCCTCGGCCACCAGATCCAGGACCGACCGCACCCGGGCCTACTGCTCGGCCGGCTCGGGAACCGCGTAGCCCTGCTCCCCGCGCCGCAGGTGGTCGGGGTCTGGGCGAGAAGGCAGTGCGGGGGCTGCCCGATGGGCAGGCTCAGGTTCAGGGGCGCCTCGAGGATTTCCGGCATCTCGGGTCATGGTGCCGCGGGAGAGCGGCGTCGATTCCCCGCGACCCCATGATGGGTCGCACGGATCGTGACACGGCCAAGCTGGGTCCCAGCGCCCCACCAAGGGAGGTCCCGCAACTCCTCAGCATCGGGCTCGAACCTAGGAGTGATGCGCCTGCCAGCCGCTACGAGCTCGCCGGCATCTTGCTGGCAAGACGGCCAAGTCCGAAACAGGTGAAAGGCTTCCTGTACCCGTCTGGAGCGCCCCGCAGGAGGTCAGAACAATCGCGCGCCGCTGTCGGTAAACTCGGGAACCGAGTACCACGCGGAACAGGGAGACGAACATGCGCACACGGATACGGGTCATGCCAGCGCTCCTCGCAGCCTTAGCGATGGCAGCGGGCTGCGACAGTGGGAGCAAGAGTCCATCGCCCGGGCTCACGGTGAGCCCGACCACTGCGACGGTGGCGGCAGGTGGCGCCTCGGCGGCGTTCACTGCCACGCTCACCGGGAGCACCGCGACCATCAACTGGTCGCTCTCGCCGACGACGGGCACGCTATCCGCGACGACGGGAGCAACCATCACCTACACGCCGCCCGCGACGGTGGCGAGCGCGACGACGGTCACGTTGACCGCGACCGCGGGGACGTACACGGCGACCGCGACCATCACGGTGAATCCCCCGCCTGCCCCGACGCTGACGGTGAGCCCGACCACGGCCACGGCCACGGCGGGCGGTGTCGCGGTGCCCTTCACGGCCACCCTCACTGGGAGCACCGCGACCATCAACTGGTCGCTCTCGCCGGCGACGGGCACGCTCTCGCAGGCGACCGGGATCACGACGAGCTACACGCCGCCCGCGACGGTGGCGAGCGCGACGACGGTCACCCTCACCGCCACCGCGGGAACTCTCACGGCGACAGCTGTCATCACGGTGAATCCCCCGCCAGCCCCGACGCTGACGGTGAACCCGGCCACG
>Ga0315292_10001026_pt1 | contig 14333 bp, 11 predicted proteins | sample YL17G13_0_MG_FD_204029 | JGI IMG/M metagenome (GOLD analysis project Ga0315292, IMG submission 204029) | Sediment microbial communities from Yellowstone Lake, YNP, Wyoming, USA - YL17G13_0 | ecosystem: Environmental > Aquatic > Freshwater > Lake > Sediment | place: USA: Wyoming | collected... | reverse complement strand
TAAGTCTCGACCAGCTTCACCTGCGCGTCTTCGCGCCCGGTGAGCTTCAGGTAGTTAATGGTCTGGTCGTCGATGAAGAACATCGCCGCCGTCGCACCGTATTCCGGCGCCATGTTCGAGATCGTCGCGCGATCGCCCAGCGTCAGCGCCGAAGCGCCTGCGCCGAAGAATTCGAGGTACGCACCCACCACCTTCTGCTGCCGCAGGAACTCGGTCAGCGCCAGCACGATGTCGGTGGCGGTGATGCCGGGCTGCGGTTTGCCGGTGAGACGCACGCCGATGATGTCGGGCAGGCGCATCCACGAGGCGCGACCGAGCATAACGCTTTCGGCTTCCAGACCGCCCACGCCAACGGCGATCACGCCAAGCGCGTCGACGTGCGGCGTGTGGCTGTCGGTACCGACCAGCGTATCCGGGAAGGCGACGCCGTCCTGCGCGTGGATTACGGGCGACATTCGCTCCAGGTTGATCTGGTGCATGATCCCGTTGCCCGGCGGAATCACGTCGACATTCTTGAACGCAAGCTTGGTCCAGTCGATGAAGTGGAAGCGGTCTTCGTTGCGACGATCTTCGATCGCCCGGTTTTTCTCGAATGCATGCGGATCGAAGCCGCCGCATTCGACGGCAAGGGAATGGTCGACGATCAGCTGCACTGGCACCACGGGATTGACCTTGGCCGGATCACCACCCTGCTCCGCAATCGCATCCCGCAAACCCGCGAGGTCGACGAGGGCGGTCTGGCCGAGGATGTCGTGGCACACGACACGCGCCGGAAACCACGGGAAGTCCAGGTCGCGCTTGCGCTCGATCAGCTGCCGCAGGCTGGCCTCGAGGATTGCGGGATCACAGCGGCGCACGAGGTTTTCTGCATGCACGCGCGCCGTGTACGACAGCTTGTCGTAAGCGCCCGGCTCGATGGCGTCGACGGCGGCACGCGCGTCGAAGTAGTCGAGCGAGGTGCCGGGGAGTCGCTTGCGATAGGCGGTGTTCATTGAGAAGGGGTTAGGGGTTAGGGGTTAGTCGGAACGAATACAGAAGGATTCGTGAGTCAGGGAGCCCGGGAGTCACGGAGTCATTCGAGTGGCCGGCGCCGCCGGCCTTCCGACTAACCCCTAACCCCTAACCCCTTCCTTCATCCCCTTTGCGCGAGAGGTACGAACGCGCGATCCTCCGGTCCCGTGTAGTTGGCACTCGGCCGGATGATCTTGCCGTCGAGGCGCTGCTCAATCACGTGCGCGCTCCAGCCGGCCGTGCGCGAGATCACGAACAGCGGTGTGAACATGGCCGTCGGCACGCCCATCATGTGATACGAGACCGCGCTGAACCAGTCGAGGTTCGGGAACATCTTCTTGATGTCCCACATGACGGTTTCGAGGCGCTCGGCGATGTGGAACATCTTCAGGTCGCCGGCTTCCCGCGACAGGTTGTGCGCGACGTCCTTGATCACCTTATTGCGGGGATCGCTGATCGTATAGACCGGGTGACCGAAGCCGATGATGACTTCCTTGCGCTCGACGCGGGCCTTGACGTCCGCCTCGGCTTCATCGGGCGTCTCGTAACGCTTCTGCACTTCGAAGGCGACTTCGTTGGCGCCGCCGTGCTTCGGGCCGCGCAGGGCGCCGATCGCGCCGGTGATGCACGAATAGATGTCCGAGCCGGTGCCCGCGATCACGCGGCCGGCGAAGGTCGAAGCGTTGAACTCGTGCTCGGCGTACAGGTTGAGCGACACGTGCATCGCCTTCACCCACGAGGCGGGCGCCGGCTCGCCGTGCAGCAGGTGCAGGAAGTGACCGCCGATCGAGTCGTCGTCGGTTTCGACTTCGATGACCCGGCCCGATTGGCTGTAGTGATACCAGTAGCAGAGCATCGAGCCGAGGCTGGCCAGCAACCGGTCGGCGATGTCGCGCGCACCCGCGGTGTTGTGATCATCCTTCTCCGGCAGCGTGCAGCCGAGCACCGACGTGCCGGTGCGCAGGACGTCCATCGGGTGGCTGGCGGCAGGCAATGCCTGCAAGGCCATCTGGACCGATTCCGGCAGCCCGCGCAGCCGCATCAGCTTGGCCTTGTAACCCCGGAGTTCCGCGGCGTTCGGCAGCTTACCGTGCACCAGCAGGTGCGCGACTTCTTCGAACTCGCACTTGTCCGCGAGATCGAGGATGTCGTACCCGCGGTAGTGCAGGTCGTTGCCGCTGCGGCCCACGGTGCAGAGCGCCGTGTTGCCTGCGGTCACGCCCGACAGCGCGACGGATTTCTTCGGCTTGAAGCCGGCGGCGGTGGTCGTCTCGTTGCTGCTCATGGCTGTGCTCTCGTAAGGGACTATTTGACGGCGCCTTCGCGCACGAAAAGCTCGTCGAGCTTCTGCTCGTAGTCGTGGTAGCCGAGGACCTCGTACAGTTCGACGCGGGTCTGCATGCGGTCGATCACGCTCTTCTGCGTGCCTTCCTGGCGCAAGGCACCGTAGACGATCTCGGCGGCCTTCGACATTGCGCGAAATGCAGACAGCGGATACAGCACCAGCTGGGCGCCCGCTCCCGCGAGTTCCTGCACCGTGAACAAGGGTGTCTTGCCGAACTCGGTGATGTTGGCCAGCACCGGCACCTGCACGATGGAGGTGAACTGGTGGTACTCGTCGAGCGTGGTGAGTGCTTCGGCGAAGATCATGTCGGCACCGGCTTCGACGTACCTCAGTGCGCGGTCGATCGCGGCCTGCTGCCCTTCGACGGCGTGCGCGTCGGTGCGCGCCATGATCACGAACTGGTCGTCGGTGCGGCCGTCGACGGCTGCCTTGATGCGGTCGACCATTTCATCGGCCGAGACCAGCGCCTTGCCCGGACGGTGGCCGCAGCGCTTTGCCTGCACCTGGTCCTCGAGGTGGCAGGCGCCGGCGCCGGACTTGATGAGGTCCGCGATCGTGCGCGAGATGTTGAAGGCGGCGCCCCAACCCGTGTCCGCGTCGACGAGCAGCGGCACGTCGGTGGCAGAAGTGATGCGGCGGACGTCTTCGCAGACGTCGTTCAGGCTGGTGATGCCAAGGTCCGGCAAGCCGAACGAGGCGTTGGCCACGCCGGCACCCGAGAGATAGATCGCCTTGAACCCGGCACGCTCGGCGAGCAGGGCGGAGTAGGCGTTGACGGCACCGGCGACCTGAAGGGGCTTTTCAGCGGCGAGTGCCGTGCGAAACCTCGCGCCGGCGGATGCGATTTCGGTCATCGGGTCCCCTCTTTGGTTGCGGTGCAAAAAGCACCCCATCATAGGGTCATTAAGCCGGCCCGAGCCACCCTCCCTGCTGCAGGTAATCCACGATCGCCTCGGCCGACTGCTCGGACGTCCGCTGCGTCGTATCGATGTAGATCTCCGGATGCTCCGGCGCTTCGTACGGCGAGTCGATACCGGTGAAGTTCTTGAGCTCGCCGCGGCGGGCCTTCTTGTACAGGCCCTTCACGTCGCGGTCTTCGGCCACCGCCAGCGGCGTATCGACGTGGACCTCGTGGAACTCGCCCGGCTGGAATAGTGCCCGCGCCATGCGCCGTTCGGCGCGGAACGGCGAAATGAAGCTAACGAGCACGATCAGGCCGGCATCTGCCATCAATTTGCTTACTTCGGCCACGCGGCGGATGTTCTCGACGCGGTCGGCATCGGTGAACCCCAGGTCGCGGTTCAAGCCGTGGCGGACGTTGTCGCCGTCGAGCAGGTAGGTGTGCCTGCCGAGCGCGAGCAGCCGTTTCTCGACCAGGTTGGCAATCGTGGACTTGCCCGCGCCCGACAGGCCCGTGAGCCACAGCACGGCAGCCTGCTGGCCCTTGAGCGCCGCACGTGAGTTCTTGTTCACGTCGAGCGCCTGCCAGTGGATGTTCTGCGAACGGCGCAGCGCAAAGTGAATCATGCCGGCACCGACCGTCGCGTTGGTGATGCGGTCGATCAGGATGAAGGCACCCGTCTCGTGGCACTGCTCGTACGGATCAAACGCGATCGGCTGGTCGAGCGACAGGTTGCAGATGCCGATCTCGTTCAACTCGAGCTTCTTCGCCGCGAGGTGCTCGAGCGTGTTCACGTTCACCTTGTACTTGGGCTCGGTGATCGTCGCCGTCACCTGCTTGGTGCCGAGCTGCAGCCAGTAGGGACGTCCGGGCAGCATCGGCTCGTCGGACATCCATACGACGACCGCCTCGAACTGGTCGGCCACGCCGGGCAAGTCGTCCGGTCGCGCGATGATGTCGCCGCGGCTGATGTCGATTTCGTCGGCGAGCGTGAGCGTGATCGCCTGGCCGGCGATCGCATGCTCGAGGTCGCCATCCATCGTGACGATGCGCGTGACGGTGCTCTCGCGCCCGGAGGGCAGCACGCGGACGCGGTCGCCTTGCCGCACCAGGCCGCTGGCGATCGTGCCGGCAAAGCCGCGGAAATCGAGGTTCGGACGGTTGACCCACTGCACGGGCAAACGCAACGGGCGGTGCTGCGCCAGGTCCTCGATATCGACCGTCTCAAGGATTCCCATGAGCGTCGGCCCCTGGTACCAGGGTGTGTTCTCGCTGGGCGCGGTGATGTTGTCGCCACGCAGGCCAGACAGGGGAATCGCGACGAAGTCCTCGATGCCGATCTGCTGCCCGAACGCGCGATAGTCGTCGAGGATCGTGTTGAAGACGTCCTCGTCGTAACCAACCAGGTCCATCTTGTTGATCGCCAGCACGACTTTCTTGATGCCCAGCAGCGACACCAGGTAGCTGTGCCGGCGCGTCTGCACCAGCACACCCTTGCGCGCGTCGATCAGGATCACGGCGAGGTCCGCCGTGGACGCACCCGTCACCATGTTGCGCGTGTACTGTTCGTGTCCCGGCGTGTCGGCCACGATGAACTTGCGTTTGTCGGTCGAGAAGTAGCGGTACGCGACATCGATCGTGATGCCCTGCTCGCGTTCGGCGGCAAGTCCGTCCACGAGCAGCGCGAAATCGAGCTCGCCGCCCTGCGTGCCGACCTTCTTCGAGTCGGCCTCGAGCGTTGCCAGCTGGTCCTCGAAAATCATCTTCGAGTCGTAGAGCAGGCGCCCGATCAGGGTGCTCTTGCCGTCGTCGACGCTGCCGCACGTGATGAACCGCAGCAGGCTCTTGTGCTCGTGCTGGTGCAGGTACGCATGGATGTCCTCGGCGATGAGATCGCTGATGTGCGCCATTAGAAGTACCCCTCCTGCTTCTTCTTCTCCATCGACGCCGACTGGTCGTGGTCGATCATGCGGCCCTGCCGCTCCGACGTCGTCGTGAGCAGCATTTCCTGGATGATCGCGGTGAGTGTGTCGGCCTCGCTTTCGATCGCGCCGGTGAGCGGGTAGCAACCGAGCGTGCGAAAGCGCACCTTCTTCAGCATCGGCTGCTCACCCGGATGCAGCGGCATGCGATCGTCGTCGACCATGATCAGCGTGCCGTTGCGATCGACCACGGGACGCTCGGCCGCGAAGTAGAGCGGCACGATCGGGATGTCGTGCAGGTAGATGTACTGCCAGATGTCGAGCTCGGTCCAGTTCGACATCGGGAACACGCGCAGGCTCTCGCCCTTGTGCATGCGGGTGTTGTACAGCGACCAGAGTTCCGGGCGCTGGTTCTTCGGGTCCCAGCGGTGCTGCGACGTGCGGAAAGAGAACATGCGCTCCTTCGCGCGGCTCTTTTCCTCGTCGCGACGCGCGCCGCCGAACGCGGCATTGAAGCCGTGCAGGTCAAGGGCCTGCTTCAGCGCCTGTGTCTTCATGACGTCGGTGTGGATCGCCGAGCCGTGCGTGAAGGGGTTGATGCCCTGCGCGACGCCTTCCTGGTTCGTGTGCACGATGAGCTGCAGGTTGTACTTCTGCGTGATCTGCTCCCGCAGTTCGTACATCGCCTTGAATTTCCACAGCGTGTCGACGTGCAGCAGCGGGAACGGCGGCGAAGCGGGATAGAACGCCTTGAGCGCGACGTGCAGCATCGCCGCACTGTCCTTGCCGATCGAATACAGCATCACGGGCTTGTCGCACTCGGCGACCACCTCGCGCATGATCTGGATGCTTTCGGCCTCCAGTCGCTGCAGGTGGGTGAGCCGCTCGGGCGTCACCAGCGGTTTGTCCTTCGCCGCCGTTGCCAGCGAAGCCGATGTCTGCGGGGTCGTCATTATTTTGCGATTCTCACGACGGTGCGGCCGGTGACACGGCCCTTGATGTAGTCGTCGAACTGCGCCGGCAGTTCGTCGAAGCTCACGATCCGATCGGCGATGCGGTCGAGCTGCTGCGGGCGCAGGTCGGTCGCGATGCGTTGCCAGACCTCGAGCCGCAGGTCGCGCGGCGTGGCCACGGAGTTGATGCCGAGCAGGTTCACGCCGCGCAGGATGAAGGGCATCACCGTGGTGTGCAGCTCGTGGCTGCCCGCGAGGCCGATGCTCGCGATGTTGCCGCCGTAGCTCATCGTGCGCGTGAGCCAGGTGAGCACGTCACCGCCCACGTTGTCGATGGCGCCCGCCCACAGCGCGGCCTCCATGGGTTTCGAACCCAGGTCGAGCGACTGGCGCCGCAGGATCTGCGACGCGCCCAGTTCATGCAGGTACGCATCGGCTTCGGGTTTGCCGCTGACGGCCACGACCTGGTAACCGCGACCCGCCAGCATGTTGATCGCGAGACTGCCTACGCCGCCGGTCGCACCCGTCACGACGACGGGACCATTGGCCGGCGCCTGGCCGTTCTGTTCCATGCGATGGATTGCGAGCGCCGCGGTAAAGCCGGCCGTGCCGAGCTTCATTGAATCGAGTTCGGTGATGCCCGCCGGCAACGGAATCACCCAGTCGCCCTGCAAGCGCGAGTACTCCGCGTAACCGCCATCCTGCGTCTCGCTGAGCCCGCAACCCGTGACCAGCACTTTCTGCCCCGGTGTGTAGCGCGGATCGGCCGAGGTCACGACTTCACCGGCAAGGTCGATGCCGCCCGCGAGCGGGTACTTGCGCAGGATCGGCGAGGTGCCGGTCGCGGCAAGCGCGTCCTTGTAGTTGATGTCGGAGAACGTCACGCGCACGACGACTTCGCCGGGCGTCAGGTCGTCGAGACTCACCTCGTCGAAGCGGGCGACGATCTGCCTGGTCTCGAGGCGGTGGATGCGGTAAGCGCGGAATGTCATGAGGCTCACTTCCTGTCCAGCCATACCTCGAGGCCTTGCGTGTTGAGATTGACGTCTTCGTCGATGAATTCATGGCGGCGCGCAAGACTGCCGGTGTACCCGTGCGCGTCGAGCCGCGCGTTGAAGTGCTCGAACATGTCGTGCTGTATGCGCTGCGTGCGATCAGCGGCGGCCGCGTGCCGTCTGCCCATCGCGACGAGGATATCGAGGTCCGCGTGCAGATCGCGCGCCAGGCGGTCGATAGCGGTGACCGGCCCGAAGTGCGTCTGCACGATGCGGCGCGGGTGGTACGACAGCAACCGGTCGATCGTCCTGTGCAGCACGTCGGGCTCGAAGTGCACCGGTGTCGTCGTCGGCAACATGAACGGCCCAGCGGCGGTGTCGAATTCGCGATAGCAGATGCCGAAGTTGTCGCCGGCATAGACGTCGCGATGATCGAGGTCGATCGGACAGTGGTGATGCTTTGCGTGGCCCGGCGCATCGATGAATTCGAACGTGCGGCCGCCAAGTTGCAGCCGCATGCCGTCGGCCATCAACAGCACGCGGCCGGCCGGGATCGGCAGGATCTCGCCGTACAGTCGGGCGTACTCGGCAGCGCCGTAAACGGCGATGGTGCCGGCGATGAGCTTGGACGGATCGACGAGGTGCGGCGCGCCGCGCGGGTGCAGCACAGCCTTCGCGTTGGGCAGTGCCTGCATCATCTGTCCCGCGCCGCCTGCGTGATCGAGGTGGACGTGCGTCAGGAACACATAGTCGACCTGCTCGCGCCCGATGCCGAGCTCGTCGAGTGCCGCCAGCAACTTGGGCGCGGCCGGGCCGGGGCCGGTGTCGATGAAGGCGGCATGGCCGTGGTCCACAACCAGGTGGCTCGCCGCGAGTCCCGGACGCACGTACTCCGTGTCGATCAGGTAGAGGCCGTCGCCCATGGGCTCGGCAACACGGGCGCGGGTCGGGGCAGGGACTGGGGCGGTCGTCGTCATGCGGCGGTCGAGGTCGGCAGGGTTTCCAAGCCTGCGGCCACGGGAGCCCGAAAACAAGAAGGCCGGGGGGAACCCGGCCTTCTTCGCATTAGGTCATGCCACCGGGCACGTTGACTGGATCACTGCCCTTTGCACTTGCCCGCCGCGCGGATTTCGTCCGTGGCGCACAGGCCGGGACGCTGCGACGAGTAGTACTGCGCCAGTTCCTGGATGTCCTTTTCCGTCAGCGCGGCGGCCATGCCGGTCATGATCGCGTTCTTGCGCACGCCGCTCTTATAGGAGTGCAGCGAGTTCACGATGTAGTCCTTGTGCTGGCCGGCGAGGTTCGGATATTCCGGCAGGATGCCCACGCCGTCGTTGCCGTGGCAGGCAACGCACGTCTGGCTGGCCTTCGGCGCCGTACCGACCGGGCGACCCGTCGGCTTGAGCTCGGTGCCCGAGAGATAGGCGACGATGTCGGCCAGGTCCGCGTCGGCAAGCGTAGCGGCCTGCGCGTACATCGTGGGATGCGCGCGATCGCCGGACTTGTACTCCTTGAGCGCGGCAATCATGTATGCGGTGTGCTGGCCACCCAGCTTCGGCACGCTGTAGATCGGATAGGCGTTCTTGTAGTTCGGAATGCCGTGACAGCCGTGGCACGTGTAGGCCAGCTTGCCGCCGCGCACGGGGTCAGCGGCCTGCGCGAAGCCCGGGGCGAGCAACACAAGGGTCAGGCTCAGCGCGAGCCAGGCCGATCTCGGGGTCATGGAGCACTCCTGCGGAATCATCGTTCTAGCTTCGGCGGCCGGGGGCAACCCCGGGGGTCCGCGAAGGGCCGGGCATGTTAATAAAAATGATCTGGCGAGTCGAATTGAGTCCAGAGCCCGTCCCGTGTCGCCGCTGGCATAGACTGCGGCTTCTGAACCCACCGCAAGGATTCCCCCGATGACCCAGACGGTCCGGACCCCCTGGATTGCCGTTCTCGTGGCGGCCTCGATGCTCGGGAGTGCAGGCAGCGCGACGGCCGACGAGGTGCCTCTGCGATTGGTCAGCGTGACCGGCTCGGGCGAGGTGAAGGCCCAGCCCGACATGGCCTACGTGACCCTCGGGGTGGAGGCGCGCAAGCCCACGCTGGCCGCCGCCCGGACCGAGGTCAACGCAGCGGTGGAGCGGATCCTGGCCCTGACCCGCGAACTGAAGATCGAGCCGAAGTTCGTGGACTCCACGCGGCTGCAGGTGCAGCCCGACTACCGCTGGGACGAGAAGACCGCCAAGCAGGTGCTGCTCGGCTACGTGGTCAGCCGCCAGATCGAGGTGGAAGTGCGCGACCTCGATCGCCTCGGAACGTTGCTCGAGAAGTCGGTGTCGGCCGGCGTGAACCAGCTGGGCGAAGCGCGGCTCGACTCCTCCCGGCGCAAGGAACTGGAGCGCGAGGCCCTTACGAAAGCCGTCGAAGACGCCCGCCTGAACGCGGACACCCTGGCCCGCGCGGCGGGTGCAAAGCTCGGCCCGGTGCAGAGCATCAGCACCACGGGAACGATGCCGGTACCGATGTATATGCAGCGGGCGAAGTCGGTCGCGGCAGCACCGCCGATGGCCGATGCGGCGGATGAGAGCTACGTGCCGTCCGAGATGAAATTCACGTCCAATGTCAGCGCGCAGTTCGAGCTGGTGGGGCCCTGAAGCTGCCTGGCGATAGTTCAGTATTTCGATCTATCGATCCCGCCTACCATCAAAATATGACGCGATTGTTAAGGTTTGTAGCTAAATAGAAGCGCCGGATTCAGGTCTCGAGCCACGGTCCGGCGGCCAGGCCCCCGGGGGTGTCAGCGGCTGGATATCCGGTCGACGATCAGCACGCGGCCGTCGACGCCCGTGATGCGAACCTGGGCACCGGCCGGCACGTCTGGCCCACGCAGCGACCACTTCTGCGGACCCAGCTGCACGCGGCCCGCACCGTTCTCGATGCCCTTCGGCACCGTCACGACCTGACCAATGAAGCGCTCGCCCATGCGCTGCGGCGACGAGGCACTGTCGAGGTCGCGCTGCTGCACCGAATACTGCCGCCAGTACCAGAGACCGAACGCGGAAAGGGCGAAGACGACGAACCAGGTCATGGGTGTTTTGCGCGGGTTTGATCCAGTACCCGCATGGTCGCAAGCGGAGGGGGCTGCGCTCAACTTCGGGAGTGGCCGGCAAGGGCAAACTGTGACGCAGTCCTCAGCGCGCCGGCGGCTCGAGGCGAAGGTCCTTGCTGTAGACGACGTTCATCACGTTGTCGGTCCAGCCCCGGACCCACGGCTTCACCAGGTGCTTGTTGACGTAGAAGTACAACGGCAGGACCGGATGGTCGGCCAGCATCACCCGCTCGGCTTCTTCGAGCAGCGCCCGGCGCCGAGCCGGGTCGGCCTGCTTGACCGCATCGGCCAGCAAGGCGTCGTACCGGGGGTTCGAATACCCGCTCAGGTTGATGCCGAAGTTGGTCTGCAGCAGCTGGGCGAAGGTGTAGGCGTCGTTGAAATCGCCGACCCAGCTCGACCGGAACACCTGGGTGTCCTTGCGGGCCTGGATGCTCTGCAGCAGGGCGCGGAATTCCTCCGCGTAGAGCGTCGTTTCGACGCCGAGCCCTTCCTTCCACATGGCCGCGACCGCGACGGCCAGCCGGTTGTGCTGGTCGCCCGAGTTGTAGCGCAGCTCGATCTGCAACGGCCTGGCGGCGGAGTAGCCGGCTTCAGCATAGAGGCGGCGAGCCTCGGCCAGGCGTTCGGCATACGGCTTGTCCGCGTAGTCGAAGTGCTGCGGCGTGTAATTCCAGACCCCCCGCGGCACCCAACCGTAGGCAGGCGCTTCACCCACGCCCGTCACTGCGGTGGTCAGCTTGTCGCGGTCGATCGCCAGCGACAGGGCGCGGCGCAACTTCGGATTGTCCTTGAACGGCGGCCGGGTCAGGTTGAACCCGTAGTAATAGACGCTGAGCTGGGGCGCGACGTGCAGCTCGTCCGGCAGGTTCTGCTTGATCCACTGGAACTGCGGCGCCGGCACGACGTACGTAAAGTCGAGCTGGCCCGCGCGGTATTGCCGCAGCTCGGTGCCCGCGTCGGCGATGTGGACGAAATGCACTTCCTCCAGCTTCGTCGCCGCGTTGTTCCAGTAGTGCGGATTGCGGCGCAGGACGACATGCGATCCGATGACCCAGTCCGCCAGCACGAAGGCGCCATTCGACACGAGCTTGCCGGGTCGCGCGTACTCCGCGCCGTGCGCGGCAAGCGTTGGGCCGTGCACGGGGAACGTCCCCGGTTGCGACAGCAGCCCGAGCAGGTAAGGCGCGGGAGTCGCGAGCCGGACCAGCACGGTGCGCTCGTCAGGCGCGGTGACGCCGAGCTCCTCGGGCTTTTTCTCGCCGCGCGTGATCGCCGCGGCGTTCAACACGGGATCGATGAAGTGCGCGTAGGGCGATGCCGTCTGCGGATCGACCAGTCGCCGCATGCCGGCGACATAGTCGGCGGCCTGCAGCACGTCGCCATTCGACCAGCGCAAGCCGTTGCGCAGCGTGAAGCGGTATTCGAGGCCATCGGGCGTGACGGTCCAGGACTCGGCCGCCGCAGGCACGGGCGAGCCATCGGGCCCGATCGAAGTGAGGCCCTCGAACACGTCGCGCAGGATGTGGAACGCGCCTTCGGTCCGCGCGAGCTGCGGGTCGAGGGTATCGGGCTCTGGCCCGTTGCCGCGACGCAGGACCGTCGGATTGAAATCGGACGGCACCGTACTGCCGGTCTTCGCCTTGTCGCCGGTCTTGCCCGCACTGCTGTCGCCGCCACCGCATCCGACCAGGGCGAGCAGTGTCGCAGCCAGGCCGATGACCCATGCACTGGCCGCAGGTGCGGCTCGACGGCTCGATCGACAGACGGACTGCAGCATGGAACCCCGACCTCGGACGCAGATACTGCGCGCGATCTTACCCGGCGCCGATGACTCGCGTCGGCGCAGGCGTCTCGTGCTGGCGCTTCAGGTGAATGAGCAGGATCGAAATCGCCGCAGGCGTGAGCCCCGGAATGCGTGCCGCCTGGCCGAGAGTCGTCGGCCTTTGTTGCGAGAGCTGCTGCCGCACTTCGTGCGAGAGGCCGCGCACCTGCGCGTAGTCGAGGGTCTCCGGCAGCCGGGTCTCTTCGCTGCGACGCTGACGCTCGATCTCGTCGTGCTGACGCTCGATGTACCCCGTGTACTTGGCCTGCACGTCGACCTGCAGTGGCACCTGCACGGCGAGCCGTTCGTCGTCGCGCCAGTCGTCGTTGCCGCCGCCGAGCGCGGCATCGAGAGCCTCGTAGGGCACTTCGGGCCGCCGCAGCAACTCGAACGCGCGCTGCTCGCGCGACAGCGGCGCACCAAAAAGCGGTTCGAGCTGGGTGGCGGCCGTCGTGCCCGGCCTGACCCAGCTCGCATGCAGTCGTTCGAGTTCAGCGTCCACGGCGACGCGCTTGCGCTCGAAGAAACTCCAGCGCTCGTCATCGACCAGGCCGAGTTCGCGGCCCGCCGGCGTGAGCCGGAGGTCGGCGTTGTCTTCGCGCAGCGTGAGGCGGTATTCCGCGCGGCTCGTGAACATACGGTACGGCTCGGGCGCACCACGCGTGATGAGGTCGTCGACCATCACGCCGATGTAGGCGTCGCCGCGGGTCGGGAACCACGGTGCGCGCTCCTGCACCTGCAGGCTCGCGTTGATGCCGGCAAGCAGGCCCTGCGCGGCCGCTTCTTCGTAGCCGGTGGTGCCGTTGATCTGTCCCGCGAAATACAGCCCGGGGACGTGTTTCGTCTCGAGCGTCGGGTGCAGGTCGCGCGGATCGAAGAAGTCGTATTCGATCGCATAGCCGGGCCGCGTGATGTGCGCGTGCTCGAAGCCCTTGATGCTGCGCACGAACGCCTGCTGCACGTCGAACGGCAGGCTGGTCGAAATGCCGTTCGGGTAGATCTCATGGGTATCGAGGCCTTCCGGCTCGATGAAGATCTGGTGCGATGCCTTGCCGGCGAAGCGCACGACCTTGTCTTCGACCGAGGGGCAATAGCGCGGGCCAACGCCCTCGATCACGCCGGTGAACAGCGGCGAGCGATCGGTGCCAGACCGGATCAGCTCGTGCGTGCGCTCGTTCGTGGCCGTGATGTGGCAGCAGACCTGGCGCGGGTGCTCGCTGCGGCGCCCGAGGAACGAAAAGACCGGCGTGGGTTGATCGCCGTCCTGCTCCAGCAGTCCGGTGTAGTCGATCGAACGGCCGTCGATGCGTGGCGGCGTGCCTGTCTTGAGGCGTCCGACACGCAGCGGCAAGGCGCGCAGGCGTTCGGCGAGACGGTTCGACGGCGGATCGCCCGCACGCCCGCCCGGTGACTGTTCGAGTCCAACGTGGATCTTGCCGCCGAGAAACGTGCCGACCGTAAGCACTACCGCAGGCGCAGCGAACTCGAGGCCCACCGCGGTAACGATACCGGCAACGCGGCCGTGCTCGATGCGGAGGTCGGCGACCTCGGCCTGGAACAGCGACAGGTTCGGCTGGTTTTCGACGATCGAACGGATCGCCTTCTTGTAGAGAGTGCGGTCGGCCTGCGCACGTGTCGCGCGAACCGCAGGACCCTTGCTCGCATTGAGCGTGCGGAACTGGATGCCGGCGCGGTCGATCGCGCGCGCCATCGCGCCACCGAGCGCATCGATCTCACGGACGAGGTGACCCTTGCCGATGCCGCCGATCGCCGGGTTGCAACTCATCTGCCCCAGGGCCTCGATGCTCTGCGTGACGAGCAGCGTGCGGGCGCCACGTCGCGCCGAGGCGAGCGCGGCTTCGGTGCCGGCATGGCCGCCACCCACCACGATCACGTCGAAATTTTCGGCGAAACGGGTCATCGGCGTGCTTCAGGCGACCGCTGCCGAGCGCGCCATCGCATCCCGGAACGCAGCCAGCCGCAATTTGACGAAGCGTCGTGCCTGCCGTTCGTAGCGGTTCTGCCAGTAGCCACGCCGATACCACTCGAGCAGGTAGTCGAGGACGTTCATGCGCCCACGGTTCCACTGCCGCAGCACGTGGAAATATTCGTGCAGCAGCAGTTCCGGGCTGGCGAAAAAATCTTCAGCTGAACCGCGCAGGTAAATCGTGTTGTGGCGGGTCGTGGCCGTGGCGTGCCCATGCAGCTTCGCGAACCAGGAATGCTCGCGCAGCACGACGTCGTCGACCGGATCGCCGAAGACCTCGGTGAGCGCCTGCCGCAGTTC
>Ga0315292_10001025_pt1 | contig 14338 bp, 17 predicted proteins | sample YL17G13_0_MG_FD_204029 | JGI IMG/M metagenome (GOLD analysis project Ga0315292, IMG submission 204029) | Sediment microbial communities from Yellowstone Lake, YNP, Wyoming, USA - YL17G13_0 | ecosystem: Environmental > Aquatic > Freshwater > Lake > Sediment | place: USA: Wyoming | collected... | reverse complement strand
GTGTCACCCTCTTGGCAGCGATCGAAGAAGAGTCGGGCGGCGGCAATGGCTTCATCCTGGTGGGACAGAGAGCGCGTGAGTTTGAGAGCGGGAAGAGGCATCTCGTCGTCTGAATCATCGGCTGGTTGGGACGAAGTCGGTGGGACATAGAAGATGCTGTCGGTTGGATGGAATGGAGCGGACATGGTTGGTATCTGATAAGGGGCAAAATTTGTTTTCAATTTTATTTGCAATGAATTTATGTAGATTATTCGAGTTCGGGTAGTCTCTTCAATAGGTAAAACTCTACACCAGTCTTCTTGATCGCTATCTCATTCACCTTCATCTGATCGTGGAACTTCTTTGGTGTCATTCGAACCCCTGTGTCAGCCATAAACATTCGCAATGCTTCTGCCTTTGTGATGCGTTCGTCCTTAGACGGAAGCACATCTACCTTCTCCATCTTTTCCTCCAACCAGCATAACACTCTATCTGCGTCATCCAATAATAACTTTGTGGAAGCGCTCACTGATGCAGGACGGTGAAACTCAGTGAATGCCTTTGCTGTATCCCATAAGAGAAGGATGAACTCATTTACGATTGCATACTCTTTTAGTTTTTCCTTCAAAGTGTAGTCAATCGGCTTCTCATTTCTGCGTTTTGGCTCCTCCACAAATCGGTTTGGATAGTCCATCTTTTCAAAACGACGGCGCAAGCCACCATCCACACTTGTAAAGTCAGGAATTGTATTACATTGTAAGAATACTGTAAAAGTCGGAACAAAAGGGCGGTTTGCTGATTCATATAGATCGCGTGCATTGATTGGATCGCGCCCTGTAAGTGCTTTGATAAGGTCAGTTCCCAGCTTCATTCCACGGCCATCTGAGCTCTCCAATGATGGCTCGCTTGTCATAAAGATACGAACTCCTCGTGAATTTGCTAGAGTGGAGTTCGGTGCATCAGCCTTGTAGGTCGTTGTCAGGAACTCATTTGGAGCCTGATAGTAGTAGTCTCCCAGTGCCTCTCTCACAAGGCCAAACAGTACACCCTTTCCGTTTCCGCCACTTCCTGTGTGACAGTACATTTTTTCAAAGGAGTTTCGGAAAAGCGCAATCGCCACCGTTTCCAACCAGTAACGCACCACCTCGGGGTCGTTAAAGATGTTAAGGAGTTCCGCAAGGATAAACTTGCGATGTCCCTCTGAACTCTCTTGCATAAGAGGATTTTTTGTCGTTTTCATAATATAGTCCTCCCGTTGGATCTTTCGAATCTCCTTTGTTTCATAATCTAATAGCAGGCCATTGGAGAATGCCAGGAGATCCATATTGGTATCAATCATGCTATAGAAGCAATGATCTGAATACTGTTCTCGTATGTAATCAATTACACCATTCGTCCATTTACTGTCACCGAAAATCTTATGAGCTCCTCCCGCTAGTTTTAAATATACTGAATAATGATCATCATCAATTTGTAGTTGTTTTACAAGTTCATGTACTTGTTTCTGTAGGAAATCACTCACTTGAGTTTTTAATTTATCAGGATGTGTTTTACCAAGACGAATAATGGTATTATTCTCATTATAGTAGAACCAAATCCCCTGGCTAAACACAAACTCCTGGACCACTTGACTGGTAAAGCAGCGTGCCATGTCAATATGAGATGGATTTTTTAGAGCAGCCCATGTCATCTTGGATTCTTTATTCTCCTCAGAAACATTATTGGATGCAGCAGATTCGCTCGACATGGTTGGTGTCTGATAAGGGGCTAATATTTTATTTCAATTTTATTCCATCTAAAGATTCTATTCCAATTTCCTACATAGAATGAAGTATACTCTTAAACGAGATCCATTGCAATCCTATTGGAATGGCAGCAAACCACTCCCTTCAGAAATCAATGTTCTTCACAATCATCCCCAAATGGGCGAATTTGAGCTCCTCTCTATCATCTGCACTCTACACGGCTTCGTCACCGCTTTTGATATTCTAACGGGTGCTGAATCAGGAACCGAGAAGGATGCCGACATTACTTCCGTCCTGACTGCCTTTCAGCATTACATTTCCCCTAAAATGCCCCTCTCGAATTATACAGGGGCCGACAAGAGAACCAAGCCCATCGGTGACAAAAAGGTGGTACCCATTGATTCGAATGGAGTGTGAGTGCACATTTGTTTTTGTAAAAATTGATCCGTTTTTTTGCCATTGCAATTACCAACACGATGGCCGCTACATCATCGAAAAAGCTTTCCAATGAAATCGTTCAGCCCGAGGCCTGCGTGGTCTGCCGCGAACGCTTTACAACGGTTCTTCGAAAGAAGGCGCTCTGCAAATTCTGCCAGGCCTCCGCCTGCTCCAAGTGCATCGAACAATATCTGCTGACGCGTCACGAGGACGCCCACTGTCTCCATTGCCGCGTGAATTACACCGATGCCACGCTCTTCGAAATCTGCACCAAAACCTATCTCCAGCAAACCTACTTCAAACATCGCCAGGAAGTCCTCATCAATCGCCATCGCGCTCAATTGCCCCTTCTACAGGACGCGGCGGTACGGGAAAAGCGTGATCGTGAGCGCGGTATCATACTCGCCGGTCTTCAAAAAGACATTAATCTCTTACGAGCGGCTCGCAATGAGGTCCTTGTCCTGTATAATCGCGCCTATGTGGCGTACTACGGGCAGAATGGCGTTCGCACAGATGAAGGGATGCGTTTGATCGAGGATTTGATGGCGCAAGCCGAGGACTTGCGAGAGCAAGTGCGGGAGAAACGGACGCTCATGCTTCAGGTTCGCTGGCCTGGTCGCGCCCATCAAGAACATCATGTAGAGGAGAAAGAAGAAGAGAAAAAGAAGTTTATCCGTCGCTGCACGCGAGATGGCTGCAAGGGATTTCTCAGCACCGCGTGGAAATGCGGCATCTGTGAATGGTTCAGTTGTTCGAAGTGCTTTGTGGTGAAAGGCAAGGCACATGATGCAGAGCATGAGTGTAAGAAGGAGGATGTCGATACGGCGGAGCTTATCAAGAAGGACTGTAAGCCGTGCCCGAAGTGCGGCGAGTTCATTGAGAAATCAAGCGGGTGCTTTGCCCCTGATACACCGATTCTATGCTGGAACGGCAACATCAAACTGTCACAGGACATTCGCGAAGGAGATGAGTTGGTGGGCGATGATGGGACCAAGCGCACAGTTATTGCAACAGTTTCAGGCGAGGATACCATGTACGAAGTGAAACAAGCTAATGGAATGAGCTATACCGTCAATTCCAAGCATACACTGGTTCTAAAGTATCGAACAAATGGCACCGTTCAAGACTGCATCATTCCAGTCGTTGTACGAGACTATGTGGTACTTCCTCTTGAATCAAAAGCACACCTGGTTGGATACAAATTCAACCCTATTACCCACAAAGAAGAATATACAGAATTTCATGTGGAAGAGGCTGGAACGGGCCCCTATTTCGGATGGAGCATTGATGGTAACCGTCGATTCCTATTGAAGGACACCACTTGCGTAAAAAACTGCGATCAGATGTTCTGCATCTCCTGTCAAACTCCCTTCTCCTGGAACACAGGCAAGATTGTCACCTCGGGCCCTATTCATAATCCCCACTACTACGAGTGGCTCAAGCGAAACGGCGGAAATGTCCAGCGCAATCCCGCTGATGTTCCCTGTGGTGGTTTCCCTGGTGCATGGGAACTCGTCCGCTTTCCACGCGGCATCAACAAAGACATCGCCAACATGTACTTTGAGTTTCACCGCATCTGCATGGAACTACAGGACATCTCTACGCGAACCTATCGCAGCCATCTGGATCAGGATACCATGAATCAGGTCAACATCAAGTTCCTGCTCGACGACATTGATGAAAAGAAGTGGGGACAGCTCCTTGCTACCAATGAAAAGAAGCGAAAGCGCGACAGCGAGATCCAGGAAGTACTGGGTGCCTTTCGCATGGTGGCGGTGGAACTCATCAACCGCGTACAGCAATTTACGGATGGGCCCATTGTACGCTTTACGGATCTCCCCGCTCCGACGGCAGAGGCATACATTCTTGAACTGAATAAAGAGATTCAGGAGCTGGTTCATATGATTAACGATGCCCTTCGTGGAATTAGCATCTCCTACTCGTACAGTGTTCCGTGTATCTCTATGACACCAGGTCAGGGTGATCGATTCACCTATTATGCTGCGCGAATCAAGAACTTTAGCGCGGAAGTCAAGAAGAAGCGGGAGAAGAAGGGTACAACAGAGATGGATGATGAAAAAGAATGAGATTATTCAATTGTATAAATTCCTATTTTTTAGATATGGAACAGCCTTCTGCACCTTCGGTGCCTTTGGTAATACCTTCGGTAGAACCTTCGGTAATACCTTCGGTAATACCTTCGGTACCTTCGGCAATACCTTCAACAAAGCCTTTAACGATTTATCAACGACTCACTCACATGATGGACTCTTCCTTAGAATACATACTACGAAAGGCTATTTTTTGGGAAAAAGATGACAAACAAATTGGTCGTATCATACGATTTATACATTATGGTTTTATGTATTTTATGACATTTTTATACATTTTAAATCATACCTTTCTCCCATCCTATTTGATATTTGTCCTATACTATTGTACCTTTTTACTCATGTTTATTCATCATATCATTTGCGGTGGATGCATTTGGACGGTAATCGAGAATCGCCTGATCGGTGATCAACAATGTTTCATCGATCCATTATTGGAAATCTTTCATATACCCACAACCTCTGAAGTATCCAGCGGTGTATTTATCCTACTCAGTTGTTTATTTATGGGATTTCTTACCTTGGAACTCATTTTACGAACCACATTGTCCGTTCAACAATGGTTTCGTTAACTTATTTCTTTATAATAGGAAATGTCATACGATGTTATCATTGTAGGCGCAGGCATTGCAGGATTACGCGTAGGGCTTCAGCTCCTTCGATCCAAGTTATCTTGCTGCATTCTTGAAAAATACAACTACACGGGTGGCCGAGTCGTTACCTTTCGAGCCAAGCTTCCAAAAGTCGGTGCCGTTCAGTGGGAAAACGGGGCAGGACGCATTTCAACTTCCCATCACAAAGTTCTTGCCCTTTTAAAACACTACCATCTCACTACCGCGCCCATTTCACCTGACATCACCTATTGCGATACACACGGGGCTTCGAGTGATCCCTTTTCGCAATTGCACGATATTTTTTTGAAACCCCTTCACGATCTTCCCAAAGATGTGCTACAAACGCATACCATAGGGGAATTGCTGGAGAAAACGGTGGGCGTCCATACGGCAAAACAATACTACCAAACTTTCCCCTATTGGTCCGAGATTCATACCATGCGTGCCGACGCCGCCTTGGCATCATTTGATGGCGAAATGGGATCCATGAAAGGATTTGTCGTATGCATCGAAGGTCTTTCCTCTCTTATGACGGCTATGAAGAAGGACTTTCTGGAGGGCGGCGGACATATCCAATACAGCATGGAAGTGACAGCGCTCTCTCGACACGGCAACGGGGTTCATTTTCTATGCAAGGATCACCAACGAAATTCCTGTATCAAGGTCTTGAGCCGTGTCGGCGTCCTGGCCCTCCATCGAAATGCCGTGGCAGCCATTCAAGGCGTCGAAGAACTACCCGTTCTTTCCCAACTTCGAATGGAACCACTATTTCGCATGTATGCGGTCTTTCCTGTTCGAAACGGCAAGAGCTGGTTTTCTGGGGTCTCCAAGATAGTCACCAATGAGCGGATTCGCTTTTTCATCCCTGTGAATCCAAGCAAAGGCGTCGTCATGATTTCCTATACAGACGGCGCAGATGCCGAGTACTGGATGAAGAAGTCGCCCGCAACGATTCAGCGAATGGTCATGGCCGATATTCGCGCACTCTTTTCGGATTGCACGGTTCCTGACCCTCTTTTCTTTAAGTTGCATCCGTGGACCCATGGGTGCACCTACTGGCTTCCTGGCAAGTATAGTATCGAAGAAGAGAGTCGGAAATCGCTCCATCCACTTCCCAGTGAGAACCCAGGATTGTTTATATGTGGCGAATCCTTTTCCGTTCGCCCCTGCTGGATGGAGTCGGCCTTGGATCAAGCCGATGATTTGCTGAATCTCCCCGCATTTCAATCAAAGATAAAAGCGCTTAAATAAGCATGATCATGGATCCATAGAATGTGCGGCATCTGGGCTCTTGTGAATCTAACAAAGAAGAAGCTCGACCGCGCACAATTGTTTCAGGATTTCTGTAACTTGGATCATCGCGGGCCCGACAATTCCTACTTTGAGACTTATGAGAATGTGATGATCGGATTCCATCGCCTGGCGATTGTTGATGACACCTTTTCATCCAATCAGCCTTTTATTCTCGAGGATCCCCAGCGCACCGTTGTACTCATTTGCAACGGCGAAATCTATAACTACAAAGAGATCATTGAGGGGCAGTCGCTCCCGCCCATCAAGAATGATTGCATGGTACTGGCGGAGCTCTACATGAAGCTGGCGCGACGCGGTCAGGAATACGATTTTGATCGTCAAATTCGTCACCGCGTGAAGGGTGAGTTCGCCTTTGTTCTCTTTGAATTCGATCGTCTGAAGAATCTGAAGAAGGTGATTGCGTGCCGCGATGAAATCGGCATTCGGCCGCTCTATGTGAGCCAGGAAACGGATACCTTGCTGTTTACTTCGGAGTTGAAGGGTGCGGCATCTTATCCTGAGAGTATGGTGGAGTTTCCGCCTGGTATGATGCATGTGTATCATATCAATGAGCTTGGCCTGGTTCATCAAGAACAACTGTCATGTACCACACTTCAAACGGTTTCTGCAAAGGTGGATCTGCCTCATCTGGATCTGGTTCGTGCGGCGGTCATGAATTCCGTGCGGCGCCGTCTATGTGCGGACAAACCCATTGCCTGGCTTCTCTCTGGTGGCGTGGATTCCAGTCTGGTCGCCGCCTTATCCGCCAAGATGCTCGGCAAGTCCATTCGTACCTTTTGCTGCGGGATGAAAGAGGGAACCGATCTCCAGTTTGCGCGCAAGGTGGCGAAGCACATCGGATCCCATCACACCGAGGTGCATTTTACGCCCCAGGAGGGTCTACAGGCCATTCGGGATGTGATCCGCACCATTGAGTCCTGGGATACCACCACGGTTCGCGCCTCTGTGGGTCAGTATCTCGTCTCCCAATACATCGGTACCCAGACGGACTGTAAAGTGGTAATGGTCGGCGAGGGACCCGATGAAGTCTGCTCCTCCTATCTCTTTAACTGGTATGCACCCAACGGTGAGGCACTCGATCAGTCCGCAAAGGAATATGTGAAGAACATCCATTATTATGATGTGAAGCGCGCGGATCGCTGCATTGCGCGGTGGGGTCTCGAGGGTCGTGTCCCGCTGCTGGATCCTGAGTTCATTCATGCCTATTGGTCGATCCCAGCCGATTGGCGCATGCCGACCTATAAAAAGATGGAGAAGTGGTGGCTGCGCGAGGCCTTTTCGAATACGGGTCTCTTGCCTGATGAGGTGCTCTGGCGCAAGAAGGAGGCCTTTTCCGACGGTGTATCAGGCGAACAGTCGTGGTTTCAGATCATTCAGGAGTGGGTAGAGGATAAGGTTTCGGCAGAGGAGATGGAAAAGGTGGCCGAGACCTATCCCTATTGTACTCCGACCACCAAGGAGGCCTATTTTTACCGAAAGGTCTTCTGTGAAGAGATTGGCGCTCATCGTCAGCAGGTGATTCCTGGGTACTGGCAGCCGAAATGGTCTGCGGATGGCGCAGAGGTCACGGGATACATTGATCCTTCGGCACGCGTACTAACCGTATATCAAACCCTATCTGCGTAACAATGGAAGATAAATAAGTTTATTCGTAATAGAATGGCGAACCTAGATGATGAATGGTTCTCCTTGGACCTAGAGAGCAAAATAAATAAAAAGATCGATTCGCTGCAGGACATCGTTCATCAGCAAACCGTGCTCATTGAATCCCTTTCGTCTGAAATTAAACAGTTGAAAGGGGAACTCCATTTTGTGCAACATTCGTCTACTTGTCAACATCTGTCGTCACAAAATGATCGCACTCATCAGCTGTTAGAGGAGCTAAAAATCATCAAACAACGCGAGGTTAATATTATGCTTCGCGAAAAAATACCGATCCCTTTTTTTCCATCGAATAGTTCACCCATTCCTACGCCTTTTTCCATTAAACGACGAGAGGAGACAAAGATAGCATTATAATTAGATAGTTAGTTCATCTTCTAATTGTATGTCATCATTGGTATAAGGAAGATGATAATGATTACACCATTTGTGAAGATGGTGAATATAGTGTTGATTGAATTCTTTGCGACTATCCTCGCCTGATCGAATAAAATGCCATTCACTTTCTCGTAAGATAGTGTGACGGGTATGCTTAGCGGGATGGAAATGAGTGCAGAAGAGACATGTGGCTTCATCGGCCTTGCACCAGGGTGCTTTCAATCGTTGCTTGCATATTTTACATTGAAATTCGGTTTGTAATTTGCGAATTTCTTTTTGGAGTAAATTAAAATCGGTTGCAACAAAGTTCATCGCCATTTCTTCTTCTACTGAATGATCAATTTTTATCTCGGATGAATAGGAATGAAGTTTGATAAGCATTTTATTGTGGCAATCTTCCATTTATTATTTGTCGTCCCTCTCTTTTTGTTTATTGGCTTTCAGCGATCGTCTACTCCTACATGGGTCTATTTGGCGATTTTTGTCATCGGCGCATTCATTTTGCTCTATCATGGATTTAAGTTGATCGTACGGGTATTGAACCATTCAGACTATGCCTGGGTCAATGCCATTCATGTTGTTCTTGTCGCTCCACTTTTACTGTATATTGGCTATCACAAGAAAGACACCCCTCGTTCTGCCTATGAGCTACTACTCCTGCTCGGATTTGCGGCCGCGGGATACCACTTGTTCTCCATGGTGCGAATGCTTGAGATTTATACCGATTTTCACGATGAGTAGAGTAGGACAATGACACAGGAATATCACGACGATGAATGCGATCAGTGTATGACCTATGCACGAATACGGCAGGACAGTGACAAATGGGAATGTATCATTTGTGGGTTGGTAGAGGATACCATTTATCTTTCTCCCAACAAACCTATTATCTGGTTTCGGTATGAGATCTCATGTGGACACCAAGCGCATTTTCGGTGTTTTCGTACCTGGTGCAAAGAAAATGGGATCACATGTGCTCGTTGTGGACCCATTGATGAGTTCTGTGAAGAGTGCAATCATTTTGATCATATAAAATAGATGAAGCGGGCCTATCGATTTCCTAGGCGATTTTCGCGATCCTATTGTATGAAAACACGATGTCATAAAATGGGATTTACGCAGCGGGCGTCCTGTCGCCCTTATAAAAATTGTTATACGAAGAAAAATACGAAGAAAAATACGAAGAAAAATACGAAGAAAAATAAGCGGTAAGCGCCTTACGCCATAAGATGCCGAATTGCCTCAAATGTGCCATCATGTGCCACATTCATGCATTTTTTACAGTGATAATAAAAGCCACAACTCGATGAAAACTCTGTATCACAATCCATACATGTAATAACCTTCGTTTCAGGATCCTGTTGCATTTTCTCCTTCAGTTCTTCTTGATAATGAACGCGAAGACAGTGAATGATACAGTTTCCTTTGGTAAGCGCGGAAAAGGTACAGTCTTCAAACGGACATCCAAATCGATTGGCCTCTTCTTTCTCTAATTCAGGGTGTTTCGAACGCATATGAAGATCCAGTGTTTGCTTTTGAAGAAATCCCTTTTTGCATACTTTGCAGACATGATCGAGTTCTTCAAGGTGTTTTTTCATATGGTAATGCATCGAATTTTGACGCTTTTTAACGATGTTGCACTGGGGGCAAACAAATTCGCCCTTATCATTCTTAATATATTGCAGCATGGTGGTACCCGATTGGGGGCGAAATGAGATTTCAATTTTTTGTCTCATTTCCTATTTATTAATGTCTCCTGTGGTTTAGGTTCTAATCGATAGGAGTTATACTGTATATTCTATTAAAAATAGTATAAAGATGGATTATCGTACATATACTTTTGGAAATAAATCACTTTTCAAGTATAGCGGATGTTTAGGAATTCCATTTTTTGAAAGATCAATACAATAAGGTGTTTGAACGAGTTCTGATAGCCAGGTTGGCTCTTTTTGGTTATTTCCCCACGCATATACAACTTTGTCTGCCATTCCAATGAGATGTGTAATATATGATACATTCTCTTTTCCGATTGGATCATCAGTATGTTTAAGTGCTTTTGGGTCAGTACTGCGAAATGCATATAGATTTGCTACATAGACCCCACCATATCCCCAGGATGTTGCAAATCGTATCACTCTGCGAATGGTTGGATCATCTATATCGGCATCTGCCGTTGATGGATTGAGCATGATAAATAAAATGCGTGGTTTGCTCTCATCCCATATTCTTGAAAGTTGATATCGATAGAGGTTGTCCTCTGATAAAATGGCTGCCTTTTTCATTTCTACTCATTTTTAAAATGAGTAGGATATCAATTTTCATTTGACTTAAAGATTACATTGCAATACATAACATGTCATATAAAGTCGTATATAATGCAAAATATGGCGGTTTTGGATTATCAAAAGAAGCATTGGCTGAATATAATCGTCTGTCTTCTCAATGGGTAAAACATGCGGATGGTATGGAACGAGATGACCCTGTTCTTATTCAATTGGTGGAAACAATGCCACATACCATTAATGATGAGAATAGTCGGCTAAAAATAAAAGAATTTCCAATGAAATATAAATCATCTTTAAAATGGTATGATTATGATGGAAAAGAAACCGTTTCGATTGATTATAATCGATATCTTATTTCTGCTATTAAACATGTGAAGGATGATATCCATCTATCTTCTGACGAAAAAATAGCTCGCATACACGAACTATATACAGAATGTCATATCAATGATTCCGATTCAGATTCAGACTGAGTCCACTTTTTGAATATCAAACACAAACACTGCAATGGAACTCTTTTTCTTATCTGATCGAATGCGGTTAATGATCCATTTCCGATGATCATGTTGGATGATACGACCCACCGACAGGTAAGGCCCGCCATCTGGATCTACTGATTGCATTTCAGTTTCATTTCTCATTGACATTGAATAATAAAGGACATCATCACATGTAACCGTTAGAGTGGTTTCATCACTGGATACTTTGTAGTGTCGCAATGTGTTGTACCGACTTTTCTCCGTCCACTCCATTTTGATTTCGATAAGATAGGATGAGATATCAATTTTTACTCCATCGCTCTGCCTGATCCCATCATATGTGTCATACTTTCAATCACATCCACAATATCCTCGTCGGTCTCATCCCCCACATACTGTGTATGATAATACCGCCATAGACGATCCATCTCATAGAGAAGCCGTGCATACGTGACGAGATTAAATACAGGTGAGGTCGACCATTCATCGAGAAGTGTCTCCAGCATGTCCGCAATGGCAGCGGCCGTCTGATGAAGATACGGGTCTTTGTTTTGGAATCGCTCCGACATTGCCTTCCATGATAGATCCGAATAGGCGTGAAGATAGGGTGCCCGTTGCTGATACCAGTCCTCATTCGGCTGAATGCCATAAATCATCATATGCTGACTTTCTCTCACAAGAATCATAAGCTGCTCGTGATTCGTATACTTATCCAATTCACAAAGTTCCTCTTCAAGTTCATCCATCTCTGTCGGTACCATTTGTTAAAGGTATTATCCATTTCAATTTTTTATTCGTCGGTTTCATACAAAATATAAAATGCGATGAGAAAGGCGATGGTTGTGGAGTCTTGCATTCTACCTTCTTATCGATATAAAAATTTCTGCGCGTATGTTAGAAATGTCCGATAAGATCAAAGCAGTTGGCTCAAAAGCGGAAGTATTCCATGGAACGGCTAAGCACACGTCCGGCGGCCTGAAGAAGAAGGATCTGATGAAGCACAGTGGTCGCATCATTTCGCGCAAGAAGCATGCGGCGGGCAAGAAGGCGATTAAGCATCTCTTTGCGGCGGGCTACAAGCCCAAGAAGGGCACCTTCAAGCTGATGAGCAAGTCGATGGCTCATAGCTCGAAGCGCTCGAAGCGTCACACGCGTCGCCGCGGCGGTGCGACTGCTGGGTCGATTGCCATGGTCCCTGGCTACGGAGATAAAAAGTAAGTGTATTACATTTTTACATATTTTATTTTATTTTTATGAAAATAAAATAATATTATGAAAACAATGCCTACGAATGCTGAAGCTGTTCCGATACAATGACTAAGAGATCTGCCATCTGCTGATTCGATAATGGATCTCCTGAATTCTGTGTCACAGGATCATACCAATACAGTGCCCCTCCCTTATTCCCCTCTTCCTCCTTCGACCATGCCAAGCCTGCCGATGCGATCCGTAACTCCTGTAAAATCTCCTTGTGCTCCTTCTGGCTATAATTCGGGCGATGAATGGCCTGTAGCAATTTATAGACATAGTCTGCATAGCTCATCGTTAGTTCCTCGATCGGCGCAAAAAAGATGGCGTCATACGGGTGAAGTCGAAGCACATGTGATGATGTAATATGAACGACCGTGGTGGCTCGATTCAGTTTCTGCCAGAGACCCTCTGGAATCGGCAGCTCTTCACATACCATTAAGAGCGGCTTGGGAGCATAGGTCAAATAGGTTAGCACCAGCGTCCAGTCCTGAGTATCCTTGACCTGAAAGCTGGCGTCATATTGTAGCGGAAGATGACGGCTTAGCGCAAATGAGGTTTTTGAGAGAAGGATCTTCTTCTTAAATGGGTCTCGCAGCCGTTGAATTGATTCCATGATCGGCGGATACTTTTGTTTCGGGAAGGGGCCTTGGCAAAGAATTCGACACCCGTGAAGGTTGGCATTGAAGGCATCCAGTTTAATGGTTGACTCTGCCATGTCTATTGTTTGCTATCATCTGTACGACGATCATTTAACCGCGTACAATGAGATGAAAATCCATATACCAGGGCATACCCCAGCACATACTGTGAAATCTTATACAGTGTATAGGGTAATGAATTTCCAGTCTTAAACTCCCACTCAAATAGGAAAAAGCGTCCATTGATTGCCAATTGTAAAAACTGATACATAATAATGAGGATAATAAAAATGGGATAAAAATAAGATATCATACCAAATATGATGTGACTGATAAATACAGCGGCGGAGTCTGAAATTGCATTCTACTGAGGATCCAACAAAAAATAAACGGAGAGCATAGAATGAATCTCTCGGTTTATCTTAAAACGGCGGCTGTCATCTTTTTTGTGGATCTTTTTTGGCTCGGTACAGGTGGTATTTATGGGCGAGCATTAATTGAACGCATCCAGGGAGAGTCGATCTCCTTTCGCGCCGTGGGTGGTATCATGGTCTATCTCTTTTTGGCCTATCTTGTATTGGAAACAACCTCTTATCAACAGGCATTTTTTCACGGTTTATGCGTTTATGGTGTGTATGAATTTACCAATTATACGGTCTTTCGCCAATACGACTGGAAGTTTGCCATCGCGGATACCGTGTGGGGCGGTATCCTGTTTGTCTGCTCCCGTTACCTTTTGAAGCATGTTTTCTAACGAGAGCGGCAGAAACCCAAGTTGGAGAAGAGATTGAATGCATGAAGCAGGATGAAGAGCCATAGAGTGTAGGTAATCATCGATGGAATCTCGTGTTTAGGAGGCGATGGGATGAATTCCTCCTCATTATGCTCGTGATTCAGAAGAGTTTGAATGGCGCCGCGGCAGACGGGGCAGCCTGAATCACGAATGATCATGTGTACGATGTCATCATCGTCCGAAACCAATTCGGGCATCTCATCGTCTGACTCATCTGACTCATCGGATGATTCAACCAGCTGCGGCATCTCATCATCTGATACAAGAGGTGGCATGTCATCATCCGATGATTCATTTGATGCCAGAGTATCAATTGTAAGAGCTGCGGCAGGCTCTACTGCTACTACAGGCTCTGCTGCTGCTACAGACTCTACCGCTGCAGACTCTACAGGCTCTACAGGCTCTACAGGCTCTACTACGCGCGGCGATGAAGGATCCTCTGTATCCTCCACATTGCTCCACGACAACTCCTTGTCATCTGAATTCTTGCTGACTGGAGAGGCTTGGACGGCATCAGTTAGCATATCAATATCGGATGGAATGTTGCTCATGATTTTCCCTATTATGATGGATAGAGAATAGTTTAAGTTCTGTGTTAAAAATTGAATTCAAATCGATTCAATTTTTAGATCAACCATGGATATCATATGT
>Ga0315292_10001024_pt1 | contig 14355 bp, 14 predicted proteins | sample YL17G13_0_MG_FD_204029 | JGI IMG/M metagenome (GOLD analysis project Ga0315292, IMG submission 204029) | Sediment microbial communities from Yellowstone Lake, YNP, Wyoming, USA - YL17G13_0 | ecosystem: Environmental > Aquatic > Freshwater > Lake > Sediment | place: USA: Wyoming | collected... | reverse complement strand
GTCGACAAGCGGCGCGGCGCGATCTCGATCATCGTCCAGGGCGTCGGCAAGTCGACGAGGCAGTTGAACCTGATGGTGGAGGGAGACGCGATTCTCGACCTGGCCGGCCCGCTTGGCCGCCCGACCGCACTGCACCCGGACCGCACCGTGTGCTGCATCGGCGGCGGCATCGGCACGGCGGTCGTCTACCCCATCGCGTGCGGCTTCAAGGCGCTGCACGGGAACGTCACCGCCATCATCGGCGGGCGGACGAAGGACTTCGTGATCCTCGAGCAGGAACTGCGCGCCGTCGCCGACCAGGTCATCGTCACGACCGACGACGGGTCGTACGGCGAAAAGGGCCTGGTCACCGACGCGCTGCGGACGCTCATCGCCGCCGGCACGCAGTTCGACGAAGTGGTCGCCGTCGGGCCGCTGCCGATGATGCGCGCCGTCGTCGAGGTCACGCGCCCGCTGAACATCCCGACCACGGTCAGCCTCAACCCGGTCATGGTGGACGGCACGGGGATGTGCGGCGGCTGCCGGGTGTCGGTGGACGGCGAGCAGAAGTTCGTCTGCGTCGACGGCCCCGAGTTCAACGGCCTGCTCGTGGACTTCGAGGAACTGGGCGCGCGGCTGCGGGCGTACCGCGAGCAGGAACAGGAAGCCCTGAAGGTCTACACCGAACACCAGGCGTGCCGCGCCCAGACGACGTAGCGGCTGATTTCGATTCCGAGCGGCTGGACATATGGCGAAGAAGATCATCCAGAAGACGAAGCACCCGATGCCGTTGCAGGACCCGCACGAGCGGGCCCGCAACTTCGATGAAGTGGCGCTTGGTTACACGGTCGACACGGCGGTGCTCGAGGCGCAGCGGTGCATTCAGTGCAAGAACGAGCCGTGCGTGGCAGGGTGCCCGGTCGAGATCGACATCCGGAAGTTCATCCAGCAGGTGGCCGATCGCAATCTCGAAGGCGCGTTCCACACCCTGCTGGAGCGCAACGTGCTGCCGGCGGTCTGCGGCCGCGTCTGCCCGCAGGAAGAGCAGTGCGAGGTGAAGTGCACGCTGGGCATCAAGAACGAACCCGTGGCGATCGGCCGTCTCGAACGCTTCGTGGCCGACCACGCCGCCCTCGCGAAGTTCACCGACGACACCCCGCCGGCGCCGCCAACCGGCCACAAGGTCGCCGTCGTCGGGTCCGGCCCGGCGGGCCTGACCGTCGCCGCGGATCTCGCCAAGATGGGCCACGGCGTCACCATCTTCGAGGCGCTGCACAAGGCCGGCGGCGTCCTGGTGTACGGCATCCCGGAGTTCCGCCTGCCGAAGGCGATCGTCGAGCGAGAGATCAACGGGCTCAAGCACCTCGGCGTTGAGATCAAGGTGAACCACGTCATCGGCCAGACCTTCACGGTCGATGAGCTGTTCACCGAGTTGGGCTACGAAGCCGTCTTCATCGGTACCGGAGCGGGCCTGCCGACGTTTCCGAAGATCCCGGGGATCAACCTCATCGGGGTGTACTCGGCCAACGAGTACCTGACGCGGTCGAACCTGATGAAAGCGTACCAGTTCCCCATCTCCGACACGCCGACCATCCGCGGCAAGCACGTCGCCGTCATCGGCGGCGGCAACACGGCGATGGACGCGGTCCGCACGTCGCTGAGACTGGGCGCCGAGCACGCGTATCTGATCTACCGCCGCACGCGGAAGGAAATGCCGGCCCGCGTCGAGGAGGTCGAGCACGCCGAGGAAGAGGGCGTGCAGATCATGATGCTGGCGGCGCCGACGGCGGTTCTTGCCGACGAGAAGTCGCGCGTGCGCGCCATCCGCTGCATCAGGATGGAACTGGGCGAGCCCGACGCCTCCGGCCGCCGCAGCCCCGTGCCACAGAAGGGATCGGAATTCGACCTCGAGGTCGACACGGTCGTCTTCGCCATCGGCCAGGGCGCCAACCCGCTGATCCGCAACACGACGCCCGACCTGCCCGTCAACAAGTGGGGCAACGTCCTGGCGGACGACGACACCGGCGCCACGCAGAAAGCCGGCGTCTTCGCCGGCGGCGACATCGTCACCGGCGGCGCGACGGTGATCTCGGCGATGGGCGCCGGCCGCAAGGCGGCGCGCGCCATCGATACGTACCTGCGCAACCCCTCGGTGGACGGCTACTCCCCCACCGACATCTGAGGCAGTACCCGCCGTCTCAATTGGGGTCAGAGCCCGCGTCCGGATGCCGCGTGCTCCGGACACGGGATCTGACCCCAATTGCTGCCGTGTGTCGTATCATCAGGGTATGGACGACGAGACTCCGCCGCGCCCGAAGCTCGCGCCGGCGCTGCTGATCGCGATGCCCCAGCTGGCCGACCCGAATTTCCACCACGCCGTCATCCTGCTCTGCGAGTACAGCGCCGATGGCGCGTGGGGCCTCATTGTGAACCGGCCGACGGGCAGGACCGCCGGCAGCGTGGTCGAGTTCACGCCGCCGCTGGCGCAGGACTCTGGTCTCGAGATCTGGACCGGCGGCCCGGTCGAACCGCAACGGGGCGCGCTGCTGCTCCCCGAGGAGCCGCTGGGCGAAGACGCCTTCGAGGTGAGTGCCGGCATGTTCGTCTCCTCGTCGGCCGACTTCCTGCGGCGGCTCATCGAAGGCCCTCCCGTCGACAAGGCCCGGCTGATCATGGGCTACGCCGGCTGGAGCGCTCAGCAGCTGGACCGGGAGCTGACCGAGTCCTCGTGGCTCATCAGCGACGTCTCGCGCGACATCGTCTTCGACACGAACCCCGCCCAGATGTGGGAGGCCGCCATCCGGCGGCTGGGCGTCGACCCGGCCGCCCTGCACGCGAGCTCCGGCATCCACTGAGGCCGGCGCGCCGGCGAACCCGCTCGCCTCGCGCTACAATACGAACAGGGCGTTTCAGTCAGCATCCGGGAATCGCAGGTGCACGGAGCCGGGCACGGGCCCTGGCTCGTGGTGGTGGACATGCCGTCGCTCATCTTTCGCAAGGGACTCGATCTGAAGGACGCGGTCGCCGGCGAGCTGGCCCAGGACTACCGCAGCGCGCTGGTCGACGCACTCAAGTCGAGCGACTTTACGTACGGCGCCGGCCGGATGACCCTGCACCTGGCCCGCGAGTTCGGCTTCTGCTACGGCGTCGATCGGGCCGTCGACTACGCCTATCAGACCAGGCGGAAGTTCCCCGACACGCGCGTGTTCCTGACGGGCGAGATCATTCACAACCCGCACGTCAACGGGAAGCTGCGCACCAGCGGCATCCGCTTCCTCGACGACCCCGGGGAACGCCCCGACGCGCTCGGCCCGGACGACGTCGTGATCCTCCCGGCGTTCGGCGTGACCGTCAGCATGCTCGCTCAGCTCGACCGCCAGGGCTGCACGCTGATCGACACCACGTGCGGGTCCGTGCTGAACGTCTGGAAGAACGTCCGGCGCTATGCCGAGGACCATTTCACCTCCGTCATCCACGGCAAGATCCACCACGAGGAGACGCAGGCCACCGCCTCCCAGGCGCTCAAATCTCCGTCGGGCCCGTATCTGGTCATCCTGGACAGGGCCGAAGCGGAGGAGGTCTGCGCCTACATCCGCGGCGCGGGCCAGCGGGAAGAGTTTCTGGTGCGCTTTGCCGGCGCCGCGTCGCCCGGTTTCGACCCTGATCGCGACCTCGTGCGGGTGGGCCTCGCCAACCAGACGACGATGCTGATGAGCGAGTCGCTGGAGATCGGAGAATTGTTCCGTTCCGTGATGGCCGAGCGCTATGGCGACGCGGAACTGACCAGCCATTACCGGGAGTTCGATACGATTTGCAGCGCGACGCAGGACCGGCAAGACGCGGTGCTCGCGCTGCTGAACGAGCACCCGCTGGACCTCATGCTGGTGGTCGGCGGCTACAACAGCAGCAACACCCTCAACCTCGCCCGGATCTGCGCGGCACGGGTGCCCACGTTCCACATCGGCGACGACGCCTGCCTCGAATCCCCGGCGTCGGTCCGCCACAAGCCCGTCGGGGCGACGGCCGAGATCACCGCGACCGGGTGGCTGCCCGCCGGCGGGCCCCTCAGGGTCGGCCTGACGGCCGGGGCCTCGACCCCGGACACCGTCGTTGGCGCCGTCATCCTTCGCCTGGCCGCCCTGACCGACACTCCCGCGCCCCCGGCCTGAGGACCCGAGGTAAACGGCCCGCCTTTCCAAGTCGTAAGTCCTAGGCGAAGCGGAGGTGTACGACCGCGATGTCTAGGTGGCGAGCCCTAATCTGGTGCGGAATCCTGGTCGTTGGACTGCCGACATTGGCCGGGGCCCAGGGGTTTAAGTGGTGGCAGTCGGATCGGTTCAAGACCGAACTGGCGCTCACTCCCGACCAAACGACGAAACTCGAGGAGGTCTTCCAGGGCCTCTACCCCCGGATGACGGGCGGCAAGGAGTCCCTGGACCGGCTCGAGAAGCGGCTGTCGGACCTGATCGCCCCGGGCACGGCCCACGAGGGCGACGTCATGAAGATGGTCGATCAGGTCGAGGCCGCGCGCGCGGACTTGAACAAGACGCGGACGTTGATGGTGTATCGGATGCATCTGCTGCTGACGCCGGACCAGCGGGTCAAGATGAAAGCCCTCCACGACCGCTGGGAACAGGAACGCCGCAAGGGAGGCCGTCCGCAGGGGCGTTGACTCGCGACGGCAGGCTCGCTGGACCGAGGAGGAGCTCTGTGAACAGGTTTGGTACGTTGGCAATCGCGATCATGCTCATGGCTGCCCTGCTGGTGCTTCCGCAGGCGGCATCGGCCCAGGCGACCTCTTCCGGTGTGACGGGCATGGACCCGGCCCGCGTCCGCGAATTAGTCGCTCTTGCACGCGCGAATTACGCGGAGGGGCAGGCCAAGCCTACGGACCCGCAGAAGTCGCTCGAAGAGCGGGCGCTGGCCCGCCCGGTGATGAAGCTGACCGTCGACGAAGCCGTCAAGCGGGCGCTCGACAACAACATCGAACTGTCGGTCGAGCGGCTGAACCCGACCCTGTCGGAACTGTCGTGGGAATCGGTCCGCGCGGCGTACGTGCCGACCTTCGGCAGCACGCTGAACACGACGGCGTCCAACCCCCTGCCGACCAGCCTGCTGAACGGCGGCACGAACGTCACCAACAAGACCGCGAACTGGAACTTCAACATCGCGAAGTTGCTCCCGTGGTACGGCTCCACCGTGACGGCGCAGTTCAACAACAGCCGCACGGACACCACGAGTTCGTTTGCGACGTTGAACCCGCAGTACACGACCCAGCTCCAGGGGGTCTTCACCCAGCCGCTGCTGCGGAACTTCAGGATCGACAACAACCGACAGCAGTTGAAGACGACGAACATCGCGCGCCAGGTGTCGGACCTGACCCTGCGCAAGGTGGTCATCAACACGATCGCGAGCACCCGCAACGCCTACTGGGACCTGCTCGCCGCGATTCGCGCCATCGACGCCGCGCGCCAGTCCCTCGACCTGGCCGAGAGGCTGGTGTTGGACAACCAGACGCGCGTCGAGGTCGGCACGCTGGCCCCGATGGATGTGATTTCGGCGCAGGCCGAAGCCGCGACCCGCCGCCAGACGCTGACCACCGCAGAGGCCACGCGCCGGACGGCCGAACTGGTCCTGAAGCGGTTGATCGTGCCGAACACCGAGGACGAACTCTGGAAAGCCACGATCGACCCGACCGACCTGGCCAAGGTCGACCCGCGGCCGATCAGCCTCGAAACGGCCGTCCTGGCGGCGTTGAAGGATCGGACGGACGTGGTCACGGCGCGCAAGAATCTCCAGAGCACCGACATCAACATCATGTACCTGAAGAACCAGATGCTGCCGGCCCTGGACGCCTCGGCGACGCTCGGGACCCGCGGCCTCGGCGGCAATACCTACATCCGCGAGGGTGGCGTGGTGGTCGGCTCGGTGCCCGGCGGCTGGCCCGATGCCTTCAACATGATGCGGAAGTTCGACTATCCGAACTGGACCGTCGGCGTGACCCTCTCCTACCCGATCGGCAACAGCACGCAGGATGTCGCGTTCGCCCGGGCGAAGGTGCAGTATCAGCAGCAGGTGTCCCAGCTGCACGCCCTTGAGCTGACGATCGCCACGGAAGTGACCAACGCGGCCCTGAGCGTCGAGAGCACGCTGAAGCGGTTGGAAGCAGGCCGCGCCGCGCGGACGTTGTCGGAGAAGCGGCTCGAGAACGAGCAGAGCAAATTCGAAGTCGGCATGTCGACCAACTTCTTCGTGGTGCAGGCCCAGCGCGACCTGCTCGACGCGCAGATCAGCGAGTTGCGCGCGGCCCTTGATTATCAGAAGGCCTTGGTCGAGTTCGAACGCGTGCAACTGGCGTCGAGATAGGACCGGGTGACATCGCCATGAAAAAACTCATCATCACGCTCATTGTGCTGGCCGCGATTGGTGGAGCGGGCTACAGCTACTTCAAATACACGAATCCCCCGGTCGAGACGAAGGTCTCCACGCTGCCGGTCAGCCGTGGCGACGTCGTCGAGTCGGTCGGGGCGACCGGGACGCTGCAGGCCGTCACCACCGTCGTGGTCGGTTCGCAGGTCTCGGGCCAGATCAAGGCGCTCTACGCCGACTTCAACCAGATCGTCAACAAGGGCCAGATCATCGCAGAGCTCGACCCGTCGCTCCTGCAGACCCAGATCGAGTCGAACCGCGCGAATCTGGCTCGGTCGCAGGCCGACCTGGATCGCCTCAAGGTGTCGCTCGAGGACGCCCGCACGAAGTTGAAGCGGTCCGAGAGCCTCGCGGCACGCAAGCTGGTGGCGGCGCAGGATCTCGAAGCCGCTCAGATGGCGGTGAGGATGGCCGAGGCCCAGGTCAAGTCATCCGAGGCGTCGCTCGTGCAGTCCCAGGCCTCCCTGAGCCAGGCCGAGGTGAACCTCCAGCACACCGTCATCGAGGCGCCGATTACCGGCATCGTCATCGAGCGCGCCGTCGACGTGGGACAGACCGTTGCCGCCAGCATGAACGCGCCGACGCTGTTCACGATCGCCGCGGATCTCTCGAAGATGCAGGTGAATGCCAGCGTCGACGAATCCGACGTGGCGCGCATCCGGCCGGGGCAGGTCGTCAAATTCCGGGTGGACGCGTATCCCGACGAATTCCTGGGCGCGATTTCCCAGGTGCGCCTCAAACCCATCGTCAGCCAGAACGTCGTCACCTACGCGACGGTCATCGACGTGCCGAATCCCCAGTTCAAGCTGAAGCCCGGCATGACGGCGAACGTCACGATCGAAATCGCGCGACGCAGCGATGTGATGCGCGTGCCCGCCGCGGCCATCCGGTTCCGCCCGACCAACGACATTTTCGCCGCGCTGAACCAGCCCGTGCCGCCCGAGATGCAGCGCGGGGCCGGCAGGGGCGCGGCGGGTAGCGCAGTCGGCGGCGGCAGCCGGGGCGCCCAGGGCGGCGCATCGGCGCCAGGCGCCGCGCGCGGCGGAACGCAGGCCCCCGGCGCGGCTCCCGGCGCCAGCCAGAGTCAGGGCGCGCGCGGCCTGGGCCAGCCCAGCGGCCAGCCTGGCGGCCAGCCGGGCGGCGGGACCCGCGGGGCGCAGACCGGCACGCCCGGCGCGGCCGGCGGCCGTGGCGGCGACGGCAGCCAAGGCGCCGGCCAGTGGGCAGGCGGTGGCCAGACCAGCGACCCGGAAGCGCGGCGCAAGGCCTTCCAGGAGCGCATGGCGAACATGACGCCTGAAGAGCGGGCCCAGTACGAGGAGCGGATGCGTGCCCGCGGCATGGACCCGAATAATCCCACGTTCGGCCAGGGCCAGGGCCAGGGTCAGGGCCGTGGGCAGGGCGGAGCGCCAAGCGGCATGCGCGGCGGCGGCCAGCCCGGCGAACGGGTCGGATCAGGCTTCCCCGGGCTGGATCGCGCCAACGCAGCGGCCAACCCCGGCGCGGCGATGACCGGTGCCGCAGCGCAGACCATCGATCAGCTCTTCGGGCCGCTCCCGGTCACCGAGACACAGGGCCGCGCCTGGATCTACGCGAACGGCCAGATCAAGAGCGTGCGCGTGCGCCTGGGCATTTCCGATGGCACCTTCTACGAGTTGCTGAGTGGCGAGATCCAAGCTGGGCAGGAACTCGTGACGGCGATCATCACGCCAGCGATGGCGGCGGCGTCGGCGACGCGTTCGCCGCTGATGCCGCAAAGCGGCATGCCGGGCATGGGCGGCCAGCGTGGCGGCATGCCGGGCGGCGGTGGCGCACGTGGCGGCGCCGGGAGCCACTAGCGCCATGCCAGTCATCTCCGTTCAGAACCTGAAAAAGACGTACGTCGTCGGCGACATCCAGGTGCACGCGCTGCGCGGCGTGAGCGTCGATGTCGAACAGGGCGAGTTCCTCGCGGTGACGGGACCGTCCGGTTCGGGCAAGTCGACGTTCATGCACATCCTGGGCTGCCTGGACCGGCCGACGGCGGGCAAGTACGTCCTCGACGGCCAGGACGTGTCGAAGATGACCAAGGACGATCTCGCCAAGGTGCGCAACCACCGGATCGGGTTCGTCTTCCAGGGGTTCAACCTGCTATCGCGCACCAGCGCGATCGAGAATGTCGAACTGCCGCTGCTCTACAGCCGGGAGCACATCAAGTCCTCGGAGCGCCACAAGCGCGCACGGGCCTCGCTCGAGATCGTGGGCCTGCTGCCCCGGTCGCACCATCACCCCAACCAGTTGTCTGGCGGTCAGCAGCAGCGCGTGGCGATTGCGCGCGCCCTGATCAATAATCCGTCGATCCTGCTTGCGGACGAGCCGACGGGCAACCTCGACAGCCGGACGAGCGTCGAGGTGATGGACGTGTTCCAGCGGCTCAACATCGAGCGCGGGATCACGATTCTGCTCATCACGCACGAGCACGACATCGCCGAGTACGGCACGCGGACCATCGCCTTCCGCGACGGGCACATCGTCTCCGACCGGAAGAACGCGGTCCGCCGCGTCGCGAAGGACGAACTGGCGGCCCTGCCGCCGCCCGACGCCGGGAACACCAACGAAGAGCCGGTTCAGGCGGGAGCGAAGTAACACCATGATGCGACTCTTCATGATCCTCCGGGTGGCGCTGAAGGCCCTCAACCGCAACAAGATGCGCACCGTGCTGACCATGCTGGGCATGATCATCGGCGTGGCCGCGGTCATCGCGATGGTGGCGTTGGGCAAGGGGGCACAGACATCCATCGAGACGCAGATCAAGTCGGCCGGCACCAACATCATCAACGTCTACGCCGGCAACTTCATGACGGGCGGCGTCCGCATGGGATCGGGCGCGTCCAACACGCTCACCGTCGAAGACGCCAACGCCATTCGCAACGAAGTGCCGGGCGTCCAGTACCTCGCGATCGGCGTCAACACCCGGTCCCAGGTCATCGCCGGCAACCAGAACTGGCAGACACGGATCAACGGCAGCGAGGCCGACTGGCCGGCGATCCGCACCTGGGTGGTCAAGTACGGTTCCTTCTTCACGCAGCAGGACGTGAACAGCTCGGCCAAGGTGGCGGTGCTCGGCTCGACGGTCGCGACCAACCTCTTCGGCGAGGACACGGACCCCACGGGCCAGGTGATCCGCATCAAGAACCAGCCGTTCAAGGTCATCGGCGTCATGGCGAGCAAGGGCTCCAGCACCGGCGGCGAGGACCAGGACGACAGCGTGGTGATCCCTTACACGACCTGCCAGAAGAAGCTGATGGGGATTCAGCACATCCAGAACATCACGATCTCCGCAGAGCAGGCCAACGAGGTCTCGGCCGTCTCGGAGCGCGTGTCGGCCCTCCTGCGGATCCGTCACAAGATTCTCCAGGGCGACACCGACGATTTCATGGTCCGCACGCTCGAGGAAATGGCGGCCATGCGCACGGAGACGACGCGCACGATGACGGCGCTGCTGGCCGGCATCGCCGGCGTCTCGCTGCTGGTCGGCGGCATCGGGATCATGAACATCATGCTGGTGTCGGTGACCGAGCGGACGCGCGAAATCGGCCTCCGCATGGCGATCGGCGCCCGCGGCAGCGACGTGCTCGCCCAGTTTCTGGTGGAGGCGGTGGTCCTCAGCCTGTTTGGCGGGTCCATCGGCATCCTGATGGGGTTCGGCATCTCGTGGGGGGTCACCGAGTTCCTGACCTGGCCGACCACGATTTCCACTGACGCGATCGTGCTCGCGTTCGGTTTCTCCGCCGTCATCGGCATCTTCTTCGGTTTCTACCCGGCCACCAAGGCCGCCAAGCTCGACCCGATCGAGGCGTTGCGTTTCGAGTAACCTTCACACAAGGAGCGACAGATGACAAAGCAGTTCGTGTTGGTAGCCCTCCTGGCCGTCGCGCTGGCGGTCCCGTCCATGGCCATGGCCCAGGCCAAGCCCAACTTCACGGGCAAGTGGGTCCAGGACATGGAGAAGAGCGACCCGGCGGGCGGTGGCGGTGGTGGCCGTGGCCCGGCCGGTCCGCAGACCCTGACCTACACGCAGACGGCGACCGAACTCAAGATCGATCGCGAAGGACCCAACGGCGTCACCTCGACCGTCTACAAGCTGGATGGCAGCCCGAGCGAGAACGCCGGACGCGGCGGCGCAGTGATCAGCAAGACCGTGTGGGACGGCGCGAAGCTCGTCACCTCGTACAGCCGCACGATGGGTGAGAACACGGTGTCGGTGACCGAGACCCGGAGCCTCGAGGGGGACACGCTCGTCGTCGTGAGCGCGATGAAGGGCGGCCCGCAGGGCGACACGACCCGCAAGATCGTCTTCAAGAAGGGCTAGGACTGAAGAGCCCTGAGCTCAGCATCGAGGGCCTCGAGCGCCCGCTCCAGCATGACCTGCTGGGCGGGCGTCGAGGCCCGCACGAAATCGGCCGCTGTCCTCGCCCGCGCCAGTTCCAACGTCCGGCGACGCTGGATTCTGACGCGTTCCTCCTCGGACAGCGGCCGATGCGTGTCGCCCGCCTCGCCTCGCTGAGCCTCTTCCTGCTGCGATGCGACCGCCTTGCTTTCCCAGCCTCTCGCCATTCCCTCTCACTCCCCGCGGGGCATCTCCAGCAGTTGCGGCACGATCGCCGGCCGCCGGTCCCGGTAGAACAGCCGGCGCGCGTGACAGCGCTCGATCTCGGTCAGGTCGAGATCCGCATACACGATCGCCTCGGCGCGGGCCGGCCCGCGCGCGATCACGCGGCCCGACGGATCGCAGACGAACGATTCCCCGGCGAAGGACATCGACGGCTCGACGCCCACGCGGTTGGCCAGGGCGGTGAAGTACCCGTTCTGGAAGGCCGCCACCCGCAGTTCGGCTTCGTAGAGGCCCTCGGGCCACTCCCCCACCATCCCGGCCTGCGGCACCACCACCAGATCCGCACGCTGGAGGCCCAGCGACCGCATCACCTCCGGGTAGTGCCGGTCGTAGCAGATCGCGACGCCCACGCGCCCGACGGCCGTCTCGTATACCGGCATCCCGTGATCGCCCGGCGTGTAGTACTCCTGCTCGTGGAAGTGCGGCATCTGCGCGACGTGCAGCATGCGCGTCGTCCCGAGCACCCGCCCGTCCGCGTCGATGACCGGCGAACTGTCGAACGCCGACGCGCCCTCGCGCTCATAGAGATTCAGCACGATGACCACGCCCAGTTCGGCGGCGACGCGGCTGAAGGCATCCGTGGTCGGCCCGGGCACCGGCTCACCGGTCGCGACCGGCGCCGGCCCGTCGGGGCTGCAGCACGGAAAGAACGGCGTGAACGCCAGTTCCGGGAACGCCACAAGTCGCGCGCCATTCGCCGCAGCCGTCCTGACAGCGTCGAGCCCGCGCGCGACGGCTCTCGCCTGGTCGGTGCCGGCCTCGAACTGCACTAGCGCGACGCGCACGTCTGGACCTCCCGCCACCGCCGATGGAGTTCCGACACCGACGCGCCTGTTTCGGGATCGATCAGCTCCGGCGCGATCGACGACAACGGTTCGAGCACGAATCCCCGCTCGCGGAATCGCGGGTGGGGCACGCGCAGGCCCGGTTCATCGACCACGGCAGACCCGCAGAGGATCAGATCGAGATCAAGCGTGCGCGGCGCGCCGGCACACGGCCGCTCGCGCCCTTCCTGTTGTTCGATGTGCATCAGGAGCGCCAGGATCGCACCCGGCGAGGCGCCGGACCAGCCGGTCAGCGCGCCGTTGAGGAACGCCGGCTGATCGCAGACGCCCACGGGCGCTGTCTCGATGAACGGGGATACGGTCAGATCCGTCAGGTGGAAACGCAGCGCGTCGACCGCGTGCGTGAGATGGGCACGCCGGTCGCCGAGGTTGCTGCCGAGCGCAATCGCAACCCGCACCATCGCGTGCGCCGCCCCGCTACTCGATCCAGCGGGTGGCCATGACGCCGCCGCCCGTTCCGACCCCGGCCGGGCGACGCCCCAGCAGGTCGAGACGGCCCGCCGCCGCCTGCTCGAAGAACCGCTGGTGTTCGGCGACCTCCCCGAGGATCAGTTCGAGCATCTTGCGGTGCCGGGCATGAGTCATCGCCGCCACGCGCGGCCGCCAGGCGGCCAGGAATTCCGCGGCCCCCCGGGCGTCGTCTTGTACGGCAGCTCGCGCCGCATCGGCGCCCTTCACCGGAGCGGGGATGCCCGCGGGCGCGGCCGAGTCCTCGAGGGTTCCGCCCAGTTCGTCAACCGCCGTCCGCAGCCACTCGAGGTGAGCGGATTCTCGGGCCAGGACGTACTGGTAGGTGTTGTTGAACTCGTATCCCGAGACCCGCAGCGCCCCGGATTCGTGACGGCGGTAGAGCGCCAGCTTGTCCCGGTGAAACGACTGAAGCAGCGAGAGGAGATCGGCCGGTTTCACGCGTTCTGCTTTTCCTTGCAGGTGATGCAGACCCGGGTCCACGGAATGGCGTTCAGCCGCGCGGGCGATATGGGCTCGCCGCAGTCGCGGCAGACGCCGTACGTCGCCTTGTCGATGCGCACGATGGCCTCTTCGATAGCCTGGAGGATCTTGGCGTCGGTCTGCTTGAGCTTCAGCTGGATGTGGACCTCGTTGTTGCCGTCCGCCTGATCCGCCAGATCGCCCTGGCGCGAGTTGATCTCCATCTGCGCGGCGATCGGCCGGATGCCCCCGGTCGTCAGAATCTCGGCCTTTTTGTCGAGCAGCGCTTTGCGATAACTCTCAGACATAACCCCTACTCCTGGCTCACCGGACCGTCGATCATTCGCCATCATAGCACGTCTACTTTGGGCCAGTCTGCGGCCCACACGCGGGCGCTACTCCGCTCGGAGCGTCGCCAGCGGACGATGTCGCAGGACGTCCAGACTGGCCAGCATGCCCACCGCCGACACGAGCACCGCCGACGCCAGCATCCCGCCCAGCGTGACCCACGGCATCGGTTGCCACGGGACGTCGAACACCCAGACGCTGACCGCCCACGACAACCCCACTGCGCCCCCGGCACCGATGGCGCCGGCCACCAGCCCGAGCAGGCCGTACTCGATCGCCAGCATCGCGGTCAGGTGTCCCGCCGTCGCCCCGAGCGTCTTGAGGACCGCGGACTCGTAGACGCGCTGGAATTTCGTCATCGAAATCGAGCCGACCAGGATCAGGACGCCGCTGGTCAGGACCAGCAACCCGACGATGCTCACCGCCAGCGTGACGATGCCGAGCACCTGGGCGGCCGTGGCGAGCAACTCCCGAACGTCCACGACCGAGACATTGGGAAACTGCGCGGTGAGGTCCCGTTGGAACCGCGCCCGCGAGGTGGCGCCCTCCGGCCCGGTGATCGGGGCGATGAACGTCTGCGGGGCCGCGTCGAGGGGCCCGGGCCGGAACACGAACATGAACCCGCCGGCGCGGGCGTCGGCCCACTCCACGCTGCGCACGCTGGTGACGCGCGCCTGGATGGTCCGGCCGAGCACGTCGAACCGCACGAGGTCTCCCACCGACAGGCCCTGCCGGTCGCGCAGGCCCCGCTCGATCGACACCTCCGGCGCGGTGGCCGGCGTCGGCGGCCAGAACGCCCCGTCGACCACGCGCTCGTTGCGCGCGAGCGCGGCCCGGTACGTGATCACGTACTCGCGCCCGAGCGATCCGCGCCCGCGCACGTCCTCGTAGCTGTCGAGGTGGACGTCTTTGCCGGTGACGCCCGTGACGCGGGCGCGCAGCACGGGAATGAGCGCCGAGGCTCCGCGCAGGCGCGACTCCGGCCTCGCGAGAAACGCCGTGACGCCAGCCACCTGGTCCGGTTGCACGTCAATCAGGAACATATCGGGCATGTCCGGACGCGTGGTCACCCGGATCGCCGCCATCAGGTTCTCCTGCAGCAGCCGGACGCCGAGCACCAGGAACACCCCGAGCCCGACCGCGAGGAGCACCGGCCTCGCCTGGCTGCCC